>Ga0307379_10006181_pt1 | contig 16523 bp, 12 predicted proteins | sample UN2MG_FD_202237 | JGI IMG/M metagenome (GOLD analysis project Ga0307379, IMG submission 202237) | Soil microbial communities from Risofladan, Vaasa, Finland - UN-2 | ecosystem: Environmental > Terrestrial > Soil > Coastal area > Acid sulfate soil | place: Finland: Risofladan, Vaasa | collected... | reverse complement strand
CCGACGATGCCGTAGTCCACTCCACCGATGGTGTCGGTCACGGCGGTGGCGTTGCCCGCGCTGTTGATGGGGACCTGGATGATGCCGCCCGCGGCAGTGCCTTGATCGGCCTCACAGGACACCGTGAAGCCGTTCCAGACGACGGTGGCGGTGTAGCCGGGGCCGTTCACGACCGGGCAATCGGTCTCGGCCAGCACGGTCCCGTTGCGTCCGGCTCGGATGTTGACGGGGAGGCCGATGATGGCGTTTTCGATCACGTCGGTGCTGGTCTGGCCGGCTTCCACGCGATTCTGCGGGCCGAAGTCGTCACCGGCACCGAGGAAGTGGATGGGCTGCACGTCCTGGTTGTGAAACGTCAGAGAGGCCGAGGTGGTGTCGATCCCGCCGCCGTTTTCGTTGGCCTCACCGCCGTCGGTCTCGGCCGGGCCGAAGGTGATGCCCAGCTCGGTGATGGTGATGGTGGCGTCGATGTCGCCGCTGACCTCGAGGCAGACGGAGAAGTCGCCGGTGATCGCTTCGACCAGCGCCGCGGCCGGTAGAGCCAGGGCGGTGGTGTCGAGCGAGACGGCGTCGTTGGTGACCGTGGCGTGGATCGTGCCCACGTTCGTGCCCGTCTCGCAGGGGTTGTCGTCACCGACGTTGCCCAGCAGGACGACGACGACGAAGGAGCCGCTGATGCCCTGCATGGGGGCGACGGGCTTGCCCACGCTCAACGGGGTCACGCGCACGTTCATCGGGTTGACCGTGAGGTCACCCGAAACCGGGCGGTCGGCGGGCGGCTCAAACAGGTTCTCGACGCGCAGGCCGCCTTTCACCGGTGGCGCTCCCCGGCGGACGGCAAAGACCCCCGCGTTGCCCAACGAGAAAACGAACGATTTGTTCCCGATGGTGAAGGCGATAAACGGGGCCACCCCTCCCCCGCCGCCGACGCTGACGGCACAGGCCGCAACGTAGCAAAGGGCCAAGACCATCCCTAAAGGAAGCAAACGGCGAAACCGAGTCAACATGGCCGGACTCTCTTCATTGGCAGGATCAAGAATGGAAACACTGGAGGCTCACCCCTGGCACCCCCCTGTCTGAATCGCGATGAAGGAGCTTAACACGAACGTCGGCGGGCGGCAACACGAATCGCGGCATAACGGGTCGGCGGGCGGAGGCGTCGTTGCCGCCACGGGCCGGTCAAGTCTGACGGTAACGAGGGTCGGGAGGAACGCCCGGGCGCGGCAGCCGTCGGCGCACCGAAACCCGTCAACGGTCGGTTCTGGGAACCGAACGAGCGTCGCTCCACGCGATTCGTGAAGCACGACGAAACGCGCCCCGTGCTCAATCCTGCGTAAAGACCGCCAGATACGACAGGATCGGCGACAGGTCTCCGGACAGAATCTGCAAGGTCGCTTCGATCTGCAGGTATCGGCCGGGCGGAACCTGAGCCAGGTCGGTCCCGCTGGTCACCTCGAACCAATCCGACCAGGTGATCTGGTCGTCCGAGCTTCGCACGCGAACCGAGATGCTGGTGCCCTGGGGCTCGAGACTGCCCCAGGCGACCGTGTCCCAGACCTGTTGGGCCTCGGCCGATCCGTAGTCCACCGTCCAGTTGCCGATCTGCGTGGAGACCGACCGAGCCACGATGCCGGTCATGTCGCTGTAGCCATAGTGCACCGTGCCGAGGATCGCCTTCTCGAGATCCACGGCGTCGGTGGCCGGGTCGATGCGCTTGATGTACGCGTCGCCGAAATTGACAGCCCAGACCTTGCCGTTTGCATCGACGGCCACCCCGGTGGGCGTATTGCCGACGCTGATGGTGGCCTTAATCACGCCGTCATTCGACCAGCGCGTCACGGTGCCCGGGCTGGAATTGGCCACCCAGACGTCGCCGTCGTCGGTGACGGCCACGCCTCGGGACTCGTAGACGCCGGGGACGCTCCAGTCCACCTCGCCGGTCACGACGTTGAGCCGAGTGAGCCTGGTGTCGGACCAGCCGGAGATGAAGAGGTGGTTTTCGCGATCGGCCCCCAGCCCGTACACGAAATGCCCCGGTGCGATGGTGGTGAAGGAGTCATCACTGGGATCCAGCCGCAGGACGTGGTAACCCGACTGGCCGGACGACCAGAGGATGCCGTTTCGGTCCAAGACCGCTCCGTAGGGGGTGTGGCTGACCGAAGAGACGTCCACGGTTCTCAGGATGTCGCCGGTCGTGCCGTTCAGGTACCAGAACTTCCGCGTGCCATAGGCGCCAACCCAGACGTTGTTGCTCGCATCCACGGCGATGCTGCGTGTGCCCGGGTTCCAGTCGTCGTTGGGGTAGGTGCCGGTGAAGGTCCCGGGGACGTAGGTGCCCTCGCCCTCGATGGCCAGGACCGCCTCCCACAGGACGCACTCGTCCTGGCCCCAGGTCAGCAGTTCCTCACCGGTGATGTCGCCGTCACCGTTCAAGTCGCTGGAGGTCTCGATGGTCCCGTTTCCGTTCCGGTCGACGTAGCCGCCGTTCTCGAACAGACCGACCTTGACGACCGTGCCGGTGGCCCGGTTGCCGACGTAGCAACTGCCCGCCAGATCCACGGTGGTTCGCGACGGATTGCCGTAGACCTCGGCCGGACACACGCGGTACCGGCCGAGTTCGTTGCCCGTGTCGGTATCGACCTTGGAGATGGTGCCCTCGTTGGAGTTGGGCACCCAGATGAAGGGCAGGGTGTCGGACTCTCCGGAGAGGGTCAGTCCGCCGGCCTGCTCGTCGAAGCCCAGGCCGATCAGTGTGCCCTGCTCGAAGTCGGTGGCGTCCTCGAAGATCTGCTCGGGCTGAAGGAGGACGGCCGTGATTGTCGTGTCGCCGGTTATGGTGATGGTGTCGGGGTTGTGGGTCCCGGCCAGATCGCCTGCCCAGTTGACGAAAACCCAGCCGGCGTCGGGCGTCACGGTCACGGTCACTTCGGTGCCCTGTTCGTAGGTGCCACCGGGCGGCGCAAGCTCGACGGTGCCCTGCCCCTGCAGGTCCACAGTGAGCGTGAAGCCGGGAGCGCCGGTGGTGCCGACGTCGGAAATGTTCTCGTTGACGTTGTCGCTCGGCGGCGCCCCGCTGGGGCCGTATTCGACGCCCATGTCGGGGACGGTGAGTTCGACATCCACGGTCGTGGTCAACTCCAGACAGATGGTGAACGTGCCGCTGAGCACGAAGTCCATCGCGGCCGGCGGTACGTCCAGGCTGGCCCGATCGATGGTCACAACGCCGCCGGTAAAGGTCAGGCCGAACGTGCCGATCAGGACGCCTTGGTTGCACGGATCGGTCGATGACGCGCTGTCGATGTAGATGGACAGCTCGCCCGATCCGGTGACCGGCTGTGCGGCCGACTGGAACTTCGCCGGGGCCAATGGGATGACCGTGACATTGGAGGTCGGAAGCGTGATGGCCGCGGTTTGCGGCGTGTCGGTCGGCGTCTGATCGAACAGGGGCGAGACGATGCCGGCCTTCTGTTGAGGCGGGTCACCGGCTCGGGCGGCAATCACACCGGTCACGCCGAGCTTGAAGGTGAACGTCTTACCGCCGATGGTGAACTGGGATTCGACGATCGTCCCACCACCACCACCGGCACAAGAGAAGTGCAGCGCCACACCGAACGCCAGAGCCAGCCCGACGGCCAGGAATCGCTTCACGTTCGTCGACATGCTCAAGGCCTCCTTCGCCTGTTGAGTTGACAGGACCCCACCTGGATACCCGGCGCGAACGCGCAGGATGAACGCCGCGCAGTGTACAGGCCCCTACCTGCACGGCAAGGGAAAAACGTTGGGGTGGTACGGGCGACTTGGCGGCTCGGGCAACGGCAGACACACACTGGCAGGCGAGCTGGCAGTGGCACCGGTCGCGCGGCAGAGGCCGCGCGAGCTGAAGCTCGCGGCTCGGGCAACGGCAGACAGACACTGGCAGGCAAGCTGCCAGTGGCACCCGTGGCGGGCTTCTACATTTGTTCGACGGTGCCGACACCCAGCAGGCCCAGGCCGAGCTTGAGTGTGCGGGCCGTCAGGTCGCAGAGGCGCAGGCGGGAGATGCGGACCGGCTCCGGCGAGGCGTCCTTGACGCGCACGCCGCGCTTGCGGTCGTAGAAAAGGTTGTAGGCCTTGCTCAGCTCGAAGAGGTACTCGGTCAGCACGTTGGGGCGCAGCTCGCCGGAGACGATCTCGATCCGCTCGGGAAAGCGCAGCAGGGCCTTGGCCAGGCCGATCTCGGCCGGATGTTCGAGCAGGATCGGGGCGTCGGGGGGGAGGTCGGCGTAGTCGATGCCGGCCTCGCGCCCGATGGAGCGGATGCGGGCGTAGGCGTACTGCATGTAGGGGGCGGTGTTGCCGTCCATGGCCAGCATGCTGTCCCAGTCGAAGGTGTAGTCGCTGGCGAGGTTGTGGCAGAGGTCGTAGTAGCGGACGGCGGCGATGCCCACCGTCTCGGCGATGCGGTCGATCTGATCGGAGGCGAGGCCGCGGCGCTTGGCCTGGTCGGCCTCGTTCTGCTCGATCACTTTTCGAGCCCGGGCGACGGCCTCGTCGAGGAGGTCCTTGAGCTTGATGGTGCCGCCGGTGCGGGTGCGGAAGGGTCGGCCGTCCTTGGCCAGCATCATGCCGAAGGGCAGGTGGACCAGCTCGACGTCGTCGTCGGCCCAGCCGGCCCGGCGGGCGGCGGCGAAGAGCATCTCGAAGTGCTGCTTCTGCTCGGCGCCGACGACGTAGATCAGGCGCGAGGCGCCGAGCACGAACCGCCGGTGATAGATGGCGGCCAGATCGGTGGTGTCGTAGTTGTAAGCGCCGTCGGACTTGCGCACGATCATGGGCAGCGGATCGCCGTCGCGGGTGGTGAAGCCGTCGAGGAAGACGCAGGCGGCCCCTTCGCTGATGGTGATGAGGTTCTGCTTTTCAAGCGTTTCGATGATGCCGGCGAGCTTGTCGTTATAAAAACTCTCGCCGCAGTGGTCGAGGCGCACGCCCATGCGATCGTAGACCTGTTGGCAGTGGCGTAGCGACTCCTCGCAGAAGGCCTTCCAGATGGCGCGCGTCGGCGGGTGGCCGCCCTGCAGGTCGACGACGGCGCGGCGGGCGGCGTCGGCGAAGGTTGGGTCGGCGTCGAAGTGGCGCTTGGCCTCGACGTAGAAGGTCTCGAGGTCGCCGAGGCGGAGGTGCTGGGGGTCGTCCAGGACGTGGGGCTGCGTCTCGCGGAGGTGGGCGACGAGCATGCCGAACTGGGTGCCCCAGTCGCCGACGTGGTTGATGCGGTGGACCGTGTGGCCCTCGAACTCGAGGATGCGGCAGAGGCACTCGCCGATTACCGTGCTGCGAAGGTGGCCGACGTGCATCTCCTTGGCCAGGTTGGGACTGGAGAAATCGACGGCGACGACGCGCGGGTCGGTGGCGGGCTCGAGACCCATGCGGTCGGGCTCGGCGGCCGGTGGGACGGCCTGTAGCTGGGCGGCGACGTAGGCGGGCTTGAGGCGCAGGTTGATGAAGCCCGGGCCGGCGACCTCGGGCGGGTCGCACATGTCGTCGATGTCGAGGTGCCGAACGATGGTGTCGGCCACGTCGCGCGGTTTGGCCTTGACCCGCTTGGCCAGGGACATGGCGCAGTTGGACTGGTAGTCGCCGAAGTCGGGGTTCTGGGCGGGTCGGACGAGCGGATCGGCGGCCGCGCCCTGCTGGCCGAAGGCGGCGGTCAGGGCGGCGGATACGCGCTGGGCGACCTGGCGGATGGTCGATTTCATGGATTGGAATGTACGCCCGCCCCGGACGGTTGACAACCGGCGCCGCCCGTGCGCTTGGGTGCCGCGTGCCAGGGGGGCGGATCAAGTCGAGCCGGCGAGACCATCAGGATCAAGCCAGCCTGGCCCACCCGCCCGACGCAAGGAAAAGCAAGGTTGCCTCGGAGGGCTCACGAGACGAAAATGTATACGGAATCGAGCAAGGCGACACCGTCCGTCTGACGGTGGAATGTGCGTACTGGGAGTGGCGGGCATGACTGAGATCGTGTTTCTGATCCAGGACGACCCTGACGGCGGGTACACCGCCCGCGCCCTGGGCGAGTCGATCATCACGGAAGCCGACGACATGGACAAGCTACGGGAGATGATACGCGACGCGGTTCGCTGCCATTTCCCTGACAAGCAGGCCCGGCCCAAGGTGATCCGCCTGCATACGGTCCGTGACGAGGTGATAGCTTCGTGAAGCTGCCGCGAGACCTGTCGGGTCCCGATCTGGTCAAGGCCCTCGCCCGGCTGGGCTACGAGGTGGATCACCAGACCGGCGGCCATGTCCGCCTGACCACGCAGCGCGGCGGCGAGCATCACCTGACCATCCCGGCCCATGAGGCCATCAAGATCGGCACGCTCAGTGCGATCTTGAGGAGCGTCGCCGACCACCTCGCCCTCAGCCGGGACGAATTGCTCAGGGAGTTGTTCGGGCAAGCATCGAAGTAAGCAGCACGGTTGATGCAGCTTTCTTCATCTTCGCAGGACGACGGCGTCCGCCTCAACCGAGACCGCAGAGGCAGGTCAGCGACCTTCCTACCTTAGGCTTACCAGAGCGGCTTATTGTATCACGAAGCTCTTACGGGTGCGGGTGTCTGACAACCGGCGGGCTCGCTGAGAGTGTAGTCGGACATCGGATGGTGCCGGGGATCAGTACCGTCCCGATTCTCGGGATCAGGGAACGGCCCATTGCAGGCTACCGTACGGGCATGTCCGAGCCAATCGCAGAGCGGCTCTTCGAGTGCAGGGGCGACTCGACTGCCCCGTGCCACCCGTGGCGCCGACCGAGGCCTACTGCTCGGGCATCGGGCTTTGTCAGGGCCGTGCGCCACCGCTCCAAGTCGCCTCGGCGGAAGGTCGCGAGAATCCACACGAGGATCGGCGTCGCGAACGCGAAGCCCAAAGAGGCTGCGATAACCGTGTATGCGGCGGACAGGATCGTGCTCCAGAACGGCCCGGGGGCGTACAACGCGGCCTCATGCGTACCGCTGAACCCATGAAGGACCAGCATGGTCACTCTGAACAACGCCAGGGCGTGCGCGAGAATCAAGCCGTACAGCAACGCATTCCATCTCCGCGACCATGGCAACGGTGTAGCCAGGATCAGGGCGATAACCTCCGCCGTCGGTACGTAGCCCATCAGCCGGCTGCTCAGGCCCATCGGAATGCTGAAACCAGTGCGCCGGTTGAGGAGATGAGCCACCGTGTCCATCTTCCTGCCGGCATCGGAGAACGGCAGGAAACGGACCTCTCCGTGCGGGTCGAACCATTGAAATACGACGTTCCCCACCGCCCGGTAGCCGGCCGAATAAGCTCCCCGCAGGACCGGCCAGGCGGCGATCAGCAGGGCGTACGCCAGCAGCAGCCGCAAGAAGAATCCGCCGGTTCGCCTATACGGAAGCATGAGGTGGCCTATCCACTGTCCGCATCACCCGGGCCACCCAGACGATCCAGCAGAGCAGGGCCAGGAAGATGAACAGTGCCTGCCACACCTCCACGTGCATGATCTCGAAAGCGGCGGGGAAATGGACCCGAATGTAGAACAGACTGATGATCCGTAGGAGGTTGATCGCCAACAACAGCGCGACTCCCGCCACTGCGCCGACCACCTTTTTCCGGAGCGAGGCGGGAAACGCCAGGATGGCCGCAAGAAACAGGGCGGAGGGGTGAATTGCGTCGCACCCCCTCTCGATGGACATCGAGGCCCGCGGCGAATCGATACTCCGACCGAGGACCGTCGCGTCCTGGCCCAATAGTCGCAGAAGCACCCCCGAGACTTCCGCGTTGAGCTCGAGGTAGGGCGTCAGAACGTCCGCGAAATACAGCGTTGTCGACGCAGCCGCATAGAACACGCCCATGCAGAGGCCGAAGAGCAGCACAAACCGCAGGATGGGGCGTTTGCCTTGAAACCGCGACGGTCTTCCGCGAGCCTCATGTTTGCGGCAGGCAATTCGCTCACGCCGTTCGGCCCGGCGGGCGCGGTCTGCCTGGCGGTTTCGCTTTAACGCCTTCCGGTCGTTTTGGCGTGCTTTGCTCATCGGATGCCCACGTGACACAGTTCGGTTGCGCGGCGGCGGCGGTAGTACTTATCGTTGCGCCATACAGGAGACGAGTAGCCCCCATGCCTTTGGCTGCAGGCACGTGCCACGCCGGGCGTGTGCCCGCCTGCCCGGTGCCTGCCGGCTCACGCGTGCAGGTACCCGAACACCACGGGCAGGCCCACACGACGGCACGATCTACCGCGCTACTCGTCCATCTCGCGGTCTCGCGCGTAGACGATCCACAGATGGACCATGTACGCGAAGATCGGCACGCAAATCAGCGAGCCGATTATGTCAACGTTGCTCAGTTCGCCGAAGAGCCACAGGGCCCCGGCCCACCCCACGAGCACCACCGTGAGCGTGGCGGCCAGGACCTTGAAGAAAACCGACGGCACAAACTCGAGCAGCGGATCGTCCATTACCAGTCCTCTCAACTCACATACCGTCTCGCCAACTGCCTACGCGGCCACCGGCCGCCGACGCCGACGCCGGCCAAGCGCAACTGTTCCCGCCGTCAACAACAGCAGCGTCAGGAGGATCAGGCCCCATTCGGAGACAGTCGGGATGGGCTCCTCGCACGTATCGTCGATCCCGTTGCCATTGTTATCGCCTAGACACATCGTCCCGTCTCCGTTGTACACACCACCCTCCCCAAGACACTCGGCGTCGGTGAGGATTTCCTCGCACACTCCGTCGGGCAGGCAGCAGGCTCCCGTCGGCGTTGGCTGGGGACACTGGGTCCCCCCACAGAGCGTTTCGTCGCCCTCGTACGTGCCGTCGGCCGCGAGACAGTCGTATTCGATGAGCTCCTCGCACACGCCGTCCAACAGGCAGCAGGCCCCCGTCGGGGGGATGTCACAATCAGCGCCGATCGCGCAGGTAACCCCGATCCCCTGGTAGATGCCGTCGGCCGCCGTGCAGGTGCCGTCCACATAGCCGTCGGCGCAGCTCCCGTCAGGAAGGCAGCAGGCCCCCGTGGGCGGCGGCGTTGTCGTATCTGCCGTGATGGTAAGAAACGTTGTATCCCCTGGCCCAAGCTGGTCGAACGTTGCCCCAAATCCGACGATCCCGCCCGGAAGCACCGAGCCAGCCAAGGCAAGACCGCAAGTCGTGGACAGGCCGCAGGAGGCTGTGGCAAGAATCTCATCCGTCTGGGCATCCAACTGCCACACTTCCTCGAGTAGGTAGTCTCCGGCCGTCTCGAAGTCCAACTGCATGATCGTCTGCCCCGTGGCGTTCACCGATACCGAACCCATGCCGGGGAAGGTGGCCGTCTCGTTGTCTACCGCACAGATGTTGGCGCCGTCTTGCATTCCTCCGGTCAATGAACAGAGCTGAAAGTCCCACCAGTCGGTGGGCGTGATCGTGAGTGTGCAGGTACCAGTGGTCTTGGCCGTGAAGCGGATCCTGATGGTGAATTCCTTGCCCTTTCTAATTGGCGTCCCTGGTGGGGTTGCCCCCTTGTCGTCCACCCTAGCCTTCTTCTCCTTAGGGTTACAATAGTTATCCCGCTCACTCTGTTGGGCCTCGTTGGGCCACTCCTGACTCTCTCCGTCCCGGTCGTCGTCGACGTCCCAATCGCCACAGCCGCCCTGTTGCGAAGATCTAACGAGGATGTATTCGATCCTCACTCCACAACTGTCCCCCAGCTTGAAGGTAAAATCATGGATATTGGCGCCTGTCTTGTTCACACCCCGAAACCATATCCCCGGCATGTCGTCTGCTACTTCGACGGTTGTCATGCCCTTGACGTCTGTTGCAGCAGTTGCTTCCGCTCCATATACCAGAAACGAACTCAAAACGAACAGTATTGGCAATCGAGATAGTCTTGCCACGGCTTGTTCTCCCTTGATTGTTGGGCCTTTCGCCCGAAAGCGCACCATCGCCCTTGTTCCGATGGTTCGGCCGGACGTGTATTTGTCAGCGGAAACCCCTGCAGGTCATAATCGCCCCCCACCTCCAGAGGGAATCGGGCACCCGTCCGCGATTCAGTACTCGCAATTCAAACACCAGTGGGCGCTGCCCACCAGATTCCGGCTCGGGACAGCGACCGGCATCGGAGGTGCGCGGGGATACGTCTGACGAAGGGTCCTGGACTGGATTGCCAGGGGTACTTGCGCCGGAAGCCACCCAATGTCGTTGCGCGATCCTGCCAATGACCGGTAGGCCGGGAAGCTCAGGTGGACGCCGCTCAGAATGCGGATCAGCGAGGCGTTGGCGCAGGGCGCCAGGAAGGTCGTGCAGGCGCGGCCGAGCAGGCGGGCGAGCCAGTGGAGGTGCGGGGCTTCACCTTGCGAGGGAGCCAGTGGCCCCGCTTCGATGCTGCGTGGGCGCGCGAGCGCAATACGATGCGTGCCCGTGAACACGAGCTTCGATCCCCTCAGATGGGCTTCGATCCGTCTTCGAACTGACTCGTCTGCCTAGCTCACCGAACTGAGATTCGCACCTCCGTGAGGCACGATGTGTATCCCGGCCGTCACGCCCCGACCGTCGCGCTGGCCGTTCCACTCCGCGGGCCGACCTCGCCGCGGATGCTGAACTACCTTAACGTGTGCTGGGCCGTCTGTCCAGCCTCCCGGGCGGTCAATTCTCCCGCCGTGGGCCCGCAGGTGCTCACGACCTGGAGGGTCGATTCGCGGGGGTCGGGCGGAGACACCGGCGGCGGGTCGCCCGGCGGCGGCGATCCTGAGCCAGGCCTGCGCCCGCACAGCTCCCGGTCGGGGTGGATACTACGCGCTGGCGGATTTGGTCCAGTCGATTCGGGGGGCGTCGCCCCAGAGGAGTTCGAGGTCGTAGTACTGGCGGTGCTCGGGGGTGAAGATGTGGACCATTACGTTGATGAAGTCGACCAGGACCCAGTTGGCCACGTCGTAACCGGCCACGCCGTGGGCCCGCTCGCCGACCTTGCGGGCGCACTCCCTGATCGTGTCGCACAAGGCCTGCAGCTGTCGGCCCGACGTGCCGGAGCAGATGACGAAGAAGTCCGTGACCGGTGACAGACCCCGCAGGTCCATCACGGTGACGTCCTCGGCGTTCTGTTCGTTGGCGACCCGTGCGATCTCGATCGCGAGCTGCTCGGCGCTGTGCCCTCCCATAACGGTTTAGATTACTCCAAAAAGGTGCCCGGGGCCAGCGGGAAGCGAGCCCACCGGTCCCGGGCACGTGGAAGCTGCCGGGACGGTCTAACCGAGGCCCAGCAGGTCGGAAATCGACGGGGCGTACTTCACGATCAGCCCGGCGAACACGACGCTGACCATGCTCATCAGCTTGATGAGGATGTTCAGGCTGGGGCCGGAGGTGTCCTTGAAGGGGTCGCCCACGGTGTCGCCGACGACGCTGGCCTTGTGGGCGTCGCTGCCCTTGCCGCCGTGCTGCCCGGTCTCGATCCACTTCTTGGCGTTGTCCCAGGCCCCGCCGGCGTTGGCCATGAAGATGGCGACGGCGAAGCCGCTGGTCAGCCCGCCGGCCAGCAGGCCCATGACGCCCGGCACGTCGAACAGCAGCCCGACGATCACGGGCATGATGATGGCCAGCAGCGACGGGACGATCATCTCCCTCTGCGCCCCCCTGGTCGAGATGGCCACGCAGTTGGCGTAGTCGGGAATCTTCTGTCCCTCGTACTCGACCTGGGTCCGCGGCCAGTTGTCGGAGTTGTTGGCGTAGGCCTCGTCCTTGCCCTGGGCACGGAGGTAGGCCCGCATCTTGTCGAACTGCCTGCGGCACTCGAACATCATGGCATAGGCCGCCCGCCCGACGGCCTGCATGGTCATCGAGCAGAACACGAAGACCAGCAGCACCCCGCTGAAGATGCCGCACAGCGTCTGGGGGTTCATCAGCGTCACGTTGTAGAAGGTCATGTACTGGGCCATGGACGCCTTTCGGGCCGAGACCAGCTTGATATGGTGCCCGCTGGGGAGTGTGCCTCTCCGGGCGTACGCCTCGTCCGGGTCCGGACTGCCCAGGTCGGTGATCCGATCACCTTTCTTCAGCGATTTCGGCACCTCGCCCAGCGTCATCAGGCAGTCGAAGTCGCGGTCACCGGTGCCCTCGCCGATGCGCATGGCCCATTTGCCGTGGCCGTAGTAGACGGCCAGGTTCTCGTCCGGAGCATCGACCGTCTGGACGATCTCGGCCCCGGCTTCGCGAATCTGGCCGATGCGAACCTCCTCGACGTAGGCGGCCAGCAGGGCCAGGGCGGTCAGGGCGGCCGATCCGATGGCGAAGCCCTTTCCGGCGGCCGCGGTGGTGTTGCCCAGCGAATCCAGGGCGTCGGTGCGGCTGCGAACCTTGGGGTCCTGACCGGTCATCTCGGCGTTTCCGCCGGCGTTGTCGGCGATAGGACCGTAGGCGTCGGTGGCCAGCGTGATGCCCAGCGTGGCCAGCATGCCGACCGCGGCGATGCCGACGCCGTACAGGCCGAGCGTGAACTGGTTGCCCCCACCGGCAGCGACGAAGGCGACGAGAATCGCCACGATGATCGTGGCCAGCGAAGCCCAGGTGCTCTTCATTCCGGTGGCGATGCCGGCGATGATGACGGTGGCCGGTCCGGTGAGGGCCTGCTCGGCGATCTTCTGGGTGGGTTTGAACTCGTAGCTGGTGTAGTACTCGGTTGCGTAGCCGATGATGTTACCGGCGACCAGGCCGGCCAGGATGGCGATCCACACGCCCCACCAGTTCAGCCCGTCGATGTCGCCCAGCAACATCCAACAGACCAGGGCACTGAAGATGGCGATCAGCACGCTGCTGCCGTAGACGCCGACGCGCAGGGCGTGGAGCAACTGGCCCATGGTCGCGTCGTCCTTGGTGCGGACCATGAAGATGCCGATGATCGACAGAATGATGCCCACGCCGGCCAGAACCATGGGAGTCGACAGCATCTTGATGGCGGCCGAAGCCGCACCCTCTTCTCCGCCGGCGAGTGCGGTGGCGGCGGCCACGCCCAACGCGGCCGTGGCCAGGATCGATCCGCAGTAGGACTCGAACAGGTCGGCCCCCATGCCGGCCACATCGCCCACGTTGTCGCCGACGTTGTCGGCGATGGTGGCCGGGTTCCGCGGGTCGTCCTCGGGGATGCCGGCCTCGATCTTGCCCACCAGGTCGGCCCCGACGTCGGCGGCCTTGGTGTAGATCCCTCCGCCGACACGGGCGAAGAGGGCCTGGGAACTGGCGCCCATGCCGAAGGTGAGCATGACCACGGTGATCTCGTTGAGGCTCATGTTCTGGGCGAAGCCGAAGGGAAGGATGTCGGAGTAGAGCAGCAGGAACCAGCCCGCGATGTCGATCAGGCCGAAGCCGACCACGACCAGGCCCATGACCGCCCCGCTGCGGAAGGCGACGACCAGGCCGTCATTGAGCGACCTGCGAGCCCCGGCCGTCGTCCGGTGCGAGGCGCGGGTCGCGGTGTTCATCCCCAGGTATCCGCACAGGCCGCTCCAGAACCCGCCGGTCAGGAAGGCGGCGAACACGATCTGGTGCTGGGCGTGCAGCACCCATCCCATGATGAACAGCAGGAAGGACACGACGAGGAAGAAGATGGCCACCACTTTGTACTGGCGCTTGAGGTAGGCGATGGCCCCGTCGCGGACGTAGCCGGAGATGCGGATCATGTCCGGGTCGCCCTCGTCGGACCTCATCATGGATCGATAGAAGAACCAGGCGAAGATCAGCGCCAGAACGGCCCCGATGGGCGCGATCCACCACACGCCTGGAATGGCGGAGAACTTGCTTGCGGTTTCGGCCGCAGCAGCAGCCGGGGCGTCCTGGCCCAGTGCGGTCGCCGGACCGGCTGCCAGCGCGAACAGTGCCAGTAGCAATGCCCATCCCGTCCGTTTCAAATCCGTCGCAGACAATGGTCGTCTCCTTGCTGGAAGCTCGTCAGGCCCGACGGCGGACCGCCGGCAAGCGGCGGCACCGAGCGAGCATTCGACGTGTAATCCAAGTATTTGCAAGCAATTACGTTACCCACCGGCGAGCTGCGCCCAGCGCCGGTAAGGTGCGGGACTATAGCACAAACCGAACGTAAGTCCAGTGCTTTTCGATGCCTCCATCGTTGCGGGGCGGTGGGGGCAAGGGTACGCTGGCCCGCGTTCGGCCACCGGCGTCCATCGGGCCGTCGGCGTGTGCCCAGGAGACCGGCCCCGGCTGTGCCCGGCGACGGCGTGCCGCTCGCGGACCGGCCGGCCGGTGGATGACTGTGTGGATATCGAGTGCAACCACAGCAACCAGGAGAGCCAGGGATGAGCTTGTCAGATCGTGCGCTGGGTGTGGGGCTGATTGCCCTGCTGGCGGTGGCCGCTCCGTCGTGGGGCCAGATGCCCAAGCGGGTGCAGGTGGTGGGTCGGGCGGCCGGCACGGACGTCCGGGCCGGTGACGAGGCGGTCAAGGCTGCCCAACGGGCCGCCGTCGAGCAGGCCTGCGGGCTGTTCATCAACGCCCAGAGCCAGACCGAGGAGTACGCCCTGGTCAAGGACCGCATCCTCTCCCAGGCTGGCGGCTACGTGACCGAGTACACCGAGCTGCGCCGCTGGACCGAGGGCGAGGTCACGCTGGTTGAGATCGACGCCGTTGTGGCGGTGGCCGACTTCGAGCGCGACTGGGCCGCCTTCACCCACCTCAAGGAGGACGAGGGCAACCCGCGGATGATGGTGGTCATCATCGAGGACAACGACGTGGACGACCTCAAGCCGCCGGTGCTCCACGGCGTCTGCCAGTCGCGCATCGAACACTTCTTCCTGGGCAAGGACGTCCAGTTGATGGACAAGGGCGTGAGCGACGAGGTCCGCGATCGGGACGTCAATCAGGCTGCCCTGGACGACGACCTGACCCGGCTGGCGGCGGTCGCGGCCGAGTTCAAGGCCGAGGTGCTGGTCTACGGGCGGGCGGAGGCCCGTCGCGGCGCGAGCGTCCAGCTCGGCGATCAGTTTCTCTACGGTTGGGACGTGACGCTGAACGTGCGGGCGGTGCAGGCGGACTCGGCCGCCATCCTGATGTCCAACACGTACCGGCCGAGCAAGGCGTATCGCACGACATCCGGCGCGGCGGGCGACGACGCCTTCCGCGTGCTGGCCGACGACGTGGCCGCCCAGGTGCTCAAGGACATTGCCAAGGCGTGGCACAAGCGCGGGGCCGCCCGGCGGATTCTGTCGGTCAAGTTCGCCGACGTGGACCGCCAGCAGGCCAAGGCCATTATGGCGGCCCTGGCGGCTCATCGCGGCACAGTCAACGGGCCGGAGGGCGCCACGCTCCGCAACCTCAACCACGGGGTGGCCGATATCGAGGTGGATTGGAAGTTCGACCTGAACCTTCTGGCGGATACCATCGAGGAGCTGGGCGTCGAGGGCATGGCCTTCGAGGTCATCGAGCAGAGCGGCAACCGGCTGGACGTCAAAGTGATCCACGAGTAACTCCATGAGCACCGCAGACCCACACGACACGGTCGACCAAGGTGACGAGGTCGGGCTGGCCCGGCTCGATCACCTGATCCGCAGCATCCCCGACTGGCCCAAGCCGGGCGTGGTGTTCAAGGACATCACGCCGCTGCTGAACGACCCGGCCGGGCTGGCGCTGGCCGTCGAGTACCTCACGCAACCGTTCCGCGGCAAAGGGATCGAGCTGGTCGCGGGGGCCGAGTCGCGGGGGTTCATCTTCGGCACGGCGGTGGCGACGGCGCTGTCGGCCGGGTTCGTGCCCATCCGCAAGCCCGGCAAGCTGCCGGCCGAGACGCACACCGAGGAGTACGAGCTCGAATACGGCACCGACAGCCTGGAGATTCATACCGACGCCGTCCAGCGCGGGCAGCGCGTCCTGATGGTGGACGACCTTCTGGCCACCGGCGGGACGCTGGCCGCTTCGTGCCGGCTGGTCGAGTCGCTCGGCGGGACGATCGTTGGTGTGGCCGTCCTGATCGAGCTGGAGTTCCTCGGGGGGCGCCGGCAGCTCGCGCAGTATCCGCTGCACTCGATCCTCAAGGTGGCGGGGGAGTGAGAGGCGAGGCAACTAGGCAACGAGGCAACTAGGCAACGAGGCAAACGGCCAGGCAACGAGGCAACTAGGCAACGAGGCAAACGGCCAGGCAACGAGGCAACCAGGCAGCGGGGGGCAACGTGCTGTTACATTATCGTCGAGTGATTGCGGTTCTGCTTATGCTGTTGGGGCCGATCGTTGGCGCTCTTTTCGGGTGTCAGCCTCGAAGTACCAAGTTCTTCATTGACGATCACCGGGACGGGGCTTCGGCTACACGTTACTTCGAGGCGTTTCCCGAGTGTTATTACTGCATTGACGCTCACAAGCACGTCGACATCGTCGGGCTGCGACGCACCGGCGGCGATACGGACAACCCCGGCACCGAGCCGGCCGTCCAGGTCATTCATATCCGCCAGGTCTGGGAGGCCAACCCGGGCACGACTTTCGCCGAAGAGTCGATGATCAACGCGACGGTGAACTACATGATCGTCGGGCCGGAGGGCGGGATGAGCTTCGAGGGGGG
>Ga0307379_10006180_pt1 | contig 16524 bp, 16 predicted proteins | sample UN2MG_FD_202237 | JGI IMG/M metagenome (GOLD analysis project Ga0307379, IMG submission 202237) | Soil microbial communities from Risofladan, Vaasa, Finland - UN-2 | ecosystem: Environmental > Terrestrial > Soil > Coastal area > Acid sulfate soil | place: Finland: Risofladan, Vaasa | collected... | reverse complement strand
TATTAACGTTTACACTCTATTAACGTTTACGCTTTATTAGCTAAGGGCCTGAGGCGTTCGCCTGCGGGGGTTACCCATGCCGCTTCCGGAAGATGCGGCCGACTCGACATTTGTCAGGATTTTCGAGCCCATTATGGCGGCAAAACTCGCCATACGATCCCGGGCAGAGAGCCCAGAATTGAAGAAGGCCGCGAGCTCGATCGAGCAGGCGGCCTGGAATGAGCTCGGCTATCTCAACTACACAAAAGCTCATTATGAGCATTACCAGGGTCTCCTAGACGAGTATCCGGACTATCAGCTTTGCCTTGTCGACGAGAAAACCGGTTATCCGGTGGCCGTCGCCAATTGCGTCCCGTTTGCGTGCTCCGGTTCCGACGATCTGCCCTCGGAAGGCTGGGATTGGGTGGTCGAGACGGCCGCACGGACCAAGGGCACGCGGCTCAATATGTTGGGGGCGCTCGCCATTTCGGTGCCGGCCGTGCACCGCTCCAAAGGCTATGCCCGGGTGATGATCCGGGCCCTGATCGACTTGGCCGAGGCCAAGGGGCTGCGCGGCCTCGTGGCGCCGGTGCGGCCGTCGGCCAAGGTGCGCCATCCTTGGGTGCCCATTTCCGAGTACCTGTCTTGGACCGACCCGGAGGGCCGGGTCTACGACCCCTGGCTCAGAAGCCATTTCTCGTCGGGGGGCAAGCTCGTGGGCCCCTGTGAGCGCTCGATGGTCGTGCATGAGCCCCTCGGCTTTTGGGAAAACTGGTCGAAAAAGCGCTTCAAGGAGACGGGCCGCTACGCGCTGGAGGGCGCCATCGCGCCGGTTACGATCGATGTCGATCGGCGGACCGGGACCTATGAGGAGCCCAATGTGTGGATCGCTTATTCCTGATTCGCGTCGCCGGGCCTGGTAGACGAGAAAACCCTGGAAAATCTACTATTTCGCGTTGCGTCTGAGGGCTGCGAGCCTATCCTTTCATAATTGTCCGTAGGCGAACTATTGGCGCTTGGGGGGACGGACCGATGCGGGGCCGGTACTGGGCGCGGCGGCTTGGAAGCCTCCTTTCGTGCATGGTTGTTCTGATGGGGTTGGCGGGGACGGCCTTGGCCCAAGACCCCACGCAGACCTTTGCCGAGCCTGTGGCCCCCGCCAGCAAGCTCACGCTCTCGGCGAATACGACCTTCACCACCGACTATATCTTTCGCGGCATCTCGCAAACCGACGAAAACCCCGCCGTGCAAGGCGGCTTCGAAGCCGAATACGACATTCTCTATCTCGGCGTCTGGGGGTCGAACGTGGATTTCGGCTCGGACGTGAACCGGGCGGGCAATCTGCAGAGCGTCGCCAACCTCGAGATCGATTGGTACGGCGGCGTGCGCCCCGAATGGAAGGGCATCAGCTTCGATCTCGGCGTCTTCTATTACACCTTCCCGGGTGCGCTTCAGACGTGGCACCTCGACTACGTTGAGTTCGGGACGGCGGCCTCCTACACGCTCTTCGAGAAGCTCACCCTCAGCCTCACCAACTGGTGGACACCCGAGAACTCAGGTCATACGGGCAATAACGACGTGGTCGAGGGCTCGGCTGCTTACGCCTTCGATAAGGTCTGGATCTTCAGCCCCAGCGCCAGTGCTCTCGTCGGCCGCCAATGGGGTGAGAAGAGCGAGGGCGGGTTCGACTACACCTATTGGAATGCCGGGCTGACGCTCGATTTCAACGAGGCGCCCGCCTTTTCCCTCGACGTCCGCTATTGGGATACGAACATCGCCGGCTGCGCGCAGGCGACGCTGTTCCAGTGCGACGAGCGGGTCGTGGGGTCGATCACCGCCATCTTCTAACCCGGCGAAGTCAGTGACGGCTCGTCCCGCCTCGCTCTAGAGTGCGAGCCATGGAAGCGTCCAACGATATCATCGGCGTGGTGCTGGCCGGCGGCAGGTCGAGCCGCATGGGCGGCGGCGACAAGTGCCTGCAGATGCTCGGCGACAGCCCGCTACTGGCCCATGTCATCGCCCGGCTGAAACCGCAAGTCTCCGACATCGTCATCAGCGCCAACGGCGACCCCGCCCGCTTTGCTCCGTTCGGCCTGCCGGTGGTTGCCGACACTCTCGCCGAGTTTGCAGGGCCGCTCGCGGGTGTGGAGGCAGCGCTCGCGTGGGTAGCGGCGAACCGCCCCGGGGTTTCTTGGGCCGTCACCGTTCCCGGCGATACCCCATTTTTTCCCGGCGATCTCGTGGCGCGCCTCGTGGATGCGCGCGGTGGCGCCGGCACCATGGTCGTGGCGCGATCGGAAACGGGAGTGCACCCGGTGGCCGGGCTATGGCCTGTCGGGATGGCGAGCGATCTCAAAGTTGCACTGGCAGGCGGCTTCCGCAAAGTGAGCCTCTGGGCGGAGCTGCAAGGCGCTGCGGAAGCGTTCTTCGCGCCGGTCGAGATGGATGGGGGGCAGGTCGACCCGTTCTTCAATATCAATCGGCCGGAGGATCTCGCCGCAGCGGAAGCTCTGCTCAGGGGATGAGCGCGCTTAAGCCACGTGGCTTTCGAGCTTGCCCTTGACGCGATGGGGATGGGTGAACAGCTCGAACCCGTCCTTGCGGGCGATGGCGATGAGCGTCATGCCGCATTCATCGGCCATGCGTAGCGCCAACGCCGTCGGCGCCGATACCGCGGCGATGATTGCTGCGCCGATAGCGGCGGACTTCTGCACCATTTCGACGGAGACACGGCTCGTCAGCACGACGATGCCTTGCTCGGCGGTGGCGCCATCGCGCGCGAGTGCGCCGGCGAGCTTGTCGAGGGCATTGTGGCGGCCGACATCCTCGCGCACCGCCACGAGGCCGCGTTCGGGCTCCCAGAAGCCGGCGGCGTGCACGGCGCGCGTCTCGCGGTTGAGCTCCTGCCGGGGCGACAGGGACTCGACCGCCGTCATGATCTGGTTCGGCGTCAGCACCGGGCCTTCGCCCACTTTCTGCGGCGGGCGCATGGCCTCGATGAGGCTCTCTATGCCACACAAGCCGCAGCCCGTCGGGCCGGCCATTTTGCGCCTTCGTCCCAGAAACTCGGCGGCGTCTTTCTCTTTAAGCCAGACGCGAAGCTCGATGCCGACCTCCTCCTCGACCACCTCGATGCCGTCGATGGCGTCGAGCGATGGGACGACGCCTTCGGTCAGGGCGAAGCCTATGGCGAAGTCCTCGAGGTCCTGCGGCGTCGCCATCATCACCGCGTAAGACGCCGTGTTGAAGGTGAAGGCGACCGCCGTCTCTTCGGGAATCGCGCGTTCACCTTCGACCGTGCCAGTGGCGCGCCAGATGGAACAGGGAACACGAATGACGGGTCGCGGCATTGGGCTTGCTCCGCCTAAGCGCGGCTATAGGCCAGGGACCGAGAATCACCCATAAATAGGTCAATAATCCGGTCTCTGCCACCTGCATTTCCTTCCCCGGAATCGGCCCAGATCAAGGGCCGAGGAAGGTCGGGCGGCATCGCGGCGTCGAGAAGAGTATACGTTCAGGTCCTACCGTAAAGCGAGTCGCCAGGCGAGGTGGCCGTCCACTCGCCGGCTCTTCAATAACGGCGGCAATGGGAGGTCATTAGTATGGCAACAGCCATCGCACACAAAGACCAATCTAGCGTCTGGTGGGTATTCCTGCTCGAAGGGATCGCATCGCTTATTTTCGGCGGCCTGCTTATCGTCCATCCCGCAGCGACCTTGGTCGCGCTCGTCATCTTCCTCGGCTTCTACTGGCTCTTCGTCGGCGTTCTGGAATTGGTGCGCGTCTTCGTCGACCGGTCCGTGCCGTGGTACTGGTCGCTTCTCATTGGTGTGTTGGGCATTGTCGCCGGCATCATCGTGCTGAACCATCCGATCTTCGCGGCAATCGTCTTGCCGACGGCGATTGTCGTCTGGCTCGGCGTTCTCGGTCTCGTCATCGGCGTGTTCGCGATCATTGGCGGCTTCACCGGCGGCGGCATCGGCTCCTTCATCTTCGGTGTCATCAACTTCGTGATCGGCCTCATCCTGCTCGGTTCGCCCATGGTGGCAGCGCTGGCCGTTCCCTTGGTCTTCGGAATCCTGCTCCTCATCCAAGGCGTAGTGCTCATCATCTGGGCTTTCCGCGTCAAGGGCTGAGACGCGACACCAACGACGCGAGCCTAGACTTCTGTCGCGGGTTCGCCGTCGACGACAATGCGTTCGGGGGGCAGCAGCTCAAGCTGTCCCCCGGCGCCGATCGCCAGCGTGTGGATGTAGAAGACGGTCGGCATGTCGTTGGTCGCTTCCATCACAGGCGAGGGCGCCGAAATAATCGGCAGGCCTGCGCATTCGCCGATCCAGTCGATGTGCCGGTGACCGTGCATCAGGACGATGCGGCCGACGAGCGGCTTCAGGCTGCGGATAAACCAATTGCCGTTGATGAGCGCGGTGCCGATGCGCTCAGACAACTTCTTGGCCGCCCACGGATACTCGATCACGTGATGATGCAGGGCGATGATCCAGCAGGCCTTGGGATAGGTCTGCTGCGCGATCTCGATGCCGCGCACTTGGGCGGCGGAGACCATACCGAGCGCGTTGGTGAATGAGAAATGCGTATCGGCGTTGGAGTTCAAGAGGATGATGCCAAGGCCGTCCTCGCGATCCGGCGGCACCACCATGGGGAAGGACTTGGCCCACAAGTCTTGTAGCGCGGTGGAGAACCATGGCCGCGCCACATCGGCGAAACGCTTGATCTCGGCGATGTGCGGCTTGAGCGACTGTTCCAGAGTCCCGCCCAAACAGCCGCCGTCGAGGTCGACGGTCCGAACGCGCGGGCCTTGCACGGTGTTCATGGCGGACAGAGCGCGGATCTGGCGCAAACGCCGGTCCGGGGATGTCGGCAAATCCATGCGCGCCGGATTGGCGCGGTCGATGATGTTGAGGTCATGGTTGCCGGGGATGATCAGAACGCGCGCGGCCAGACGCGGATGGTGATCGAGGATGTCGAAGAACTCGACCCACTCGGTCGAGATGCCGGCGTCGGTCATGTCGCCGGTGATCAGGATGGTGTCGAGGGGCGCCTTGGCGTCGATCGCCTCAAGCTGATCAAAGAGCCGTCGCACCCGCTCATTGCCGCGCGCGCCTGACCGGCCGCTCTCGACGCGGAAGCCGTAACGCTCCGCCACGAGATGAATGTCCGACAGATGGACGATGCGCCATTTGCGCCCTTTGGTCTTGCCCGTGTGGAAGGTCTTGAGACTTCGCGGCTCCGCCATGGTGGCGTCGGCGAGTCCCCAGATCAGCGCGGCGACGGCGAAATAGCCGGCGACCAAGGCAATACTGTTGGCGAGCGCGACCGGCACCAGATCGCGCCAGGTGGTCACCTCCGAGGCTTGGCCGAACAGATGAGCGCTCGGCCACACCCACCACAGCACCAGGACGGCGAGCCCCGAGACGATGACGCCAGCCACGGCCGCCGAGCCGGCCCGCAATCTGGCGCGCGCCGCCTCGCCAGCGTTCTTGGCAAACAGCCGTTCGGCGAAGTGGCGCAAGATCTCGCGGGCGGCGGCGTAGGCGGGCTCGACCACGATTGAGTTCAGCGCCCAGAAGTTTTTCTCGACCATGCGGAACAGCGCGCGCCAGCCGAACCAGCCGAGCGCCACGACGCCGATGAAGAGCAGCGCCGACCAGATGCCGATAAAAGCCGTGGTGATCTTGTTGGCGACGATGCCGAGCCACGACGAGATCACGAGCGGCGCCAGTCCGAGCAGCAGGCCGGGGACGACCAACAGAAGAACCCAGGCCAGGATCAGCTTCGGCAGGCTGATCTCGACGAGGAGGCTGCCGGCCAGCGACAGCATCGAGCGGCGCTTGGTGCTGGAGGCGTCGTCCTCGATGTCGCCCATGCGCGGATCGAGGATCGGCGCGGCGCTCGCTTCCTTCTCCTGACGCTTGCGTGTCATCGGCGGACGGGCTCGACTCCGGTTTGTGACTCGACGGGCGGCATGGAGCTTCGCCGATGGTGGGCCTCCGCGCCAGAGCTATAAAATCTGTATGAGGCTCGGTGTTTTGGGCTAGGATCGCGCCATGGACAGGCTCATTCGCCACGCGCGGCTCATCCACTATGCGCGGCTTGGCGCGATCGCGCTGATAGGGCTTCTCGCCGGGCCGGCGGCCGCGGTCGCGGCGGACGACCCAAAGCCATGCACCGAGGACGCCATGATCGTCTTCGATGCATCCGGCTCCATGGCCGGAAGTCTGGCCGAAGGTATTGGCGCCAAAATCCGGCGCATCGACGAGGTGCGGAAAGCCCTTGCCCGGGCTTTGCCGCGCGTCACGCATTTCCGCCGTATCGGACTCATCACCTATGGGCCGGGCTCCTATCGGCAGTGCAATGTCGAGCTCAACCTGCGGCCGATTCCCAACGCGGCGCAGCGCATCATGAGCCAAGTGGAAGGGCTGAACCCGTCGGGCAAGACGCCGTTGACGGCCGGCGTGGAACAAGCGGCGGAGGTTCTCGATTTCAGGTCCAAGCCCGGCGTCGTCGTCCTGCTGACCGACGGCGAGGAGACCTGCGACGGTGCGCCATGCGGTCTCGGCAAGAGGCTCGCCGCGGAGGGCGTGCAGCTGACCGTCCACGTCATCGGTTTTCGCATAACGTCCTTCTGGACCGGTGCGCAGAGCGCGCTCGACGTCAAATGCCTCGCCGAGGAGACTGGCGGCCTATACATCACCGCGGAGAACCAGGAGGAACTGGTCGACGCCTTCGAGAAAACGCTGGGCTGCCCGATGATGTCGCAGCTGCCGCAGTCGGGCGCCTTCTTCAAGAACTAGCCCCAATTCCCTAGCCCCACGGCCCGCGCCGGCGTTCGATCTGGAACGGCCGGTAGTGGGCCGCCTGTAGCAGCTTCACGCCGGGCTTCTTGAAGAACGGCACCAGCGCCATGCCGGCGACGAACCCGCCGACATGGGCCCAGAAGGCCACGCCCGGCTCGCCCGAGCTCGAGAAGGCGGCGCTCGCGAGCTGCATCAGAAACCACAGCCCCAGAACGATCAGCGCCGGCAGATGCATCATGGTGACGAAGATGCCGAGAAAGATCACCGTGCGCACGGTGGCGCGTGGGTGCAGCAGGAGATAGGCGCCGAGCACCCCGGAGATGGCGCCGCTCGCCCCAACCATGGGAATGGCCGACTCGGGGTTGACGACGGCTTGGGCCAGCGCCGCGGCAACGCCGCAGGCGAGGTAGAAGACGAGATAGCGGACATGCCCCATGGAATCCTCGACGTTGTCGCCGAAGATCCAGAGGAACAGCATGTTGAAGCCGAGATGCATCCAGCCGCCATGCATGAACATCGAGGTGAACACCGTCGACCATGCCGGAACGGCGGCAAGTTCGGGGTCGAACGTGGCGGTGCCGAACAGGCGCGCCGGGATCATGCCAAACTGATAGACGGCGATCTCCCCGCCATTGGCGCCGAGGGAGAGTTGCCAGAAAAACACCAGAACGCACACGCCGATGATCGACCATGTGACGATGGGCGTGTTGATGCGTGGGTTGTCGTCTGAGATGGGAAACATGCGCGCTCCGGCAAGCCGGATCCCTCGAACTCAATAGAGCAGGTATTGCTTCCGTGTCTCCTCAAACTCTTTCACGCCCGGGCGCCAGCTCGCGGCGATCTCCTCGATCGGCATCTGCTGCTCAATCTGCTCCCTGAGCGCGGGCGAGCCTGCGAGAATGTCGATGGGCATCTTGTCATGCTCATACTCGTAAGGCGGGTCGCGCCATTTGAATTGGTCGGGGCCGAGACGGGCGCATTCGCGCATCACCGCCACCGCGGCCTTGACCGGCTCGAAGTCCCAGCGCGACGTTACGTGAATCTGACAGCCGCCGCACGGCACTTTGGCGTGCTTCTGGAAGGTGGGCTCAAACACCGCCTCGCGGAAGTGAACGCCGTCGAGCCCTGCTTGGTTCAGGCGGGCGGCGAGCGCTGTGCCGTCGAGCCACGGCGCGCCGATCAGCTCAAAGGGGCGCGTGGTGCCGCGGCCCTCCGATACCATGGTGCCTTCGAATAGGACGGTGCCGGGATAGACGATGGCCGTGTCGAGGGTCGGCATGTTGGGGGAGGGCATGATCCAGGGAATCTCGGTGTCGTCGAAATACAGCTCGCGCGACCAGCCTTCCATTGGCACGATCTCGAGCGCAGCGCCGATGCCGTGATGCTCGTTGAACAGGCGCGCCAGCTCGGCCACCGTCATGCCGTGGCGCATGGGGATGGGATACTGGCCGACGAAGGAGTCGTAGCCCGGTTCGAGCATCGGGCCTTCGACCTGAATACCGCCGATGGGGTTGGGGCGATCGCAAACGATGACGGGGATCCCCGCCTTCGCCGCGGCCCGCAGGCAATTGGCCATGGTGTAGATGAAGGTGTAGATGCGCGCGCCGACGTCCTGGAGATCGATGACGAGCACGTCGATAAGGTCGAGCATCTCTGGCGTCGGCTCGCGGGTCTCGCTGTAGAGCGAGAAGACCGGCACGCCCAGGCCCGGGTCGGTCGCGTGGGGCGTCTCGATCATGTTGTCTTGGAGATCGGAGCGGAAGCCGTGTTGCGGGCCGAAGATCGCGGCGAGCTTGAAGTCGGACGCAGCGCCGAGCTGATCGACGATATGGTTAAACCTGTGGTCGACGGAGGCCGGGTTGGCGAGAATGCCGACTCGGAGCCCGTCGAGGCGCGAGGACGCGATCAGCCGTTCGGAACCGAGCAGCATGGCGTCACAGGGCCAAGTGGCGGGAGAGGCGGAATGGCCCCTCAACCATCGGCAATTGCGGCATTAGGTCCTCCCCTTGGCCTTGAATAGCAAGGGCTTAGCCGGAATCGCGCCGGGTTTCACGTGTGAATTTTCTGCTATGGTAGTCGGCGACGGGGCTGACAGGAAGCCTAAGGGCATTCCCCAAAAATCTCGGTGTTGGGCCGGGAGGCCGATAAGGCCTCCGAAGTCCATTGACGTTTCGCCTCGGGCGCGGTTGCCTGTTGGGCGTCTGATGGAGATCGCATGAGCAAAGACAGTACACGGTCCATTCCGGCGTTTATCGATTTGGGCGCGCAGCGGCGGCAGATGGGCGATCGCATCGAGCGGGCGATTTCCGCCGTGCTGGAGAGCGGGCAGTTCATTCTCGGCCCGCAAGTCGCAGAGCTCGAGCGCCGGCTGGCCGCGTTCAGCGGTGCCAAACACTGCATCTCTTGCGCCAATGGGACCGATGCGCTGCTGCTGGCGCTCATGGCGGAGAAGATCGGTCCTGGCGACGCGGTGTTCGTGCCCGCCTTCACCTTCGTCGCCACGGCGGAGGTCGCGGTTCTCAGGGGCGCCACGCCCGTGTTTGTCGACGTGCGGCGCGACACCTTCAACATGGATATGGAGAGCCTCGAGGCGGCCATCGGCGAGGCGAAGACGCTTGGGTTGAAGCCCCGGGCCGTCATCGCCGTCGACCTGTTCGGCCAGCCGGCAGACTATGCGCGCCTCCACGAGATCGCGAGCGCTCACAATCTCGTTGTCGTGGACGATGCGGCGCAGAGCTTCGGCGCGACTCTCGACGGCAAGACGGTCGGCACGCTTGCCGCCTACACCTCGACCAGCTTCTTCCCGGCCAAGCCGCTTGGCGCCTATGGCGACGGCGGCGCGGTGTTCACCGACGATGACGCGAAGGCCGACTTGCTGTTGTCATTGCGCAATCACGGCAAAGGCCCGAGCCAGAGAGAGACCGAGGAGATTGGCCTCAACAGCCGGCTCGACTCGTTCCAGGCGGCAATCCTGTTGGAGAAGCTCGACCTGTTCCCGGCGGAGATCGTGGCGCGGCAGGCCGCGGCCGACCGCTACAACGCGGCGCTTGGCGCGGTTGCGCAAGTGCCGGTGCTGAAGGCTGGCGCCACCTCCGTCTGGGCGCAGTACACGATCCTCACCGATGGCCGCGACGAGCTTGCCAAGGCGTGCCGCGAGGCGGGCGTGCCCACGGCGATCCACTACACGAGCGCCTTGCATCGGCTCGCGCCCTATCGCGATTGTCCCACCGCGCCGGGGGGGCTGCACCAAGCCGAATGGCTGGCCGAGCGCGTGATCAGCCTGCCGATGCATGGCTATCTCAGCGAAGAGGCGCAGGATTTCGTAATCGACACGGTGCTTGGCGCGCTGGGCTCAAGCGCAGGGAGCGTCGCCGCGGAATAGAAGCCGCCTGTGCCGCCTCCATGCCTCCCAGCCTACGCGCGCGGCTTGGGACTGGCGGAACGCCCGAAGATGAGACAAAAACCCGGCGAAGGATTTCAAGCGGGTAGAGGATTATGTCAGAGCAGATTCGCACGGCCGTTGTGGGCGCTGGGTATTTCGGGCGGTTCCACGCCAACCACTACGCGCGCAATTTGCGCGCCGAGCTTGTCGCCGTCGTCGATGCGGATGAGGCGCGGGCGCGGGCTGTCGCCGAGGAGTTTGGCGCGGAGCCCGTCACCGACTATCGCAACATTTTCGATCGCGTCGATGCGGTGAGCATCGCGGTGCCCACCCCGGCGCATTTCTCGACGGCGCGGGATCTCATCGAGGCGGGGCTCCACGTGTTGATCGAGAAGCCGATCACCGACAGCCTCGACAGCGCGAATGCCATCACGGCGCTCGCCGCGGAGCGCGGCACGATCCTCCAGGTGGGCCACATCGAGCGTTACTCCAGCGCCTATCGCGTGCTTTCCGAGATGATCACCGATCCGCTCTATTTCGAAAGCTATCGCATCGCGCCGTGGAAGAGCCGCGGCATCGAGGTGGATGTGATCCTCGACCTGATGATCCATGACATTGACATGATCATCGGACTGGTCGGATCGCCCGTGAGTAGGGTCGACGCCGTGGGCACGCCGGTGCTTGGCAAGAAGATCGACATTGCCAATGCCAGGATCAACTTCGAGTCGGGCTGCGTCGCCAACGTCACGGCGAGCCGGGTGAGCTACAAGACGGAGCGGCGCCTCAGGGTGTTTGCCCACAACCACTACCTCAATTGCGATCTCGGTGAGCGCAAGATCTTCGGCTACCGCCTGCGCGGCGATCCGATGACCGAGGGGCTGAAGGCCATTGCGACCGAGACCCATGAGATTCCGCAAGAGGACAGTCTCGCCAATGAGATCGATGCGTTTCTCGACTGCATCATCAACGGAAAGAAGCCGATGGTGGATGGCCGCGCCGGCTGCGAGGCCTTGCGCGTGGCGAGCATGATCAACGAGAGCATCGAGGATCAGCTCAGGAACGTGAAAGCGCGTCTTGGCGTGGACGCTGGGGCGGCCGGGGACTAGCGCTCTGCCGTATCCGGCGGCGCTTGCATGGCGGCGCGCACACGAACGGCGTCGAGCACAACCTTGGCGGCGCGCTCGCTCGGCGGGGGCGTGGCATCCCCCATAATCTTGATGATTTCGCGGAATCCTTCGCGTTGGGCCGCGCGCGCCTCATCCGAGCGAAACAACGCATCGCTTTCGGCGACCAGCCGGTCGGCCGTGCACTCCTCTTGAATCAGCTCAGGCACCACCGCGTGGCCAGCGAGCAGGTTCACCAGCGAGGCGTGCTCGACGCTGACGCCCATGCGGCGGACGAGAAAGGCGGTCGCGGGGGCCACCCGATAAGCGACCACCATGGGAACTTGGGCGAGCGCAAGCTCAAGCGTTACCGTGCCGGACTTGGTTATGGCGGCATCGCAAGCGGCGAAGGCGTCGAAGCGCTCCTCCTCCGCCACGACCCGGATCACCGGCAACGGCCAATCCTTGGTCAGGGCATCGACCTCCTCGGCGACCGATGCGGCCACGGGAATGACGACCCGAAGATCGGGGTAGGTCTGCGTCAGCCGGCGGAGCGCCTCGCCGAACACTGGGAGCATGCGACGCACCTCGCCGCCGCGGCTGCCCGGCAAGACGCAGAGGACCGGCGCGCCAGCCGGCAGGCCGTGGCGCTTCCTGAACGCGGGGCCGTCACCGCGCATGGCACCGGACTCGATGGCCGGATGCCCGACATAGGTGCAGGGGATCCCGTAATTGGCGAAGAAGGGGACCTCGAACGGCAGAAGCGCCATGAGGTGGTCCACACGCTTGGCGAGCTTCTTCGCGCGGCCCGGGCGCCAGGCCCAGAGCTGGGGCGCGACGTAGTGCACGATGGGGATGCCGGAGCCCTTCAGGTGATGGGCGAGCCTCAGGCAGAAGCCCGGCGCATCCACCGTGACGACGACATCGGGCTTAAGCTCGCGGGCGGCGGCGACCGTCTGGTTGAGCCGCTTGATCAGGCGTGGCAGATGGGGCAGCACCTCGGCAAGCCCCATCAACGACAGCTCGCGCATGGGAAACAGGCTCTTGAGGCCGTGCGCCTCGCTTTGGGGCCCACCAACGCCGGCAAAGCGGACGCGGCCCTCGGTCTTGGCCTTGAGCGCAGCCATCAGCCGTCCGGCGAGGTTGTCGCCGGAGGCCTCGCCCGAGACGATAAAGATCAGGGGCTTCTGCCGGCTCATGCAACGCTCCACGTCATAAATTTCCCCTAACCCCAAGGTCCTGCGTTGTTTCGTGAATTAGGCCGATTGTGCCGGCTTATGCCAGGACTTTGCGCCGCGCCGGTTTGTCACGGCAGCTTGCGGGGCGTCCAATCAAGCATCGGTGTCTATGCGGATCCGGAACGCGGCGCGGAATGTGCCGCCGGGCTCGACAAGGCGCAAGCCCTCGCCGCTGATCAGGGCGTTGGAGGGCGCGGTCATCGGCTCGAAGGCCAGGTAGTTTTGCGTGTGCGGCGCGTAGACTTGGGTGAAGGGGTAGCCCTCAAGCAGGTCCACGGCGATACGGTACCCACCGCAAGCGACGGACAACGTCGCCTGGTCGCCAAGCAGGGCAAAGCCGTCATCGAAATCGCGTGTGCCGAGGGTGTCGTCCAGACCAGGGAATGCTTCCTCGGCGCCGGTCGGGATGTTGCGCGCATCCAATGCGAGGTGCCGCATGGCCGGCAAGCTCACGCGCCAGTCCTGGCGCGGTGTGTCCGGCAGCCCGAGATAAGGATGGAAGCCGAAGCTCACCGGCACGGGTGTGTCGCTCGTGGGGGACAACGCCGTCTCGATGGTGAGGCTGCCAGTGTCGAGGCTTGCGGTCATGACGAGCCGGCAAGGGTAGGGGAAGACGCCTAGACATTGCGGGCTCGCCCAGTCGAAGCCGGCGGTCATGTGGGCTGGGCCCTTGTCCACGATGCTCCACGCCAGATGCGGCCACATCATGCCGTGCATGGGCAGGCCGTTATCGTCATAGCGCAGCAGCGGTGAGTGGGGGCTGAGCATGACCCCACGTCCGGCGACCTCGTATTGGAAACCGGAGAGCCGGTTGGCCCAGGGAAAGAGGAAGGGAATGCCGGCGGTCTTGTTGGTGGCGGCGGCGGTGGGGAGATCGCCAAGGCGCCGCAGAAACTCCACGCCACGGTGACGCAGCGAGATTCCCAACATGCCATGGCCAGGCAGGAAAATGGCCTCCATATCGCCGGCGGCAAGCGCCGTCGCCGTGGGATCGTTGAGCGGGTTCTGGACGGCCGCGCTCATAGGATGCTCTTGGCGTAGAGGTCGGTGCGGCGGTCGCGGAAGAAGCCCCATTCGGCGCGGTAGCGGGCGATCTCGTCGAGATCGAAGCGCGCCACGATCACGCCTTCGTCCGTCTCGCCCAACTGCGCCACCAGCGCGCCGGTGTGGTCGGCGATGAAGGAGTGGCCATAATAGTTTTGGCTCACGCCGTCATTGTCTTCGAGGCCGATGCGGTTGGCGGCGACGATAGGTACGGCGTTGGCCACGGCATGGCCCTGCATGGCGCGCTGCCAGCGGTCATGGGTGTCGAGCCCTGCGTCGTAAGGCTCCGAGCCGATGGCCGTGGGGTAGAACAACAGCTCGGCGCCTTCGAGCACCATGGCGCGGGCGGCTTCCGGGTACCATTGGTCCCAGCAAATGCCGACGCCGATGACGCCGTGCTTGGTCTTCCACGCCTTGAAGCCGGTGTCGCCCGGGCGGAAATAGTATTTCTCCTGATAGCCGGGGCCGTCGGGAATGTGGCTTTTGCGGTAGACGCCCAAGATCTCGCCGTCGGCATCGGCGATGGCCACGCTGTTGTAATAGCGCGGCCCGTCCCTCTCGAAGAACGAGATGGGGATGACGACCCGAAGCGTCTTGGCGATCTTCTGCAGCGCGCGCACGCACGGATGATCGCCCACGCCGTAGGCGGTCTCGAACCATTTCGGGTCCTGCTTGGTTGGGAAATAGATGCCCTGGAACAGCTCGGGCGGCAGGATGATCTGCGCGTTCTCCTTAGCCGCGTCGCAGATGAGCGCTTCGACCTTGTCGAGATTGGCCTTCATGTCGGGACCGAAGGCCGCCTGGATCGCGGCCACGGCAATGGTGCGCGTGGTCATCGAGCGGGCTCCTCGCGGGTGATGCAATGGAACGAGCCGCCGCCGGCGATGCCGGCGCCGAGCAGGCCGTGGGACGGTACTCCGATGACCTTGCGGTCCGGGAAGACGCCGCGCAGGGCGTCGAGCGCAGCGGTTTGCGTCGCCGTGCCGTAGACCGGCACGACCACGACCCCGTTGGCGATAACGAAGTTCACATGCGAGGCCGGCGCCACCTCGCCATGCGCGTTCAAGACGCGTCCCGGGCTTGGGATGCGGACGACCTCGATCTTCCGGCCTCTCGCGTCGGTCGCGGCTTCGAGGCTGCGCGCGATGGCGTCGAGCACGCCCGCGTTCGGATCGTCGGTACCGGCGGGAGCTTGGCAGACGACCCGCGCTGGGGCAACGAAGCGGGCGATGTTGTCGACATGCCCATCGGTGTGGTCGCCCGCCAACCCCTCGTCGATCCAGATGATCTTCCTCGCATCGAACGCCGTCCGCAGCGCCGCTTCGGCTTCCGCCTTGGTCCAGCCGTTGCGGTTCTCGTTGAGCAGCGTCTGGCGCGTGGTGAGGATGGTGCCTTCGCCGTCCTGCTCTATGGCGCCGCCTTCGAGCACGTAGTCGAAGTTGATAGTCGGGGTGTCTGCCATGCGGGCGATGTCGTCGCCCACGGTGTCGTCGCCGGAGAGATCGAACTTGCCGCCCCAGCCATTGGTGTTGAAGCGGAGCGCGACATGGCCTCGGGGACCGCGCGCAAAGATAGGGCCCGTGTCGCGCAGCCAGATGTCACCGTATTTGGCGGGGACGATGTCCGCGGTGCCCTCGAGTGCGGCGTGGGCGGACGCCTCGGCCTCCGCGCCGTTGACCAGCAGCCGGACTGTGTTGGTCTCGGCTAGCGCACGCACCATCGCCGCCACGTCGCGGCGCGGCGCGGCGAGGTCATCGTTCCACTCGGCAGGGTCGGCCGGCCAGGCGGTCCAGATCGCCTTTTGCGGCGCCCATTCTGGCGGCACGGCGATCGTCTGTTCGGTCAGGGAAACAGTCATGATATCCTTGAGGATATATGGGGTTGCCCCATGCTTTGAGCCTAGCAGGCCCGATGTAAGCGTTCGATGTAAAGAGAAAGTCACGATGAAGCCAACCCTCCTCGCATATTCCATCCGGTCGGCCTCGGTCGCGGCTGCGGCCCTCATCTTTCTGCCGATCCTGTCCTCGGGCGCGCTGGCCAATCGGAAGGCCTGCCAGGCTTTGGAGCAGCGCTACGCGCAGATCGAACGGGGGGCGAGTCCCATCGAGATCAACAACATGCTGTTCGCGGCGGCCGACAAGGGCTGTCAGGCGCTGGCGCTCCTCGTCCTTGAACGCGGCGCCTCGCTCCAAGCGAGGGACCGGTTCGGCGCCGAACCGCTGACCCATGCGGCGGCAGCCGGTCATGCCGAGCTGGTGACCCTGTTCTTGGACCATGGCGCCCGGATCGATGCGCGCAACATCGACGGCTCCTCCGCCCTCTATAAGGCGGCGGAGGGGGGAAGGCCGAAGATCGTGGAACTGCTGGTCGAGCGCGGCGCAGACGTCAACCTGCCCGGCCGCAGCGATATCACCCCGCTTGCGGCGGCGGCGTTTATGGGGAGCGAGCCTATCGCCGCGTTCCTCATCGATCATGGCGGCGACTTGAATGCGATCGACAAGACCGAAAAGGCACCGATTGTGTATGCCGCCGGGCGCGGGTTTCTCCCCGTGACCCGCCTGCTTCTGGACAAGGGGGTCGACGTCAATGCCCGCTATGGAAACGATCTCACGGTGCTGATGTGGGCCGCGGGCTATTCCAGCGAAGCCGGCGTGAACGACGCCATTCAGGTCGTAAACCTGCTGCTCGATCGGGGGGCGCAGATCGACGATCAGGATAATCGCGGCCGCACCGCCCTTATGACCGCCGCCGAGCAGGACCACGAGGCGATGGTCGATCTTCTGCTCGCCCGCGGCGCTGATAGGAGCCTCCGCGACAAGCAGGGCAAGAAGGCTGGCGACCTGACCTCGCTGACGGCGCTACGGGAGAAGCTTGCGGCCACGCATTGAGCGGCTAGCGGCTAGGCGCTACCGGCCGTGGCCGAGATAAGCGTCGATCTGGAGGCCAGCCAGATATTTGGACAG
>Ga0307379_10006179_pt1 | contig 16526 bp, 9 predicted proteins | sample UN2MG_FD_202237 | JGI IMG/M metagenome (GOLD analysis project Ga0307379, IMG submission 202237) | Soil microbial communities from Risofladan, Vaasa, Finland - UN-2 | ecosystem: Environmental > Terrestrial > Soil > Coastal area > Acid sulfate soil | place: Finland: Risofladan, Vaasa | collected... | reverse complement strand
CTCAAAAGGCTCATCCTTGACCCTGCCCTTATCCCAAAGGTAGCGGGAAAATATCCTGATCCCGTTGCCGCTTTTTTCAGCCTCGCTGCCATCCGGGTTCATGACTCTCAAAACAAAGCGCCGGCCCTGCCCGGAAAACGGGCCGATAAGCAGCCCATCCGAGCCAACTCCATAGTTGCGATGGCAGATCAGGCGGATCTGCTCTATGGAAAGCTCTTTGACAGTCTCAGCAGGATCGAGCACGAGATAGTCGTTCCCTAGTCCGTGATACTTGTAAAATTTCATTTACCGCAGACCCCTCAGTCAAATGAACAATTGAATTTTTCTCACAAATCATGCCTGGACTATTTATAACGAGCGCTTCCGGGATACGCAAGCTGCTGTTGTGATTACCGACCGGACCGGCACTCTTCGAGTAATCGATTCAATAGCCCCTTGCTGCTTGATTTATCCAAGACTTTCAAATACTTTTACACTTACTCCATAAACGGGTTAATTATCCACCCGAAGATGTCTTTTCATTTAAAATATCCGATAACAGATAATCTGACTCCGGAGGTGGTTGATGCTCCGATTTTTCCTGGCTGTCACTGTTCTTTCGAGTTGTTTCGCCACCTCCGCCCAAGCGAAGGCCGACAGGCTCGAAACCCCGGACGCTCGGATGGGACGACAAGGTAAAGAGAAACCCGGACTTTTAACTGCTACTAGAGGAGGTTCTCAATGGCTAAACACTGTACCAGGAGCTGTTTGAAAAAACATGTCATTATCTGGTCACTTGTGTTAATAGGTTTGAATACGAATGGCACTAAGCCCCTGCATGCCCGGGACTGTATCAAATTGACCCTGGATTCCGCTGTGGATATTGCGATGGGCAGCAGTTACCGAATAAAGCAGTTGGAACTGGGAATAGAAAGGACGCGCTACTGGTTAAAATCGCGGCAGGCGTCTTTGAAATCCAGAGTTTACATGAATCTTCAATCGCCGGTGATTAATTCGATATCCGAGAAAAAATGGAATTCCACGCTGAAAAAGGATGAGATTGTTCATGAGAACACCCGGCGCTGGCAAATGGATCTGGCTGTCAGACAGCCGGTGATCTTTTTCGGCTACCCGACAAACGGCTATCTGTCTTTAAACAACCAGGTATACCAGTATATCCAGAAAGACGGGACTGAAGACATCGATTATTACAACCGGTTTTTCCTCAAGTTCGAGCAGCCGTTTTTTCTGCCGAACAATTTGAAAAATGATATCGAGGATGCCGAACTCGACCTTCAAAGAAGCGAGCTGGAATATATCGCCGACCGCGTGAAGCTGATCGACGATATTGCCGATGATTACTACGATCTCTATGAAGTCGTCTATAAAGACAATATCTATAAGCACCAGGTCGAAAACCTGGAAAAGATCGCTGAGCTCGCCGCCGGAATAGCCCGTCAGGACGAGGCACGGGCGATAGAATCCGTTCAGGTTCAGGTAGAACTGGCGAACGCAAGGGAGATGCTGCTTAAAAATAACAGCGAAATCCGGCGTGAAGCAGTGCGTATAAAGCAGCGTTTGCGCCTTAATCATGAAGATTCGGTATATATAGAACCCAAGGTGAAAATCACTCCAATCTCAGTGGATGCAGACCAGGCCATAGAATACGGTCTTGCCTTGCGCCCGCGTCTACGCATGCTCACGATCGACAAACGGAAGAATGAGATCGATCTCAATAATTCCAGAGGGTGGGATGCGTTTCATATCAACCTTGAGATGACCTACGGCCTTGAAAGACAGGAAAAACGATTTGAAGAAATCTGGGATGATTATGATAAGAGTTACTCGGTGTCACTCAACGCCTACATACCGATCTGGGATTGGGGCCGCCGTAAAGCGCAAATCCAGGCCCAAAAAATGACTCTGGAGAAAACCGAGCTCTATTTCGAGGAAAATCGAAACAATATCAGAAGCGATATTATCAACGCCGTGTACAATCTCGACGAGTTTCAAAAGCGGGCTTTGAATATGCAGGAAAGTCTGAAAATGGTTCAGGAAATCAGCGATTTCGGCATGAACCAGTACCGGGATAAAGCTATTTCCCTGCAGGATCTCCTTCAGATGATCACCAGGCAGAAAGAAACCGAACTGAATTTCCTCGACGCCTACGTGGGTTACAGAAGGGGACTCCTCTCGCTGATGATACAGACTTATTATGATTATGAAAATAGAGTCTCGCTGATCGATAAGTTTCAAGCGGAGAGTTAAAGGGAGCCTTTCCCCGGGAGAATACGGATTGTCTCTGTCGAAAAACGACCCCCGGGCTCTGGCTGCTTGGCTTTGGGGTATCTCAGGGCTTGACGGCCCGCTGGTTCAGCTTTACCTCAAGGGGCCGGATATATTTCTCTTTGATCAATTCAGCCTGCTCGGGAATCAGCCGGACCAAGATGCCCAAATGTTCCAGCGCTTCGGCATAGTAATCCGGATCTTTCATATACAGGTTTACCAGGGCCAGGTGTATCTGGCTGTCATCCGGTCGCTCTTTCAGAACAATCCTGTAATACTTCCGGGCCAAATCCAATCTGCCGGTTTCCGCATACAGATACCCAAGGTTGAAATTAGCTGAGAGATTGTTGCTGTCCACCGCAAGGGCCCGGATATATAGTTCCTCGGCCTGTTTTATTTCTCCGGCGTCGTACTCGAGCACAGCCAGGGAATTCAAGGCTTCCAGATGCCAGGGATTGACCTCCAGAAGCCTGTCATAATAGTATTTTGCCCTCTCCGTGATCTTAAGTTCCTGGTTTATCATGCCCAGCTTCAGGAGCACCAATTCATTACAAGGATCAGTATACAGCACGAGCTCAAACTGTTCCGCCGAATCCTGGAGCCTCCCCATCCGGTAATAGATATTTCCGATATTCGACCGCGCCAGATAATCATACTTCTTGTTTTTCAGCACCTCCCGGAATGAGGCAATTGCCTGTTCGAGCTCCCCCCTCTCGTAGTAAACCTCCGCCATTTTGTAGTGCCACAAATTCGGGTCCTCGGGGCTGTCGGCCACCCGCTGCAAGTGTTTGAACGCTTCATTGGGGAGTTTTCTTCCCAGGTAATACGAAACCATTTCAAGGTTGGCCTGGAAGTCTATGGGTTTATACTCCAGATATTTCTTTAAGGCCAGAAAAGATGAATCGGGCAGGCCCAGTATTTTGTAAGCCAGTGACATTTCATAGAGAGACTCCGGAGTTTTCGAGTTTTTGAGGTTCGCCAGGATTTCATGATAAACCCGGGGGCACTGAAAAATAGCCAGCAGCCGGACACCATCCTTTTTGAGCTCCCATAAGGGCCTGCCCCTGCGATAAAGCATCCAAAGATGGTCGCTGAATATTCCCTGGCGGCTGTATTGCAGGATATACCCGAAATCAGCCTTGCTGAATCTCAGCGAAGGTTTGATCTTCCCCAGTTGCTGAAGAAAAAGGAAATATGAATCGCTGGTAGTAGATAATACTGCCGAGTCTGGCAAGGTCTCATTGATTGACCGGCAAGCCTGGTCATTGACTGCGTCATACCAGTAAGTGGTCTCCATGCCAAGCTCCCGAGCCCCGGAGATTCCGCCGGCCAGGCAATTGTAGTAACACAGCTCGAAAGGGTGGAGACGAGCCAGAATCACAGTCGAAGGGATTACCATCACAACCAGAACCACAGGTGCGGCCAAAGCTCTCATCTGCGAACCGAGCCGGGGTATCCGGGCGAGAAAAAGGGGCAAATCCTGATTGGCAAAATGATAAAAACCCTTGGCCGAGATGACCGCCAGGAATGCGAAAGCCGGCAAAAACAACCGCACCCCGTCGTAGCCTGGAGCGCCGGGAAACATCATCACCAGCATGAAAACCAGCCAGTGAAGTCCCATGTGGGTCGCCCACTGGTCAGTAAAAGGCCGCCGCAGCGTGCGCCACAAGCCATAGAAAAAGAGCGCCAGCACCTGCGGCGGCACCGTAAACAGAGTATAAACCAGACTGTGATGCCAGGGTGAATTAAAAGAATAATGCTTTCCCAGATAGTAAGTGGAAATGTTCGCCCACCCCGAACGGGTCACGCTGCCAATAATAAAACTGTGTAAACCATCAACCGTGTTGTGCCACCACTGGGGGATCATCCCCAGCATGATCAACGGGCTGACTACCAGGGCGATCCCTACCGGCCAGGCAGCCTGCTTGAAACGCCTGCTCAAAAGAACATAAACGGCCAGGGGCAGCGGAATCAAAAAAGCCGTGAACTTGGTGGCCAGGGCCAGACCGTAGACAAGAGCGAAAACAGGCGCCCAGCGGCGGGACTCAAGCGCCCGGTGAAAACTTACAGCCGAGGCAAACCACAACAGAGTTATCGGCGTGTCGCTGGCCCCAAGATGAGCATGCCCGAAAACCCTTGGCATCAGGGCAAAGCTTGCCGCTGCCCAGAGTCCTGCGAGAATCCCGTAACGCCGGCCGACTGTAAAAAACAGCAGAGAAACCAGCAGGCTGAACATGATCGCTGGCGAAATCCGGAAGGCTCCCATAGCTCCAAGCCACGGCTCGAAAAGGACCAGGGTCAGCGAGCTGCAGATTTTGAAAAAAGGCGGGTGGGTATAATAGATACGCTCTTCGAGAGGCCTGAAAGTGGTATGGCTCGATAGAGCCTCAGGGCTGAAAGGTGCTCTCCATTCGCCTTGGGAAAAATCGCGGACCGCCTGATTGAACCAGGCTAGCTGCTCGAGGCATTTCTTATAGTAAAATGGCTCATCCCAGGTAATGCCTATGTCATTTATAGTGGTTGTGACAGCAATCAGGGCAGCCAGGCCGGCAATGATGGACAGAAGGAGCAGGCGGTGGGGAGATTCAGGTTTGGGGTCTTTAACCCGGGAAATATTCATGGGACTGTTCAAAGAGATGGTGTCAGATTTTTCTCCTGCCAAAAAGGACCGAATCCACAAGGACTATAATAAAGAGCCTGAATCCGAAAAACAATCTTTCCTGACATGGATTGGGGCGAAACCGGATAGTCCGACAGATCTATATTATCAGATTGTAATTAATAGCCAGAAAGAGCAGGTCTAGCTGTTCGAGGTGCTGAATAAATCAGGGCTTACCGGCCCGCTTGGCGAGCTCTGCCTCAAGGGGCTGGATAAAGTTTTTTTCGATAAATTCAGCCCGCTCAGGTATCAGCCGGACCAGGATGCGTAAATGTTCCAGGGCGTGTCCCTGGCGATTGGGGTCTTTAAGGTAGAGCTTCGCCAGCGCCAGATGTGCTTTACTGTCTTCCGGATTCTCCCTCAGAACGATCTTATAATGCCTCTCCGCCAGGTCCGTTTGATTGGTTTCCGCATACAGGTCTGCAAGGTGGGAATTGGCCAATATATTTATGCTGTCCACCTCGAGCGCCCGGATAAAATACTCTGCGGCCTGTCTTGTCTCTCCATCTTTGCGCTCGAGCAGACCCATATTGATCAAGCTTGCCAGATGTTGGGGATTTTCCTCCAGCTGCCTTTTATAATATGATTTTGCTATTTCCGGTCTTTCCAATTCCTGGTTGATCAAACCCAGCATGTAGAGCGCTCTTTCATCGTAAGGCTGACTGTACAGTACAAGCTCATACTGGCGTGCTGATTCCTCGAGTTTTCCCATTTGGTAATAGATATACGCTAAAGCTGTCCGTGAATCGAAATCAAGGTTCCTGTACTCAAGAGATTTCCGGAAAGAAGGGATTGCCAGTTCATTTTTCCCCAGTTGAAAATAAGCCGCTCCCTTTTTAAAGTACCACATCTGAGGATCCTCGGGATTGTCAGCCACCCGGTTCAGATACATGAGCGCTTCATCAGGGAGCTTCCTTTCCAGGCAGAAATTAACCATCAGCATACTGGCCTTAAAGTCCTTGGGCCTGTACTCCAGATACTCCTTTAATCGGATATATGCAGCGTCTTCCATGTCCAGCATGTCATATGTCAAAGCCATTTCGTATAATGACTCGATGCGCGGCGAGTTCCGGAGGGCGGTCAGGATCTCCTTTGCCACCCGTGGATACTGGAAAACAGCCAGCAGCCTTACGCCATCCTTTTTTAGCTCCGCCAGGGGTGTGCCTTTCCGGCTGAGCAGCCAATCCTGGTCGTTAAACATGCCCTGGCGATAGTATTGGAGTATATAGCCGCAGTTCTCCTTGCTGAATTTGAGAGAGGATTTGATTTTTCCCAACCGCTGAAGGAACATGTAATGCAATTTGTTCTGAGCGTAGACAACTGCAGAGTCAGGCAGAGTGCTGTTGATCAACTTGCAGGCCGTGTCATTGATCGTATCCCACCAGTAAGTGGACTCCATCCCGAGATCGCGAGCGCCGGAGAGCCCGCCGGCCAGGCAGTTGTAGTAACACAGCTCGTAAGGGTGAAGTCGCGCCAGCACCACGCTGGACGGGATTATCATCACGCCGAGCACAAGCGGTGCACTCAATGTTTTCGCCCTTTGGCCCAGCCTGGATAATCGAGCGAGAGCTGACGGCAGGAGCTGTGAAACGAAATCACTGAAACCCTTGGCGGAAATGACCGCCAGGAAGGCAAAAGAGGGCAAAAACAGGCGCACTCCGTCGTGCCCGGGCGAGCTGGGCAGCATCATCACACAGTGCAAGACTAGCCAGTGCAGCCCCATGTGGCTGGCCCATTGGTCTGCCAAGGGCCGCCGCACCATGCGCCAGAATCCATAGAGAAAACCCGCCAGCACGAGCGGCGTCACGGTAAAGAGCGTAAAAATGAGACTGTGGTGCCAGGGGAGATAGAAATCGTATTTCTTGCCTAAATAAAAAGTGGGAATGTAAAGGTACTCGGAGCGGCTTGCACTGCCGAACAGGTAGCTGTGAAGGCGCTCGAAAGTGCTGTGCCACCACTCGGGATTCAGTCCGATCATGAGCAACGGGCTGACCACAAGGGCGATCCCCACCGGCCAGGCTGCCTGTTTAAAGCGCCGGCTCAAGAGCACATAAGCCGCCAGGGGCAGCGGAATGACAAACGCCGTGAACTTGGTCGAGAGCGCCAGGCCGTAAACAATTGCAAAAACCGGTGCCCAGCGGCGGGACTCCAGTGCCCGGTGAAAGCTTACCGCTGAGGCGAACCAGAGGAGAGTTATCGGCATGTCCGTGGCTCCGAAATGGGCGTGTCCGAAAATCCGCGGCATCAGGGCGAAGCCTGCGGCGGCCCAGAATCCAGAGAGAAGCCCATAACGGCGGCCAACTGTAAAGAACAGCAGGGCCACCAGCACGCTGAACATAATCGCCGGGGACAGCCGGTAGGCCCCCATAGTTCCCAGCCACGGCTCGAAAAGGACCAGGGTCAGGGAGCTGCACAGCTTGTAAAAGGGAGGATGAACATTATAAATCAGCTCAAAATGCCAATAGCGGTCCAGGACTTCAGGGCTGAACGGTGCGCTCCATTGTCTTTTTGAAAAGTCCTCCGCCGCCTGACGGAACCAGGCTATTTCCTGGAGGCAGGACTTGTAATAATATGGCTCATCAGTGGTTATGCCTATGTCATTGATAGTGGCCGTCACAGTGACCAGAGCAAACAGGCCGGCTAGAATGGATAAGAAAAACAGTTTGCGGGATGATTTCTGGTCAGGTTTTTTCACCTTGGACATAAATGAGAAACAGCTCAAAAGTTTGGCGGATGTTTTATTCCGTGGATTGTGAATCGGATTCGTACTAAGTTAATAAAAACACCAACCCTGAACAATATAATTCACTTACATGGATGTGTAAAAGCCGGAGATCATCCCTATTCTGGTTTATTACCCTTGCGGAGTGACAGGAGGGATGAATTTTTTACATGGATTATTTGCGGTACATCCTTAATCCAATCATAGTAAAGAATCCGATCCTCGATCAGCCGATTGTCAGTATAAAGCCTGAAACCGAGCCTGTAAGTCCGCCCTGGAGGTATGTAGACCCTATCCCCTTCTTCCCGTATACCCAGGTAATCTTCAAGGGAAACAGGCAAGGAAGGATCGGCCTCACTTCCTCCTGCTGCTTGTAAAACCTCCTCCTCGAAAGGAACCAGTTTGACTGTGGCGCTAAGGAGCATTTCACCTGTGGCTGCTCTTGAGACTTTCTTCCCCAGCGGCCAGCGGGACACCTCGCGCTGGTCAGTGAGAAAAGGCTCGAAAGTAAGTCTCATCTCCTTGGTGTTCATAAATTCCAGGCCTACCTCGAGCTTTATCAAATCTCCGATGCTGATCACCTCTTCAGGTCCCATGCGGACATAGGTTTCAGGTTCCCGGGTGAGATTCCCGCTCCAGGCGCGGTAAAAACCGAGAAGCATGGCCGGGGAATTGAGGGGTTCAATCTCGACTACCCCTGCCAGACTGCTTCCGACTATTCGTCCCACATTGTTTACTAGCAGTGCAGTCACCCTGGTCAGTCCCGGCAGAACAAACTGTGCCCTGGGAATGGTCTCGCTTAACTCCCATTTGTCTTGGCCGTCCTGTAACCGGCTGCGGCAGAGAATGTTGTAATCAACGTGTTCCTCGGCCCGAAGCCACAATTGATAACCAACCAGAGGGCGAGAAGAGGATAAGCGGATTTGGGCTTCCAGGTTGTAATTCGTTTTTTTCCAAACCACCTCCACTTCAAAGATAACCGGCAGAGTATCCTCTCGACCCGGGTGATAGAGCGAATCAAGGGCCATGCCGCAACGCCATATTTCAGTCATATCGGTCAACCCGGCCTGATCCGACTCTGGATACGATCTCACCTCATCCGGTTCTCCGTCCAGATCGCGGTCATAAGAGAAGGTGTCAAAAAAACCGTCATTATCAGTGTCGCTATAGGAGATTATCTCCCGTACATAACTCCTGATATTCTCTTCAGTCGGCCGCAGCATGAAATGGGGCCGGCGACAGTCGGGATCCCGGTAAAAAATCCCATCCTCCGCTTCATAAAGGTGATAAAGGCTGTCGATGGGTGATAGATACAAGCGAAAGCTTGAGTTTCCGTCACGGTCGAAATCCCGGCGTGATCCGATAAATGCAGTCTGCGGATCAAAGTCGTAGTAATAGCTCCAGATGCCTTCATGACGGTGGCAGCCTACATCCTTGGTGCGATCTGGATTTTCCTGGTCCTCGAGCCAGTTGAGAGAAATGATCCGCCACGGAGCATGGAGAGTATAATAGACACAAGAATTAGCAGGCACGAAGTCCCTTCCGAAATCGAAGGCTGTACCCCTTTCCCTGTAGTAGCCAGGCAAATCCAAACCGACCAGAAAGTCCCACAATTTAAGCTGATCTCCCGCCCACCAGCCCCGAGGCACTTCGCCAAGGGTATGAAAAGCGACATCATAGTCCACATGGGCGTCTAATGGAGGTACAGGTTTATCAAGGGGGTACTTGATCGGCGCGTCGCCGTCCCAATCGAAACTCCAGCGCATTATCCCCGGCCCGTAATCTCGCAGGTGCATGTCCGTGTAACCGTCACCGTCAAAATCGTACCAACGGTGTGCCTCGCCGGTCGAGCGCCGGCCCTCGACCCCTATTCCCAGTGGCTCCCGGGGCCGCCTGACATGGAACACAGAAGTGCCGGCGCCATCGGCATCCCATCTTACATTGCCGTCATCATCGTCATCCAGGTAGAGCCCCCAGCCAAAGCCGTAGTTCGTCCCCCTCCAGGTCTCTCTCATACACCACTTTCCTGTTATGTAAAGATAAGCCTGTTTCGGGCTGGATAGATTATATGCCGGGTATTCACAGAGCAAATCAGCATCACCATCATTGTCTGAATCATGGTACCTTATCCTCTGGTGAATGAATCCTTTGCCGGTAAGGTCCAGCTCGTGAAGGTCAGAATCCAGATCATCGCATATTCCGTCATCATCAAGATCAACACAGCGCCTGAGCCATCCCTCGGTGGTGTCAATGTGCCCATCCCTGTTCCGGTCGACATAAATCCTCAGTTCATCCGGCTCTCCATCAAGATCGAATTCAGAATCAATCCATAACCTGGCCTCGAGAGAATCCTCCCGTCCGGTCAAATGAAAGTCCCCTATCCTTTCAGGCCGCCCGTTCTGGTTCAGATCCACAACTTTGACGACTTCAGGAGAGCCATCACGGTCAAAATCGGCGGAGTATTGCCAATCGATTCCAGTTTTCCTGGCGCAGCATGTGGTAATCAGAATGAGCCAGACAGTTACCTGTATACTTTTATTAATCCGAGTAAACATTTAGCTCCTTTTTGCATGCTGTTTTTTTCATTTCCAACAAGTTAATGCATTTTATCAAATCCGGCGACCAATTACTTCTGCCGATTGAATTAAAAGTTTCCCTAATTTACATGACTGTAATCGGTACTCAAATTCAAGGGCGGTTTCCCGGTATCTCCCAGCCGCTCATTTTTCAGGCAAGGCGCGTGTCGCTCCGGTGCTGATCCCTCCATCCACCAGCAGAGTCTGGCCGGTGATATATTCGCTGGCATCTGAGGCTAGAAAGACAATTGCTCCATCCAGGTCTGTGGGTATGCCGGGCCTTTTAAGCGGGATCCGGTCGCAGAGATATTCAACCCATTCTGTATCCTCATACATCACGGCATTCTGCTCGGTCTTGAACCAGCCCGGAGCCAGGCAATTTACAGTAATCCCGTGAATACCCCAGTCATCTGCGAGACTCATGGTCAACTGTTTTACCCCCCCGCGGCTGGCGCAGTACGGAGCAATCCCCGCGTAACCGAAAACACTGGTAACCGAACCGATATTGATAATCCGGCCCTTTTTCCGGGGAATCATCTTTTTTGCCACTGCCTGCGCGACAAAGAAAGCGCCTCTCAGATTGGTGTCAAGCACGAGGTTCCAGTCATCCCACGTAATATCCACTGCAGGTTTACGCACATTGCAGCCTGCGTTGTTGACCAGGATATCGAGCTTGCCGTAAACCCCGACAGCGTCTTCCACCATTTTTTGAATGCTTACATACTCGCGCACATCCAGTTCAAGGGGCAAGGCTCTGCGCCCCAAAGCCTCGATCTCTTTTTTGAATGGAGCGAGAGATTCGAGCCTGCGGCTGGTTATCACCAGGTCCGCCCCGGCCCGCGCCAGGGCCCGGCCGAAATATTGCCCGAGCCCGCGGCTGGTTCCGGTCACGATAGCCACCCTGCCGCTTAAGTCAAAAATGTTTTTATTTTCTTTATTTTTATTATTCATGGCAATCAGGTCCTTTCTCACCCGGGGACATATGGAGGGCACCGTTTTATAATCAAATCGTATGGACACGGCATGCCGTGTCCCTGCCATCAAATCTATCTATTTGCGTAAAAACAAACTGGATGACCGCCTTTCAAGGCAGGAGGCAGACCTTGATCAGTCTCTTCTCTCCCCTGTACAGGCGCTCGAACCATCCGGCGCCGTCAGCCAATGGGACGCTGGCGCTTAAAAGCTCATCCACCTTGACCACACCCTTTGAGAGCATTTCCAGGCATTCCGGATACTCGCCGCTCGAGGCGCAGGAACCATAAAGCGAAAGCTCCCTGGCCACAGTTTTCTGCAAGGGCAGCCCGACCTCAGCGGACAGGTTTCCCACAAGGGCGAGAGAACCTCCTTTTCTCAGGAGAGCGACAGAGCTTTGCACTGTGGAAGTCAAACCCACCGCCTCGAGGACCACATCCGCCCCGCGCCCTCCTGTACGCCGGAAAACCTCAGCCGGGAGGTCCGACAAACTGGGATTGAAACCTTCATCCGCACCCAGCTTACAGGCCAGTCTCAGCCTTTCCAGGTCAATGTCCGCCGCGTAAATATATTTGCAGCCCCTGGCCCTTAGAACCTGGATCGCCAGCAGCCCGACCATGCCCGCCCCTACCACCACGGCAGTGTCGCCGGAGGACACCCCTGTCCGGCTGACAGCGTGTACAGCCACTGAAAGAGGCTCAACAGTCGCCGCCTGCTCGAAGCTCAAGGTGTCGGGGATGGGATAGACACAGCGTCCGGGTACAGCGATATACTCGGCGAACGCTCCATTCCGCCTGTACTCATCGCATGAGACGCCTATCACGCGCCGGTTGTCGCAAAGATTGATCCGGCCTTCCCGGCAGAATTCACAAGCACCGCAATAGATAGTCGAGTCAAAAGTAACCCGTTCGCCGGCGCGCAAATCACTCACCCGGCTGCCCAGCCCGACGACAATTCCCGAGGCTTCATGCCCCATAACCAGCGGCGGAACACGTCGCCCGGTGCTGCCGTCCAAACCGTGAATGTCACTGCCGCAGATACCGCAGGCTTTAACCCGGATCAGGACTTCATCCTCTCCGAACTCGGGTACCGGAATATCTTCATACACAAGCTTATTGTATTCTTTGAGCACCAATGCTTTCATCATGGAGGCCTGCCTTATTTTATTCGCCATAAACCGATCAGTTAGGCCGGATCATTCGTGAAGTTTATACAAGCCCTGCATGGGCGGACCCATTTGTCCGCCCGGAGTTTGATATACACGGCTTCAGGCAGCTATTTACTCACCTGCTCTCTTTTTTATAAACCAGGTCCGGGTCCAGGTCATAAGTCCAGGGCGCGCCTGAGTTTTTCCAGCCGTTTCTGACCCGCTTCCCGTGGAAATAACTTGTCGAATCCTCTACAGTGTCCCCCTCGAACCCGTCAATAACCGTATAGGCGCTTTTGAACCCTGCCTCGGCCAGGGCGTTCACTGCCGCGGCACTCCTGCCTCCTGAGCGGCACATGATAAAAATCGTATCCTGGGCTCCGAACTTCTTCCTGACTTCTGCAACGAAATCGGGATTTGTCATACTTGCGTAGCCTTGACTTTCGCGGTCCCATTCCCCGCTCATTATCTTATACGGAATGTTATAAGCCATGGGCGCATGACCCACATAGACATACTCGGCTAGATTGCGGACATCTAGAACTTTTATACCCTGGGGGTTGGCGCGCCATCTTTCATAGGCTTCCTTTGCGGTAGCATACTGGCCTAGAATAGTTTGTTTACTCTTGCTTTCCGGTGGCCGGGTTTCCGGCGCGGCATTGGTCACAAAACAAACAAGCAGTCCAAAAACAATCAGAATAATCCCGTTACTTATTTTCAACTTTACCTCCGATTAACATTTACAGAGATCTTTGAAAAAATCCCAGCTAATAGGATAAAATTCGATCTTTAAGGGCGGTCCGCGAACCGCCCCAACGATAATCCATTAATTTTCATAGAGTTATAAAAGCAAGTACTGCTCTCTGTCTGAAATGATAACATTCTTCAAGGGTTTAATTTATAATAAAAATCAACTGCAGGTAATAATCTCACAGGCTTGTGTGAATCTGCACAGTTAAATTTTCTAGTATATATTTCCCGGTTTTCTGATAATCAAGAAAAATATTTCCAGGCCCGGCCTGTTTATTTTTTGGGGACAGGATCGAGCACCGACCCGGAAAGCCTTGAGTATTACCGGCCAATTGTATTAGATTTATTTTCGTACAGGGAAAGTCCGCTCAGACAAAACACAATCTTAATCTGGAGGTTGCTGTATGCCCGGCAAATCCAAATTACCAGCCCCCAAGGGTCCGTATTCGCTGTGGGTAAAGGCTGGCGGATTTATTTATGTCTCAGGCCAGGGACCTGTCGATCCGGAAACAGGAGAGGTTTTTCTCGGTGCTATCGAGGAACAGACCCGGATAACACTTAAAAATGTCGCGGCCGTGCTTGAGGATGCAGGCGCCTCTCTCAGAGATGTGGTCAAGACTATTGTGTTCCTGACTGATATCGGGAATTTCAGCCGGATGAACGAAGTTTATGCGAAAGCTTTCGGAGATACCAGGCCGGCGAGGAGCTGTGTGGAGGTTGCCGCCCTGCCGCTTGGGATATCGGTAGAGATCGAGGCCGTGGCCGCAGATCCGGGCGCAGGCGTGCAAGTGGTTCGCAGGTAGAAAGGTCTGAGGTGTCAAATCCAAAGACTTGTTCAAAATAAAGGTCTAGAAATTAGCGGCGTTTCACGAAAACCGGCTTTCGCTTGTTCAAGATTGGCCCCTCCCTACTAACTGTCAAACCTGGGATAAAACCCGGTTGGAGTCGTCACAATGATTTTCTCAATACAAAAGTTTTTCTGGATCTCGAGTATTCTGCTCATTGCAGGATGCGGCTCGGCTCCTCGGAACGGGCAGGAGTATGATCTGCTGATCACCGGAGGGCTGGTGGTGGATGGAACCGGGGCGCCTGGCATTTATGCGGATGTAGGGATCAAAGGCGATTTAATCGCAGCGGTGGGCGAGCTTTCCTCAGCCTCTGCGGCCAGGGTGATCGATGCAACCGGCCTGGCGATTGCCCCCGGGATTATCGATATCCACTCGCACTCGGATTACAGCCTGCTGGTGGATGGCCAGGCTGAGAGTAAAATCAGGCAGGGGGTAACCACCGAGATCTTGGGAGAGGCGACTTCAGCCGGTCCTTTCCCGCCCGGAGAAAAGAGTCACGGGAAAATCGAAAGCGACCATTACGGGGTGAAAATCGACTGGGAATCGCTCGGCGATTATTTCGACCGGCTGAAAGCGGGCGGCGCCTCTGTCAATATCGGCTCGTATGTCGGGTCAATGACCGTGCGGCGCTATATGCTGGGCGATACCAACCGCAAAGCTACAGCGGAAGAAATGAAGCGCATGGCTGAGCTGGTCCGCCAGGCGATGCGGGAGGGCGCCCTGGGAGTCGCCTCCGCGCTTCTCGGCAGCCCCCTGAGCACAGAGGAATTGATCGCCATGGCCAGGGCCGCAGGTGAATACGGAGGTATTTATTCAACCCACATCCGCGATGAAGGCTCGCTGATTTTCGAGTCCCTGGATGAGGCTTTCCATATAGGCAAAGAGGCCGGAGTCCCGGTCGATGTTCTCCATTTGAAAATCGCCGAGCGCAAATTATGGGGACAGATGGACAAGGTGCTGGCCAGGTTCGAGGAGGCCCGCGCCTCGGGCGTTCAGGCCACAGCGAACATGTATCCCTATATCGCCGGGCAGAACAACCTGTCCGCTCTCATCCCTCCCCAGGGCTGGGAGGGTGGAACGGATGCCATGCTCGAGCGATTGCGCGACCCGGCCAGGCGGGCTGAATTCCGAGAGATCCTTTACGCCGGGGGATTGCCCAACTGGTACAATCACTACACCTCGAGCGCCGGCTGGCAAAGCATGCTGATTGTCTCTACCAGGGCAGATAAAAACCGCGGGCTTGTCGGCATGACAATGGATCAGGTCATCGCCCGGCGAAGCAAAGGCGAACCCATCGATGTGCTCTACGACCTCCTGCTCGAAGAGAATGGATCAGTGCCCACGATCTATTTCCTGATGACCGAGGAGGATGTGGCCGCAGCCATGCGCTCTCCACTGGTCTCTTTCGGCTCTGACGGGACCGCTGTCAAACCCGGGGGCGTGCTGGGCCAGGGCAAGCCGCACCCCCGTTGGTACGGGACTTTCCCCAGGATCCTCGGCAAATATGTCCGCGAGGAAAAAGTCCTGACGCTTGAGACAGCGATTCTCAAGATGACCTGGATGAACGCGCAAAAAACCGGCTTGCGGGACAGGGGGCTGGTGCGCGAGAGAATGGCAGCCGATCTGTTCCTGTTCGACCCCAAGCGGATCCTGGACCGGGCGACTTTCAGCGACCCCCACCAGTTCCCGGTGGGTGTGGAATACGTGCTGGTCAATGGCACAGTGGTGCTTGAACAGGGGGAACACACGGGCCGGAAACCGGGCCGCATCCTCTATGGCCCTGGCTATGAAAAACAGTAGCTGTTCTCGCTGAAAAGGGCGGAAAACCATGCCCTTTGACTGATATAAGCCTCACAAGCCGGCAAAGCCGGACAATTTTTTCAGCTTTTTGTTCTGCTCGAAAGATCGGCGCATCATTTCAATTTAGTGACATAATATCCTCCCACTCACACAAATCCTTCCCACAAGGAGACAGCCAAATGAGCAAAAGCAGAAAGGCAACCAGCGGTCAAACCCGCCGCGAGTTTCTAAAGACCGGAGCAGCCGCGGCTGCAACCGCGCTTGCCGGCTTCTCGGTCGTGCGCAATGCCTGGGGGCAGAATGCAGACCCGATCCGCATCGGTCTGGTCGGCTGCGGCGGACGGGGTACCGGGGCCGCAGAGAACTGTCTCAAAGGGGCTCCCAATATCCACCTCGTAGCGCTGGCTGATCTGTACCGGGAGCACCTGGAAAAGTGCAGAAAAGACCTGGGTGATCCCAACCGCGAAGGAGGCCCCCTGAAAGGATTCGAGGTCACAGATGACCGTTGTTTTGTCGGTTTTGACTCTTACAAGCAGCTTATTGGCTCAGGGGTAGACCTGGTTCTCCTGGCCACCCCCCCGGCATTCCGGCCCATTCATTTCGCAGCCTGTGTCCAGGCCGGTAAACACGTTTTCGCCGAGAAGCCGGTAGCAGTGGATCCCACAGGGGTGAGACAGTTTATCGAGACCGGAGAGCTGGCGAAAAAGAAAGGCCTGGCTGTACTGGCGGGCACACAGCGCAGGCACGATCCGGCTTTTATCGAGACAGTCAAGCGGATCGCGGATGG
>Ga0307379_10006177_pt1 | contig 16528 bp, 9 predicted proteins | sample UN2MG_FD_202237 | JGI IMG/M metagenome (GOLD analysis project Ga0307379, IMG submission 202237) | Soil microbial communities from Risofladan, Vaasa, Finland - UN-2 | ecosystem: Environmental > Terrestrial > Soil > Coastal area > Acid sulfate soil | place: Finland: Risofladan, Vaasa | collected... | reverse complement strand
CTTGCATTAGAGCCGGTAACTCAAACAACCGATCCTGATGCACAGCCAGGAAAATTGGCAGGATACCGGATTCTGCAGGATGATTTTGGAAAATTCACCAAGACGCCCGTCTACGACATTAGGGTTGCATTAGAGCCGGTAACTCAAACAACCGATCCTGATGCACAGCCAGGAAAATTGGCAGGATACCGGATTCAGCAGGATGATTTTGGAAAATTCACCAAGACGCCCGTCTACGATATTAGAGTTGCATCAGAGCCGGTAACTCAAATAACCGATCCTGATGCACCGCCAGGAAAATTGGCAGGATACCGGATTTGGCAGGATGATTTTGGAAAATTCACCAAGACGCCCGTCTACGACTTTAGGGTTGCATCAGAGCCGGTAATTCAAACAACCGATCCGAACGCACCGCCAAAGATATTTATAGGATACCGGGTCCGGCAGGATAAATTCGGGAAATTCACCAGGACGCCCATCTTTAAAGACGAGTAGCAAAGCAGTGTAAAGGAGAACGGCCCGGCGTAGAAAAGCTCGGCATTGATTTTTAATGCCATAATCAGGTCTGGCGGAGTTAAAAAAATTCGTTCTGCTGCTTTGAAGCCCGAAAGCCGGACTCGCAGATGATGCTAATATAAAAGGAGCGGGCTGAGAAGTGGAGTCAGGATAAATTTCAACTCGACCCGCATCCTTGGATCCCCCCGATCCATTTAGTTATACGATTGGTAATTAATTCGAGTTCGGAGATATAAAAGCCCTCAAAGGATAAACTTTCATAAAAGTTTATGTTATCGGTACTTAAAGTTTTTCTGCTACACCACCATATCGATATAGAATGCACGTCGTTAAGTCATTAGAAGTCGTTTTTTATCATTTTCGGCATTTTCCCGCCTGACAGGAGGCGGGCTTTACCTGTTTTTTCGGCAGGGCGGAGTATTGCCTGATTTAACAGGGCCCTGGCAGACTTGCTTTGTAAGAATCATGATGCCTGATACGTTATTATTTTTTGAAATAAAACCGGTTGAGGTGCGACAATCCAAATGTGGCCCGGTGGAGGCCAGAATCGAGAATTAAAGTAAAAGTTAATATTATTAAGGAGTAACGAAATGATTATGAAATGGTTAAAAAGAAGCGTGATTGTTGTGGCAGGCGTTTCACTTGTCGGAGGTATGCTCTTTGGCAAAGACGTCGTCAGTTACGTTCGCAGCTCGGCCAAATCGGTGCGGACCGTGGTAAAAGACTCGGTTCCTATCGAGTTCGAGCTGAGACGCGCCCGTGATCTGCTGGATGAAATCATTCCCGAGATGCACGCCAACGTCCGGCTGATTGCTCAGGAAGAAGTGGAAGTGGCGGCACTGAATGTCGATATCGCCAAGAGCGGGGACTCTATGAAGGAAGAGGAGCTGCGAATTGCAAAGCTGCGCGGCGCCCTTGCAGAGCCAAAAGCCCAATATTGCTTCGCCGGCAGAGAATACCCTCGCAGTTATGTCAAGGAAGACTTGGCCAACCGATTCGAACGATTCAAAGAGAGCGAGCTGGTCTTTGCCAGCAAGAAACGACTCCTGGTCAGCCGCGAGAACTCCCTGCACGCAGCAATGCAGGTGCTGGAGCAAACCCGCAGCCGCAAGAGAATGCTCCAGGATAAGATCGAGTCGCTTGCAAGTCAGCATAGACTTGTCAAAGCCGCGTCGGTCGGATCGAATATCCAGGTGGACAACAGCAAGCTCGCACAGACGGAAAAACTCATCACTCAGATCAAAAAACGTCTTGATGTTGCCGAACGTATATTGGCCCACGAGAGCCAGTTCGTTCAGGCAATTCCTGTCGATGCGGTCGTTGAAGAAGATTTATTGACACAGGTGGACGACTATTTCGAGGCCAGAGATCAACAGACAAAACTGGCAAGTACTGCGACCCAGACGCAGCAACCTGAGCAACTACTGGAAAACTAATACGAAACTTAGTAAAATAGGCCGATATACCTTCAATTGTCGTGCCAGTGAATGCCGGGAGTATAACAGTGCTGATCCTACGACTAAAACAAGCTGCAAGTGCGATTGCTGATGGCCGGTTGGATGAAGCATTTGACATCGTCCAGTCAAAAGACATCAGGGAACATCGTCGCGGTCAAAAGCTTATCGGTAGGCTCGCTCGTGCCTTTGCCAAACGCGGCCGGGAGAATCTTGAAGCGGAGCGGATACAACTTGCCCTGGCCGATTGCAACAAAGCGGAGAAGCTGGCCGGCAATACTGCTGATGTGGCGAAGCTGCGTTCGGCAATCTGCAGCGAGATGGAGCAAAAACGTCTTAGAAGCCGGCATCGTTCTTTCAAGGTTGCCCAGGCAAGACAACACATTCAGGAAGGCTGGATTTCGACCGGTGAAGAAATACTGAAAGACGCCGGCGATCAAGACGGTCAGGCGGGTATTGTTTTGCAGCAGGCGGCTGTTGCAAGGTTGCATACCAGTGAAGCAATCACAAAGGCAGAAAAAGCATTGCAGCGGAATGACCTGGATGGAGCGATTGATTTTGTTCTAAAGGCCGGGGCTGCCGGCAGTCAAAACGAACAAGTGGTCGAGTTGATCTCTAAGCTCAGATCGCTGGCGGCCAGGCAGATCAAAGAGAACTTTGACGGTGGTCGACTCGACCTGGCTCATTCCCTTTGGCAGAGAGTTTCTCCCATCGCCGACGGATGCAGCGAAATATCCGAGCTGGGATCGGCACTGAATCAGTGTAATAAGGCGGCCGAGTACGTCGCAGCGGGCCGGCCGCGTGAGGCGGTTAATCTGCTTCGCAAGGTCAAATTGACCTGCCCATCGGCTAAGTGGCTGGGCACGGTTACCGAACAGAGCCGACAGGCCGCCGAGCTGCTCGATGAATTGGCGGCAAGTCCTCTTGGATTGGATATCGCGAGAAGACAGGATATGGAAGACAAAATACAGCAGACGGAAAACCAAGCTCAGAACGTCAGCGAGGGACAACCGCAGGCAATACCAGGCCGTAGGGGCGACCCCATGTGGTCGCCCAGGGCAGGCACGCGGGCCTGCCCCTACGTAGCCGAATCGTCGCTTCCGTCCAAGTTTGTGCTGCAAATAGATGGAATCGGCAGCTTCTATGTTCTGCGGGATGCCAGTATCACGGTGGGACCTGTCAGCTCTTCGGCCCGGCCGACCGTGGGTTTGATGGTGGATCCGAACCTGCCGGCGGTAACAATCGAGCGGTCGGAAGATGATTATTTCATCAGGTCGTCCAGTCCCGTCCGGGTGAACGACGCGACGACGACCAATAAGCTGCTTGTTGACGCGGACCGTATCAATTTGTCGCCGAGGTGCGGGATGAAGTTCAATATTCCTAATCCGGCGAGCACAACCGCGACTCTGAGTCTTCCGTCTGCGCGATTAGGCCGGGCGGACGTTCGCCGGATCATTCTAATGGATCGTGACATTTTGATCGGACCAACGGAAGGCAACCATATCCTCGCGGATTCTCTTGATGAGACGATTGCTCTATTTACACAAAATGGACGGTTGCTTTGCAGGGCTAAAGATAAGATACTGGTTGACGAGAAAGCAGTCAGCTCGACGGCCGGTCTTCCCGTCAACAAGCAGATAAGGATAGGGCAGATTTCGCTGGTCTTGACGGAACTCAAGGAGTAAGTTTAATGTACGAAAACGGGGGGCATAGTACGGCGGAAGACTAATGCAAAAGTATCAATACCAACACGGTGATCGACCCCTTGACGGATTCACAATCGAGAGGGCAGCAGGACGCGGCGGATTCGGCGAGGTGTACTATGCCCTCAGCGACAGCGGTCGAGAAGTGGCCATCAAGGCGGTCCAGAACTACGAGCAAATAGAGCTCAGAGGCATCAGCCAGTGCATGAACCTCAAGAGCCCCCATCTGGTTACGATCTTTGACGTCAAGCACAACGACCGAAACGAGCCTTTTGTTATCATGGAGTATGTCTCGGGGCCTTCGCTGCGCGATCTGCTTACGGAGTCACCCAACGGCCTCGGAGTCCAAAAAGCGGCGTTCTTCCTGCGCGAAATCGCCAAGAGCCTGTCCTTCCTGCATGAGTGCGGCATCGTCCATCGTGACCTGAAGCCCAGCAACATATTTTACGAAAACGGCTACGTGAAGGTCGGTGACTATGGACTGGCCAAATCCATCAGCGCCAGTCGTCACAGCGGGCATACGATTACCGTCGGAACCGTTCACTACATGGCGCCGGAAATCGGCGCCGGCAGCTATAACCGCAGTATAGACATTTACGCACTTGGCGTGCTGCTCTACGAGATGTTGACCGGGGATGTTCCCTTCATGGGCTCCAGCCCCGCCGAGATCCTGATGAAACATATGACTGTCACGCCCGAGGTTAACAATATCGAGGAGCCCTTTGCTCACGTCGTCAAAAAAGCCTTAGCCAAAGACCCTGCCGATCGCTACCAGACCGTCCAGGAGATGGTCGAGGACCTCTTCGGCTCGGAGAATATCCGGAACAGCGTATCTCATTTTTCGCCGGACGAACTTTCAGTAGTTGCCGAGCGAGTCGCCGCCAAAGCGAACATCGCCGAACGGCCTCGTGCCGAAAGACCCAAAGCCGAGGTGGCTGCCGAGCCGACCAGAGAGGTGGGCAGGCAACTCACGGATACGGCGCAGCGTTTTGCCCGGCAGGCCGATGCTATGGGTCAAAAGGTTGCCGACAGGGTCGATGCCGAAGCTGGTAAGTTGTTGGGCTCAAAGGTGCATATCCCGGGGATTACCGATCCTGTCGATCCTCGCCAAAGGCGTACGCTTGCTTTTATGACTATGGCTTTTATTGCGATTGGAGCCGGTCTGCTGCATGGACCACCGGGAAGAGGCAGGGTTGTTCCAATCGCGATTGCAGTATTCGCGATGATTGCCGTTTGTTCCAAGACAATTCTTTTCTCCCATCGACGTTGGTTCGTAAATATAGAGCCTGAGTCACAGTGGATATCCAGGGTGGCAATGTGCGGTTTAGCGGCGCTGTTGACTTCGATTGTGGCCGGATTTGTTGGTATGGCGGGCCACTTCTCGGGCATGGGAAGAATGCCTTCCCAGGGAATGAATTTGTGGTTATCGCTGGCGATACCCATGTTACTCGTGGATTGGCGCCGGATCAGCTCGCCGCAGCGATCCAAGCGTCTTTCACTCGGCTCGGCCGTATGGATTGGTTTGCTGGGTGCGATAAGCGCTTCAATATTTGGGCAGGATGCCATTGTAATCGCCTCGGTACTGGCAGGGACATCTCTGGTACTTCAGGCGTACAGCACATTTGGTAGCGCGGCACAATCTAAGCAGGCGGCCGAAAAGCAGGCCAGGCAAGCCCAACAGAAAAAGAAAGAAACGCAGTCCGGTGGTCGCATCGCCCAGAAGGTGGTGCCACCGTCCGTTCGCGCGCTATGGCTGATAGGCTTCTTCGTGACGCTTGGTCTCGGTTTGTCCCTTTTGATCTGGGCGGGGATGAAATTACGCGGTGACGAGTATGCCCTTGGAGTGACCCTTGGGGTCGATAGCCTCATACTCTCGTTGTTCTGCTTCGTGGGGGCTTTCCGCCGCAGATTCAACGACTGGTATCGCTATATTATCAAACCGGCCATACTGCTGATTTGCGTGCTCACCGTGGTTGCTTCGTCCATCTTTATGGGCTGCCTCAGCCTGCATGACGATGAGTTCTTTGTCTGTCTAATGTTGATTATCATTCCCGCGATTGTGTTTTTCGTGGTTGCCATCCTGCCGGCCAGCTTGTTTGTCGGCAGTGTATCCAAGCCCGGCGGGCATCCGGCAGCCCCTTCGAAGCAGCCCGCAATCTCGTCCCCAAAGGCGCCTGCCGGCGTCTCATCTTTCAAACGCCTCTGGGCGCTGCTGCTGGCGGTGCCGGGTCTCTCCGGATTCCCACTTGCCGGCCTGCATCGGTTCTACGTCGGAAAGATTGGTACGGGCATCTTATGGTTCCTGACGGGCGGAATGTTTTTGATCGGACAAATCATCGATATGATAATGATTCTCACAGGTCAGTTCAAGGACCGCTACGGTTTGCCGCTTGTGATTTGGCATGATAGCAAAGAGTTGAGCCTTAAAACCTCCGATACCAAAGTGGCCGACAAGGCCCATGCTCCCGGGCGTGATGTCGCCGCGGCCGAAGACCAGCGGGCAGAAACAATCCAGATGCCGGCAACAGAGGCTTCTCCAGCGAGATCCGCTCCTTCAGCTCCAACTACGACAGTCATTTATGAACCGTTTCATCCGCTTGCCTTTCTATTTTCCGGAATCGGCTTCATCCTGACCTTCGCGGCAATCGTAGCGGGTTTGGCTGTGGGATTACACATTCCGCACTTTGTGGCTGCCGGCTGGCCCAACACACAACTCTCTGCACAGATAGAGCAGTTCTTCGGCTATCCGGACTGGCCCGAACTGGTAATGCGCATGGGAACTATTGTGGTTGTGATTCTACTGTTGCTTGCCGGCGTGTGTATCATCATCGGCCGGCGTCATCTTGGTGTACGTCACATGCTCCGTGCCGTATTGGGGCTGATGGCATTCTTTTGCGTGCTTCTTGTCTTCTCAGATGCGATGTCCGGCTCCTACTTCCAGGAAGTTGTCAATATGCTCAATTCTCAGCAGATCGGGCCCGCCTTCGACAAGCTGCTCAGATCCACTCACAATGAGCAGGCGGCCTTTGCAGGAGTTCTCTTCCTATTGTCAGTTGTAGTACTGGCGTGGCCTGCCCGAAGCAGACAAATGATGTTAACCCCAGCACATTATCAAGGAGTAATCTGATGATGCTTATGATACACATGATACCCAAGGTATTCATAATGCTCCCGGCGTTGATTCTGCTTTTATTCGCCGTGATCGCTGTGATAGTCATTTTCATTAAGCTCTGCTCTAAACGACCCTGGATAGGTGCAATCATGGCTTTGGGATTACTTCTGTTGATTACTCCAATTATTATTTTATTTCCCACGCGTCGTCACACCGTCAGATCGGAACTCCCTATCCTTCCAATGTTAACTCCATCTGAAGAGACTACAAGCGCCATCTGGCTGCCGGGTATTGAAGATGAGTTTGAAGCGAATATATACCCTTCCAAACTTTCTGCCGTGCGTTCGCTCGGCCTGCATATAGGCGAACCGGTCCGGCAGGTCTTTGGCGAGACTTCGCCGAGTGGTTTCATCCTGTTCCGGGGCGCTCACGAACGCGGGCTTATCGAGGAGTTTGGAAGAGCAATCACCCGCACGTTTCCAGATGCTAACTGGACTATCGCTCCCGAAACCGTAGCTGTGCAGCCGGATGAAGTCGGCATTCGCATAGACCTTGTGAAGATTCAGAACCATGCAGCCCCCTGGATGAGCGGGTCGCATTCCGAGATGACCAGCGGTACAATCCAGGCAAGCGTTCTTGCCGGGGACAAGCAGGCAAGTATGATAGCCGAGTTTATTGACAAACCCTGGGTCGAGGATTTATCCGGCTTCCTGAATACCAGCCCGAACAGTCGATTTATAATCGCCAAATCGGCAGAGAGCTGCATGACCGAAGCCGAAGCCAACCACCAGGCCGTCCAAAATGCATGCTCCCATGTTGCTGATATGATTGGCCAGACTCCGCTGCGACGAGACGGAGTTCCGATTTCTTTCGCCAGGCCGGTGAATTCTACCGACGTTCTTGAAGGAGGTTTCATCCTGGATCGATTCGTGCAGAGTTTCAATGGAACTGCGGGAAAGATTTGGAGACAGGCCCTTCTGGTCGATGTTTCCACTGAGAAACTAAAAAATCTGGCCCAGCGAAAAGCGGTTATTGCATTAGCCAGGAAAACAGGCTTTGCGAGAATGTTCTTTTCCATTTTTGGGCTAATTGTACTGATAACCGTAGTCTACGCTTTTCTCAATGCTGCAACGAAAGGCTACTATGTGTGGTCTTTGCGAATTGCAGGTGTTGTTTTTGCCCTGGTTGTGATAATTCTCCTTCTCGTATAGCGAAGGTTTACTATAATATGCCTTTTGTTCCCGCAAGGCGGGGGCCCATGGCTTCAAAACGAATATGAACAGAGTCACAAAGGCAGAGCAATACTTATTAGACAAGATACGCCGGGGCAACACACAAGCATGGTCGGAGTTTGTCGACCGTTATAGAGGTCGATTGTTGAGTTTTGCCCAGGCCAAACTCCGTCAGTCCGCCGACGCCGAAGACGCCGTTCAGGAAACATTCATCGCTTTTGTAAAGAGCCTGCAAAATTATCGAGGTGAATGTGCCCTCGAAACATATCTCTTCGCACTGCTTAGGCGCAAGATTATCGACACTTATCGCAGCCGGCAGTCGAAGCATGTCTGCCTTATCCAGGATACGTACGAAACTCAAAGCGATGATAAGGTGCTGGATCCGTTTGCAGATGTCGCCGGCCCGGCTCAGACGGCGAGCTGGTATGTCAGGGCCGACGAAAAATACGAGCTGCAAAAACATACACTTACCGATGCCTTGTCCGAACTGGTCGATGGATTCAAAAGCTCGCTGAACTTCCGCGATCTGCAGATTACGGAACTGTTGTTCTACTGCCATCTTTCCAACAAGGACGTTGCCAAAATCATGGGCTTGAAAGAAAAGGCCATCGCCCTGATCAAGCACCGCAGTCTCAAACAGATTCGCAAACGCATCGAGGCGTCCAGCATCCCGATCGGGCCTTCTTCGGAAGATTTCGAAAACCTCATGACGGACGTCTGGAAATTACAAAGATTCAGTTGTCCCAAACGAAGCACTATCGGGGCCTATCTGCTTGGCACTCTTGACAGTAAATGGCGTCAGTACGTCGATTTCCACGTCAACACAATCGGCTGCAGATTCTGCATGGCCAATCTCCAGGACCTCCAGGATCAAAATGTACAGAAGCAGAGCAGGCGGCTTCAGGCTCGTATAATGGAATCCACCGCCGGTTTTCTTAAGAAGCCTCTATAAGCCTCCAGCCGGAATATCCAACGACGACATACTCTAAACGATTGTATCCGGGCAGCCATGGTGAATCGTAATTCAAATCCTGCTGTTCCGGCAATCAAATAAAAGAGGCCTATACCGACTTAATCGGTATAGGCCTCGAACTAATCCAAATTCCGATTCCCGAAAGAACGGCGTTTATTCTTCGGCGGCATCTCGCGGTCGATACAGCCGGATGTCATCAAAGAACATCTTGCCCGAACCGCCGGCCGTAGTCATATTGCCTTTGGTTCCCAGGCCAATCGCAATCCTGTCTATGTCGGCCAGATTTACGCCCTGATCGGCAAAGGCCTGCAGCGGGATAATCCACTCGGTCCAGATGTTTGTTACTGCCGCATCGGGATTATCGTTATACACTACCGCGGGGGCGCCGGTTTTGTTGGATACAGCAACATAGAGCGGCTCAAGATTGTTGCCGATTATGCCGATATCCTGGCTCATCCATTGCGGGCCAGCCGTTCCGGTAATCGTAACATTCGAGAACACGGCTTCGCATGTGAGAGATGCATCATGGCTGCTAAGCGCCAAACCCACATAGACACTCGTATTCATTGGGATGTTCATCGGAATAGCATTCTCCACCGGCTGCCAGGCCGAGCCGTTGGCCGAATGTTGAACCGAGAAGTTGCCCGAGAAATCACGCTCTAATTTCACCCAACATGGTGCCGTAATTCCGGCCTGGCTCGTGCTGAAACTGTCACCATCTGCGGCGATCCGGCCCTGGAAGGCGACGCCGCTGCCGGGTGAGACACATGCGATGGCTTGCTTCGAACCGGCATCCAGCGTCTCGCGAATCATCACACCCGCCTTGGCCCATGCATGAGTATTCTGGACACTCTCGACCTTTGCGACAATCGAGCCTGGACCGGTGAGCATCTTATAAGCGAAATGGAACTGATCGGCGGTACCCCAGATATCCGTACCGGATGCGGTAATTGTGTAGGTTCCGGCCGGGCCTTCGGCGAAGCTGCCGGTAGATACCGGGAAACCTCTGAACCACAGCGACAGTTCTCCGAGACCGTGTTTAGTCCAGTCGCGTGATCCGCTCAGAGCCAATTCCGTCTCAGAATACATGGCATAGCCCTGTTTGTTGTTGTCATAAAGTAACGGCATTGACTGGCCGCCCGTGTTAACTATGGTTTCCTCGGTGTAGGAGCCCGTCGTTTCGTCGCCGACCGCGGCTCCCGTACCGTTACCGGCAAAGTATGGCGGGGTACCCGGTACGCCATAGCCAAGACCATCATGCCAGGAGTACCATATCTGATTCTCGCCCGCGTTGTAATTCTCAAAATCCTCTATGAGTATGAAGTCGGCGACCGTGAAGCTCCAGACTCTGCCCCTGGTGACAGTTCCGTCCGTATTATTCTCATCGATACGCCAGTAGTAAGGTCCGCCGCCCCATTCGACTCCCTCGGCGGGCGTGAAATTTGTGCCGTTCTGACGGCCTCGATAGACACCTGTCGCATCGGATGCGTCGGCGTTAGCCACGGCGTCCTTATCAGTGCCGAAGTACACATCGTGCCCGGATGCCATATCTCCCGGCGAGAAGCTAAGAGGCGTCGCGTTCTCGATGTCCGGTGTCAGACCGTCAGCCGGACTCGGCTGCCAGACAAGTAAGGGATCGCCCCTCATTACCAGGATGATCTGTTCCTGTGTCAGCGCTGTGTTGTAAATGCGTACGTCGTCAACGCTGCCGGAAACCGGAGATCCGCCGCCCCTGCCTCCATCGAAACTCGATGCTTCTGAGTTGGCACAGATGTAACCAAAACGCAGGTCACCGCTGCCGAAGGTCGAACCACTGTTTACCGAAGGCTCTGGAGAACCATCAATATAAATGGTTGCCTGCCCGTTGTCGAATACACCGCAGACATGGTGCCAGGCCCCATCATCCACTCGTCTGACGCTGCTGTGGTCAAGCTGTCCTGAGTTGGTCATCAAATCCCATCCGACCTGGCCTGGTCCGGCGCCGTCTCCGTTGATCTCAAGGCGATAATACTCGTTGCGGTCGAAAGAGACAATATACTGGGTATCCTCGCTGTCCGTGCGAACCCAGGCACAGACAGTCACGGCAGCGTTATCATCGTTTTCATAGCTGAGATTCTGGATCGCCACGTAGCCGCCGTTGCTGAAGTCGAGTCCGGCGTCGCCGTGCACGCCCGAGGAGGTCCATGCCGGACCGAAAAGCGTGCCGTGATTGCCATGACCTGACCAGTCAAGAGCGGTAGTGCCCATCCCTTCGTCAAGCGTCCACCAGGCGACAAGGGTCTCATCTGTAATGGGAATAGGCGGCAATGTGCTGAAACTCATGACATCGCCTTTGTGCGTCGTGTTGCCATCGAACTCATCGACGCGCCAGTAATAAACCTTATCTAATTCAAGTATACCGGTATCATAGGTAGTTTGTGTCTGAGGGGAACCCCCGGTGGCGCTGTTTACATCTTCGAAACTTTCACCAAGATACGGATAGTGCACTCTTGCACCGAAACCCCCTGTCCAGCTAAGCTGCACATTCGGATCTACATATTTTGATCCATCGGGCGGGAATTGGTCATAGGCGGTCTTGGTGGGAACCGTAAAGCTCCAGATGTCGCCTTTCCACGGACTGTTGGGGTCCAGGTCATTGACCTCATCGACTCGCCAGTAATATGTTGTGCCGGGAACAAAACCGTCGGGAATAGGGAATCCGACGAATCCAATAAGAAGGCTCGTTTCGCCCTGATTGCCCTGGAATGCGCTTTCAGCACCGGCATTCACATCGTCGAAATTGTCACTGAAGTAAACATCGTGTGAAGCTGCAGAACCTCCCGGCTTCCATGAAATGTTCACCCAGGTGTCCTCAAGAATGGAGCCGTCCTCCGGTTCGGGGCTGTAGGCGTTAGGCCGAGACTTGACATAACCGGCCATAGCCCCCTGAATTTCGGCCTCCGACAGGACATGATCGTAAACTCGAAAGTCATCAATTGTGCATTCGGCATAGCTGCCTTTGCTCCTGCTTACACCTAAGGCAAACTTGTTGAATAACATATCGGTAAGGGTGCCGCTCGTGACGTAGTTGCCGTTATAGTAGAGACTTGCAGATGTGCCTTCACTGGTCAATGTCAGATGTACCCAGTCCGTTTGGACGGTGCCGAAAAACAGCCCGCCTGGATGAACTCTGTAATTGCCCGGGTTTCCACCGTCCACATCAATCTGGAGCCCGGCGTTGTTCGGAGTATAATTGCTAAACATAGATTTATAGCCGGCTTGCCCTAAAGTCGGCACTTTGACCCAAAACGCGATAGAACACGCTTCCCATGTTTCATCAGGGAAGATATACTCAACGCAGTCACCGCCGGCGTGGAACTCCAATGCGCCATCGATTTTGCCGTCAGCCCAGGCCGGGCTACCGGCCAGCGTGCCGTCATAGACGTTGCCAGATGAGTCGAAGGCGGTCGTTCCGGAAGTCTCGTCCAGCTTCCAGTATGCCACCAGATCAGCCGAGACATTCCCGGCGGTGCCCAGCACCAGGACAAAAGCAAACAAACAAATCAATTTTCTACACATTACAATTCTCCTTCCAAAAAAACCAAGCTTGAACGACCGATAATAGTCCTTACGTTGACTATATCGTAGATGTATCTGATCAGGACATCCTTCCTACCCATGATTTGAAATCGATCCCTGTCCTCAAAAAGCCCACGATAGCGACTGGCTGAAGAGTAATAATATATTAGCATTTTCGACTATCTTAGTCTTTACTATATATTTTTGTACCAAATCAGCCGCCTACCGTCAAGGAAAATCTGCGGCCAGATTGTGTGTATTGTCCGCCTGGAACCGCAAAATGGATAATAATATGTGTGTTTTTATTCCTGTTCTCTAATCCCGCCATCCCGAATTTTACTCATTGCTGCTCACGGGAAATATGCTATAAATCGCAGGCAAACGTGGGAATGGCTGAATTTAGAATATAAAAGGCAACAAACGCAAGACAAACGGCAGAAGTGGCATGGAATATGTCATAAGGCATTAGATGCGAGATATGATTCATGAGTTGTGAGGTATGTCTCAAGGTGTTTTTTCCGGACTCTTGAGGTTAAAGGTCAGAGGCCTGATGATATATGACTTGTCCCTCGTCCTACACCACTTGTTTTTTCTGCTTATGCATTCTGTCATTGGAGCAAATGCTCATTAACTCAAAGAGTCTCAATTGGAAATTCTACGGTAGGCGCACGAGCACCTGGTTGTATAATATTGATTATGGTTGAAAAAAGCATGATAGAGACATTGACAAGACGGAATTTTTTGAAATACACGGCGTGGTTCGCAGCAGACATTGCTTTGACCGCTGGTGCGCGCGGAGCAACAAAGGAATCTTCTCAAAGCCCCAATTTTGTTTTTATCCTTGCCGATGACCTCGGCTGGGCCGATTTGGGATGCTACGGCAGCGACCTGCACGAGACGCCCAATATCGACGGGCTGGCCCGCCAGGGCATGCGGTTTACCGATGCTTACGCCGCGGCGCCGGTTTGCTCGCCGACACGTGCTTCGATTATGACGGGCAAGTACCCGGCCCGGCTGCACACGACCATCTGGTACGAAGCCTCCGCGAATCCGCCTCGGAACCGAAAGCTGATACCGCCAATCACGCAGGGCAATATGCCGCACGAGCAGGTGACTATAGCAGAGGTGCTCAAGGACGCCGGCTACTTCACGGCCCACGTAGGCAAGTGGCATCTTGGCGATGCGGCTCACTACCCGCAGACGCAGGGCTTCGACGTCAATATTGGCGGGACTTTCTGGGGCGCACCGACTACGTTCTTCTATCCGTACAGCGGTTCGAGCAGGTGGGGCGGGGAGTACCGATATGTGCCGCACCTCGAATTCGGCGCCGAAGGCGAGTACCTGACCGACCGCCTGACCGATGAGGCGCTTCGGATTATGGACAGGGCAAAGGACAGGCCCTTCTATCTCAACCTTTGCTATCACACCGTTCATACGCCAATCGAAGGCAAACCCGAGCTTATCGAATACTACAAGAAGAAGGTCAGGCCCGGCATGCATCATCAGAACTACGAATACGCCGCCATGGTCCACAGCCTCGATGAAAATGTCGGCCGCATCCTGGACAAGATCGACCAGCTTGGCGCTGCCGACCGCACGATTGTCGTATTCTTCTCCGACAATGGCGGTTACATCAACAAGTTTAATAAAAAAGCCGTAACCAGTAATTATCCGCTGCGCTCCGGCAAAGGCTCGCTTTACGAAGGCGGTGTACGGGACCCGCTGATTATTCGTTGGCCAGGCGTTACCAAAGCCGGCAGTGTTTGCAGTGAGCCGGTCAGCTCGATTGATTTCTATCCGACTTTCCTCGGTATGACCGGTCTGGCCGGCGATTCGAAGCATAACTCCGACATGGACGGCCTGAGTCTCTTGCCGCTACTGAAAAATCCGGCTGCCAAACTGAAACGCCAGGCCCTTTACTGGCACTATCCTCACTATTACCCGACGACTACTCCGGTCAGCTCGATTCGTCAGGGCGACTGGAAACTGTTGGAGTATTTTGAAGATAATCATATCGAGCTGTATAACCTCAAAAATGACCTCGGTGAGCAGAACGACCTTGCAGAAACAATGCCTGAAAAGGCCGGGGAGCTTCGCAATCATCTCAGCGCCTGGCGCAAGGCCGTCAATGCCCAGATGCCCACGAAGAAGACTTGATCGATTTGCTCTCCGAAATATAAGAGTGTCTGTAAGAAGTGGCACGGGCATCCTGCCCGTGAAACACATGGGCAAGATGCCCATGCCACGACAAGACGGCTTCTCACACATGCTCTAAGCGAGCGGGCGTGAGTATTCGTCAGTCGGAGAGCTAAGAGTCGTCAGATAACATGGATCCTATCCGGGAATATATAGACGTCAGTATGATTCGAGAGAATCTCGACGATATTCCCGACTACAGTTTGCCTGCCGGCTATTCGATCCGATGGTATCGGCCGGGATACGAAGAATACTGGCAGGCAGTCCAGTCGCTTGCCGATGTTTATACCAGGGTGACTCCGGACCTTTTCAAAGAGCAATTCGGAACCGATACACAATTGCTTTCCGAGCGTCAGTGTTTTCTCTGTGACAGCGAAGATAATATTATTGGAACGGCCACGGCGTGGCTCGATAATCACGGCGGAAAATCTCCCGGCAGAATCCACTGGATAGCGATAATCCCGCAGCAGCAGGGCAACGGCCTGGCTAAGCCACTTCTTGCTATAATATGCAAAAGGCTAAAAGAGCTTGGGCACAGCAGAACATACCTGACTACTCAGAGTGTTAGAATACCTGCTATTAATCTCTACGCCAAATTCGGATTCGCCCCTGTGATCGGCTCTGACGGTGATAGAGAGATATGGGAGAAGCTTCAGAAAAACATAAAGTATCCGTTATCTTTCTAAAGTTGTTAGGGCTTGGTTTCCTTTATGTCCGGCATAGTTTATGTATTCTTGAAGTCCGGCAGATTTTTTACAAAATCCGTCAGAGCGCGGATCGTGTCGATATTGTAATTTTCTTCGACGTGATATATGTATTCCAGATTGCCGCCGTCGTTTTCTTCAAAAATGTGATTGGCCCAGCTTATTATTGGCTCGGTCTTTTCTGCAGACATGTCACGCGGCAGAGGGGCAATGCTTATCATCATATCTTTTCCGACAATCTGCCGTGCTCTTCTTATTGATGTGTCGCCGCCGAGGTCGAGGGAGCGGAGATTTGTGATTTTCGAAAATGCTTCCAGATGATTCGTGCCTGGCCCGCAGGAATGCAGCCGAACGGGGCCGAGCTGCTCACCGATCTTTGATGTCACCGGCACTACGAACTTCTCGATGAGCTCCGGGCCGACCATGCAGGATGAACATTCGCCCACGTGCACACCGGTTATGGGTAAATCGGCTACTTGAGAAAAATGCCGGCAGAGAACGATAAACGCTTCACCAATCCAGCCCATAATTTCCAGGCACTGTTGCGGTTTTGCCATCATATCCATAAAGAAAGTCTCGCCGAGGAATTTCTGAGCGGAGGTCATCGCTCCATGTATGGCGGCCCGGCCGGATGTGTCCCAGAAAAACGGCGGGATCGGGCGAAGCTGCTGTTGGGAATCGTCCTGTACCCCGCGAATCTGCTCATCGAAAAGCTTAACCAGCTCGCGGTCGAGCAAACTTTCCGGTGCCGGCAGGTCGTCAAGGTCCTTTCCCGACAGGCATCCCGGCGTGATGTCGGCGTCATAATTGTCCCGGGGGACAAAATCGGCGCCCAGTAACATGCCGAGAATCATGTTCGGCTGAATGCCCCCAATCTGAATCTGGCTATTGTCCCGGTAGTCGATCTGTCCTAAGTTGGATTCCGAATAGAAAAGTCGCATTCCGGGAAATTGTGCCGCCGCGTATTCGTTGCACTTGCAGTCAATAGCATAACGTCTGTCGGGATCGAAATAGTAGTCACGGTCAAAGCTTACACCCAGGGCCCTGGCCATCCACCCCTTCGAAAGCGTTCCCGAAATA
>Ga0307379_10006174_pt1 | contig 16531 bp, 13 predicted proteins | sample UN2MG_FD_202237 | JGI IMG/M metagenome (GOLD analysis project Ga0307379, IMG submission 202237) | Soil microbial communities from Risofladan, Vaasa, Finland - UN-2 | ecosystem: Environmental > Terrestrial > Soil > Coastal area > Acid sulfate soil | place: Finland: Risofladan, Vaasa | collected... | reverse complement strand
ATCCTTATCCAGAGGAAATGCCAGACGCGCTCAGGACTAAGGTTACTGAGCGAGTGAACGAGCTGATGGGTGTTGGTGGAGGACCTGCGGCGGGGAAAGGTGGTGTGAAACCGGCTACGCAAGTGGAAGCTCACGCTCAAGCACGAGCAGCGATTTCGCAGGGTAAACCGGCGAATAAAGTTAATGAACGCCTTAAGTCTTGGGGCTACCAGGAACTAAACTAATGAGTGCTTTTGACGATATCCCTACATCAGCCACGCCCGGCTTCGATGACATACCAGCTTCAACGGGTGGCTTTGACGATATACCAGGGAGTGTTCCTTCAGCTTTTGCTGACTTGCCAGACGACAATGGATGGGCGAGGACAGCTGAAGCGGTTCCGGGAACTCTTCTGGGTGGGACTCAAGAAGGTATTGGTGGGGTTACCCAGTATCTAGCTGAACATCCAGTTACGATACCGCCAATAGGGCCGTTTGCATTGCCTGGCGTGCAGGATCTGGTTAAGAGGGTGAATCAGGCGTGGGCCGGAACACAACCTGCGCAAGACGTCGCTGAGGTGGGAGCCGGAATTGCTGAGAGCGGCAGGCGTACCGTTGAAGAAGCTGATCCGGGCAATATTGGCTTTTGGCAAAGAGCGACGCTGAGTGGCGTGGTGAGTATTGGACAACAATTGCCTGTGCTTGCACTGAGCGTTGCGATGAAAAATCCTACGCCGTCTATTGCTGCGGCTGCGGCGATAGCGGGTGGGCAAACCTACTCGGAAAGTCGAATTGAGGGGGATGATCCAGACACAGCGTCGAAGCGCGCTGGGGTAGATGCAGCGGCGGAAGCGGTATTCGAGATCATGCCGATGAAGTACCTGATCGACAACGCAGGAGGTCCGGTGTTGCGATTACTGACGGGAACTTTACTGCGGGAAATCCCGACAGAGATTATGACTACCGCAGTTCAAGATGCGAACCGACAACTGCGAGATATCCAGCTGAAAGGTAAGGAGTGGAACTGGAAGCAGTACGGACAAGCGTTGCTCGAGACCGCTGGTTCAGTGTTGATCTCAGCGCCGTTACTCGGCGGAGCTGGTATAGGTGCTCACAGGTTGATCCATGGTAAGGATAAGGAGTTGGGCACAATAACTCCAGATAATACTGCCCAAGATCCAACTATTCCACCCCCTCCAGCTGGTGCGCTCGTAGACAATATGATCGCGCAAACAGCGGATCTCGTTGACACACCTGTTACCCCGGAAATCGAGGCAGCTGCAAAAGATACGCTGAATGCGTATGAGCGAGAGCTAGAACAGCTGGTGAATCCAAACGGCTTTGAGGAGGCGAATAGTCAATGGACTGTCCCTCAAGAAGCTCCCAGTCTAGATGCGTCCAATAAGACCATTGAGACACGACTCAGGTACTTTGGCACTAACCCTAACGATACTGTTCCCTTTGAACGGCAGACAGTCACACACGGCCCCGAAGGGACGACAGGACAACTGTTAGGTAACCTAGAGTTGCAGCCTGGAGTCTATACGATTGGAGAAGACTCTCACGATCGACCGGCTCCGTTACGTCAAGGAGCGCATGATTCGGTGAACGAGTGGGCACAGACGTTTATGCCTAACGCGACGATCATGCTGATCAATAAGACAAATCCCTCAGCGGCTGCTCGAGGTGCGATGACGCGTGATAGCTCGGGACGCTATTGGATCTTGATGCCAGAGCTGCCAAAGATACCCGAGAAATACAATGAGGCACAAGCGCGAGAATACAACACGAACGCTCAAGTTACCGCGTTCTATGGTTTAGGTCACGAGTTCGGTCATGCGCTAATGCAGGAACGGTTTTGGGAAACCACTAATCCGCATGTCGCAGCGCAGATCCTTGAGCAAAGCATTCACGGAGTTATCCCTGAGGAGCTTATCGCTCAGGCGAGTCCTGAAATTCAGGATGTGTTGCGTGAGTTCAACGCGAAGAAAGTTCGAATTCTTGATGGAACTATGTTGCAAGATGAGTTCCAGACAGAGTGGATGAGTCCGAGTAAGATGGGCAAGCAGAACGCTGTCGTTAATGAGCGGCGGACTGTTACCTCGATGCGATCACGATTGCTTACGCAAGTCAAGCGAGGTACGCCAGGAATCTCTGATAAGGATGCGCAGCGACTCGTCGATAAATTCTTCGGATTGGATGAATATCTGGCGGAGCAAACCGCTCGCTATGCATTTTCAAATCAGCTTGATATAAAGTCACCGCTGGGTCGTCCGGGAGGGTACTTAGCTAACGCCCTTGATTCGCTACGTCGATTCTTTGCGTCGCTTAAGAAGACGGGCCTTGTTGCCCCTGGAGTTAGCTTCCAACGCTGGATGGATGGAATAGGGAGCATCAATGCCACAAGGGTACCTCAGGAGCAGTCGAAGGCGAAACCTCAGGTCGACCTCCCAACTAGCACTGTGGCGAAGACTCAAGGCGAAGCTCGAGCGCCTCCGCAAAGAGCTCAGCATAATGAGGAAACTGATACGCTGAAGGAGAGGCAGAGTCGCGCACGAGTAGCGCTTACGAATCTGTTGCGGGCGGGTGATCTGACGTCGGATACCGAAGCCTTTAAGAAGATGGCGCAGGCGATTAAGGAAGGTGACTTTGATACCTTTACAGAGGAGTATCAAGTCTACGCTGAGAAAGCTATGAAATTCTCTTTGAATGAGGAGAAGATCTTTCTTGAAGGACAGTTCGATCCGATCGCCATTCTGGAGTCTCGCGGATTTAGTATGTACGCGGGAGAACTGGAGCGGATACTAGTTCGGGAGTTGGTGCAGAACTCGTATGATGCGATCAAGGCGAAGCGTAAGACGCAAACTGATTTAGAGCCGTATATCGCTGTTGAAGTGAGTCCAAAGGATCGGACGATAACAGTGACGGATAATGGCGTAGGTATGACGCCAGAAATCCTGCAAAAAGCGTTCTTGACCTATCCGGGTAGTGACAAGACAGGTCTCGCCGTGGAGGAGAGAAGCGGCGGACTGGGGGAAGCCAAGCAAGTTGTTGTGTTCTCTCCGACGCTGATTGAAGTCGACACGACTCGAGACGGAGTCAGGACGCGTGTAAAAGCTACGCCACGTCAGATCATGAAAGGGATGCTTACTGGACAGCAGAAAGCGGATAGTGATATTCCTGATATTGAGGCATCCAAGTCGCAAGTTCCAGGGACGGAATCTGGTACGACTGTCATATTGCATATTCCTGAGCAGATCAAACAGGGAGATGCGATGGTAGACGTGAATTTAGACGGAGGATATGGTAGTCAAGAGGCAGCTTCGATTCTCGATGAGTTTCCTGTTACTGTCTGGAATAAAGACGTCCATGGGGAGCCTAGAAAGGCGCTTAATCCAGTTAAAGCTTTTGATATGGAACAGCTGCCTACGGTTGAAACTGACTGGGGATATATCGATATCTATATCTCACCGATGTCTGACGGTAGCTACCATTCTCATCGAGTGTACAGTGCAGGATTGTATCAGTTTGATACAAAGATCAAGCATGATCAGGAAGTACTGCCGCGAGAAATAGTGCTGAATATTCGCAGTAAAGTTGATGGACGTAACATCAGGTATCCGTTTGAATCTAACAGACAGGCACTGCGAGCGCATACAATAGACGCTGTCACAAATGCTACAGTGGCACTCTTCAAAGAGGATCGTAACGCGCAAATGCTGGAGCATATTAAAGCCTTCACACAAGTGATAGAGCTGCCGTATGCACCGGAAGCTGTGAAACGGGTTGATGAGGCACAGTTCAAACACGCGGACTTTACGGTCGACAACACTGATCCGAAGTCTCCGCAGATCAGTTTTAAAATTCCTTCGACGGGACCACAAGCGTTTTACTACAATGGCACTGGTGAAACGTACATGGCTATTGACGGCTGGTCTACGTTTATCTCGAAGCTTGCGACGGTCTACAGGGATTTCTTAAAAATTGCTCGAGCGTACAATCCAAAGCTCGTGGCTTATCACCCAGGAATCGGACTTGAGCGACCGGACTGGCGGAATCCTGCTTGGATTGGATTGCACTTTCAAACGCCCTACAAGGCGGTGTTCATCAACCCGCTTGCGTGGACAGAACAGCTATCGCAAAGTCCTGACCCTGTTGAGGCGGCCTATTTGGTCGAGCACGCCATGCGACATGAGGTGTTGCATAATCGAGTGAGCGCGCACGATGGCCATTTCTCATATGAGTTCGCTAAACTTGATTCAACTATTGGAGCGCGTTCAGAGTTAGTACAGATCAAACGTCGCCTCGTTGCGTTGTATCAAGAACATTGGAACGCAGTACTGAAAGCAAAGGAAATCTATGACAACGCCGAGAATCGACCCAAGAACGAGCGCTTGGTTGGAGACGTACTCGAAGAAGCCCTTAGAGTTAGTGAAAATGCTCGAGACGCAAATAGCTATATCGAAAATGAATTCAGAACCGGAAGCAGCCGAATCACTGTCGATCGTGTTAGAGGAAGCGAAGACGAGGGCCTCTCTCCAGAGCTCCGATTCGAACTCGAACCCCTCGATACCAGTCTCTACGATATAGAGATTTTGAGGTCGGGAATACCTGAAGAATCGCGCAGGGATCCGAAAGTACTCGCTGATGCGGAAGCTCAGTGGCGGAAGCTAGGCTTCAGGTCGCCGTATTATAAGCAATGGGCAGGTGACTGGGAGAACGATCCGGCGAGTGCGACGAAGGTGATGAGAGCTGATGGTCAGCCGTTAGTCGTATTCCACGCGACGAGGAATTCGATAGCTACCGCTAAGAAGGGTAGTCAGCCGTTCTTCCGCTTTCAGCGAGGTGACCTTGGGTTTCACTTTGGGACGCTACGCGCAGCGCACATTCGGGGAGGTTATCTGTCAAGCGGTGCCGAGTTCATGGACACTTTGCCAGAGATTTACGATAGCTTCAGAGAAGGTCACAGGGAACATCGCGATGGACTGTTTATCATTCCCTCCAGCTTGAACATTCGCAACCCGCTAGATTTGGGTGAAGAGATCCCTGAATGGTGGGGAGATCCTAGCTCATTTCTCTATGAATTAGAGGGTCAAGGTGTCATCACCAGCTTTGAACGTGAAGTAGCTTCGGCTCGGACAGATATTATTCGGCAAGGTATGCGTGGTCATTTCTACGCTGATTTGTTGCTCTATGCGCTGTATGCACCGACTCGCAAGCTTCTCGTCGAAAAAGGCTACGACGGCATCGTCTACGATAACACACAAGAGGGCGATCGCAGCTGGGTAGCGTTGCATCCGAATCAGGTCAAAGGTGTTCTCTCCGGTCGTATCTTCAGCAAGAGTGAAGATATGTCCTTTGAGCTTGAACCGGATCTGGATGCAAGTAAACCAGAGTCGATTGGTATGCGTAAGATTTGGAACGGCCTAGACAAGATGGCCGACAAATCGCTGTTAACGCCAATCAAGCGAGCGATGCGCCGCGTGAGGAATCTACAATACCACACTCTGCAGCTGCAACAGCTCGCGCATCAGAATCCAGACAATGAAGGTCTCAACGAGTTCGACACGTTCCGCAGGCAATACTATAGCTACGCTGCAAAGCTCATGGCGACTCCAGATGCGATCGCTGATGTGTGGTCTCGCCTGGGTAAAGAGAATCGCGCTGCGGTCGAGAAATTCCTGTTCGCTGAGCAAGAGAGCGGAGAGCATTGGTTTGAGATCGGTACATCGCAGAACGCCTCAGGGCAGGTACACCACTTCTTTAAGCCGAGCCCAGTTGCATTCCAGAAACTCAAGGAATTTGGAATTGATCCGCTGAGCGCAGACGGTGAGGCGATAGCCGCTCATGTACTGCAGGTGAAAAACTCGCTGATGAAACACATGGATGAGACGCAACGCGTACTCGTCTCATTAACGGTTAGACGCTATGCGGGTGCTAGTGAGGCCGCATGGAAAGCGGCGACTGTGCCTATTATGAAGAAGTTCCAAGAGCTTCGTAAGAAACCTTTCTTCCCTCACGCGCGGTTCGGTAACTACATCATGACAATCGAGCGGAAGAAAGCCGAAGGTAAGGGTTGGGAACTTATCTATAAAGAAGCGTTTGAAGATGAGGCCGACTGGGAAACCGCGGTAAAGAGTGCGCGGACTAACGCTGGGGCAGATCTTCGAGTGACTCCACATCGCTTGAGCGATCAAAGCTACGTGCTGATGGCACTACCACTGGAGTTCATTAACGAGGCACAGAGAGAGCTCGACTTGACAAATGATCAGGTTGAGACGCTCATGGATCTGTTACAGCCGGTCAAGAGCGATCGACCCCTGCGGTCATTTGAACAGGCAAAGCTCGGCATCAAGGGTTACTCGCGTGACGCTATGAGGGCGTTTGCTGACTTCTCATGGCATCACTCGAACGTACTCGCGAAGCTGTTGTATCGTGCGAACTTTAATGAAGCGATTAGGATGGTGACTCGCGAGGAGCGAGAAGCACAACGAGATCCGAGTCCAGACAGCATCGCGCGGATACTAAAGCTGAATCAGATTCATCGGTACTTGAATCGCACTCGAGATTATATGATGCATCCGCCTAATGAATTACAGACGGCGCGTGCAGTAGTCTCGATTCTGTACCTCGGTCTGAATGTCAAGACAGCCTTGATGAACTTCTACGGCCTCATTACTACGTGGTCAGACCTGATTACGGAGCACGGAGCGTTGCAGGGTAATAAGCTATTCATCACCGCTATGCATCAATCGTGGAAGACGATTAAGCTGACGAACCTGAATATTCGTAAGCCGGGGGAATACCTCAAACCTGAGGTTCAGAAACAGCTGGATCGAGCTCTCGAGGAAGGTGTACTTACGCAGAGTTACGCGTATCACCTCGCGGGAATGGCTAACGCCTCAAATCTCTATCGTCTGCCAACAGCTAACAGAGTGTTGCGTTTAGGTAGAAACGCCGTCGATCTGATGATGTGGACGTTCAGGTTGACCGAGCTAGGTACCAGACGAGTGAGCTTCATCTCGGAATATGAGGGAGCGCGATCGAAAGGTATGCCTCAGGAAGCGGCGTACCAGCTGGCGGTGCAGCGAGTAGATCGTTTGCAGAACGACTATACTTTGGGTAATCGAGTACCGTTCATGCGAGGGATTAAAACAGTCAGCGGTAATCCAATGCTTGAAGGTGTGGTGCCGCTTGCAACTGTGTTCATGAGCTTCGCTCAACACATCGCGTGGCATGCTTATGGAGGATATGAGCTTGGGATGCGTCGTCAGGCGAAAGCAGAAGGTCGTAAGATCTCTATAGCAAACAGCTACACAGCGAAGATCTGGGTTATTACTCTCTTCGTTGCGGGGCTGTTCGGCCTGCCGATGATGGAAAACCTACTTGACATACTCGAGGTATGGTGGCGTAAGTTCGGCGATGGCAAGACGCTGCGCCAGCATAGCAGAGATATGATCAAGTCGCAAGGTGGCGATCCGTTGTTCTGGACTCGTGGCTTTGGGCATAACGTGATGGGCTTTGATATTTCACGCAGCGTCGGCTTCGGCAGAATTGTGCCGGGAACGGACTCGTTACAGAGCCCACACTCGAGTGCCGCTGAGGTGGCGGGAGACGTCTTGCTGGATCTGGCCGGTGCGACTGGAAGCTTGATCAAGTTTGGACTTGAAGCGATCTGGTCGGATAAACCTCTGGGACAAACTTTCAAGCGACTTCCCGGTGGAATAGGTAATATCTACAATGCCTATTCATGGTCGCAAGAGGGCGTACGTACAGCGCAAGGTTCAGAAATCTCTCACGATCCACAAACAGGGGAGCTACGTGAGCTGACGGCAGTGGAGCTGATAGGCAAGGCCGCAGGGTTCAACCCGACGATAGTGAGCGACGCACGAGCTGTCCGCTTCGAACAGTGGGATCGTGAACTCTACTGGACGAGCAAGCGGAAGATGTTGTTCGACGATTACTGGAGAGCGTTCTGGCAGCAAGATCGAGAAGCGCTTAAAGACGTGAGGCTCGCTATTAGAGAGTACAACAGTGAGGTTCGCGGAACTAAAGAGACTCGACGCCTCATGATTAGTGGTAAGAATCTTAGCGATTCGCTGCGCGAGCGTCGTAAGAATAAGAATCTTGATGAGAAGAAGCTACCTCGTCAGCGGAAATTCCGTAGGATCTACGAAGATGTCAGAAAATCATACTCCCGCGACTGATAGCACGCTTGAGACACTTATCAAGCTCAGCGCACTTTGTGATTCGCTTGCGTACGGCAGCCTTAGCGTAGCGGATCGTGCGAGGCGTACAGCCAATTTCGAGCGCAAGCTCAGGCGTCGACTGCTGTCTGTGAGTCGTGATAAAGGCCCACAGGCAGCAGTAGCCGTTGCGCTTGGCGAACTTGGCGATCTTGATATTAGCCATTCTTCGCCTCCTGTTTTGGTGGGAACAGGCACATTTCACTACCAACCTGAAGACTAGCTATCTCACGAGAGTTGATAGCGCCGGTGAGAGACTCAGCGAAGTCCTTATAGCTGAGCGTTCGGAACATCTTATTGAAGAGATCACCCTGTGAAATACCAGGGTTTGCGAATACGATCTGGACGATTTCAAACGAGCCGCGAGTGATGATATTCTGACCTATTCGTGAGAAGACTTTAGGCATGTCTTGCTCGATTACGGCGACCATCTCACTGGCTCTGATCAGGTCCTCTCGTTGAATCACCAGTTCATCGTTGCGTGCGGCGCTGAGGATCATAGCCAGCTTGTGTAAGTGTGTTTGCTTACGTGCTAAATATCCTCCGAACTGATCTCCAGTCAGATTGATAGGTGGGTTGGCCCAGTGCTGTGTGTACCACTCGCGTCCCCACACCCTGGCAGGTTCTGAAATCAGGAAATTCCCAAACATCATAGAGATGATTTCCAGATCGTGGATTAGTTTTTCCTTGGTCTCTTGAAAATCCTTGGGTACCGCTTCATCTACATACGACACGATCTGACGTTTCTTGTCAGCGTAGATAAATACACAGCGAGATACGAACCCCCCTCCGATCATGTACTCAGGGAAGTTGCCGGAAATCCAGGCAGGTGTCGTACAGCCGATTATGTTAACCCAAGGGTTTTCAATCGCATCACTGCCGCTGGTCTTGGTTTCTTTGAGGAAGCTCCCTCGCTTACCATCCCACAGAGTCACGAGCGCATCCACCAGATCCCGATCGTTCGGGTTCAGGAGATTGCCTAACTCATCGCTGCAGAAACTCACACAACTCATGGGGAAGAAGTCCCCAGGTGTGCGCGGGTCTGGTACGCTCTCCGTCGCTTTCGATAGTGAGGTAATGAGTGCCTGCCAGGTGATGACGTCCGGGCCGAAGCGAATGTCCGGAACGTGCCTGAGCAGGTTCATACCTATGTTGGCGGTGGTCGACTTCGCAATGATACCTGGTGGAGCAACCAGGATGATGTAGAAATTAGGCAGCCATTGAAAGTATTCTTGATCGATCCATACACGTCTACGAAGCGCTCCCGCCACTGTTGAAACGCCTGTCCAGAATAGCGTCTTGAGGGGTGCCTCTCCGTGCGAAGAATAGTCAACGAACGCCTGCAGCCAATCGTCAAAATGTCGCTTAGCCATTTATAGCCCGGATAATTCATCGTTATTGTGCCCATTAAATAGGCCAGTCCCTCTTGACACAATCTCCCCATGAGACTGTGGAGGTTTTTAATCCCCAGGGTATTGTTAATGGATCTTCGTACGGAATGGTTATCTGGACTAGAGTATGGAGGTACGGTAAAATGCGGGCTTCGAGATAGGTAGGGTATTCGAAGACAAGGGAATCATGCACCTGCAGCAAGAGCGCCACACGCGACTCTTGCATGAACGCATCCTCGTCCATCTTCACGAGCGCCTGATTACAGACACACGCGACGGTACTCTGGGGTACCCACGCTAACGCTTCTGCAAGCAGTCGATCTATACGATCAAAGTAGAAACGACGATAGCCGAAACGATTCTTAACCTCTCTCTTCGTCGAGAGTAGATGTTGAGTAGCAGAGTGCCATATCGGGATCTCAGGGTGTAGACGAAACCAAGTCTCTTGAAATTGTCTCGCTTCCCATTCAGAAATACCGAGAGCTCCTGAACAAGTGCGCGCGCTGCCTCCGTAGTTAGTGAGGTGAACACCAACTTTCGCAAGTTTATAGTATGGCATCCGGGTTCCGTCTCCCGCAACGTCTCCGTAGATATCACGCGCATTAACAGCGTGCACCTGCAAACCTTGTTTAAAGGTCTGCTTAAGCTTCTCGTCCCCGGCCTCCCAAGCAACAACCTGGGCATCGGCTCCAGCCAGGTCGATTTCAGCAATGGTGTTGCCGAGTATGGGGGTGAAGAGCTTTCGAATATTCGGAAGTCGAAAGGCTTTGTCATCACTCATCCTCGTTTCCCTCAGGTATAGTTTGCAGATTAGTCCCCGTATCAAAAGCTGAAGTAGAGCTAGAGAAGCGGTACGTCTCCGTCCCTGCGGGATTAAAGGAACAGCGCATACGGCCATCAGGGTCTAACTGCGCCTTAATGAAGTTCGAGATGAATACTCCGATCGAGCGCATCTCGCGGATCATCTTGGTCATGGGACGCAGGAGAGGCTCGCGTATAGCGATGGTCTCGAGCGCTGCGTCGTTCGTCGTCGGCTGGAAAGTCTTCTTAGCCTTAACGACCTTTTGTTGCAACTCGCCGTAGAACAACTCTTTCATCTGTTTTGGCGAGCGGATATTTATGTCGTGACCTACGATTTCTCGTAAGGCGAGTTCGCGAGTCTGCAGGGCGGAGAACAGTTCTTCCGCAACCACTCCTCGACGCTTGGCATCGACTCCTATACCTCGCAGCATCATGCGGAGCACAGGCCACCATAGGCGCATCTGGAAATTGTATTGCTCGTCGAGGTTCGCAGACCGTAGCGCGGGCAAGAGCTTGGTTGTTATCTCCCAAGTAGCGACGGCGTCTAGGCAGTTGTAGACCCACAGTTGTTCTTCTGGTGTCCTGGGGTCCCAAGTCTTACCTTCATCCTTCCAGTAGACGTAATACTCACAGTACATTGAAGCGAGAAAGTCTAACGACTTTGGCATCCCTGCGAACATAACGTGCTGCATGAACATAGTGTCATGACGCAATCGAGGTACGTATCCCCAGCGGCGCGAGAAGTACTGCGCGTCGTAGAGAAAGTTTTGTCCTATCACCTCAACATTAGGATGCTCGAGAAGCCCTCGCAGCTTTAGCCAAATGGCCAGATCTTCTTCAGCCGTCCAATAACCCAAAGGGCGCTCGACGCACATAGCAGGTATACATATAGCATCAGTACGATTCCAAGCCAAACCAACGCAAGCGATATGACCCGAACGAGTCTCGAGATCGACGGCGAGGGGAAAAGGGCCTCTGTTGCTATCATTAGTCGCGCGTTGTATAAGTTGCTCCAGCGTATCAAGACATTGTACATAACTAGGCCTCACTATAAAGTTGTAGGTGGGTTTGTTTTGACCTTCTTCAAGCACCTTCTTCGCTCGCTTCAGGTCATGAACCGCTATTGCTCGCCAGCTCCATTCATACTGGATGAGCGCAGGGTGGTAGGTTGGAATGAGTGGGATACCGTTATAGTCGAGTTGTGACCCCCGCCACTTGGTGATCCCACGCTTGCCGGTTAAACCCCAGAGAGCGGTCTTTCCCAGGGCGATGATGAGCTTTGGCTGGACTTCCTCGATCTCTGCCTTTAGCTCGGCGAGACCCTCGACGATCATCTCATTGGGTCGAAGTTGCTTACTGTCGAGGAAGAAGGCATCTATGTCGTTGCCAGGCGGACGATACTTACAGACGTTCGTGACGAAACACTCTGTGCGGAGGAACCCTGCCTCGTGGAGCATCCTATTCAGATCTTCACCGCTAGGTCCGATGAACGGTACGCCCTTCGCGGCTTCGTGGGCACCTGGAGCCTCGCCCACCAGCATTACATTGGCGTTGCGAGGGCCGCCGGAAGGCACTTTGATGAAGGGGGAAGGGGTGCTCATGCAGGGCCGCCTCCGTCTCGAAAGCCGTTATAACTGTCCCAGATCCGGCCATTATCGAGTTTGATCGCATGCACTGGCATGATGATCGTAGCGCCAGTCCAGTGTCCTCGACAGTGTAAATGAGCGTGTGCCTTCTTACCAGCCCACGTGAGTAGCTCTGGATTTGAGGGCTTAACCTGAGTAGGCCAAGGCCAGCGAATCCAATCGTGACCTTCCTTGGGTGAGTAGAACTCTACAGTGGCTTCCATCAGAGCGCACCTATCGCAGGCAACGGCGCGCTGTCGAACTCTATATTTCCGAGTCCGGCGTCGTCGTAAGCGCCATCGTCGATTTCGGACTTATTAAGTCGAGCGACAGCGATGTTGTAGGGTACCTCATCACGCTCAATATAAGTTGCTCGAAGCCGCATCTTGTTAGCCGCAACGAGAACAGGTCCCGTGCCTCCGAAAGGATCCAGTATTCTGTCTCCAGGTCTAGCACTTCGTGAAAGAAGATCAACATACAATGCTACCGGCTTCTGCGCTCCGTGGAGGGGTTTCTTGATTCCCGGTATCGAGATCACGTCCGGCTTCACCAGGAGGGTCTCCCTCTCTCCTCGATACGCGTACAAGATGCATTCGTAAGTTCGCCTCGGCCCGTGTGAGGGCATCGGCAACATCCCTCCGTTCTTGTTCCAGATTAGGGGTAACGGCCACACTCGCCAATTCGCCAGGACGAAATGCGCGCTCCAGTCGTCGAAGAACCTCCAGTCGCAGAACAAGTAAAGATGTGATTGCGGCTTTGCTACCGCGGTCAAAGAGTCTGGTAACCACGACATGATCTCCTTTAAGTTGGTCTTACTGTCCTCGTAGTCGTGACCGGCGCTCGACTGTTCGCCGAAGTTGTCAGCGGCGATCCCGTAGGGTGGGTCTGTGATGATAACGTCGAAGTACTGTTGTGTCGCTGCAAGACGTTCCAGCGCATGCAGAGCTTCTTCCTTATACATAACATGAGGCGTCTTTGTAATATCAAAGTTTTTCGAAAGCCTCTCTCGATGCGCGGCTTCGGCCTTGCGTTTCACTATCTTGAGCGCATCGGCAGGGGTCTTCGCTCCCGCTACGTCTTTGTCGTTCAGGTGTCGGTCCAGTAATAGGGCGTCGGATACCACAGAGATTTGAGTCCCCCGCGCAGCTTTGCCCGAAATCTCGCTCGCAGTATCTGTAAGTGTCTGGTCGGGGTTTTTCGCCTGCCGTAACGAGTGGAGTGCAGCAATCGCCTTTGTCCGCTCTTGCCAGGTAAAATCCGTGCGGATAGTATTTTCTTCCACTTCAATCTCGATACGGGTGAGCGGGTCGAGAGTCTCGAGAAGGACACAGGCAATATGTCCTGGGGGGACATACCCCTTGGAATCGGGAACATCGCTCCCGGCTTCATTGATCTTAGTAATGCATCTAAGTCGCCTTTCTCCAGCACGAAGCGTGTATGAGTCGTCATTACTTTTCTCCACTACGATGGGTTGAAGTAAGCCGAGTCGCGAAATAGAGCTGAGTAGCTCAGCCATCTTCCCTTCATCAAAGTCTCGACGAAAACGATTCTCGGGAATCTTGATGGCGCTGATCGGTATAAGCATCGTCTCTCCAAAGAACGGGGGACACGATAAAGCCGTGTCCCCCGAGAACTGCTTAGGCCGCAGTAACTGCGGTTACGTTGACGAAGGGATCTTCCGGATTGTCCTTGTTCGCTTTGTGAGCGACAGAGACTTTCGCGACCTTACCGATGAAGTCAGGAAACGACCACTTCGCGCCTGGGACGTTCATCCCAAACACTGCGCGAAACCGGTTGAGGTCTCCATTCTTCAGCGGGCCCATATCCAGCCCGCCACTTTCCGTCAGGTCAAGAAAGATCGACTGACGCACGCTCGGAAGCTTCTCCAAGCCCAGACGCTGCCGTGCCGCCTCGTCATCCGGCTGCCAGACAACCTCAAAGATCACATGGCCCTTCGGAGTGGTGCGAATCCGACTGCACCGCTCCTCGTTGAAGGGGCCAACGACCACTGCGTTGTACTCTCCCGGCTCGAGCCTCACTCGACGAGTGTCGCCTTCGCCTTCGAACTGTCCCGCCGCAAAAGCATTGGGGTCAAACGTGCTTGGATCTGCCATGGCTGTATTGCTCCAATAGTTAATGGAAATGGAGAATGGTCTCCGGCCTCAAATTACGCTGATTAGACGCAGCGTTACTTGACTGGTTCCGCCTTGAGCCTAGCTTTCCAGGTCTCAACAAGCGGCTTGTAATCGGGGATGATCTTGTCCGTGATCGGCAGGACGCGAGTCTTGAGATCAGTGTTGTTCGTCGTGGTGCTCCAGAGCCACGTTGAGCCGTCGCGCCGTGCATGGACTACCTCGCTGAAATAGCGTGGGAGTTTTGGCGCCAGTTTGCGGCCGAGCGTCGAGGCCATATTCACCACTGCTCCGGTGACCTCATCGCTCTCGCGCTCGAGGTGAGCGATCATCACCGCCATGCAGGGAATGTCCATCGTGAACTTGTTGACGAACGACTCGATGTTTTTCATCGCTATGCCCCAGTCAGGCATGGACGCCGTTGGCTTGCCGCCGATCACCAGGCTCATCGCCATCTGCGAGAGACCACTGAGTGAGTCGAGCACCACGCACCACTCGTTGCTAAGCGTGTCAGCGGCGCCGAATGTCTGCTCGCAGCGATCACACTTGAGGTTCGCCATCGAGGAAATCAGCTCGATGAACTCGCGATACTTCCCCTTGTTAATGTCGCCCATCTCGGCAAGCGCCTTGTAGCTGAACTTGTTCACCTTGTTCGCGGCATCCTCGAGTTCAGCCCACGACGCAGTGACAGCAGGAATATACTTCCAATGCATACCCTCGCTGCATGGTATGTCTGCGAGAACCTCCATGCCCGGCTCAGTGAATACCACAAACACCTTCATGCCAAGCTTAGGTAAAGTGCGTAGAGAGTAGGTTTTGCCTGCTCCACTACCACCGACGAGGAGCACCTTGGGCCCCGGTAGAGTGCGTTGCATCAATTCACCTCCGTCCAGAAATAGTCAATGGAGTCTCGTCCGGCTATATCGCATTGGAGCCGTTCGAAACGAAAGGTCGCGCCGTTAAAGCGAATCACTTCTAGTTGACCTCGATGGATTGCCCATCTGTCACCGCCGCTCGGGAACTCTTGGCGCGAGTGAACTGCGTGATCGTCAAAGATGTAGAGGAACATGGGCAGAATTACTCCTAGTTATCCGGGCTATGTTCACGCTCGCCATCCAAGAAAGACTGGGTGCCTTGGGAGGTCTTTAATTCCGATGTTGAAGTACTTATACTTAGCAGCGTTCCCGAGATACCGATCTTGATCGGCCCAGATTTCTGATCGTTCAACGTCAGTAAATCCAGTTCCAATTCTAAATTCACGGTCATCAAGTGTCCGACAGACGAGGGCCCCGAGAGTTCCCACTGGCACTTTATTGTCTTGGTGGGTTGACCTCTTAGCGTACCCTCGAGCGTCTCTTTGAAGGACGTTGGCATTGTGCATCTTCTCCTCAAATCCAATAACTGTGGCCTCAGCATCGAGGAATCGTTTGACCTTCAGCATGCCTTGTTCACGCAAGGTGGAGCGACCCATCTTGTACGGTGCCATAGGCGCACGCAAGATAACTCCCTCATATCCTTCCTTCAGCACCTTTGCTTCGTAGTTGTGTAGCTCATCCAGGTCGCTAATAATCACCTGATCGAGCTTGATGACCAGAGGGTATAGGTCAGCGATGGGGGCGTTGCGCGCTACGAAAGCCTCGTCAGGTGCGTTCACGCAATCAAAGACGAAGAACCGCACCATGTCGGCATTGCCACCCTCGAGCTTCATCACGGTGCTGTTGGTTGCTCTGTATACGTTCTTTGCAGTGGGATCGCCGACAATTAACTCACCATCCCAACCGAGCATTGAATCGCTCAGCTCAGCGAAGATCTTCTGCACGTCGCGGTTAGGGATAGTCTTCAGCGTGCGGCTCATAAACTCTTTTCCGAACCTGATCGCTCGGATGCCATCGAGTTTGGGCGAGCCGATCAGGGGGAATCTGAGCGAGGAGTAGTCGGGAATGCTGGCGCCTAACATAGGACGGAAGCGGGTCAGTGTCATAGCCACGCCTCGGGCTGGACTACGCCCATGATGAAGCTGATCGCCGCAACCGCTGCCAATGCGACCACGCCCCACCAGAACTTGCGCCATACCTCGCGCGGGTCTACCTCGATAATCCAGATGATCATCCGACGAACCCCTCGGGCCACAGGACGAACAGCACGAAGATGACGAACGCAACAAACGCCACGGCGTTATCGCCCAGGTGACGCGGCAGCTTCGGGCTGTACGGCCCCTCGACTGCGTGTGAACGGGGCAAGGCACGCAGCGCCCGCTGGCGGTGGTGCTCGGTGAGACTGTCGAAGGTGGTCATTGTCTATCCTCCGGGTTCTTGAAATCGCTGGCCTTGATCCAAGACTTCATCGCGCCATACAGTG
>Ga0307379_10006173_pt1 | contig 16533 bp, 15 predicted proteins | sample UN2MG_FD_202237 | JGI IMG/M metagenome (GOLD analysis project Ga0307379, IMG submission 202237) | Soil microbial communities from Risofladan, Vaasa, Finland - UN-2 | ecosystem: Environmental > Terrestrial > Soil > Coastal area > Acid sulfate soil | place: Finland: Risofladan, Vaasa | collected... | reverse complement strand
TACTACCACGCCCTCGGCGCTGCGACCTGCAGCCGCCCCGAATTCGCGTGCTCCGCGCTGCCCCCTGGCGTAGTGCACCGGCAGGAAATGCTTCGCCGCAAGCAGAAGTACGAAGTACAAAGTGCTCGAGGGGGCCTGGTGCAGACTGCGCCCCCGCACGGAGGCGCAATCCGGCGTTTCGGGTCATCCCGGGCGGGGTCTTCGTGACTCCGGTCGCCGGGCGAGCCGGGCCTCGGCACCCCGCTGCCGGGGGCAGCCTTGAAATACCCTCTGATTTAGCGCCGCGAACAGCGCCTGTGGCACGAATCTTGCGACTCAAATGCCCGGAGAGGTAGGCACGCCGATGACCAGATGGGCCGTTCTCGCGGTGACCGCGGCCGCCGTCGTGTGCGTCACGTCGCACCCGGCACGGGCGGAGCAGAGCAGCTATGTGCCGGGCATCAAGGTTCTGCTCGAAGTGCGCACCCCGCAGGGGGATCTGCGCACCTTCCAGCTCCCCGGCGCCCCCCCGACCTACTGGCAGCAGGACATGCCCGTAGTCCAGGGAGACAAGCTGACCGTCAGCCCCATGATCGCCACCGGCGGCGCTGAGCTGGGTCAGGTGACCGTCCGGCTGGACAACGAACCCCTGGCGGCGACCTCGGAGGCGCCCTGGCGCGCGGAGGTGGAAACCGCGAAGCTGACCCCGGGCTACCACTCGGTGGAGGTATGGGCCGGCATCAAGCCGCCCAACGCGGGCGAGGGAAGCACCGCCATTGCCTTCCTGGTGGTGCCCCCGAGCGATCCCCTGCTGCAGAGCGGGCAGGCGGCCGCCGGTCCGCCGGTCAGCGACGAGGAGAAGTTGGCTTGCGCCATCCGCGCCCTGGACCCGAAGGTGGACAAGCAGCTTCTCACCACCTCTACCGCGAAGGTCGCCGGGCCTACGCTGTTTCATGTCACGGCGGGCCCTGCGGCCAAGGAGTTCTTCTACAGCCTCAGCCGGGAGGGGCGGGTCACCTACACTTCACCGCTGCTCCCGGTGCAAACGAGCGTCCTGCTCACGCCCCTGGAGGATCAAGGCCCGGGGCAGGAGCCGGGCGAGGTGATTCTGACCATGCGCGTCGGCGACGGCGCGGGGCGGTTCGGCCCGCCGGCTTGGGTGACGGTGGGCATCGTAGCCCCGGAGGCGACGAAGTGAAGATGCTCGTGCGAGGCTGGCTGTTGGCCGTGACTCTGATCCTGCTATCAGTCCCGGCGGGTGCCGCCGGCCGACACCGCACGGGGCCGGATTCATTCCTCACCTGGCGGGCATACACGGTCGAGGATCTGGTGAAGCAGGTCGAGGGGGATTCCGTAATCCGGCAGCGGCTCGCCAAGCACTTCCACGTTTCCCAGGCCGGGCTGGCGTCCTACCTGCGCAAGCACCTGCGCGTCATCACCTTCTCCGAATCGGGATGGCGGCCGGTCTACGGCGTGAACAGCATCGGGCGCATCTATCGCGCCCGCGACTACTTCCACAAGGGCGCGAAGGTCTTCGGGCTTGCCGACGGCACGCCGCTGCTCAAGTACGCGTGCGGCAATCCGCTGGTCACCGAGCTTCCCGGCCAGGCGCAGGTCGCGGCCCGTCCGCCGCAGACCCGGATGCACTCCCCGCAGGAGTTCGTGCTGGTGGTGGCGCTGCCAGTTGCTCCGGTGATCGAGATCCCCACCGCCTCCCCGTTCACCACTCCCGATGAGCGCCCGGGCGTGGCGGACCTGCCGGCAGCTCCCACCATCGCGGTGCCGACCGCGGTGATGGCAGCCTCCGGTGGGCTGGCGCTGTTGCCGCTGGTGGGCCTGCTGGGCGTGGAGGGGGGCGGCACCCCACCGGTCGTCCCGGAACCAAGTGACCTGATGCTGCTGGCCGCCGGTCTTGCCATGCTCGGGGGCCTGGCCCTCTGCCGCCGCCGCAGCGAACTTAGGCTCGCCGCGGCGAGCGTCGCTCGGCGGGCCGCGCGCCCCTAAGCCCGCGGGGCCGGGGTGGCGGGCCGCGGCGCGACCTAGCTAGCCACTAGCGATTGCCGGCGCCCCGGCCGGCGGCGCTACCGCCCACCGCGGGGCCCAACGGCACCGGGGTTACCACCTTCTCCTATAACCCCGCCAACGCGCTGGAGGTGGTGACCTATCCCGGCGCCAAGACCATCACCTATACCTTCGACGAGATCGGCAATCGCCAGACGATGACCGACCCGGATGCGGGGTTGACAAGCTATTCCTTTGACAGCCGGAATCTGATATCATGGCTGGTGAATCCGTTCGCCGAACGCACGACTTGGGTGTATGATGCAATCGGGCGGGTGACCACCATGACCCACGGCAACGCCTCCGTGGCCGAGCACGATTACGACACCGGCGGCCGCCTGACCGCCGTGCGCAATCTGAAGTCCGACCGCTCCGTCATCTCCGTTTTCACGTATTCCTACGACAGCATCGGCAATCGCACCGGCGTTCAGGAGGCCAATGGCGATCTGGTCACCTGGTCTTACGACGAGACTTACCAGCTCACCCGCGAGCAGCGAAGCGGCGACAACGCCTACGACACCACGTTCAGCTATGACGGCGTCGGCAATCGGCTGACCCAAGTCTCCTCCGGCGCAACCACTACGTATGCCTACGACGCCGCGAATGAACTGACTACCTCCGAAGATGCGTCGGGCGTTACGACATTCACTTACGATAGCAACGGCAATACAACCGGGGAGATTCGACCGAACGCGGATCGGGTTACATATACCTGGGATATCGAGAACCACCTGACCAAGATCGAGCTTCCGGCGAGCGTCGTGAACACCGTGACCCTGGACGGCGACGGCAAGCGGCGGACGATAGAGGACAGCGACGGGCTGCGGAAGTTGATGTGGGACCTGGAGAACATCCTGGCCGAGACGGACAGCAACAATGCCACCGTCGCGGTCTACACACTCGCCCCGGAAGAGTACGGGGAGTTGATTTCGCAGCGGAGATCGGGGGCGACGGCGTTCCATCACTTTGACGGGCTGGGTAGCACGAACAAGCTCACCGGTGCCGACCAGGCGAGCCTGATCGAATACCTCTACCGCGCCTTCGGGCAGCACACGGTGCTGTCCGGCTCCAGCCCCAACCGCTTCACCTGGGTCGGACAGCTCGGTTACTATCGCCAGCCCGACCCCGACGACTACTGGGTCAGGGCGCGCATTACGAGCCGCAGCGGCCAAGGATTCCTGTCGAGTGTTTCGCTGCGTTGGCCCGACGAGCACCCGTATAACTACTGCGACAACGACCCGGTCAATTGGGTTGATTCCAATGCGTTCAGGAAACGGAAGAAGGGGGACCCCTACTCCAAGCCACCGACGCCGACGGCGCGGCCTGTCGGCGGCACCATTGCACACTGCTGGGGGCTTCTACGGGCTGCACGCGCAGGTCTGGACCAAGGGGGATGCCGCAAGGCGAACGACCGGATCTATGACTTGAAGCAGCAGTGTCTTCCGTACTACCCCAGCCTTTCCTGGTCCCTGGAATTCTATGATCTAATCATTGACTACTTCAAGGACTGTCCACCCCCGTCGGGGCCGGGGATAGGTCCGGTCCCCTATACAGGTCCGGCCATTCGCGCCCCTGAGGTGCCTCGAGTGCCGGTACCGGGAGGCTGCCTCAACCCGCACAAGTGGGAGGACTGCGGCCGGTGCGGCGGCGCAACAACTCAGGAGCAATGCGGTGACTGCTGTTCTGGCTTCTATCGCGCCGACCAGTTCCGGTGTGAGGAGATCGCGAAGTGCGAACACTTGCCCCACTATGAGGAGGCACATCTTGCGGATTAGGTGACGGAGGCACTATGGGCACTTTGAATGTCAGAGGTGTTATATGGGCCGGTTTAGTCAGTCTTGTTCTCGCGATGACCGGTTGCTACGCCGGCAGGCATGCGGCGCAAGTAACCCGGTCCGCCTCTGCTTCGTCCAGCTACGTGACGGCGCGGGAGAAGGACACCGCGCCGTGCCCGGCGATCGTCAGCGGACTTCGCGTGTCGCCAACTGGGCGTTTTGTGGCCTTCAACCTCATACTGGCTAGGGAGTACCAAGCGCGATCCGCTTATGTTGTGCGCTTGGGTGACGCCGAGGTAATCGCGTCTTTTCGGAAGGCCGTGCCGCTAGATCTGATCGGCTGGAGCGCTGACGAGCAGAGCCTGTACCTTCGCATGTCGGGTCAGGTAGTACGGCATCACCTGGCAAGCGGCGAGGAAACGCCCGTTCCTATGACAGCTCCCAACGGACCCGCCCTCAAGGTGGCCCGTGCGCTCTACTCCCCTGGGTTGGATGAGTTCATAATCCAGCAAGAGCACGGGCCGTGGTATGCCGTGCGCATGCCGACGCGCCGGGCGGAGTTCCTGATGCCGGAGGGAATGGACTATGTCGCTTTGGGAGCGGACCGCGAACGGCATGTCGCCGTCTTCGTGGCGTGCGAGTCTCGTGTCCTTTCCGCTCGTCATGAGTGGAGAGGGACTCCCAGTGTAGCATTGTATCCGCCCCGCGACCGGCGCGCGCGAGTGTTGCGACTTGCATTGCCCCGGGGCAGGATCCTGCGCTACGGCGCGATTACCCGCGATGGTCGGTCGGCTGTCCTGTGCTACCAGGAATACCCCTGGTTACCCACTAAATGCCGCCTGTGCGACGTGGACTTGGCCACCGGCGCGATCAAGCACACCGCCGCCCTGCCACTGCAACCCGAGTTAGCGGTCTACCGGGCGAACATCCTGCGGACGTCACGCGCCGACGACGGAGAGGTTCTTCTAGTCGCTACAGAAAGCAGCCTCTTCACGCTGTCCCTGGACCACTTCATTCTTCGTACGGTGCCCGGTGGCCCCTGGCCGATGTTCACTGACGTGGACGTAACGGGTAAGAGCTGGCAGGCGCTTGTAGCGACTTGGCCGGACGCTGGCATCTGGGTGGTTGACCTCCATAGTGGCACCCGGCGATTGCTGGGGAAGGCAGCGGGTAGAGGATGGGGTGGTGCAGGGACGCACTGACAGTGGCTGGCTCAAGGTGCGCAAGATCTATCCGAGCGCGTTGTTCCCGGAGACCGATGCGCATGTCAAATTGCTTTGGGACTCCTTGCGCTTGTCACGTAGCTTTGGAACACCTATGGCAGGCGAGAAAGGCCCTGGACTGAGGCCCTCGCCTGGGTGACGGGACGTGACACCCGTAGCTGCTGAGCGGCGGGATACCGGTTGAGGCGAGTCATCGAAGCCCGCCGCAGCCGCCGACGGGGGTGAAGGGTATCGCCAAGGCGCGTTTGGGCGTCAACCGACGAGCAAAACAACCAGACGCGTGGGCTAAGCAGAAAGCCGGTAAGCAGTAACGCGCGACTCAGCGAAGAGGCGTCGCTCAATGGTGCCGGGCAGCGCTTTGGCGGAGCGTGGGGGCTTGTGCCATTCGTCTCCTTGATAGAGAATGCCTGGTGGCGCGCCACCGCGGGCCATATGTCCGCGGTAGCCGTTGTAGTAGACCGGAAAGTCATTCAGCAATCCGCTCAGGTGATCCATACCGCGAATGAGGGCAACGCGGTTCAGCCATTCGTGCTTGAGCGTCCAGATGACGCGCTCGGTGACGGCAATGGAGCCGTGCTGCCCCACCGCGCCGAAGCGCTGCTTGAATCCCCAGCGTTCCTTCAATTCAGCGAAGGTGGCGCTCGTGAACACTGACTCCTGGTCGGTGATGATGTACTTGGGCGCGCCGCAGCGGGCAAAGGCTGATTCGAGCGCGGTCGTTACCCAGCCCCTTCGACTGCGCTCAGGACAGGCGGCGTTGGGGCCGTCCAGCCCTTCGACGTAGCTCAGGACAGGCGCGCAGGTCGTGGTCACCATGCGCGAGTAGTGATCTATCCCGACCAGGACCCACGTGGGCCAGATATGCCAGCGTCGCCGTGCAAGCCGCAGGCGAGGTCGTAGGCGGAATGCGCAGCTCACCAACTGAAGGTGAGGGCGGCTGAGACGCCCGTGTTAGGCGGCATTCCCCCGTCACGGTAGCGCACTTGCACCCCGACCGGGGCCTTGACGGTGCCGGCGATGACCTCCCAGCCGATCCGCGTATTGCTGTCGAAGCGAACCCCGTAGCCGAGGTCCACGTCTTTGTCAACCAGCCAGCCGATCCCCGCCCCGAGGTAGCTCTTGCCGTCGCGGCTGCGAACCGCGCGCCCGATGGTAGCCGCCCACGTGGTAACGTCAACCTTGGCGGCGGCCCGCGCGGGCCCCGGCTGCGGCGGCGTGTAGAAGACGGTGGCGTCGTAGAGACCCAGCTCCACGCTGGTGTACCAGTTGCGCGGGGCCAGGTGGAAGTAGCTGATGGCCCAGCCGGGATCGGGGTCGAAGTCGGGCGTCTTCTCGGTGATGAGGTAGGCGCCGAGACCGACCTGGTCAATGGCCTCGGCCTGCTTGGCGCAGGCGCACCCGGCGGCCAGCGCGATGATGAGAACGGCAAGCGCGATCTTCACGGTTTGCGGCCTCCCTAGTTGTTTTGCCTCGCCCTACGTTTCGCTGCAAGCGATTGGATTCCTGCGCGATCATCCTTCGAGGAGCAAGATCCGCCGGAGCTGGGGCGCCAACCCCTGGGCCATCATCTGGAAGCCGACGTTGGAGGGATGCGCGCCATCGCTGTAGGCGAGATCCGCGCCGAAGGGGATGAGCGCGTTGCCGTCTATGAAATGGAGGTTTCGGTCGCCCGCGCGCCGGGCCCGTAGGTAGCCTCGCATGACTATGTCGCGCAGCTCTTCATGCCGGCGCATCCCCTCCGCCGCGAGACAGTCTTCGGTGAACACCACTCTGCTCAGCAGGGCGATCGGCGTCTGCGGGTGGGCCGCGCGCAGGATGCGGACAAATCGTGGCAGGGTATGGCGTAGGCGCGCGGCGTCGGCGTTGGCCACGTAGTCGAGGACGTAGAGTCGGGCGTTGATCTGAGCCACCAACCGCGCCATCTCGGGCTCTCCCCGGCCGTTCCCGGAGAACCCCAGGTTGATGGTTTCCAGGTTGAGCATGCGACCCAGGATGGAGACGAAGTCCGCACCCGGATTGTGGGCGCAGCCGCCCTGGGTGATGGAGGTGCCGTAGAAGACGACTGGTTGGTCGTGAGCGAGCGGACTGGGGGGTGCCAAGCAAGCGCCGCGAGAGACGCCAAGCTCGAGCATCTCCAGGCCGTTGTAGAGCGGCAGGTAGAGGGCATAGTCCCGCATGCTCGCGGACCTGCCGCTGAAGATCTCACGCTCGAACTCCAGTGCGTCAACCTCGGGAAAGGCCACGCCCGCGGGGCGCATATTGTAGGGAGCGCCCGCGTATAGGGCGAGGCCGCTGTGTCCGCTCGTCGGCATATGGGCAAAGGGCACCCGTTCCTGCAGCTTGGCGCGCACATGCATGCGGGTGGTGTCGCTGCGAAAGCACAGGTTCGCTCCCGCCGGACATTGCGCCAGCGCCCACACCGCATCGCGCACCTGCCCCTGTGCCTGCACCGGCAGGCGGCAGAAGCTTCGTCCGTTCTGCTCGTACCACCACAGACCGCGCACGGCTAGCCGTGCGTCGGTGGCGGCTAACCACTGCACGGCGCCGTCGTCGCCCGAGCGCGCCCTACCGCCGTCGCTGCTCACCCGCTTGGCCACAGACTCGCACCTCCCGAACTTCGTTCCCGGCGTAGGATTCCTGCTGCCTTCGCTACCGCACCTGCGTTCATCACCACAAGCGACCGGTTCGGGGGTTCCCAGCCCCCCGATCGACAAGTCGCACGCCGGGAGGGCGCCGCGCTCCTAGCGAGTATCCCGCGGCTAGGCCGTGGCGGTCGCTTGTGACCTAGCCACTTATCGTCCATCGCGCCCGCCCGGCGCTCCCGCCTCCCCCGCGAGAACTTCACGCACCGCTTGCAGCACCCGCCGCTGCGCCGCCGCGAGCGGCCCCGGCACCGTGCAGCCCGCGGCATTGACGTGGCCGCCGCCGCCCAGATGCAAAGCGACTTCCCCGACGTCGGTCGCGCCCTGCGAGCGCAGGCTGACCCTGACCGCGCCGTCGGGGAGCCCGATGAAGAGCGCCGCGACCTGCGCCGCCCTCACCGCGCGCAAGTAGTCTATGATGCCCTCGGTCTCGTCGGGGGGGCTGCCCGCGCGGCGGAAATCGTCCGGGGTGAGGGTGGAGAAGACGACGCGCGCGTCGTCCGCCTGGCGCATGCGCCCCAAGGCGATCCCCAGCAGCTTGCTGGCGGAAAAGGACTTGCTCTCGTACACTTCGCGGTAAACGCGCACGGGGTTGGCGCCTGCGCGCACCAGGCGCGCGGCGATGCGCAGGGCGCGGGGGGAGGTATTGGCGTAGCAGAAGCGACCGGTGTCGGTGATGATGGCGGTGTAGAGGCAGGTGGCGATGTCGTCGTCGAGCGGCACGCCCAAGCCGACCAGCAGGCGGTAGATCATCTCCCCGGTGGCGGCGGCGGTGGGGTCCACCCAGCGCAAGTGGCCGAACGCCTTCTCGGTCGCGTGGTGGTCAATATCTATGATGGTGCAGGTCGGCCCCAGCTTGGGCCCCAGCCCGCCAATCCGGTCGAGGCCGTCGGCGTCCACCGCGATGGCGAGGGTGGGTGGCCGCGGCGGGGGCTCAGCCGCGACGCGCGCCGCGCCAGGCAGGAAGCGATAGGTGGCGGGCACGGGATCGGCGCACAGGGGAAAAGCCCGCAGCCCTGCTCGTTCCAGGCCCAGGGCGAGGCCGAGCATGGAGCCCAAGGCGTCGCCGTCGGGGTTGACGTGGGTCAGCACCAGACAGCGGTCATGACGCCGAATCGCGGTCGCTATGGTCTGAATCATCCGGGGAGGGCGGGGACTCACGCTTCACCTGGTCGAGCAGTTGGTAGATGCGCGCGCCGTGGGCGAGGGAGACATCGTGGCGGAACTCGAGGTCGGGCACATAGCGCAGGCGCAGGTGGCGGCCGATCTCACGGCGCACGAAACCGGTGGCGCGCTCCAGCACCTCCAGGGTGGCGCGGGCCTCATCGTCGCTGCCGAAGACGCTGACGAAGACGCGCGCGCGGCGCAGGTCCGGGGTGACCTCGACGTCGGTGATGCTGACCATGCCGATGCGGGGGTCTTTGAGCCCGCGCCCGATGATGCGGCTGATCTCCTCCCGCAGCAGTCGCGCTGCGCGCTCCTGGCGCTGGACGGTCATGGCACACCTCACAGCATCTCGATGCGGTAGCTCACCACTAGCGCCCGGGGCTCCGACTCCACCAGGTCAATTGCTTTCTCCAGCACCGCGTGCACGAACGCCTGGTCGTTGGCTACCGCGCACAGCGCGAGGGTGGACCGGTGCGACGAATCGAGATGGTCAACCTCCGCCGCGGCGAGGTTGAAGCGCGCGCGCAGGCGATCGAGTAGCCCCTTGATCACCTGGCGCTTGTCCTTGAGCGTACGGCCGTCGGTGACCTCGAGTTCGACCGTGCCGGCGCCGATGAACCACATGGCGTGACCGCCTGGGGGCGCGCTGCGCGCTCCCACCTTCGCCGTCCGCAGCCGCCGCGGGGAGCGCGCCTACACCACCTCGCGGCGCACCTCGCGCACGGTGAAGCCCTCGATGACGTCCCCGGGCTCGAAATCGTTGAAGCCGGCGATGCCGATGCCGCACTCGAAGCCCGCACTCAGCTCGCGCACGTCGTCCTTGAGGTGACGCAGGGAATCGAGCTTGCCCTCGCGGATCATCTCTCCACCTCGAAGCACGCGCACATCGGCGCCGCGCTGCAACGTGCCCTCGGCGATGTAGCAGCCGGCGATGGTGCCCAGGCGCGAGATCCTGAACAGCGCGCGCACCTCGGCGCGTCCCAGCAGCACCGTCTCGTACTCGGGCGCGAGCATGCCCGTCATCGCCGCTTTGACGTCGTCGAGCAGGTCGTAGATCACCTGATAGATGCGCACGTCCACGCCTTGCTCCTGGGCGACCTCGCGCGCCGCGGACTCGATGTTGACGTGGAAGCCGATAATCACCGCCCGCGACGCCTGCGCGAGCATGACGTCGGAATCGGAGATGTCGCCGACGCCGGCGTGGAGCAGGCGCACCCGCACCTCGGGGTGCTCGATGCTGCGCAGCGACTCGGAGATCGCCTCCACCGAGCCCTGCACGTCGGCCTTGAAAATGACATTGAGTTCCTTGACCTCGCCCGCCTGGATGCGCTGGTAAAGGTCCTCCAGGCTCAGGCGGCTGGCGGTCTGCATCCGGTCGGCGCGGTGCCGCTCCTGGCGCGAGGAGGCGACTTGTTTGGCGCCGCGCTCGCCCTCGATCACCTCCACTAGGTCGCCGGCCTCGGGCACGGAGTCGAAGCCCATGATCACCACCGGCGCCGCCGGCCCCGCCTGCTCCAGCGCCGACCCGGTATCGTCGAGCATGGCGCGCACCTTGCCTACCGCCAGACCCGCAACCACCGAGTCGCCCGTGCGCAGCGTGCCGCTGCGCACCAGTGCTGTCACCAGCGGCCCCACGCGCCGGTCCAGCTCCGCTTCGATAACGGTCGCGGTGGCGGGAGCGCTGGGATCACCTTTCAGTTCCTGCATGTCGGCAACCAGCAAGATCAGGTCCAGCAACTGCGGAATGCCGGTGCCGTTGAGCGCCGAGATATTCGCGAAGACGGTATCGCCCCCCCACTCTTCGGGTGTCAGCCCCTGTTCCGCCAGCTGCTGGCGCACGCGGTCCGGGTTGGCCTGCGGCCGGTCTATCTTGTTGACCGCGACGATGATGGGCACGCCCGCCGCCCGCGCGTGGTTGATGGCTTCGATGGTCTGGGGCATGACGCCGTCATCGGCGGCCACCACCAGCACCGCGATGTCAGTGACATTGGCGCCGCGCGCGCGCATGGCGGTGAACGCCTCGTGTCCCGGGGTGTCAACGAAGGTGATACCGCGGTCGTTGACCTGCGCCCGGTAGGCGCCGATGTGCTGGGTGATACCGCCCACTTCCTGCTCGGTGACGCGCGTGTTGCGGATGGCGTCGAGGAGCGTGGTCTTGCCGTGGTCAACGTGCCCGAGCACGGTGACCACCGGCGGACGCGGCGCCAGGCGGGCGCTCGGCGCCTGCGCCTCGGCCGCCTGCAGCGCTTCGGTGGTGGGCTCCTCGATGGTGACCTCGCGCCCGAGCTGGGCGCCGATGCGGGCGAGCAGTTCCGGCTCGATGATCTTGTTGAGGCTGGCGACGATGCCCATGTCGAGCAGCGCGTCCAGCAGGCGCGCGGGCTCGGTCTGCAGCAGTCCCGCGAAGTCCCGGACCGACATCGGCACCGACACGCTTACGGGCTGGCGACTGGGCTTGGGTTTGGCGGCTTCCTGCTCGGGCTTGGGCTTGACCCGCGCCCGGCGCCGGATGGTAGGCAGCCGCCGCGGCGGAACGCGCAGCCGCACCGGGGTCTGGAGCGCGCCCGCGCCCACTTCCCTGGGGCGACGTTGCTCAGTCGCGCGCAGCAGCGGCGCGACCACCTTACTGACCTTGGGTTCGGCGGGCGTGGCCGCCGGCGCGTGCTTGGGCTTGACTGCCCGCCCCTCGCGCTCGACCGCCTTCCCCGCCAGGGCCGCCTTCGAGATCTTGCGCACCACCGGCGGGGCTTCGACGGCAGGTGCTTGCGCCGGTGCGGTCGGCGCGGCGGCGGCGGCTGGCGCCGCGGGCGGAGCGGCCGCCTCCAACCGCGCCTTGATCTTGGCGCCCTGCCCCACCTTGTCGGCGACTCGTAGGACGTCCGCGTCCTTGAGGTTGGAGCTCACGGTGCGCACGCGAATGCCAAGCTCGTCCAGCGTCGCCTTGAGCTTCGGCAGGGGCATTCTCAGCTCTTTGGATAGCTCGATAACCTTCATATCTGCTCGCGGCAGCGGGCGCGTTGGCCGCCTGGCTGCGACGCGTCTAGCCGGCGCCCGCCTCCGGCCCCGGGGGTGCGCCCGCGGCCTGCATCATCTGCTGCGCGGCCTGCACCGGCAGCGGCTGACCCAGCGCGCGCGGCAGGGCCTGCTTGCGCACAGCCGCATCAACGCATTCCCGGCGCCGGCACACGTATGCTCCGCGCCCCGCCGCCTTGCCGGTGGGATCCACCCCGATCTCGCCCTCCGGCGTGCGCACCACCCGCATCAGCTCCGATTTCGGCTGCACCGTGCGGCATGCGACACACCGCCGCAGCGGAACATGGCGCCCCATCGGCGATTCCTTCTCCGCCTCAATCGTCCCGTTCATCGGCGGCAGCGGCCGCTGCCAGATCCGACCCCTGGCCGGCCTCCGGCGCGGACGGTGCAGCCGCCTGCTCGGGGTCCGATGACTGCTCGTCGCTCGTCGCCGCGCCCACCGCCGCTGGTGCCGCAGCCTGGTCAGAGACCGGCTCTCCCGCCTCAGGTTCACGGGCCTCGGCGGCCTCCTCCGCAGCGGTGTCAGGCGCAGGCTTCTCCTGGTGTTCGATCCCGATCAGGAACTCGGCGGGCGTCTCGCCCACTTCCTCGGCGCCGACCAGCCCCTCTGCCTGCTCGCCCTCCTCGCCGGGCGCGGCGATGCGCACCCGCGCCTCCTCTTCGGCGTACAGCGCCTCTTCCATCTCGGCGATCTGAGATTCGCTGCGGATATCTATGCGCCAGCCGGTGAGGCGCGCCGCCAGCCGCACGTTCTGTCCTTCCTTGCCGATGGCCAGCGACAACTGGTTGTCGGGGACGATGACGGTCGCGGTCTTGTGGTCCTCGTCCACGCGCACTTCGTTGACGCGCGCGGGGCTGAGGGCGCTACCCAGGTAACGCGCCATGTCATCGCTCCAGCGCACGATGTCTATCTTCTCCCCGCGCAGCTCGTCCACCACCGACTGTACGCGGCTGCCGCGATGCCCGACGCACGCGCCCACGGGGTCAACATTCTCCTGGCGCGAGTGCACCGCGATCTTGGAGCGCAGACCCGCCTCGCGCGCGATCGCCTTGATCTCCACCACGCCGTCGTGGACCTCGGGCACCTCGAGCTCGAACAGCCGACGCAGCAGCCCCGGATGGCTGCGCGACACCAGCACGTGCGGCGTCTTGGTGGTGCGCTTGACCTCGACCACATAGACCTTCAGGCGCTCCCCGAAGCGGCAGGAGTCGGAGGGCACCTGCTCCGACGCCGGCAGCAGCGCCTCGATCTTGCCCACGCCGATGAACACCGATCGCCCCGAGCGCCGCTGGACGATGCCGGTGACGACCTCACCCGCGCGGTCCGCGAACTCGGAGAAGATGATCTCGCGCTCCGCCTCGCGGATGCGCTGCACTACTACCTGCTTGGCGGTCTGGGCGGCGATGCGCCCGAAGTTCTCCGGCGTGACCTCGATGTCCAGACTCTCCCCCACCTGGATGCCGTCGTCGAGCTTGCGCGCCTCCTCGATCGCCATCTCGACGTGGGGGTCCTCGACCTTCTCCACCACCAGCTTGCGCGCGTAGATGCTAGCGCGCGAGTCCTCCCAGTCAATCTCGACGTGGATCTCGCCCGCCGAGCCGTAGTGCTTGCGATAGGCGGAGACCAGAGCCGCCTCGAGGATCTCCTCGAGCGTCGCCAGCGGGATGTCCTTTTCCTTCTCTATGTCTCGTAGGGCCTGTACGAAATCCATGTTCATCGCCCCACGCTCCTTAACGCTAAAGAGTGGGAGCAGTCCCACTCTTCGGTCGCGTGCGCTAACAGCCGACTACCCTCGGAGTATAGCACATTACGTCGGCCTTGACAAGGTTGCCAGCCCTTCATCCGCGTGCCCTTCATCCTGGCTCGGATGGCGTTGACTGAACGCCTCGCATTTCTCCCACAGCCGGTCCCTCAGGCTCGCCCACGGCGCTGCGGAACAGCAGGCACCACCCGGTGGCGTCGGTGAAGGCATCCTCGATGTCGCGGGTGCTCAAGCCCCGGGCGTACATCTCGATCACCAGTTGCCGGAGCACCTCGCGGTGGTCGCCCCGGACGCGATTGGCGGACCGAAGCGGAGGCGCCGGATGATCCGCAGAACGTCGCCAAGACGCTGCAAGGGGCACCAAGGCAGACACCTGGCAAACATGTCGTGGCGCTGGAAGCTCCCGTGGTGCAGGCCCCGCAGGCGTGGTTTGGATTCGGGAGGCAGCGCACGCCGCGGGCTACGGGAGGCCCATATCAGGTGAGGGAATCTACTCCGGCGTAGCGGTACCGCGGTGCGGTTGCGGCGATCGCCAGGTACCGGTCAATGTCGCTGGCAAGCGTCCACGACTGTTCGACCGCGGTGATCTCCCTGGCAGCGGTATCGGGGTTGGACTGCGCAAGATCCAACAGGCGGGGCTCCGCCATGGCGACGCCGACATAATCGCAGATGATGAGCACCGTCGGGCGCCGGATTGCTTCCGGATTGACTCTGGTCACGACCGCGGTTTCTCCGGTGTTCAGCCGGACCGCGCTCCCGACCGGGAAAAGCCCCACTGATCTGATGAACGCGCGCACGAGATCGGGATCGAAGCCCCTCCCCGACTGCTCGAGGATGGTACGCATAGCTTCCTGATGCGGGATTGCCCCGTGGTAAGGGCGCGCGCTGGTCATGGCGTCGTAGACGTCGGTAATGGCGACGACGCGGCCGGCGAGCGAGATGCGGCCCTTTGCCAGGCCGCAGGGGTAGCCACTGCCGTCCAGGCGTTCGTGGTGCTCGCCGATGGCGCTCAGCGCCGCCTCGGGTATGTCGTGAGACGATCCCGCAATCTGAATCCCGGCCAGCGGATGCTGCCGGACCAGTTCCCACTCTCGGCCATCCAAGGCCCCCGGCCTGTGCAGCAATTCGGCGGGCAGGCGCACCTTTCCGATGTCGTGCAGCAGCGCTCCCAGCCCGATGTGTTCGGCCACGCCCGCCGCGTCGGTTTCCTGCGCCAGCATGACGGCCAGCACGCAGCTATTGATGGAGTGAGTATAAGTGTAGTTGTCGGTGCTCTTGAGGCGCACGAGACTGGCCAGAGCGGTCTGGTTGCGGCGCAAGCTGGCGATGACCGCGCGCACCGCATTCCGCGCCGGCCGCAGTTCCAGGGCACGCCCCGCGCGGGAGTCCTCGATGAGGTCGGCGAATCGGCGCATCGCCTCGGAGCGGATGGCCCGGGCCGCGGCGATCTCGCCAGCGAAAGGCCGGATCTCTTCCGGGGGCGGCAAGTCGGCCAGCGGGTCGCTGACAAGGGGGGGTGAAGCCGCCTCAGGTGTGGGCACGCCTTCGGCGGGTGGTCGCGCAATCCCAAGCGCGCGCTGGCGTTGGGCGATGGCCGCGGCTAGTGCGGGGGGCGCATAATCGGAGAAGATGACGTCGCTGCGGAGCAGCCGCTCGAGCTGCGCTTGAGTCGCTACGCGCTCGCCACGCGCAAACAGCAGCACCCGCTCGGTGAACGCGTGGCACGGCATGACGCGACCGATCGCCAGAGCCGGCGCGGCCGGTCTCGCGCTCTCTTCAGTTGTGCGGGCCGAATCTGCATCGTCGAACGGCATCGAGGTCCGTCCCCCCAGGTCCGAATGCATGCCCCAGGCTCGTATCACCACCCGCGCAGGCGAGTGCGTCACTACTCCGTATTCCACGTTCACAGCGTGTTTCTGACTCGTTACCACAGTTAGCGATCTCTGCATGAAGAATGCAATACTCAAGGGAACAGGGAAGGAAGGTCAGATTGGTGGAAGCACCAGCGGATCCGGGGTTGAGAGCGGCCCGGTTCGGCCACGACTTCGCCCAGAGTCTCCGCCAGTCCCAGCGGTTCGTCGGGCAGCCCAGCGACAATCGCTGGCAGGCTGAGGCGCGCTCCAGGGACGGGCTATTCGTTCCGTATCGGGATGGTGGGCCGTGCAGGACTCGAACCTGCCGCCCCCGGATTAAAAGTCCGGTGCTCTAACCTGATGAGCTAACGGCCCACCTTGGCAGAGTTTAGCACGGCTCCCGGGGTCGGTCAACGCTGGGTGGGGGGGGCGCTCGCTTGGTTCCCCCGCCACAGGTGCTGTCCGATCCAGCCGCCCATCGCCGCCGCCAGCAGGATAAGAAACCCGCCCAGCGCGATCAACGGGTGATAGAGTGCCGCCGGCACAGGTCTGGACCCGGTGGTCAACATCAGGCCCAGGCACGCCGCGACCGCCACCACCGCCCACAGCGCAGCGCGCTTTTGCGCCGCGACGCCGATCACCAGCCCGGCGGCGAAGCTCGCCGCGGCCAGCCACAGCACCACCGCCACCAGGTGGTGACCCTGTGAAAGCAGCAGCGCCTCGCGCACCGCCGGCCCGGGCAGCGGAGCCATCTCACCTCCGTACAGTCCATTGGTTGGTCGCTCGCGCTCGCACCATACAGCCGATGCAGCGGTGAGCACTGTCACCGCCACCGGCAAGCGTGCGATCGCAATCGCAGATGCAGACCTGCTCAACGTCAGCCGCTCCCGCCGTCTGCTCAGGACAAGGATTTCGACTTCGGCCCGGCGGCGCGTCATACCTGCCGCGGGCCCGAGTTTCGCCGGCGCATGATCTCGCCCTCGCCGCGGCCGAGCAGGTTCCTGCGATGTAAGATAGGTGGTGCGGGCTTCGGGTTG
>Ga0307379_10006171_pt1 | contig 16534 bp, 21 predicted proteins | sample UN2MG_FD_202237 | JGI IMG/M metagenome (GOLD analysis project Ga0307379, IMG submission 202237) | Soil microbial communities from Risofladan, Vaasa, Finland - UN-2 | ecosystem: Environmental > Terrestrial > Soil > Coastal area > Acid sulfate soil | place: Finland: Risofladan, Vaasa | collected... | reverse complement strand
CATATTGACAGCAGTAGATGAAATTACCTATGACCCCACTACCCCAGAGAGGGAGGTCAAGGCAGCATTCTGGGCTTCCTTCGGAGATACACCAATCAATGGGGAACTTACCCTAGCGGTAGCGCTGCAGCAGACCCAGGATAATAGGCTCAATCGCTGGTGGAGTAAGCCTGGTTTCAAGGCATGGTTCTGTAATAAGGATGAATTCAGACAGAGAGTAGAGTACCTGGCCAATATAGCCCTGGATACTATCCAAGATATTCTGACTAATCCGGATGCTAATCCGAATGCGAGACAGAATGCAGCTAAGCTCATGATCGAAGTGGCCAACAAGATGCCAAGTCGTAATGCTAAAGAGAGATTCATAGATGGTGCAATACAGGAGATGGGAAAGAAAGAACTGGATGCCTACATAGCTAGGCACCAACCAAAGCTAGTTAACCCCCAACCTCCAGAGAGTACCTCCGATGACGACAGCTCGACCTGAGAAAGATCATATAGATAAGTTCTTGGAATATGGACTTAATCTGGAAACTCGAACACTATGTCTATTCGGGATCGTGGACGGGGATATGGCTGATAAAGCCATGAAGGGACTACATCTCCTATCTGCTGATAGTAAGGATAAGCCCGCCACCATATACCTGAACAGCGAAGGGGGTTCCTGGATGGATGGATCAGCTATCTATTCCTTCATTAAACAGATGCCATTCCATATCACCATCAAGGCTTACGGAAGCTGCATGTCCATGGCAACTGTGATCTTACAGGCAGGAGACGTGAGACTACTGGATCAGCTATGTACCTTCATGGTTCACCATGGGAAGGATGGCAGAGAGAGTGAGCAGCATACTATCGACTATGAACGCTGGGCAGAGGCCAGCAAGGCTAGCCGCAAGCAGATGTGTGATATCTATGCTGAACGTAGCATACATAAGAGTGCCTACTGGCAGCGTAAGTGTATGCATGACTACATAATGACACCGGACGAGGCAGTAGAATCTGGGCTGGCAGATGGCTTAATATGAGATTGTCCTTGACATTAACAACGAAGTATGGTACAATATGACAGCACCTTTCATCAGAGATAATAGGGAGCAATACCCAGATCTTGGTATACCACTACCAGGACTCCAAGATGTTAGGGATCAGGGACGGTATCACTCTCCTCTAGTGGAGACCATTACAGTTACTGCCAATACAGAAGAAGCTATTACCTTGCGTACTGGTGTTGGTAAGATAAAGATAAATATGATTGAGAAGAAGTCATTCAGTGTAGGATGGGCAGCCGCCGGTCCGAAGAGTCCAACCCCCCCAGCAGGAGAGTACTGCAGGGAGAATATTAGTAAAGACTCAGGACTTACTACGGTATACCTATCCACAACATTCAATGCAAGCATAATTATAGAGACCTGGCTAATAGGTAGTTAGGTGGCCGAAAGGCGTAGGAGGAATATAGTATGAGTAAACAACTGGTATTTGATACCACAGTAACAGATGATGACAGAGATAATGTTGGGGCGTACGTACGTTCCGATGACGGTACTCTGATTACACATCACACCGAGGGCGCGAATCAACGTCTAGATGTAGATGCTGCAATTCGTGGCACTAACGGAGATGCTGTTACGGTAACGGCAGGAGCACTCGATGTTAACATTCAGTCAGCTGATATTAACTTCAATGAGTCTGACGTGTATGCTGAAGATGATCCACATACAACAGGAGAAGAGGGTTCTTTCGTACTAGCAGTACGGCAAGATACATTAGCATCTAGCACTTCGACAGATGGTGACTATGCTGCATTCAAGCAGAATAGCAAGGGCGAACTCTATGTCATCGACACGGACGGTAATGCTCTACTAACTACTATCGACGCTGATACGGGTGCTATTGCTACCTCGACTAGTTCGATCGATACTAAGTTAACAAGCACCAATGCTTTGCTAACGACAATCGATGCTGACACTAGTACCATCGCTACTAACAGCACAACTATCGCAGGCGATACAACTTCCATCGATGCTAATCTAACTGCACTAACTAAGGTAGAGGACGCAGTCCACTCTTCGGGAGACAGCGGTATTATGTCACTGGGTGTTCGTAACGATGCGGGTACTGCCCTAGCTGCTGATGGAGACTACATCCCATTCAGTATGACTGCTGCCGGTGCTGTACGTGTGGATATCGGTTCTTCTGATGCCTCACTAGCTAATACAACACTAGCTCATGGAGCAACATCTATTGCTAGTACTGCTGGTGGTACGGATATCGTAACCTCTGCTCTAGCAGCACGTAAGTACTTGCTACTCGCCAATGAGGGAAACAAGAAGGCATTCATCGGAACATTCTCTTCCGTAACTGCTGCCAATGGTTTCCCACTCTCCCCAGGAGAGAAGATGACACTCCGAGCTGGAGCTGCCATCGATCCTGCTGCTATCACAGCATCTGGTACAGCGGATATGCGTTACCTTGAACTTAGCTAATTTAATCAAGTAGGGGACCCTGCGTGGATCTAGGTAAGAACTTTACGGAAGAAGATAAGGATAAGGTTGTTGAGTTTCTTAATACTCTAGCTACTAGAGCTGAGTTTAACAAGATGACTACGAAAGATATCATAGCTTATTTCCGATTACTCAATTTCATGCAGGGTACCCTACTCCCTAAGATCGATGCACATATATTTGAAGTTAAAGAAGTAACGAAGGCTCCGCCACCGGCTAAGGGTAGCAGGAGTAAATCTAGTAAGAGTAAATAATGTCCGATATCGGAGTACTCAATGGACCGGCCCTCCCCGGCGTTCTCTCGGTTAGTACCGCAGTGGAAGTCAAGGTAGGAGCAAGTCGCCAAGATGATAGGAGGGTAGTTACTATCCAGCCTACTGATGGAGATATATATTGGGGATTCGATAACACAGTAAGTACTACTACTGGATTCCTGATACGCAAGTGGCAACTAATACAGCTGGAGGCTTCCGACTTATTACCCATATGGGTGGTCGCTGCAACCGGAACTGTGGACGTACGAATAGCGGAGATCGGCTAGTGGGAATGTTCGGCAAGGGATTTCTTACTCAGGTTGCTCGAAGTCTATTCTTCGATAACTCGACTAACGGATTCGTTGCAGATAATGTACAGGAAGCTATCGAGGAACTGGAAGATACAGTATCTACCTCAGCATCTCCCGGCTTCTCCTTCGGTCGTAGTGGTAACACTCCTTCTGGTACCTGGATGAACAACGAGGAAGTACCTAGTAACAAAGCTGGACGTTTCGTATATATTAATAATGCAGTGATTACTAATGTCTTTGTCGGTAATGAGAATAGCAGTACCTTCGATATCGAGGTGTACTCCCATGAGGGAGACGAGATCAATCTAACTCTACTAGGTACAGTTAGTGTCATAGCTTCCCGTGGTGATTCCTTCGTAGTGAATTTCCCAGTAGCTACTGGTACTCAATTGGCTCTACTCGTAACTAATGGTAGTGCTAAGAATATCATAGCGGGACTCAAGCTGGAGGGTACCGACTAGTGGCAGGTAAACTAGTCAAGAATGTGAAGTCACCAGCCGGTCTACTGGATCTCAGAGATGTCGGCGTGAGGATACCCGCTTCGGGTACCTACCTGATTCCCGAACAGGACTACATGCTTTGGGCTGCTAGTGTAGATATTCAGAACGAGATAGCAGCAGGAAATGCCATATTGAATGACGGTGTGGAAGATCTCAGTCTAGCTCGCAGCGCAGACTATATCAGACATTCGGAGAGGGCATTCTCCGTACGCTTCGATTCTGATCCGGAGAGAGTGAATGGATTCGTATCGCGTAATGTACAGGAAGCAATCGAGGAATCTCGCAATGCGGTTGCTGGTAAGATAGTGACACTGAGTTTCGCCAGTAATGGAACTACTGCTGACAAGTGGTTATTCGTAGCTCATCCTACTAATACAAGTGATACCAGCCCCTACGTAGTTCCTTGGTCTGGTAAGATAATAGCTTTGTCTTACTCTAATTCAGAGAATAGCAGTGAGACTGATCTTAAACTATATGTAAACGGTTCCCTACAATACACATGGGACATACGAAATAGAAGAACATCCTGGATCTCGGACTCAGGGGGCCTAGCCACTTTGGCTCAGGGGGATCGTGTGTCGGTATATGCCAGTACCGTATCCGGAACCTCTCCGAAAGATATCAATGGCATGATCTTGGCTTCACTAATCACTCAACCCAATGGCGAAGGAGGGACCGCTAGTGGTGTCTAGATGGATAAAGAATACCAGTGGAGGCTCCAAGACTTGGTTGGGTCAGCAGGTAGCGGATACGGCCTACTACGAGATCCAGGCCACTGAGGCTACTCGTTGGAGTAATGACTCCACCCTACTCACCGACATAGCAGCAGGAGATGCCACAGTAGCTAAGGATGATAGCGGCTCCACAGATATTACAGATATAAATGCTGCAATCAATCACCTAAAGAATGACATTCCTATCAAGACTGAAGCGGCTCTGAGGGGTATACGAGAAGCCGATGGAATGCGGGCTCGTCTGGTTGGTATAGTAAATCAGACTATAACCAAGAACACCACAACTGATATAGATTGGGTTATTCCCCAGTTACAGTATGGCGGTGTGAATAAGCCTTCCTACTTCGATGGCATAGAGTATTATGTTGCTGATGGAGTTGCTGGAGATGAATGTACATTTCAAATAGTAGATAAAGACGGAACCGGAGTTAGTCTAGGACTATATCCACAAGGGTATTATGATGCATATAAGGACGGAAGTAACGTCCTTGTAGTGGAGGAATTTGGGACTGACTGGCCGCTTCTTCCCGCTGTCCGTGGAGAGATCATATTATATAAGGCTCGCATGTACCCCGGTCTATATATAAGAGCAAAGATAACCAGTGCGGGAACGGCAACAGATCCTCATGTAGTGATGGGGATATTTCGACACCTAGATGGGAATAGCTAATGACTTGGATAGTGGCAAGTAAGGGAAGTAGTTGGTGGAGTCGGCTAATATGCTGGACTCTTGGAAATGAACCAGTGAGTCACATCAGTATACTGCATACTCCTTATGTATATCACTCGGATCTACTAGGTGTTCGCAGAGAACGCAGAGCGAATTACTTCGCTAGACAAGTAACGACACATGTCCTCAGAGTACCTGAATTTGTCGACATAGAGTTGAAGTACAGAGAGCACCAACATAGTTGGTATGACATCGGAGCTTGTTTATTCCTAGGACTCTCATTCTTGGCTAGGAGATATATGAAAGTACCTCTACCCAAATCCAACCTATGGCAGACTACCGGAATGTTCATGTGTACTGAGTGGGTCACTGAAGGACTGGGGGAAGTGGACAGTATGATAACGCCATGGCAACTATTTAAGAAGCTGGAAGAAGTATATGGCAAGAACCAATCTACGTAAGAACTACGCACTACGTCCCGAACTTCCAGTATATACGGGAGTAGTGGATTCTCCCATATCCGACTGTATCCCAACCAGCTCTGCAACTGCACATTCCATATCCACATTCTTCTGCGTTACTGATGTAGTACTGGGTGGTGGCGAGGAGATCTTAGTAAAGATGCAACACGAGATCTTCCCCAACACATGGCTTGATGTCGGAGAGGTGGCTAGTGTGACTGTGGATGTAGATGGAATCTATGCAATACGACTAGATCGTGGAGTCCCCGTGGAGGCATTAGTTCTACCACTAGGACAGCCAACAAGATTAGTAATAACAACTGGTGCAACTTCTAGCTTGACAGTGACAGAAGTTAATGCCATGATAGGAGAATAGAATCAATGAACGCTTATAATCCGAAATTAGTTACCCCCGGACAGCAATTTGGTGTTACTGCCAGTGGTGCTCGGTATCTCAAGATACGTATACAGGGCGGCTCTGGTACCTATGCGCTGGAGTCCAGTGCTGATGGTGGTACTACCTGGGAAGCACATCCTGATCTGGGAACCATGGCAATCAATACAGGACACACCCATGCTGTGGATTCAACCAGCACGGCACCCTACTTACTTAACACTTGTTGTAGAGTAACTGGAGCAGCAGGTGCTTCGATCTATATCATGCAGGAAGACTAGTAGTACTATGAGTTACGAAAGTATGGATGAAGTGCAACGTAAGCAGTTAGCTGCCGCAATTCGCAGGCGGGATCTACTCCTTATGTCGGAGTGCTTCGATCCCTACAACCTCAACTCCAGACCTACTGAGTCCCAATCAGAACTATTCAATGACATTGGTATAATCTTTCATCGCTATGTTCTTGGTGGTAACCAGTCCGGCAAGACACAGTCCGGTGCCAGAGAGACAGCCTGGGTATTCGAAGAGAATCATCCGAACTGGGAGAGACCACCCGGTTGGGGAGCAGAGCCTCTCAAGTTGCTAGTACTAGGTCGTACCACCAAGCAGGTCGAAGAGACTCTCTGGAGTAAGATCAAGGCGTTCCTGAAACCCGGTACCTACAAGCCACAGTACATTGGAGGGGTGATACAGAAAGTTACCCACAATGTTAATGGCAATACTATCTTATTCTTCTCCCACCATGCAGAGAATGAAGCCCGCGAGAAAGTGCAATCATTCGTTGCACACTATGTATGGCTGGATGAGATGCCGAAGTCAATCAAGTTGATCGAAGAACTTCATCGTCGTATCCAGGCTCGTCGTGGGTACTTTCTTGCCACATTCACTCCGAAAGTGGTGAATTCCGAGATACGCCGTCTAGTGGACAACTCGGTGGCTCCCTACGCAAAGAAGTACAAGTTCAGAGCTTTCGATAACCCAGTGTATTCCAATGATGATAAGCGTTCCATAGAGAAATCCCTAGAGACCATGAGTGACAGCTATCGCCTGACCGTCCTTGAAGGGGACTGGGCAATGGGTGAGGAGCAGGTCTATTTCTTTAACTATGACAGCATGGTTGAAGATCCAAGAGAGAGAGGCTATGATCCGCACCTATGGAGACATGTGGAATCCGTTGACCCCGCACTGAAGTCAAAGATGGGCTACACATTGTGGGCAGAAGATCCCGCCACCTCCGTGTGGTACTGTGTGAAAGCTGAGTACATCTCCGGCACACTCGTACCTGCCGACCTCGTTGAACTAATGCGTAAGAAGACCAAAGGATACAACATAGTACGGCGAGTATGTGATCCACATGAGAGCTGGTACCTAGGTAGTGCTTCCGCTGCTGGCATTCGCCCGACATACATGTGTCCCTACAAGAAGAATGAACGTAAAGCTGAATTGATCAAAGGCCTACAGGAAGCACTGGGTAGTACCATACGCTTCGCACCCTGGGTAACTAAGATACATAGTGAGATCGAAGAATGTCGATGGAGTGAGGTAGGTGAGAATAAGATCATCAATGCTAGTAGCTTCCATCTACTAGATACAGCTCAGTACTTCGTCGATCTCTGTCCACCACCGAGTAATAACCCTCCAACACGAAGTTGGGATGAGTGGCTATATCGAGGATGGCAAGTACGTAAGAAGAAAGAACAAGTGATTCGTGAGAAGCGAGCACGTAAACAGAGAGTACGAAGGAGTAAGAGTCGATGGGTGAGCTAGTATGGCACGCAGTATGGGCATTACACCTCGCATTACCCCTACATGCTGTACTCTGGTTAGGTAGACGTAATGAACGACTTAACTACGAGCGTGCTCTACGTATCGTACGTGACCACAAGTACTACCAGAAGGGGCGGAGATCCAGATGAAGAAGAAAGTATCAGTACTAATATCGTTAGATATACCTCAGGTAGGTACCAGTAAGGCAGATCCGGCAACACAGGAACTCTCTGTTGAGGAGAAAGTACGTGCTGCTTGTGAACTGATTGACTCAGGGCACGAATCTCGCACTGAATGGCAACTGATTCGTAGACTGAACAACTACTTAGTACGTAGGAAGGACAATCTTACCGACAGACAGAGGAATGTATTGCTGATGATTCAGCCTATTATAGAGAAATACGGGCAGTATGCCCCCGATGGGGTCCTACAAGATCCCTCAATACACACATCCACCCGTGGAGGTAAGCGATAATGCCACATCTAGTAACCTGGGATGCAAAGAGAGCCCCTATAGAGCTACGAAATCGCCTGACCTACGCTATGGATAACCGTAGGAAGCTCGAATATCGCTGGGAGAACAACGAAAGTACCGTGTATACCACCGATGAAGGCAATGCTAGTAGCTACTTGAGTGAATCTTTCGGCAACAACAACGCATTGACCGACCTTGAGGACATTAGTAATGCCGATTCGGGTATCATAGTTAACTACACGTTCAAGAATCTACGTTTCATCCATGCCCAACTCTCCGCTAACCCACCCAGTGTGGTCGTGAGACCTACTTCTTCCGATCAGGATGACAGAAAGAAGGCATCAGCAGCGGACTCCATGGTACGCTACTTCCTTAGGCAGTACCGGCTCCAAGAATTAGTAGATAGGGTGAGTAATAATACCCTAGTCTATGGCTCTGGCTTCATGAAGACCGTCTGGGACAGTGGATGTGGTGATATTCTGGAAGTAGATGAGATAACTGGTAAATTAACGATGGAAGGGGACATTAGCATCACCGTACCATCCACTTGGTACATGTATATTGACCCAGATGCAGAGCGTTGGGAGGACGTGAGGTACGTATTCGAGAAGGTTCTCTACCCTTACGACGAAGCTCTCTTCCGTTTCGGCCCTGAGAAGAAGAAGATCATCGATACTAACCGAATATCCAAGGGCAGCAAGGTGGAACTCAGCTCGAAGGAACTAGGAACAACTAGTGCCTTGGCTGAAGAGAAATATGATGCCGTGGAACTGTTCGAGTACTGGGAAACTGGGCTTCCCACCAATGGCTACCTAGGTAGACACTGTATTTGCGATAAGAATGGACAAATTGTGAAGGCATTAGGTCCCAATCCACACAGATTCCGCGCTCCTGGAGCAATGTCGGACATAGCCAACAACCCTAAGTACTCCGAACAGAAGAAGGAAGCGCTAATTCGTCGTATTCCGCAGATAGCGAAACTTCCCTACCACCTGTTCACCGATATCGATGTTCCTAATAAAGTATGGGGACGTTCATTCATTGAATACACGGCGGTACTCCAGGATACCCTCAATCGCCTAGATTCTACTAATCTGGACGCCATCAAGGCACACGGATTGGCTCGTCTCATACTCCCTGAGGGTACCGAGATAGCTGATGATGGTCTCACGGACAGCAATTGGGATATAACCAAGATAACAGGGAACCAGCCTCCCTTCTTCATGGAAGCCCCACGTAGTATGCCCATAGTGGACAACTTCCGTGCTGGCAAGAAGGAAGATATCAATGAGATGAGTGGAGTCAATCCATCCATGTTTGGACAGCAGGACCGGGAGACATCCGGATTCTCCATGCAGTATGCTACCAATCAGGGTAACATGATTCGCAGGAGATTATTCAATAAGTACGTGATATTCATTGAGGATGTACATCGTAGTCTCCTGAATCTCGTTCGTAAGCATTGGACCACCGAGCGTGTGATCTATGTATTGGGTAAAGAGAAGGCCATGAAGGCTGTGGAACTGAAGGGTGCCGACATTGATGGTGGCTTCGATATCGTAGTTGAGTATGGAGCTTCACTCTCCCTAGATCCAATGACACGCCGGGAAGAGATCATGTCTCTCCAGCCCCTCTTCGAGAAAGCTGGGGTACCCACCCGAGTCACCCTGAGTATGATGAGACTCAATGAATTGGATGGAATGTATGATATTCTGGAATTGGCTGAGGCTCGACAGTCGGAATATTTCGAGGAGATGCTGGCCAGCGGCATGTATGTGTCTCCAAGGAAGTACGAAGATCATGAGAATATGCTAGCCTGGGCACTCCAGTATGTAATGACTACGGAATTCAAGTACTTGGAGGAGGATCAGAAGGCTCTGATTCACCAGCACATGGACGAGCGTTCTGCCCTGGCAGCCCAGGAAGCCGCACCTCCTGGTGCCCCAGCTCCCGGCAATCTACCCGGTGCCCCCGATGCTCCAGGTCCCGGCGGTGCCCCCGGCCCCCTACCGGAGGGTGCAGGGCAGACCGGAGAGCCAGCGGAAGTAGGCCAAGTTCCCACAATGGGTAATCAATAAAGAAAGTACTTGACAAGCAGAATCTGTTATGATATAATAGTAGGTAGACAAGAATGTACGTGCACTTCGGCTATCTCAGTAAGTACTGAGACGCTCCAGGCACATTGAAATAGTAGCCATCCACGGACGCTACAACAAGGAGACTATCACCATGGCATTAACAGGTGACGCAGCGAAGGCACTAAGTGCATTCAAGTCGGGTAAAGATGTAATGACGGAAGTCTATGGGGACGGTCCCCAGGATGATCACGGAGTCGTTGTGTCGGAGGATATCCATGCACTGGATACTCATAGTACATTCAACGACTTTATCAATGCGGATGACCCAGATCAACGCGATCCATCCTTGAATCAGGACTCTACTGAGTTAGAAGCAAGCGAGTCGGCGGACTCGGACGCACTTGCGGACAACGAAGAGATATCCAGCGACGAAGATTCTACTGAATCTTCCAGCGATGATTCCTTCGAGATGCTAAGCATCACCGATGAGAAAGGACGACGGGAAGTAAAGGTTGACTACAATGATCGTGATAAGTTAAAGAAGTTCGTACGCATGGCGTACGGAGCCAGGAAGTGGCAAGCTGAACGAGATAAGGCTAGGGAGGAACTGGAGTCCATCCAGGATAAACATTCTGAACTCAGCAGTAATTGGTCAGCACTGGAAGAGGCATACGAAGGACAGGGAATTCCCGGACTCGTGAACCTTCTCTCGGAAGAGGAAGGAGCCTACAGCAAATTCGTGAAGAGTATCGAGGATCGGTACGAACGACGAAGGGAAGCTACTCCTGAAGAACTTGAAGCCATGGATGCCAGAGAAGAGAAGGCCCAGCTTAAGAGAGAACTGGAACTTGAACGTAAAGCACGTGAGAAGTTCGAGCAATCAGTCAAGCAGGACCGTGATGCTACGGAAGTAGCCTCCCTCAAGGCAACAGTTAACCCGATCTTCGATAAGTATCGATTTGCAGGTAAACTGGGCGACCAAGTTGCTGAGCATAAGTTCGATAAGGCACTCTATAATGACATCATCGATGCATTAGTGCCCTACGAAGAAGCTGGAAAGCCAATCACACGTGCTCTGGTTGAGCGTATTGCCCGGAATGAAGCGCAAGCTACCAGGAAATACATCAAGGCACAGACAGAGAAGGGTGTGAAGTCGGCAGTCAAGCAGAGGAAGCAGGAAGCTACCGCCAATGCTCAGACTAAAGCCATGAAAGGCATGAAGAACGGTAACGTACGGCAGGAGGCCGTCGATCTACTTACCAGTCCGGGTGGACTGACTAAGGTACTCCAGGGATGGGGCAAATACAGCGGTGCATTCGGTAAGAAGTAGCACCCCACTACTAACCAAATACCGGCTTAATGAATAGCCGGACCACAGAGGAAAGTCAAGATGACATTCAGTAATATCGATCAACTCAATTTAGGTAACTTGCTCCAGATTGTGTTCTCTAATGGAGTTCGCAATCAGATCAGTCAAGATTATCGTGACTGGGAATATGTGTCCCGCTATCGCGTAGGCAACTCTGCCGCTCGTGAATTGCGATTCATGTTCCAAACTAATTATGGCCCTGCCGCTATCCAGTACCGCAACCCAGGTCAGACTGGAGGACGTGCCTTCCCAGCTGCTCAGCAGTCAACTATCCAGGAGAATACAGCGAAGTTCAAAGAGATCAACGCTACTATCGAATTGGAATACAACATGTGGGATCGTGCTAGGAAATCACCAGAGAAGTACGGTGAGCCATTGGCATTGGAGATCCAAGCCAAGACTACCGCAGCTAAGCGTAGAATCGCAGCTGACCTCTATGGTGACGGAACTGGCGTTATCGGCGAATTGGGTGCATCCAGTGCAGCCTTCAATGCTAACGGAACAGTGACCTTCACATTGGCTGACACTAACTCAGCTCGTGGTACTGTGGGATTCTTCGAATTCGGAGACCTTCTCTACTTGCGTGCAGCTGCTGGTACAGCTACCGCCTTCGATACCAACTTAGCAACTGAACCAGATCACTGGAAAGTTGTTAGTAAGGATCGTACAACTCGCCAGGTCACCCTCCGTGGTCGTGACAGTGCAGGTGCCGACCTTAACGTAACTGGAATCACTACTCAGCCTACTGCTGGTGAAGTATTCTACCGCTACGGACAGCCCACTATTCCTAACTTAACTACAATTGGTAGTTCCGATTATGGTACTCTCACTGAAGTTATCGCTGGATTGGACTCCCTAACTGCTGCGGATGGCCGTACTATCCATGACATCACTATGGAAGGTGCTACTGCTGGTACTCGTGTTGACGCTGGTGGTAACCCACTCGACGTTACCTATATCCAACAAGCATTGGACAAGGTCAAGGTTGCAGTCGGACAAGATAGCTACAGCTGGAAGATGATGAGTATGTCTCCGGAAGCTCACAGTACTCTAGTTGAGTCTCGTGAGACTGACCGTAGATTCCAGACCGTCCAGGACACTAAGCGGGGTATCTCATTCTTCGCCTACGTTCATGGTAATGACACTGTGGAAACATACACTTCCGAGTATGTACCTCAGCAGAAGATGTACATGCTGCCAGAAGCTAAGTCTTCCGATAAAGTATTGGAATACTGGGGCTCTGACTTCGAAACAGTCAAGGCCAATGGCATGGGTGATTTCCACTTGAAGCCTGCGAGTGGTGGCGGTCATGAGAACACTATCGTTAGCTACCTATCTAGCATCGGTGTTATCGTATGTAAGCATCCTGCCTCAATTGCTGTAGTTGAGAACTTCAAAGTTGCCAGCTAGTAATTAGTTCAGAATGGTCGGTGGGGCGGCCAGCTATGCGAAGCTACTCTTGATCGAGTAGCCCCCACACTCTTACTTCTCTCCAGCAGGTGCTGGGGGGAGTCCGCATGACAGAGGAGAAATAATCATGCCAGCACAGAAAGCACGTACCCAGCCGGGTAAATTAACTACCGACAGAATGAATAAGCGGGAAGCCACAGTACTCTCTAAGTTCGCAGTGCAATGTCAGACATTCACCTGGGACTTTGATACTGATGGTGGGGCGATTGGTGAGATTCCTTTCGGCGTACGACTACCAGCCAATAGCTATGTTACTAGTTGTTGGGCAGATGCACAGACAGCCCCCGATTCTGCAGGAGAAGGAGCCTCCCTAGAACTACTAGCAGGGAGTACATCCATCTCTACTGATGAAGCAGAAGCTGCCTTCGATTCAGGAACTAATAATATGTCTCTGACCGATGGAGCTAAGTTGACTGACTCTGAGGAGTTAAAGCTCTCCATCACAGGAGAGGCATTAACTTCAGGTAAAGTTACATTCGCAGTATACTTTCATACTAGTGAATAATCAAGGAGACAATCATTAATGAGTAAACAGAAAGATACCTACGTAAAGGTAGCCAGCGGTAATGCCGTTAATATCAGCAGGCCCACTCCAGAATTTGAATACCTACATGGATTAATTTCAGATACAGAGAAGGGCGCTGAGGTGGTTCGCGCTCGGGACCTGAGTGAATTGTATCAGATGGTAAGCATTCTCTCTGCACAGATTGATGGCCTAAAGGCAGCACTAAGAGCTACCTGGAATAAGACAGACACAGATTCTGCAGATACTGGCGGCGATGCCGACTATGCTGCTACCCTAGAACCTAACATAATTTAACAAACGAATGGAGAAGAATTAAATGGCATTCACAATTTCAACAGAATATCATGGTATACGTAGCGGAAGTAAAGCACAGACAGATGCAGATCCAAGTAGCTGGCAGTGCGCTAACGTCGCTCCTTTGGATAATTGGACAGACAGCTCTCAGGGAACGGGATTTAGTTATACCCCCGATGCAGGACATAAAGCTGCTGCGGATATCACCATCTGGGTAGATGATGTCAGAGTCGGCAGAGCCTCTTTCGACCTAGACAGTACTGGCTATATGTCTCTTGTTACTGGAGCAGCATCATTGGCAGAGGGTGCCCCAAATCAATATACACTAACATGTCCGGTCAATGCCAAACTGAAGTACGAGATTAAGATACATGGCAAGTTAGCTTCAGATCTGGTAACTACAGCAGGTATTGTATATGCTGGAGCTGGTGGCCAAGCTAGAATTATTCAGCAAATGGATGATCGTACCGCCGACAAAGCTAATTGTTTATAAGTAGTTAATTAAGATGAATAGACTTGAGCAGTTTAAGTCCCTAATGGACACTGTGCGCCGGACTCTAAAGTCCGGCCAAGTCTTTGCTTCTGATGAGTTAATTACTGAACGTGCGAAGATCTGTGATCAATGTCCACACCTGATTACTACTAGTACGGTTCCTACGTGTGGCAAATGCGGATGTAAGTTACGGCGTAAGATCTTAGTTGAGGGTGCTACATGTCCCCTAGATAAATGGTAATACTAATATTATGACTACCACATTGACCCCATATCTGAAATTAAGAGTTAGCCCAGAACTAACTCCAGATGCTTCCTACAATCTCTATAGAATTGATACTGTGGGCAGCACTATATTTGTGACCAATACTGGTAACGCCAACCTATGGTCTCAAGGCACAATCAATATACTCCCCAACTCCCCCGACGTAGGTGGTACTGGTACTGGTGGTACGCTCAATGTGTCCATCAGTGACCAGCCCCTCGATCTAGTTGCTATCTATGCGGACGATGTGACAGTGTCTGGGAATCTCTCTCCCGCAGTGTTGCTACTCCCCGATGATGTTACTGCCCCGACATACTACTCCGGACTCAAGGCATCCAATTCCTTAACAGGAGATACGATATGGACTCTGCCCACCGAAGATGGTGCAGCAGATCAAGTAATCACTACGGACGGAGCTGGCCAACTTGGTTGGACCACCATATTAACTTCCAATCTTCCACAGAATAATGTGAGAGTGGGAGATGGCTCCGCCCAGGCAGTCAATACCGACACCTCCGCAGTCGGCGACATACTAGCAGATAGTACGACCGGACTGACATACAAAGCAGGCTCCATCGTCAATGCGGATATCTCGGCTTCAGCGTTGATAGCACGTAGTAAACTATCCCTAGGTACTGCCGACCATGTGCTCATCAATTCCGCTGGTGGATCACTATCCAGTGAAGCACAACTTGCTATCACTCGTGGTGGCACCGGAGCGGCCACTGCCGCAGCCGCACGTACGAATCTGGGTCTGGAGATCGGCACTGACGTACAGGCATGGAATACACAATTAGATACTATAGCAGCAATTACTCCAGCCAATGATGAGATTCTCGTTGGTAGTGGTGGTTCATGGATAGTTGCTGATCCCGCATCTTACTACTCCATCCTGGGGCTAGGAACTATTGCTACTCAGGATAGTGACACTGTCGCCATTACTGGTGGTAGCATCGATGATACCGCGATCGGGAATATAACTCCTGCTGCTGTAGCAGCTACCACGTTCGTCACTACCAGCGGCTCACTCGATGTCGACTCAGCAAAGGCACTCACCATAGGTGCTACGGTCGGAGCTAATGATCTGACTCTGGGAGAAAGCACTTCCACCGTGGTCATCCCTGGTAACCTTACTGTACAGGGTACGACCACTACCGTTGACACTGACACACTCGCTGTTGCAGATGCTAATATTACAATGAATAATGGTGGAGACCAGTCCAGTGCTAATGGAACTGCAGGACTCACTGTCACCATGTCCGATGCTACTGACGTGTCCCTCATCTATTCCAGTGCAGCAGCTACACGCTGGCTGGTAGGGGACTTGGGTTCCGAAGTCGAGATCGTTGATATCAGCACAGCACAGACACTCACGAATAAGACAATCCCGGGATCACGTAATGCCAAAGCCACATGGGCTCCTGGAGATGGAGCTACCAAGACGGTAGTACACTCCTTCGGTAACTCGGATGTACGTGTCGAAGTCTATGATATTGATTCCGGAGAGACGGAGTACCCCGATAGTGTGGTACGCACCGATTCCAATACTGTCGATCTCGTGGCCAGCGTTGCTCCTACAGGAAGTGGCTGGCGTGTATTAATAACTGAGGTAGGTACCTAATGAGATTACCTGGACAACTCTCTGAGTTGAATAAAGTATTACTGAGAACTACTACTAGTGGGGAAGAAGTTACACTCCAGGCACCAGCTTCGCTGTCTGCCGGGAATGTTACATTCACATTCCCCGATGTACCCTCAGATACTTTCGTCATGTTGACAGCCACTCAGTCTCTCACCAACAAGACATTCGTGGCTCCAACAATCACTAGCCTCTCCGCATTAACTATGCCGGACAACGGATTCACTCTCCAGGACAACGCAACTGCTACTAAGCAGTTGCGCTTCAATGCTTCCGGTATCACAACCGGAACTACTAGGACACTGACTGCCCCGGATGCTGATACTACCA
>Ga0307379_10006169_pt1 | contig 16537 bp, 15 predicted proteins | sample UN2MG_FD_202237 | JGI IMG/M metagenome (GOLD analysis project Ga0307379, IMG submission 202237) | Soil microbial communities from Risofladan, Vaasa, Finland - UN-2 | ecosystem: Environmental > Terrestrial > Soil > Coastal area > Acid sulfate soil | place: Finland: Risofladan, Vaasa | collected... | reverse complement strand
GGAGGGTCGGTCTGTCTCTGGAGAAGAGGTAGCCACCGTCTTCGACGACTTGGGCATACGAGCGTCGCATCTCGCCCTGGCCGACATCCTCGTTCTGACCGAGGGTATCTCGACCGTTGGTGCGGTTCGGGAATGGAAAGATAAGTGGTCCTCTCTTGGTGCCTTTCGTGATGCCGTCCGGATCGTGGTCCATCAGTTCCAGCCGTCTGACGTGAGGAATCCCGACTTCAACATCGACGAGCTTCTGGCCTTGAATAGGAACCTCGTCTTCTTCCTTGACAGAGACGAGAACCCTTCCGGTGGACCCACCGGTCATGACTCGCTCCAAGAGGCGTGTGATAAGCACGACCCCCCAGTCCAGTGCGTACGATTGAAGCGCGTGAGGGCTTTCGAGGATATCATCCCAGCCTCGGCAATCTCGAAGGTCTGCTCAGAAATCAGGTGGGAGTATGATCCGGATGGAGAAGGCTCACCCGTGGAGCAGTTCCGCGCAGCCGGGGGACAGTGGAGCAAGTCCTATAACACGCTCGCCGCCAAGGACATGAGTGAGGAAGATATGAGGCAGGTCCCTGAGGTGGCGGAGCTCATGGAGGCCATCACAAATCTGGCTGCAAAGATCGCGCCGCCGACTCCATCGTGATCGAATGCTCACGCCATCTGCGTTAGACTGCGAACATGCCCCTGCGCGGATCCGCCCGCGGGTGTGACCTCGTTATCAGACGCTTGCCTGGCCGCCGAGGGACGCGCCGCCATCGACGAAGAGGGTCTGGCCGGTGATGTAGGAGGCCTCCTCGGACATAAGGAAGCAGACGGCCGCGGCGATCTCGTCGGGGGCGGCGATGCGGTGCATCGGCACCATGGCCTTGTAGCGGTTGTACATCTCGCTGCCGACGGGACAGTTGTGGCGGAAGATCTCCGTGTCGGTCGGCCCGGGCGCGACGGCGTTGACCGTGATGCCGTCCCCGGCCAGCTCCAGCGCCCACGTCCGCGTGAAGCTCACCAGCGCCGCCTTGGCGGCCGCGTAGCAGCTCCGCCCCGGCACGCCCACGATGGTGAGGCTGGAGACGTTGACGATTCGGCCGTAGCGGCGGGCCTTCATCGCAGGCAGGACGGCCTGCGCCGCCTGAAGCGCGACCCGCACGTTCAGGTCGAAGACGGCCTGGTAATCGTCCAGGCTGATCTCGCCCACGGGCGACGGCTGGACGATCCCCACGTTATTCAGCAGCCCGTCGATGGCGTGCCTGGCGGTCAGCTCCGCGAGCGCCTGTCCGGCCGCCTTCTGGTCGGCCAGGTCCACGGAGACGTACTCGCCGGGGAATGTGCCGTCGGGGGCGCTGCGGGCCAGGCCGACGACCAGGTGCCCCTGCTTGGCCAGCCGCTCGGCTGTCGCCCGGCCGATGCCCTTGCTGGCGCCGGTTATCAGCGTGATGTGCCTGTCGCTCACTTGCCGTCTCCTGCCATGGCCCGCGCGGTGCAGCGCCCGGCCTGCGATGGTAGCAGGCCGGCCCAGCGCCGGGCAAGGCGACGGGCGTTTTCCGCGCCGCTCGACGGCCCTGTGCGTAAACTTAGGCAGGGCGCAGACGGCCGCGCCCAGCAAGGGAAAGGAGCTCGTCATGAGCACGATCCTCTATGTCCAGGGCTCGCCGCAGGGAGAGCTATCCGTCTCGATCCGGGTGGCCGACGCGCTCATCGAGGCCTGCCGAAAGGCCCATCCGGACGACCGGGTCGCGACACTGAATGTCTTCGCGCGGGACCTGCCGCCGTTCGACGGCGCGGCGCTTGCCGCCAAATACGCCATCCTCCACGGCGGCCGGCCCTCAAACGACCAGCAGAACGCGTGGAAGGCGGTCGAGCGCCTGATCGAGGAGTTTGCGTCGGCCGACAAGTACGTCTTCGCCGTGCCTATGTGGAACTTCGGCATCCCCTACCGGCTGAAGCACTACATTGACCTGCTGGTCCAGCCGGGCTACACGTTCTCGCACGACCCGCAGCAGGGCTTTGCCGGGCTGCTTACCGGCAGGCGGGCGGCGGCCGTCTATGCTCGTGGCGGGGACTACTCCGCCCCCCAGGCGGCCGGCCTGGACCATCAGACCAGCTACCTGGAGACGATCCTGGGCTTCATGGGCATTACGGACGTTCGGTCGATCGTCGTCGAGCCGACACTGGCGGGCGGCGCGGACGTTGCCCGGCGGAAGACCGACCAGGCAATCGCGCAGGCCAGGGCGCTGGCGGCCGATTTCTGAATCACCGTGCGCGATTTGGCGCCGCTTGGAGGGCCACGCTCTGTCGTGGCCGCTTGCGAAGGTGGGGGGACAGAGGACGCGACGGAGCGCGTCCCTCCAAGTTGCGCACACTGATATGGCGCGGCTGCGTCAGGTAGGATGCCCGATCAGGGCGACGAAAGGGCTCAGGTCATGTCAGGCCAGACCGACCTACCGAAGCTGCTCAGGGCCTTGAAGCCCGTGCTTCGCGAGGGCGAGTTCGTGTTCTGCTCGATTCGGCCGGAGGAGGCTGCCGGCCTTCGCGGAGAGCCCATCTTTCAGTTCCTCGAGGACGAGGGCCTTACCGTCGTCCTGCGCCGCGAGGAGGCGGAGCAGAATGGACTGGCGTTCGCATTCCCGTCGAGGATGCTCACGCTCACCGCTCACTCGAGCCTGGACGCGGTGGGCGTGCTGGCCGCCGTCACCATGAAGCTGGCCGACGCGGGAATCAGCGTGAACGCCGTCTCGGCCTGCTACCACGACCATCTCTTCGTGCCGTCGGGCCGCGCAGAGGAGGCTCTGCGCCTGCTCGCAGAGATGTCCGGCTGAGCCGCCTCGCCGATACCGGCACCAACCCGGGGGAATGCGACGGGAATGGTGGCGGGTACTCGGGCAGCAGTTGTATGATCCGCCCCGGGAGAGGTGAAGCATGAGAGACCGAAAGCGGCTGCGGCGGTGCGTAGGGGTTGCTCCTGTCTGTCTGTTGGCCTTTGCCGCCCTGCCGACAAGGGCCGCACTGAAGATCACGGCTGTCGATGCGCCCGTCCGTACCGTCGGCGGGCCGGTGGGACCGGAGGTCAGCCCGGAGGGTGGGTGGTGTCTTTGGTCCAGCGGGCAGGTAGGCGGGTACGTTCGGGTCGAAAAAGCCGGGACGTACACCGTCGTCGTGCGAGCCGGGGGCACGCCGGCGGCGGGCGTCGATCCGCAGATGACGCTGATGATCGACGGCCGGGGCGGCATCGGTAAGGTGGTGCCAAGAAAGCAGGCCGGCCAACCCAAGGAGCCGCAATACACCTGCTCGGTCAAAAGCGGCGTGTACGACGACTACACGTTCCTGCTGAAGATGACGCCCGGCGTGCATCGGCTGACCGTGGCTTTCATGAACGACCACGCTGTGCCCGCCGCCGGCGGGTCTCCGCAGACCGGCCCGTGGAAGGAAGACCGCAACCTGTACGTCAGCGAGATTCGCGTCATGGCTCCCGAGGGTGCGCCCCAGGTCGCCAAGTCCGACGCCAAGACCTGGCAGGCCGCTCTGGCCCAGCGCGAGAAGGAGATCGTGGCGATGAGCGCCGAGAAGATCGAGAAGCTCCGCAAGGCCGACGTGGCCGTCCGCGTTCTCGAGGCCGGAGGCAAGCCGATGCCGGGCGCGAAGCTCGCGGTCCGGCTGAAGCGCCACGAGTTCCTCTTCGGCTGCAATATCTACATGTTCGGCCGGTTCGGCACGGCGGCCGACAACGACGCCTACGCCAGGCGGTTCGCCGAGCTGTTCAACTACGCGACAACGGGCTTCTACTGGCGGGGGTACGAGCCCAAGCGCGGCCAGCCCAACTACAAGTACACCGACAAGGTCGTGGCCTTCTGCCGCCGGCACGAGATCCGCATGAAGGGCCACCCGCTGCTGTGGGCGTGCGAGCACGGCGTGCCGGCCTGGTCGCAGGGTCAGCCGGCCGCCGACGTGCAGCGGCGGCGCGTCGAGGACATCCTGGCCCGCTACAAGGGCAAGATCGCCGCCTATGAGGTGGTCAACGAGCCGGCGCACCTGGACGGCATCCGGATCGACGAGCCGTATCGCTGGGCCCGCCAGGCCGACCCACAGGCGTACCTGATCGTGAATGACTACGAGGCGCTGGGCAACGGCTTCCCGCCGTTCTTCGAGCTGCTGGCCAAGGCCAAGGCCGACGGCGTGCCGTTTGACGGAGTCGGCATCCAGGCCCACGAGCCGCTGGGCATGCGGTTTCCTCTGGACGGCGTCAAGGACACGCTTGACCACTACGCGACGCTGGGCAAGGAGCTGCACATCACCGAGTTCACGCCGACCAGCGACGGGCGGCCGGTCGTTGGGGGCGTAGGCAAATGGGACGAGGCCGCCCAGGCCGACTACGCCGAGAAGTTCTACCGCGTGTGCTTTGCCCACCCGGCTGTGGTGGCGGTCACCTGGTGGGATCTGTGCGACCGCGGGGCCTGGCAGACCGGCGGCGGTATGCTGCGGAAGGACCTGTCGCCCAAGCCGGTGTACACGGCCCTGCAACGGCTCATCCACAAGGAATGGACGACGCACGCAACCGGCCGGACGGACAAGGACGGCCGGTGGACGTTCCGGGGCTTCCTCGGCCGATATGAGTTGACGGTCGACGGCAAGCCGGTCGAGGGCCAGTGGCGACTGCGGAAGCCGGCCGAAGGCAAGCCCGCCGAGTGGACGGTGCGGTTGGCGCGGTAGGGCGAAGCACGCCCCGACGGGGCGTGGCACCCGGCGTAATGTGTCTGAAGACTACGGCTTGCGACTCAATACTACGGTTGTCTCCAGCATGTCAGGGAATCGGCCCTGCGGGTGGACGTGCAGCAGCGCGGCGGCCAGGTCCGATTCGAACTCGTGAGCACCCGTGCCAAGGATCGCGGGTGAGCAAGACGACGTCGACAGCAGGAAGCCGGTCAGTTGGGCAGTAGACCAGACGTGATCCTCCTGGAAATCCCGGACTTGACACGTGCCAAAGCGCGACCTGGCGATGACGTTCTGGCTGGGCTCAAAAGGGCCACCCAGAGTCTTGCCCGTCCATTCCTTCACCTTCCCGCGCAATGCTGCCTTCCACGACGCATCGCCCCGCCAGGGCACGGGCGGAAACAACAGAGCCAGTCCTCCTTGCGACTCCAGCATGTCGTAGACCGTTTCCGTCACTTGCACCTGGTCCACGCGGTGGAATGACGCCCCGAATGTGACGAGTCGAAACATCCCCAGCCCAGCCGGCAGATCCTCCGCCTTGAGCCGGCGGAACTCAAACTCCGCAAGACCGCCGGCCGATGCGATCGAGGCCGCCTCGGCCAACATCGGCTTGCTGGGATCGATGCCGATGATTTGTGCAAACTTGCCCGCGAACCGGAGGCACACGTGCCCGGTGCCGCAGCCCACATCCAGCATCCGGCCGCCTCCGTCAAGGCGCAATTCGTCGGCTATCCATTGGACGGCCGTTGCAGGATATGCAGGCCGGTGATGATAGAAGCGGGCCGCTTCCGCGAATGAGTCACTCACCTGCGTGTGTCGGTCGTCTGGCATCGCGCCGCCCGTCTTGCTGCCGATTGACGGTCACTGTCAACCGACGAAGTCATTCACTCATCTACCTGAAGCGGTGTCCAGCAAGGGGCCGCTACTCGAAGCTTGCCGCCGGCTCGGGCAGCGCGCGGGCCATCTCGTCCAGCCGGTATCCGAAGCCCGGCCCGCGGACGCTCGCGAGGCTCACCATGCCGTCCGTGCGGTTGTACAGGCTGGGATGGACGGCGGCCTCCGGCGCGGAGGCATCGGGGTAGAACTGCATCGCGTTGGTCTCGACGCCCATGATCGTGCCCGCATGGGCCGCCAGCAGGCAGTGCGGTATCTGCGCCAGCATCGGGTTGGACAGGTCCTGCACCATGAGCGTCATACCGTGGGCCTTGGCCCAGCACAGGCTCAGCAGCGCCCCGGTCTGCGTCTTGCAGGTCTTCAGGGCCACGCCCGTCCAGCCCAGCCGCCGGCCCAGCTTGATCAGCCGCCAGTCGTGGCAGCTTTCGTCCATGAACAGCGGCTTGCGGGCCGAGACGCTGTGCACGTCGATCTGGTTGGCCTCCAGATCGTACGGGAACGGCTGCTCGACGTAGAGGATCATGCCGTACGTCCGCGGCTGGTCGGCGACGAGGCGGTCGAGGATCTCGTTGACGTAGGCCGGCTCGGTCACCGTGCAGTTGAAGTCGGCGGTCAGCCAGTCGGCGTCTTCCTCCACAGCGATCCGGCCCACGGCGACGAGCCGGTCGTAGTCCCACGCCGGGTCGTTGCCGCGGAGCTTGACCTTCAGGCAGTTCAACCCGTCCCGTCGAACCCAGTCGCGCAGCAGCACGGGATACCCGTCGTCGGGCTCGGTGCCGGTCAGCTCGGATTCGTCGATCAAGTCCTTGCCGGCAACCAGGTGCCAGGCTGGCAGCTCGTCCAGGCGCGGGCGAACGAGGAACTCGGCGGGGAACCTGCCGGCGAAGCTCACGTCGGCGCCCTCGGCGGGGGTGAGGTATGCGGCCAGGTCGTTGGACATGAGCTTGCTGTCATACGTTTCGTACACGGGTAAGCCGAGCAGGGCCCCATAGGCGTCGTGCAGTGCGATGTCGAAGGCCGAGCAGCATACCAGCGCGGCTAGGTGCGGCATGGGCTCACCCTCGCCGCGCGCGGCGTTGAAACGCGCGTGCAGGTCGCGCATCGGCCCGGCCTGGAAGGCGTGGCCGACCTCGATTGGGTGCCCCGCCGCGTCGAAGCCAGCCCACGCCTCGGCAAGCTGTAGGGTGAACTGCTTGAGCGCCTTGTTGCGGTGCTCATAGCTGAGGTCGCTCGGCCAGACCCACTGCACGCTAAGTGGCGTCTCGCCCCAGCCGGCGGCCGTCTTGCCCTTCGCGTCGGCGACCGTGACGCGCACCCGCGCGAGTGTCACGTGTGTGAGCGTCTCCGGGCCGAACTTCAGCGGGATCCGCGTCTGGATGGGCAGGAAGTACACCTGAACGCCTGCAACGCGAACGTCTGTCGGTTTGCCGGGCATGGTCTGGCCTTCGCTAAGCTGCTTTGAGGAATACCTGAATAGGCGATCCGGGACGCGAAACCTGAAACTCAAACTGACCGCCTTCCCCTGACCCCGAAGGGGTCCGCGATGATAGCCGTGGGCGGGAGCCCACGGTAGCGGGCTCATTGGGAGTAGAGCCCCATAGGGGCGATCGAGATTCCCGCACGAGTTCAGCGTGTTGGAACCGTTCGATCGCCCCCTCGGGGCTCCATTCATAACTCCTTGCGAACCGGGGGCTTCCGCCCCCGGCTATCGTCGGGCCGGCCCTTCGGGCCTCAGGACCGGTCACCTTGACCTGATAAACTGAAGCCGTAAACGCAGAGCCACGAGCCGGAAGCTGCAAAGCGCCGGGCGGACCCGCGACTGGCGGCTGTTTTTCAGCTTTCAGCTTTGAGCTTTCAGCTTTGGTCCAGATCACTGTTCAACCTTTCCTGCAACCGGCTTGGGGGTTCACTTGTGCGTTTTGCCCTTGGTGTCGAGCAGACCCAGCGAGCCCTTGGGCCCGACGGTGACCTTCCGGGCGTAGGGGCCTAGGGCGTCGATTCTGGCTTGCAGGTCGGGCGTGTCCTGGAACAGCAGCCCGGCGTCGGGGTTGGCCGGCATGCTCAGGCGCGGGTGCTCCCGCCAGCCGTCCCCGTCGAGGGGCTCGGTGTAGCCGTCGGCCTGGAACCGCCGGATAAGCCGCCGCCGCAGCTCGGCTAGGCCATCGTTATACCGCGGGTTGCCGGCGCGGTCCCTCGTCTCGGCCGGGTCGTCCGAGGCGTCGAAGAACCACTCGCGCTGATCCGGCGCGGAGAAGACGTACTTCTGCGTGGCCGTTGCGGCCAGGTATGCGGCGTGCTGGCCTTGCTGGAACTGGCTGAAGACCGCGTCGCGCGGTGGGGAGTCCGAGGCCAGCTCGACGAGGTTGACGCTGTCGCGGGCGTCCGGGCCGCTGTCGTCGGCGCCGCCGGCGGTCAGGAACGTCCGCCAGAGGTCCTGAAGGCTGGCCGGCGTGCCGCAGCGAAGGCCCGCCGGAAGCTGCCCCGGCCAGCGGGCAATCAGCGGCACGCGCGCTGCGGCGTCCAGCATGCACCGCTTGCCGAAGCTGCCGTAGTCGCCCAGCATCTCGCCGTGATCGGACGTGAAGACGATCAGCGTATCGTCGGTCTCGTCGCCCAGGGCCTCGAGCACGCGCCCGACGTTGTAGTCGATGAACGAGACGCACGCGTAGTAGGCCGCCCGGATCGTGCGGACCAGCAGCTCGTCGTAGCCGTGGTCGCGGTACTTATAGCGGTTCTGTACGCGGTTCCAGTAGGTAAGCAGGTTCTCGAAGCCCTCCGGCCGGTGCGGCGGGGCCATTTCGGCTGTCCGGTAGAGCTTGTTCCACGGCACGGGCGACTCGAACGGTGGGTGCGGCTTGATGAAGCTGGTCCAGAGGAAGAACGGGCGCTTGCGGTCGCGGCGCTTGAGGAACTCGATGGACTTGTCAGCCACCCACGTCGTGTTGTGCAGCCGCGCGGGAAGCTGCGACGGCTGGGGAATGTAGTACATCTCGCTGCGGACGCCGTGCGGGTCCATCACGTAGTCGTAGCCGTTGGCCTTCAGGAACTCGCGGAAGTCCATGGCCGCGGCGGCTTCCTCGGAGAAATCGCGGCTCTCGAAGCCCCACATCCGCTTCGAGTCGGGGTGGAAGTGCATCTTGCCGACGCCGTGAGTCTGGTAGCCGGCGTCGGCTAGGCGCTCCATGAAGCTGGGGACGTCCTGCGGGTTGGCGATGCCGTTGTCGCAGCAGCCGGTCTTGTGCGGCGGCAGGCCCGTCACCAGCGAACACCGCGCCGAGACGCACACCGGCGATGGGGTGAAGCACCGGTCGAACGCGACGCCCTCCCGGCAGAACCGGTCCATCGCCGGCGTGCGGATCACGGGGTTGCCCAGCGCGCCGATCGTGTCGGCACGCTGCTGGTCGGTGAAGAACAACAGGATGTTCGGGCGCTTGGCGGACACTTCCGGTTTCCTTTCGTCTGGCTCCGCGGCCTCGGATGGCTTCGCCACTTGAAGGCGAAGGCCGCACCCGTGCATTATCCGCGCCGACGGCAGCCGATAAAGGGCCTGCACGAAGTCAGGGGTCGCTCACCACTGCCACAGGGCACCGTACGGGACGGCGTGCAGCCGCTTGCCAAAAGGAACCACCTCGTCGCCGCTGTAGAGCACAATGCCTCGCACGAACCTCGGCCCTGCCGCATCTGCCAGCGCGTGCAGGCCCTTGGCGTCCGCCGCGCGCACCGAGGCCGAAGCCTTGACCTCGATCCCCACGACCGAGCCGGACGGGGACTCCAAGACAATGTCCACCTCCTGGCCGGGAAGCGTTCGGAAGTGGAACAGCCCGGGTTGGCTCTTGCTCCAGGCGGCCTGCTTCCTGAGCTCCATGACGACGAAGTTCTCGACGAGCGGTCCGATCAGCCCGGACGCCTCCAGCGCCCTACGACTGCCGCACCCAAGCAGACTGGCCGCCAGGCCCGTGTCGTTCAGGTACAGCTTGGGCGACTTGATCAGGCGCTTTCCCAGGTTGCTCGTCCAGGGCGGCAGGAAGCACAGCAGGAAGGTGGCCTCCAGCAGGGCGAGATACCTTTTCAGCGACGTCTGGGGAATCTGGAGACTGCGCGACATCTCCGCGCAGTTCACCAGCGACCCGACTCGAGAGGCCAGCAGAGCCAACAGCCGCGGCATGGCGGTCAGCCGCCCGATGTCGGCCAGGTCGCGAACGTCACGCTGGAGGATCGTGGCGATGTACGAGCTGAACCAGGCCCGGCGTCTGGCCGCGTCCTTCCGGGCGCAGCCCTCGGGGTAACCGCCCTGGAGGAGTCTGCCAACGAGGCCTGCTTGCGGTGCGCCGCCTGGAGCGGCGTCGGGCAGCGAGCGGGCGAACAGCGCGTCGATGAAGCCTTCGCGACGCCCCAGCAGTTCGCCCTGCGACAACGGCCAGAGGGTGAGGATCTCCATCCGCCCGGCGAGGCAATCGGCCACCCGGGGCAGCATGAACACGTTGGCCGAACCGGTCAGCAGGAACCGGCCGGGCCGGCGGTTGCGGTCCACCTCGGACTTGATCGCCAGAAGGATGTCCGGCACACGCTGCACCTCGTCGAGGGCAATGGGGCCGTCCAGACCCGCCACAAAGCCGGTGGGGTCTGCGGCGGCGGCCCCCAGCGCCGTCGGATCGTCGAAGGTGATGTATCGGGCCGGATGGTCGGTGGAGACAAGGTGCTGGACCAGGGTGCTCTTACCCGTCTGCCGTGCTCCGTGGAGGAATACCACGGGGCTGTCGCCCAGGGCCTCAAGGACACGTGCAGACACGTTTCGGGGGTACATGTCCTGAATTATCGCCACAAAGTGGATGAAAATCAACCACAACGTGGATGAATTTCATCCACAATCTGGTGGATTTGACGGCCCCGCCCGGTCAGTTGTTCGTCTCGTCCGGGTCGTCCAGATCGTCGTCGTCCTCGTCGTCTTCCCATAGGGGGGAGTCAACCGGGTGGATGTCGAAGCCGAAGCCGGCGCCGTCGCAGCCTTCAACGGGACAACACCAGAAGGCGCCGTTGGCGCCCGATCTCCAGACGATCTGCGAGCTGTCGTACTCCTGCCCGCAGTGCAGACAGCACACCCTGCACGGCTCGGCGGGTGGACAGAACGGGTCGTCCATCGCCTCGCGCGGCGCGTCGTTGTACTGTATCATGACTCGTCCCCTTCCGACGGCAGGCACTCTACCGGGCGGCTGCGGCAACCGGGCGGCGGACCTTACGCTGCACCCACCGCCTGCTTCAGCGCGTCCAGGCCCAGCCGATCTATCATCCGCCCGACGCGCTCTCGCGGCTCGGCGTTGGCGCTGTAGAACTCGATGACCTTATCGACCAGCTCCAGGGCCTGCTCGTCGGACTGGCCCTCGGCCAGCAGCTCGGCGATTCGCGGCCTGCTCCCGCCGCAGCCGCCCACGAGCACCTTCCAGCCCTTGGCCGTGCCGAACATGCCGATATCCTTGAAGCCCGTCTCGGCGCACTGGTTGGGGCAGCCGCTGACGCCCATCTTGAGCTTGCCGGGCAACTCGCGCCCGTGATACCTGGCGTCCAGCTTCATGCCCATGCCGAGCGAGTCCCGGATGCCGCGCTTGCAGAAGGTCGTGCCGGGGCAGGCCTTCACGCTGCGGACGCACAGCCCCACCGCGAAGCCCGGCTCCATGCCCAGGTCCGTCCAGACCTGATCGATCTGCTCGGCTTTCAGGCCGACGATGGCGATCCGCGCGGCGCTCGTGAGCTTCAACGCGGCCGCCCCGTGCTTCTCAGCCACGTCGGCGATCTTGCGCAGGATGGCCGGCGTCACCACGCCGCAAGGCAGGTGCGGCGCCACCGCGTAGGTCTGCTTGTCCCGCTGGAGGATGACTCCCTTTTCGCCGTCTTTCAGCATAGGTCTTCCTTTCTCATGCGAAATGACGAATCAATGACGAAGCTCAAACTGACCGTTTCTCGGCGACCCCGAAGGGGTCTGCGATGATAGCCGTGGGCGGAAGCCCACGGTAGCGAGCCCGTTGGGAGCAGAGCCCCGTAGGGGCGATCGAGATTCCAGCACGCGCTGAGTTTCATGGAACCCTTCGATCGCCCCTTCGGGGCTCCATTCGTAATTCCTTGTCAACCGGGGGCTTCCGCCCCCGGCTATCGTCGGGTCGGCCCTTCGGGCCTGTCGTGCACGCAACGAGATCGGTTCCGTCAGGCAACTGGATCGCTCACGGTTGAGTCATGTCAATACGTCTCACGACGAATGCTGCCGTACCCAACGGGGCACAGACTCGCCTTATCCCGCCAAGGGATTCTCAGTCTGGCCCTTTCCTTGCGACGAGCTTCAGCGCGGCCGAGTTGATGCAGTACCGCAGGCCGCTCGGTTTCGGGCCGTCGTTGAAGACGTGTCCCAGGTGCGCCCCGCAGCGGCTGCACACCACCTCCGTGCGAACCATGCTGCCTCTGCGGTCGGTGCGCTCCACAATGCGATTGGCGTCAACCGGCGCGAAGTAGCTCGGCCAGCCCGTGCCCGAGTCGAACTTGACCTGCGAGCCGAAAAGCTCCTGCCCGCAGCAGACGCAGGTGTAAACGCCCGGTTCCTTGCAGTCCCAGTACTCGCCGGTGAAGGCCCGCTCGGTGTCCCGCTGGCGCGTCACGCAGAACTGCTCGTCCGTGAGCCGGGCCCTCCACTGCTCGTCTGTCTTGACAACCTCGAAGCTCATCTCGTCGTTCCTCGGCTGCCGCGGTCCGCCGGACTCGCAGCCGGCAAGCCAGCCGGCCAGCGCCGTCGCGACGCAAACCACCAGATTCCTGGACATCGGCCTCATAGCTCATAGCATTATAGGCAGGCGCGGCAGGTGAACCAGCCGACAGCGAGGTGAAACGATGCGGGTGCCATTTGAGCGGATGTGCGCGGAGTTCCGGCGGGTGCTGATCGGCCTCGGCATGGCGCGCGAGCGGGCCGGGCTTTGCGCGGAGCTGTTCGCGGGGTCCAGCCTGGACGGGGTGCACTCGCACGGGCTGAACCGGTTCCCCTCGTTCGTGAGGCACATCCGGGAAGGCCGCGTCGATGTCCACGCCGCGCCGACCAGGATTGCCGCGTGCGGCCCGATCGAGCGATGGGAGGGCCATCGCGGACCCGGCCCGCTCAACGCCCACTTCGCCATGGCCCGCGCCATCGAGCTGGCGCGCGAGCACGGCATGGGCTGCGTCGCCCTGCGCAACACCAACCACTGGATGCGCGCGGGCAGCTACGGCTGGCAGGCGGCCGAGGCGGGCTGCATCGGCATCTGCTGGACCAACACGATCTCCAACATGCCCCCCTGGGGCGCCAAGACGCCCACCGTCGGCAACAACCCATTCGTCATCGCCGTGCCGCGCCCCCTTCAACAGGGCTCGGGGCAAGCCGCCCACGTCGTCCTCGACATGGCCATGAGCCTGTTCTCCTGGGGGCGGATGGACTCATACCGCCGCGCGGGCCAGCCGCTGCCCGTGCCGGGCGGATACGACCAGGCCGGCGAACTGACCTGCGACCCGGACGCCGTCTTCGCCAGCCGCCGCCCGCTGCCCGCCGGTCTGTGGAAAGGCTCCGGCCTGGCGCTGATGCTGGACCTGACGGCGACGCTGCTGGCCGCAGGCAACGCCGCCTGGCAGATCGATCAGGCCGGCGGCTGGGACGTGGGCGCCTCGCAGGTCTTCATCGCCTTCGACACGGGCAGGCTGCCCCCGGCTGAGATCGACAACGTGGCCGACCGGATCATCGAACACTTCCACACGGCCGAGCCGATCGCCCCCGACCGGCCGGTCCTATACCCCGGTGAGCGGGCCTATCGAACCCGCCAGGAGAATCTCAAGTCCGGCATCCCCGTCGATCCCGAGACTTGGCAGAAGGTCCTGGAGATGTGACGGCGGGCCGGGAGCATTGGCGTTTGGGGGATTCGGTGGTAGCACGGGCGTCCCGGCCGTGGGGGGCGTGCCGGTGGCATGGGCGTCTCGCCCATGGGTAGCACGGCCGTCTCGGCCGTGGGGGGCGTGCCGGTAGCACGGGCGTCCCGCCCATGGGTAGCACGGCCGTCTCGGCCGTGGGGGGCGTGCCGGTGGCATGGGCGTCTCGCCCATGAGTAGCACGACCGGCGGCGTTGTGTGTGGCGCGGCGGAGGGGTAGAATCGTTCTCCACTCACACGGAAGGAGAGCGGCATGGACACACCGGCGGTCGGGGCACTGGAGGACGTTTGGCCGCTTCAGGCGGAACTGAACCGCAAGGTCGGCATCGACACGCAGGGGCTCGGCGCCGAGCTGGCGGCCGCAGAGCAGGCGGGCCGGCTTGACGATGCCGGAGATCTTCGCGTTCAGGTCGGCCGGGCGCTGAAGAACTACCTCGATGCCCTGTCCGCCGAGTGCCACGAGATGCTCGAGTGCCTGGCCTGGAAGCACTGGTACGCCGAGGCCCGCGAGGGCCGGCAGCACGAGCTCCGCGACCTCCAGAACGCCCGCGTGGAGGCCGTCGATATGCTGTTCTTCTGGGTGAGCATCTGCCAGCTCCTGGGCCTCTCGCCCGACGACGTCTGCCGCCTGTATGCCAAGAAGCTCGCGATCAACCATCGCCGCCGCGACGAGGGCCGCCCCCAGGCCGACCACGGCAGCCACGAACAAGAAAACCGATCCGTCGTTTGAGGCCCCCGGCCCCGCGGCCGGCGGCCGCCCGCGCAAGAAGGAGCGACAGAACGGACGAAGCCGGGAACGACAGGAGCAAAGAATAGGTGACTGTCCCGAATATCCCGAATATCCGAATATCCCGAATATCCCCGAATATCCCAGGTGACTGTCCCGAATATCCCCCGAATATCCCCCGCACTTCGAGCGGATCGTCTGCCAAGCGGTCCCTCGTGTGAGGATGGAGACCCTGCTGGCCGACGCCGGGTACGACGCCGAATGGGTGCACGAGGTGGCGCGGCACGATTTGGACATATGCACGATCATCCCCGCACAGATCGGCCGGCCGACAGACAAAGCTCCCACCGGCTACTACCGACGATGGATGTCGCAGCGGATTCATCTGACCTGCTACGGCCAGAGGTGGCAGAGCGAGACAACGATCAGCATGATCAAGCGGCGGCTGGGTTCGGCCGTCAACGCCCGGTCCTACTGGGCCCAGTGCCGCGCGCTGATGCTCAAGGCCGTCGCCCACAACATCCTCATTCTGTATGCGCCGGGCAGAGCGTCACGGGTTGCCGCTTGAGGGGTTTTCTACAGAGCAAGCCTGTCCCCTTTAACCTTTAACCCCCAGCGGCGCGAGATCGACCAGATGAAGGCCGGCGGCTACAGCGACGAGACGCTGGGACAATAGGTGACTGTCCCCCATAAAGCCCGGCGACCTTCGCCTCCAGGTCGGGCGGGCGCTGAAGAACTACCTCGATGCCCTGTCGGCCGAGTGCCACGAGATGCTCGAGTGCCTGGCCTGGAAGCACTGGTACGCCGAGGCCCGCGAGGGCCGGCAGCACGAGCTCCGCGACGTCCAGAACGCCCGAGTGGAGGCCGTCGATATGCTCTTCTTCTGGGTGAGCATCTGCCAGCTCCTCGGGCTGGGGCCGGACGACGTCTGCCGCCTCTACGCCAAGAAGCTCGCGATCAACCATCGCCGCCGCGACCAGGACCGCGCCCAGGCCGACCACGGCAGCTACGAGCAGGAAAACCGATCCGTCGTCTGAGCCCCCGCCCGATGGCGACCGAGAAGGACGAGAAAACACTATGGTGTCTCCGGATACAGCAAGGCCATGGCGGGGACCGACCCCGACGCCCTTATCCGGCAGATCAAGCGGCGGCTGAAGCTGTGAGGATCACGACTCGTGCGTCGGGCCCCAGTTCGACAACAGATTCAATTCGTCGATCAGCCTCTCCAACCCGGGCGGCGTGACGATCTCCAGATGAGAAAGCGTGTACCGCACCGGGTTCGCTGCGCCGCGGGAATCGATTCGATGACCGATGACGAAGCTGCAACGCTGGGCCGGGGCTGGGTCCGTCCGTTCGAATGGCGGATGGTTCTGGTATCTGACCTCCCAGAGGGTCGAATCGGGAACGACCAGCACGGGCAGGACAAGGCTCGCCCTAAGTTCATGGCCTGCTGACGGCCGATGCTCCTCCACTGCGAGGTCGACCAGGCCGTGGGCGGAACTGATGGCCTGAGCCCATTTCTCAAAGACCTCCCGATCTTCGTGTATCAGTTCGCCGCGGATGGGGGAGTCGGTCTTCGTCGAGGATCGGCTTACCTGCACGGTTTCTCGGCCCACAGGTTTGCCCGCGTGGTAGATCGCATCCCAATCCTCGACGCGGATCGCGCGGGGTCCCAGTATGACCAGTTCGTGGAAGGCTTCGTGGCTCTGTCGGGAAACGGACAGGACCAGCAGAGGGAAACTCGGCTGGAGCCGTTTGCACTCGACGGCAAGATGAATCTTCCCTGGGCCGATCACGCCCGTGGCGCGGATCTCGAACTGGCGGGCAATGCCTTTGACGGGATCCTTGTAGCTGCCGCCATGCTGGCATGCGAATCCGAAACTGGACAGGAGCTTCAGTACCTGGAGTTCGAACGAGAGGCCGCTTTTCTCGTCCAGATACTCGATCAGGTCTTCGCGCGTGGTGGGGTCTTTCGAGGGCTTCTTGGCCATAATCAGACGCCGTCCGCCAGCATTGTCGTGGATCGGAATGATCCCTGCAACAACGTTGCATGGACCCCGGAGACGCCGTCGGTGCGACCTCGCAATCTTGGGGGAGAAGAGAAGCAGGGGGTAAATAGGGTAAATAGGGACGTTACCCATTTTCTACGACTGGCCGGCAGCGCGGCAACCGCGAGGCCACGCTGGCCGCCGCCGTCGATCTGCTCTGCTACCGCCGACACCGGCGCGAGATCGACCGGATGAAGGCCGGCGGCTACAGCGGCGAGACGCTACGACGGTCGACAAGTGC
>Ga0307379_10006166_pt1 | contig 16542 bp, 16 predicted proteins | sample UN2MG_FD_202237 | JGI IMG/M metagenome (GOLD analysis project Ga0307379, IMG submission 202237) | Soil microbial communities from Risofladan, Vaasa, Finland - UN-2 | ecosystem: Environmental > Terrestrial > Soil > Coastal area > Acid sulfate soil | place: Finland: Risofladan, Vaasa | collected... | reverse complement strand
GCTCGAAACCTCCCTATGATTCGCCCCGACATCGAAGGCAATGTCACCAAATTCCGCGCCCCTATCACCACATGACCTGCCCGGCGAAGCTCTTCAAACACCGCCTTAAATTCCGGATAAACCTCCGAACTAACACCAAGTGCACGTGCCAAAGGAGCCAACTTCAGACCCCTGTAATCCGGGTGCTGCAAAAGTTTAATTATTCGCTTCTTAAAAACATCTGTCATCGCTTATGCCTGTAATGCAAAAAGCCCAATCGATTCTTATATCGACTGGGCAACGTTGCTGCCTGTAATCAAATCAAATTATTCGCTCAAAACATATCAGCTGCCAACACCTCTTAAAAACTTTTAAACTAAAACAGCATATCAACTCTTTTTAGCCTTCAGGGTGTCAAGCTTCTTGGCAAGACGTGATTTCTTCCGCGCTGCCGTCCTTTTATGCATCGCACTCGTCGACGCCGTCTTGTCCAGCTTCTTGGCTATAAGACGAAATTGTTCCGTCGCCAAACCTGCATCTCCTGCAGCCAACACCTCCTCAAAATGCTTCACCTGAGTCTTCACCTGACTTTTACGTACGCGGTTCATCGCCCTGCGCTTGGCGTTCTGTCTTACTCTCTTCTTGGCTGATAACGAATGGGCCACTGTAATCTCCTAAAAATTCAACTAATCTTAGCCTTCCTTTACAAAAACTATATTATACTCACTGAGAGGTTGGCTCGCCATCTTTATTCCTTAACGCATCAACACGATGCCGAACGTCCCTGAAACCAAAATCAAGCTGTGCAATCCTGCGATAAAGCTCCAATGCCTTATCCTTCTCGTTGTTCTCCTCATATGCCCTGGCAAGATTATAACGTAATTCCTTCGCCATGCCATCTTCTTTTATCTCATATGAGTCTATCGCACGGTCAAAAACATCTACCGCGTCCGCAAACCACCCCTTCCTAAAAAAGCACTCGCCAACCTTGCTCATTGCCGAAATTCGCCGGCGAGGGTCCCGCTGCGACTCCTGGAACAAAGGTATCGCCTCATCGCACTTATCCTCTTTCAGTAAACAAAGCCCGTATTCGTACTTCGCCTCTAAATCCGTCGGGTAATTCTCAACACAAAGACGGTAATGCTCTAATTTTATCTCCCTCAGCGCCTTCGTAAGCTCATCCACCCTGGCACTTGCCAATACTTCTTCTGGATTCGCCTCAACCTCCTTCTGAGCCTCGCGTATCTTGCGCCTAAGTTGCTTCATCCGAACCTTGCCAGAACGCTGCTTAAAGCTAAAATCATTCCTCTCTTCATATGCATCCTCAAGAAGCTCTATCGCCTCATTCTCCGACTCGTCCTCCTCCATATCCGACAACGCCTCTGCAAGCTTAAATATATTCATCGCAAGATTCGGATTCTGGGCCATCTTCCGCTTCGCCTCTTCAACTGCCAGAAGACGATAATTCTTCGTCTTCACCACCCCATCCTGAGCCTGAAGCCTTTCCTGACTCTCCCGATCTTTTATCGATTCCCGGAAATCTCCTTCCTGGTCGTATTTGCCGCGGGCAACAGTCACCTCCGCCGAGAGCTGCTTGTAAGCCTCCATCAACTCATCATCATCTGGCTTTAGCCTCATCGCACACTGACACGCCGCCGCGGCACGGTCATACGCCCCTATAGACGCATAGCTGTCCTTCAACGTCAAATATGTTCGCAAAGAAGGCTTCCTCGATGCGTTGTTAGTCTGGAATATCAAGTTCGCCACCCATGTTGCCGTTTTCTTGTACCCACCTTCAACCGCAGCCTTCAGCATCGCCTCGGCATAAGGAATGTGCTTCGGGTCTTTTGCGAAAAGGTACTCGGCATTTAGCAGATACTCCAGTGGGCTTTTGCCCCGAAGACGCTTGACCTTTTCCACCATTGACGGCTTCTTCCCCCCTCTGCTCGCACGGTGCAACGCCATCTCACAAAGACCCAGATGGCCATCTTCAAGAGCATCCGGCGCTAAATAAAGGCCCTCAAGATATACATCTATTGCATAATCATAGTTCCCGCCTTCGGCTATAGTCCGGGCTTTTGCAAACAAAACCTTTGCCTTGGCCAATGATTGTTCGCTCTCTGACTCTAACATAAACTCCTATTGACTGTCCTTTTCTGCCTCTTGCCCATATGCTTAAAGTAACCTGAATATCCTAATCTCTGACCAAAATTTGTCAACAAATAAATACTTGTACTAAAACACCCCCTGTGCTATAAATCCCCTTGTATATCGACCGTGAATTCGGCCAAAAAACTATATCTGCGCATCAAAACGAGAATAAAGGAAAATGCCCGAGGACAACTCCAATCTAATTTCTTAAGGGAGAAAACGATATGAAAACGGCTCTGGAGCAGTATGACCCACAGATTTACGAACTAATCAGGCAGGAAGCTACACGCCAAAGCGGCGCGTTAAGACTCATACCTTCCGAAAACTACGTCTCAAAAGCCGTAATGCTTGCAAGCGGAAGCTGCCTCACAAACAAATACGCCGAAGGGTACCCCGGAAAAAGATACTACCAGGGACAGCAGGTCACCGACCTTATCGAAAAAACCGCTCAGGAACGCGCAAAAAAGCTTTTCAAAGCCGACCACGCAAACGTCCAGCCATACTCCGGCTCAGTCGCAAACCTCGCCGCATATTTCGCCCTCATAAAACCCGGCGACACCATAATGGGCCTGGCGCTAACTCACGGCGGACATCTTACCCACGGCTGGAAAGTCAGCGTAACAAGCAAAATCTTCAATTCCGTACAATACACCGTAAACCCCGACACCGGCAGATTCGACTACAACCAGATTGAAGACCTTGCAAAAAAACATAAACCGAAAATTATCATCTCCGGTGCCACCGCTTATCCAAGGGAAATCGATTTTGAAATATTCGGCCAGATTGCAAAAAAAGTCGGCGCCTATCACGTCAGCGACATCGCACACATTGCAGGACTTGTCGTCGCTGGAATTCACAAAAGTCCCGTACCATATGCCGACATCGTCTCAACCACAACACATAAGACTCTCCGCGGCCCCAGAGGTGGAATGCTCCTTTGCAAAAAGCAGCACGCTGAAAAGGTCGACAAGGCCGTCTTCCCCGGACTCCAGGGTGGTCCACATATGCACACTCTAACCTCTATCGCCGTTGCAATGGCCGAAGCCGACACCCCCGAATTCATCGCTTACGCAAAGCAAATTGTCGAAAACTCAAAGGCCCTCGCCGAAAAATTGCTCGATTACGGTTTCAACCTCGTTTCCGGAGGAACCGACAATCACCTTATACTCATTGACCTGAGAAATAAAAAAGTACCCGGCAGAAAACTTGCCCAGGTACTCGACAGGGCCAGAATTATTACAAACCACAACAGTATACCGAATGACCCCGGACCGCCATCCGACCCAAGTGGACTGAGAATCGGAACGCCGGCCATCACCACAAGAGGTATGAAACAAGACCAGGTCCGCCAAATCGCAACCTTTATTAACAAAGTCGTTGAAAACATCGATAATGACGCCGTGATTGAAGAGGTCGCAAAGGAAGTACTCTTGCTCTGCTCACAATTCCCCGTCCCAGAGCACTTCATAATACCGAACAACCATTAAAAACTTCTATTGGGAAATGCAAAATAATAAAGGAGTTATTTCAAAAACAGGCTTTGATTTCTGTTTGTTCTCACGATAATTCTATCAAATATGAGCAAAGATAAATTAAACACCGCCGTTCTCGGCCTAAATGAACATGGAAGGCTTCTGCTCGACGAAGTCTCAAAACTCGAACACTTCCATCTTCAGGCCGTCGCTGACAAAAACACAAACCTCGCTGAAAAAACCGCCGCCCAGTACAAATGCAATTATTACGACGACTATCGACTCCTGCTGACAGAAAATCAATTCGATTGTCTCATAGCAGCCGCACCTTTACACAGCACTGAAGAATTCATACAAATGGCTATGAAAAAAAAATGCAACATCCTGAAATCACCCCCCCTGGCAAGAAACTTTGAAGAAGCCCTCCAATTAACTCGACTCGCAAAAAGCCAAAACATAAAATTCGCCGTCGCAAACTACGCGGCATTCGCTAAAAGCTTTATCGAACTTCAACAGTTCCTGCAACAAAATAAATCCCTCCAAATCTTCCTCATAACCGCCTTCTGTACTTTCTCAAAAAAAATCGTCGGCCCATGGCAGACAGACCCAAAACTCGCCGGGGGAGGAGTCTTGCTCCACGACTGCTACCAGATAATTGACCGGATAGTACGCAGCTTCGACATACCTCAGCAGGTATACTCTATAAACAAAAACACCGCCCGCGACAGGCAACAAAGACTCTATATCACCGAAGATACCGTCGTCCTGACAATGAAATTCAGTAATAACCTCGTTGGAAATTTAATCGCAAGCAAAGCCTGTGGCCCCGAACAGCAAATCCTGAAAATTTACACAAAAGAAAATATCATTACCATCTCAAAAAATCAGTTCTCAGTCACCGACACTGCCGGAAAAGTCAAAACAAACTCCGAACACCAAGATGATTACCTCCTCTGCACCAAAAAACTGCTCGAAAATTTCGCATTAAGCATACTCGAACCCGAAAAAAACCGCCTCGAATCCGGTGCCGACCAAAACCTCAAAAATATGGCACTTATTGACGCCGCATACCTCTCCGCTCGCACCGCTATGCCCGAAGAACCGCCAGGAATCTTAAAAATGGCAGACTAAAAGACCCAATCTTAATACAGACAAATAATAAGAATAAGTGTTTGACAAATATCCCCTTAAGTAATAGTCTATACTTATAAATTACCGATTACCTTCACCGAAGCGTTTTTGGGAGGTCTTGGTATGGAAGACAACAAGAAAAAAATCGTGATGTTTGCCGTCATTATTCTGTGCGTCATACTCACAATCATAATTTACAAAAGCACCTCCGGCGGACCGGAAACAGGCCCAGGAAGCATTAAAAGAGGCGAGTTAATCTGGGTAAAATGCAATAACCCTGATTGTGAACACGACTACCAGATGGACAAAAAAGACTATTACACCTTGATAGATAAAAGCCCCTTCTCAGCGGAGGATTTCCAAAGAATGCTCTCCTCCGACCCCAACTCCGCACCCTCTATTCCGCTGGTCTGTGAAAAATGCAAACAGAAAACTGTTTTTAAAGCCGTCAAATGTGAAAATTGCAGCCTCATCTTCTTCAGCGGCTCCGTCCCCAGCGACTTCGCTGACAGATGCCCTAGTTGCGGCTACAGTAAAATAGAGGAAAAAAGAGAACAGGGACAGTAATAATAACATGAAAATAAGTAAAATAACCCTTTTCGTGTAAATACAGGTATTAAAAAAAATAAGAATTTGACAAATAATAAGATAACTAATAACTTGGTTATGTAAATTTGATAATCACATTGTTGCTTTAGTTGTTTTGGAGATTTTAACATGGAAGAAGGCAAGAAAAAACTAATCATGACCGTCATCATCGTCGTCTGCTTTGGCGTCGCTGCCGTGGTAATGTTAAAGCACCTTAAGAAAGGGCCGGGCACTCTCGAAAGTATCAAACGCGGCGAGGAAATGTACTGGATCAAATGCCGAAATCCAGAATGCGAAAACGAATGGGAAATGGACAAAAAGGACTACTTCGTTTACCTAAGAGAAAATCAGGACCCGATGTCCATGATGGCTCCCGCCATCGCTTGCCCGGGATGCGGCGAGGAAGGCGGCTATCGGGCCGAAAAGTGCGAAAAGTGCGGACTCGTCTTCGAAAGAGGCGCTGTCCCCAATGATTTTGCCGACAGGTGCCCCGAATGCAGCTTTAGCAAAACCGAACAAAGAAGAAAGGAAGCTCGCCAAAACAAATAAATCTCTGAAACGTTCGAAAACCTCTTGAATGAGGATACTGACTACGATGCAACTCTCGCATCGGAATGTGTGGATACACAAAAAAGTTAATTAACCTCAAAAGCCCGGCCTTTCTACAGGCCGGGCTTCTTAAATGCCCTGACGGTAGCCCCAAAACAAAAAAAACTTATCTTAGCCTCGACAGAACGTTTCGGGAATAATCCTCTTTACCAATTCGCAGCCCAGAAACCACCGGATACCTTGCTTCAATATTCTTCGTCAAATAAGATACGCGGTTCTCAGGCGACGGATGGGTCGATAGAAAATCTGTCCCACGAACCTTCTCCTGCCTCTCCAGCATCTCCATCGTCTCTACCATCCCATAGGGGTCATAGCCCGCCTGCACCATATAATCCATACCCGCTATGTCACCCTCACGTTCGTCCCCCCTGCTGTACCGCAGACCTATTATCTGTCTCGTTATGTCCACCGTCGTCAAAACACCCTTTGAAGTATCCTCCGGCACTACCAAAGAAAGAAGAACATCTATCCCTATCTCCCGGCTCATCGCCTCTGAAGCATGCCTTGCCACAACATGCACTATCTCATGGGACATTATCGCCGCCAGTTGAGATTCGGTCTCCAAACGCTCAAGCATACCGCGGGTAATAAAAATATAACCCCCAGGAAGAGCAAATGCATTGACCGTCTTATCCTCCAGTGCCGTAAAGTGGTACTCCAAATCCGACCTGTGACTGACCACACCTAATTTCCGCCCAACACCGTTAATATAATTTTGCAGCACAGTATCAGGTATCGCGCCCCCCATCTCCTTCTCAATCTCACGCGAGTACTGACGGCCTATCGCAAGGTCCTGCTCCTCCGATAACAGCATAAGCCGACCTTCGCCGCTTATCGGGTTCACTGCACAGCTGCTGCAAAAACAAAAAAGTACCGACACTATTAACAGTAATGATTTTTTAAACATAATTATGCCCCCAATCAAAAACTTTATGTTTGAAAATATAACCAATATACATTATATCTTTCCTTTATCGTATATGGTAGCCAAAACTATGACAGAGCAGCAATTCTGCCAAAAATGCACCCAAAAGCAAAGGTGCCAGGAAGTTTACCATAAGCTTGGCAACGCCGAAGGCCCTTCCGTCACCAAAAGGGTTGTTTACGCCCTCTTGACACCTATCCTAATCTTTATCGCTGCAATGACGCTCTTAAAAATAACTTTACCTATTTTGACAAATAGAGATTCCCTGCAAACAGCCGTAAGCCTCCTGGGAGCCCTGGCAACAACCACTCTTTACGTATTCATAATAAAAAAATTAACACAAAATAAAAAAACTAAAGAACATGAAAATTGACACTAAAGGAAAATTTTCTTTTCCCGGCGGCACTCATCCTCCACAGAGCAAGGAACTTACTGAAAACAGCCCGATACAGCCCGGACCGGCCGCAAACCAAGTCGCCATAATGCTTAGTCAGCACATCGGAGCTCCATGCCAGCCTCTGGTAAGAAAAGCCGATATGGTTCAGGCTGGTCAAAAAATAGCCGAAAACGACGCCTTCGTCTCGGCCCCGGTACACTCACCCATCAACGGCAAGGTAAAGGACATCGCACTGCAATCACACGCCGTCCTTGGAAGAAGTCTCGCTGTAATAATCGAAGCCTATGAAAGTATGCCCCCAAAGCAGCCTTCGCCCCCGGAATTTAAAGAAAAATTAGATGAATCCAAATATTCCTCCGAGCAAATATGCGATGCCGTCAGACAGGCCGGAATCGTCGGTATGGGCGGCGCAGGATTCCCCACAAGAGTCAAGATCGAACCTAACCCCCGGCTGCCGAAAGAAATCATGATTATAAACGGATGCGAATGTGAACCCTATATAACCTGCGACTACCGTATCATGCTCGAGTGGACAAATAAAATTATCGCAGGAATAAAACTCGCTAAAAAAGCCTCAGGATGCTCAAAAGTCTTCATCGGCATCGAAGACAACAAGCCAAAAGCCATAGAAACTTTCACCTCCGCTCTCGAAAATTCAAACAGCAGCAATAACATTAAAGTCGTACCCGTAAAAACAAAATATCCACAGGGAGGCGAAAGACAACTCATAAGGTCTATACTAAAGAAAAACGTCCCAACAGGCGGTATACCTCCTATGATTGGGGTCCTCGCTCTCAATGTCGCAACCACCGCCGCTATCGCTGAGGCCGTTTTACTTCGCAGACCCCTCACTCACAGGGTCGTTACTGTAAGCGGAGAAGCTATCGCAAATCCCGGAAATTATTACGTCGCCATAGGCACGCCCGTCGCCGAACTAATCGAATTCTGCGGCGGTGTAACCCAAAAATCCGCAAAAGTCGTGCTCGGCGGCCCCATGATGGGCATCGCAATCGCCGACCTGCAAACACCAATCACCAAGACAACCGGCGCCATAACAGTCTTAACAAGAAAGCAAATCGGAAAGGCAAAATTTACGCAGCGACAAACCCCCTGCATAAGATGCGGAAGATGCCTCGAAGCATGCCCAGAGCACATTAACCCGACCAGAATCGCCCACGCTGTCAAAAGCAACGCCCTCGATATCGCGAAAAACTATTATATAAACGCCTGTATCGAATGCGGCTGCTGTAGCTACGTCTGCCCCGCAAACATAGAAATTACCGGATACATCAAAACAGGAAAAATCTTCCTCGCAAGACAGCAGAAAAAAATGCCTCAATAACATTGTTTGGGAAAACATATATGCTCAAAAACATAACAGTTTCACCCGCACCGCATATCAGCGCACGCTACTCGACACGCAGCGTAATGCTCGATGTCATAATCGGACTCGCACCGGCTATGTTGGCCGCCGCATATTACTTCCGAATCTACGCCGTAATGCTTATCGCGACCTGTGTCCTCTCTGCGGCAGCAACCGAATGGCTCTGCAACCTAATCAGAAAAAAACCTAATTCCCTCGGTGACTTCAGCGCCGTCGTCACAGGTATAATACTTGCCCTTTCCGTTCCACCAACCCTGCCCCTTTGGGCCGCAGTAATAGGCTCCGCGTTCTCAATCGCTATCGGAAAAATGGTGTTCGGTGGACTCGGTGCAAACATCTTCAACCCCGCTATGGCCGGACGCGCCTTCCTCACCGCCTCTTTCGGCATGCTCATGACGACATGGATCGTCCCTGCAACCATCGACGCACAAATGCCAAAAATCTCCGCCGAAAACAAAATACACGCCATAACCCAGGCTACTCCTCTGGCCTGGAGCAAACAGGCCATAAAACAAAAAACCGGTGCCCAAACTGTAAATCAGCTGACCGAGAACGCCTGGACCGGTGAAATCGGTGGATGCCTTGGAGAAACAAGCACAATAGCACTGCTCCTTGGCGGTCTATACCTGTTTATAAGAAAAACCATAAGTCCACACATACCGCTGGCCATCACCATCTCTGCTTTACTCTTCGCAGAAGTTGCTTATTTAATAAACCCAAATTCATATATATCACCCATTACCCATCTTTTCACCGGTGGTATGCTGCTCTGCATATTTTTTATCGCAACCGACCCCGTAACCGCCCCGCTCTCTGCAAAGGGAATGTGGATTTTCGGTGCTGGCGTCGGAGCAATCATAATGCTGATAAGAATCGTCGGCGAATATCCCGAAGGTGTAATGTACGCCGTCCTGCTCATGAACGCCGTCACACCCTTGATTGACAGGTTATGCAAACAAATACCCGCTGGAGGCAAACCAAATGTCTAAAATAACACACTTCATCCAGCAAAGCTGGCTGCTCATTGTCGCAGCATTCTTCTTCGGATTGCTAATCGCCGTCACAAACGCCGCTTGGCAGCCCAGAATAATCCAAAACGAAGAAAACAAGCTCAACAACCTTATGGCCGGACTCATAACCACAGCACAAAAATTCGAAATTGCAGAAAAACAAATCGAACTGACCGGCGAAAAAGGCAAAATAATCAAAACCGACATCTACAAGGCCCTCGGAGCCGATAACAAAACTCTCGGCTTCGCTTTCGTCGCTTCAGGCCCTGGTTTCGCAGATAAAATTAAACTCGTCGTCGCAGTCAATCAAAATTTCGAAAACTTCTTCGGCTTCAAAGTCCTCGCAAGCAACGAAACACCCGGATTCGGCAGCAAAATAAAGGAAGAATTCTTCGGCAACCAGTTCGAAAACGCGCCCGCAAAAAAACTGATACTCACAAAAATCGGAAACGAAGAACAAATCGACGACCAAATCGTTGCAATAAGCGGCGCAACCGTAAGCTCCGAAGCCGTCGTCAAAATAATAAATAACTTCATAACACAGATTAAAGATAAAATGCAAAATAAGGACTAACCGAAAATGGCTGATGAAACCAAAGCTATAAATCCGGCTTTCTATAAGAATACGCTACTCGCCGGCCTGTGGCGGGAAAATCCCGTCTTCAGACTACTGCTCGGTATGTGCCCCACACTCGCCGTAACCGCCGCACTAAAGCCCGCTCTTACCATGAGCCTAAGCGTCATTTTTGTCCTTATTTGCAGCAACATCGTCGTCTCCCTCATGCGAAACCTCCTGAAACCGCACCTGCGAATTCTCATGTTCACCCTTACTATCGCGACCTTCGTCACCATCGCCGACCTGTTCCTAAAGGCCTTCCTGCCAGGAATGAGCGAAACTCTCGGCCCTTACGTACCGCTGATTATCGTAAACTGCATAATTATCTGTCGCGCAGAAGCCTGCGCCAGCAAAAACAACCTTGCCATTAGCATCATCGACGCCCTCGGTATGGGAGCTGGCTTCACCTTAACACTCTGCGTACTTGCTTCTATTAGAGAAATTCTCTCTACCGGCGCTATTTGGGAAATTAACATCATGCCCAACGCCTTTGTCCCCTCGGCCGCTATGAGCATGCCGGTAGGAGCGTTCATTACTCTCGGACTTCTACTCGGACTCGTAAATGCCGTAACCGCAAAGAAAACCTAAGAGGTAAAATTTATGGATACGCTTAGCATTCTACTTGCCGGTTTTATATCTATCGTAATAGTCAACAACCTCGTCCTGACAAAGTTCCTTGGCATCTGTCCATACCTCGGTGTCTCCGGTAGAATAGACATGGCATTCGGAATGGGCATGGCCGTCACATTCGTCGTCACGCTCTCCGGAACCCTTACATGGATGATTGACCACTGGATTTTAATACTCCCTGGCCTCGAAGTCACAAGATACGTCTGCTTCATTCTCGTTATCGCCGGCGCCGTCCAGCTCGTCGAGATGTACCTTAGAAAATTCTTCCCCTCTCTTTACGAGAGCTTCGGAATATTTCTCCCCCTCATTACCACAAATTGCGCTATCCTCGGCCTCTGCCTCTTCATAAACCTCTGGGCAATTGACAACCTCCTCGAAGCAGTCGTCCTCAGCTTCGGAGCAGGCATCGGTTTCACCATGGCAATTTGCATCATGGCGGGTATCCGTGAAAACCTCAACCTCGCCGACGTACCACAGTGCCTGAAAGGCGCACCAATTACCCTCATTACCGCCGGTTTGCTCACTTTAGCATTTATGGGTTTTGCAGGAATGATAAGATGACTTTACCCGACATTTTACAATTATGGAATGACGCCTGGCCCGCAGGACTGACTATGCTCGGGCTCGGTTTCGGCTTCGCAATTGTTCTGCTTATCGCAAGCGAAAAACTGAAAGTCGCCGTCGATCCGAAAATCGAGCAGATACAAAAAGCTCTCCCCCAAATCGACTGTGGTGCCTGCGGCTTTGCAGGTTGCGCCTCATACGCCAGGGCCGTCGCACAACAGCCGGACCTCATCGGTAAATGCGCACCAGGCGGCGCCGAAGCCGCCAATAAAATCGCGCAGGTACTAAACCTCCAAATCAGCGATTCCGGCGCCCCAAAAAGACCCATCATACATTGCCGAGCACGCACTCAGGACAAAACATTCTACGCCGAATATCAGGGAATATTAAGCTGCACCGCGGCAAACGCCCTACCCAACGTCCAGGCATGCAAATTCGGATGCCTTGGATACAGCGACTGCACAGAAGCCTGCCGGTTCGACGCCCTGCACATCATCGATGGTATCGCCATCGTCGACTACGAAAAATGTACCGGCTGCTCCGCCTGCTCAAGGGCCTGCCCCAGAAACCTCATCGAAATGGTCCCATTCAACCACGAAAACATGCTCTCCGTCGCATGCTCCAACAACGAAAACGGAAAAACAACACGCTCAATGTGCAGGGTCGGCTGCATCGGCTGCGGTCTCTGCGTAAAACAGACCGACTTGTTCTCTGTCGAAAACAACAACGCCCGAATTGACTATGCAAAATACCAGCCAACGGAACAGACCGAAACAGCCGTCAACAAATGCCCCACTGGTGTAATCGTTTACTGCGGAAAATCCGCTCCACCACCCAGAATGCCAAAACAAAAAACCGCCCCAGCTTCCCATTAATCAATCATCCATAATCAATAATCAATTGAAAGTCGGGTCTTTCTTTTCCCAAATTTATCCGCCATCCGTGTGGCAAATTCATTTGCCGGTCCTCTTCCTTTGACTTAGCCCCCAGCCCGCGTGCTGGGGGTCACTTACCGCTCCGCAAACGTAAATCTCCCCCAAATTTATTTGCCGGTCTTCTTTTATTGCTACGACTCGCCGGTTCTATTCGCTACGACCTGGGTGGAGGTTCTATTCCTTATTACCAAAATTATTTGGGGGTATATTTACACCTACAAGCCCAAACTTATCAGGAACTTACATTTAGTACATTGCGCAAATTTCGAATCATTCGCGGCACAAACCGCACATTCCCAACTACAGGGTGTTTCGAAATAGCTCCTTTTAATTCTACTTGTTCCCTTGAATCGAGGTATCCCACGAACTTCTCCCCAACTTTCTTTCTAATTTTCAAAGGTATTTTTGCGCTTGACATGGCATCTCGTATCAGTTGCCCTATGGCATTCGCTAAATCCCGATCCAATACACTAGTGTCACATCCCATAGCTGAAAAGTAGGCAAATTCCACATACAAAACATTGAGATAATAAAGCCCACACTTTGTCAATGCACATGGTTGTTCAGCAAGAACATCCATAGGATCTCCTGATTCCGGCATCAAAAGACCAAAATCTGTAAGTCTATGCATATAGAATTTAATCTCTTCTTTTGACCAACCGTAATCTCCGAATTCATTTAATATATCTTCAGGAGTCACAAAATCAGTTTGTCGTAGCTCGCCGGTTTGTCCTAACCCAACCTCCAGATACTTTAAAAGCCGAAGAGCTGTAAAGTGACTAGCATTTGTCCTTGGTGCTGGCTCAAAAATATTTACAAATCGATGCCCCAATCTCTCGTCAAAAAATTTGTGATCCTCATGTAACAGGCTGTGCAAAACCTCATGAAATGGTATGCTTGTTTGTTGATCGCGTGCATAAGCCCAAAAATAATCATCAATTTTTGTCTGCCCACTAATGAGAAATGAGTAGATCATTTGCAACTGTTCCCGGATATTACCGTTCGAAATTGCGGCTATGCACTCTAGAATTCTAAGATCAGCTTTGTCTGATAGTAAGGATCGCCGAATTAGTGATAAAAACCGGTCAAAATCTACCACGTCCAAGGTGCCTGTCGTGGTATTCAGTGTTACTTTACTGCTCGAAAGCCGGCTTCGTAGAAAAGACAAACGTTTTTCTAATATAAGATCTATAGATTGTGCTTTTACATGAAATTCTCTCGAAGCAAAAGCGTTAAAAGTTGGAGAATTAGTCATTCGACGATATGTTGCTTCACGAAGAGCAATTACAACAACTAAGTTACAACCATATACAAAATCATGCCCGACTTGATACAATTTATCTTGGAGATCAGGTGACTTTTGGTCCATGTTATCAAGTATCAAAATAACTTGTTTTTTCTTCTTCTTAAAATAAGACACGAGTGCATGCAAATGTTCTGATCTGTAATCTTGATATTTTTCTAACAGCTGCCCAATCTGCTTATTTTTTTCACCTTCATCTTCGATAAAAGGCTTTAGAGCACCTTCCATTTCTCTATCAATTCGATCCCTAAAAATCTCATAAAGTTGGTTGAACTTGGTCGTGTATCCTTCTGTCTGACCAATAATTTTATCAATTGCTATTCTTAAAGTACGCTCATGCAATTCCTCTGTTGTGGCATCAATCATGCGATAGTCACAATAGACTATAACACTATTTCTTTTTACATTATCAGGAATTGCCTGATCGAAATACCACCTTAAGAAAGATGTTTTCCCCATTCCAGTTCCCCCCATCACTACAAACATAGGCTTTCCTACAGATTCTATATCTGTCCTTCCCACCGTACGAGCAAAAGCGTCTTTCTTGTGACCAGCACGAACTTCCTCAACAGGAGACCTAAATATCGGTAATTTGTCCACAAGTACAGAGTTTAACTGTCCCTTATAGCGCATTGCGTCTTCACTTGTACAATAACACTCTCTAAGGAACTCGGGATTATTATGAGGTACATCGAGCAAAACCTCTCGGAATGCTGTATCAAGCACTGAGTACAAATCATTCCTATATCCTGAATTAGGAATTTTGACCAGTGTACGAGGTTTCACCTTTAGCAGAGGGCTCTCGCGCGGAAAAGCAAAATCGGAAAGTTTGTCCTGTGCAATTGTTTCCTTTGATAAACACTCATAAAAGAAAGTGAACTGGTCCCGGAGAATTTGAGGAGAACCCAACACAAGCGCATGGCCCTTCAGCCAAGACTCTCGCTCAGAGATTGCTTTGAATGCTATATATTGGTGACCATTAGTCACAAGTGCATAACGTGCACCTTCATGAACACAGTACTCTTGAACCTGGCAGATTGCCTTCCATGCATTCTTCCATTTCTGTATAACACCATTAAGTGAATATTCTTTGCGATCTAAGGTTGTTGGAATCTCAAAAGTCTTTAGATTTTTTTTGGCCTCCACGACCAGTACTGGTTCATGCAAAGATACTATGTAATCTATACACCTCCGTTGTTCATCCTCACAATAATTCTCTTCCCGCTTTATGTGCAAATACTCATCCCATTTCAAAACATCAGTAAGAAGAGGATCAATAAATTTCACACGTGTGTCAGCCTCACTATAATGGTTTTCTTTGTAAAGCTCCAACTTAGATATAAAACTATCTAAATTTTTCAATGCTTCATCTAACATTTTTTTCTCTCACAACTTATGCCAATACTCTATCAAACCACAACTTTTTTATTATTCTTTATTCAAAATTTATTTACTTTAACTCCACTGATATCCACGCGTGCTTTGTCAATCTCGCCTAAACGTTCCAGTCCTCTCGCTATTGAATACAGGCCTGAGCCTATCCAGTCATGCTTCAGGAGGGCTTTCTTGACCGAAGGCAAGTCGTATTTTGTACTAAAAAAAGGCAATTCGACCTCTGATGTTTCCCAATTTGTCACCAATCTCTTGCGGTTCTTATTCCAAAATCTCTTGTCTCGAATAACAAACAGCACAGATACCTCATAATTTCCGGAGATCAGGTTGAAGGCAATGCCTGTTATTTCTAAAGTGCATTTTGGGTTCGTACTCGCTAGTAAGCCAAGATCTTCTAAGTCATCCATGTACCAATCGTGACACAGATGTTTTGACTTTTTCTCGAGTTCCTTTCCGCCCAGCAATTCCTCGTATAGTTCCCGGTAAAACGTGAGTCGAAAATCCAGCTCGTTTTGTGGGGAGACCATCGGTTGATGATAAGCCTCTGGTAGCAAGCTTATCATTCCTTGTCCTCCACCAACTTTCATAGAACGCCGTTGTACAGGAATGATATAATCATCTTTGTCCTCGCGTAATATAGCGACGGTGGCATGAATCCCTCCGACACACAATCTTTTCTTGTAGTCAGCTATGGCTTCCACGCTCCCAAGTAGTTGTGCTCTTCGTTTAAGGTGTTGTCGCCACTCTTGGATCAATGTGTCAACATCAACATCTAGAAGCCCCTGTAAAAGTTCGTGCCAGAGTGAACCGAGACCACACCTGTATCTCAAAAAATCTTCTTTGTGTTCGTTGGAGAAGGTTGTTACCAAATGTGATTCATCCATCTTAATATCAAGAAGGCGGTATATGGACTGATTCCATATATTCAGATTGAACAGCTGTATTTCTGCGAGACTTTGTGCAACTATATCAATGTCCAGATTTGGTAAAGAATTTTCAGGTTTATCCAACGCGTATTTGTTCTCGTCCTCTAAATTCACCTGCGTACATACGAACTCCGGTTTGGCTGCTAATGCCGTTGGACATCTTTCGCCGTCAACGAAAACAGACACTCTCACTAGCTCGTTCTCCTGAAGATCTTGGGGGGGATATATTTCTTCTAGCACTTTTGTGTGCAATCCTTTTGAGATAATCTTGGGAACTTGCTCGAAATACCGGGCTTTTTCTTCCTCTTGCCACTTCTGGGTCAGATATTCCATTTTTTTATTAAAGGATTGAACGAGAGTAGCTGTACTCCGTCCCGTAATAGACGCTACTGCCCCCGCAGCCTGAATAATAGTAAAAGCAACCATGTTATTTATCCCTTCTTATTTTCATTGTATAGCCATCTTCAAGAACATTTGTTTTTACAAATACAACTTGCTAAGTACAAAAGAGTTTCCCAAATCGCTACACA
>Ga0307379_10006165_pt1 | contig 16543 bp, 35 predicted proteins | sample UN2MG_FD_202237 | JGI IMG/M metagenome (GOLD analysis project Ga0307379, IMG submission 202237) | Soil microbial communities from Risofladan, Vaasa, Finland - UN-2 | ecosystem: Environmental > Terrestrial > Soil > Coastal area > Acid sulfate soil | place: Finland: Risofladan, Vaasa | collected... | reverse complement strand
TATCGGATCGCTTGACCACACGAAGAATCATCCAACGGTCGCCGTATTCGTAGCGAACGAGATCTCCCGGCTTGCAGTCACGCAGCCACGTCACCGGCTGGACCACGCGATCACTTCCATCTCGTTCAAAGCCTCGCCGACCCGGTTGAGATCGTGAGCGTCGTTGAGATTTATCGAGAAGGTGCTGATCCCGTAATCATGCGCGGAGGAGAGCACTCGCTTGACCTCCATCCATTGCACGGATGAAGACAGCCCATAGAACCTCTCGGGAGATACGACCCTCACAACCTCGATCAAAGTTTGCAAACCGCCGTAGTGAACGACGCGAAACTCTCCTGGTCTGGGGAAGCTAGCCATGACCCTCTATACCCTGAGCAGTCCTGCTCATGTTGGATTTGAAGGTAGTACAGGATTTTCAAAAGAGGGGCACGTACATAGAGAAAGACCCCGGGGGGGGGTGTCTTCTCAGGGACCGAACCGAGCGGCAGCGGCGATCACTTCCATCTCGTTGACCAACCTCTTGTTGTCCAAGAACAACTGAGCGGTCTTGAAATCGTGCGGATACATCTCCTCGCCGCTCTCGATCAATTCGATCAAGGCGTCGACCGCGATCTTCCGCTTCTGGGTCATGAAGCGCACAGACGCCACAAGCTCTGGATCGTTTCCTGGGTTGGTGAGGCTCAGTTCGAAGGTGTAATCGGGGCGAACCCGGAGAAGCTCTGCACGCTCGTCAGACCCGGGGTCAAGGTGCGCTATCGCGAACCGGGAATAGTCGCGCAACCTATAGAGCGATTTCAGAAGGGCGGAACGGTCCATCTTCCTGCCCAGGATCTCAAGTGCGTGAAAACCCAGACTGTACTTGATCTTGCCTGTCAGATGATCGAATTCTCCGTTCCAGCCGGTCCTGAAATCGTCGGGCTCGAACCGGGCCCAGGCCGGAGGGTTAGTGGTCAATCGCCCCTACGGCATTTTGACCTGGGGCTGACCTGGAAGCCGCTCCCACCGCAATATACGCAGCCGTGGTTCGCGCAGACGTCGTTGATCTCCTCGATGGCCTCGTAGACGTTGCCCTCCTCCTCGTTCACGACCCAGGGGGCGCATTCGCTCCAGTTCTCTGCTGACGTTTCGTCAGCGCCCACTAACCTGGGTGCTGACGTTTCGTCAGCGCCCACCAGCTTGACCCTGCCGGTGCCGAACTCCTCAGCCACCAAGCCCACCGGACCCATGTGATACACGGAGCCCGTCACGGCGCCCATGACGTGAAGCTGAGCCACGCAGGGATTGGAGTGCCTATAGTATTTGCCGACTTCGAATTTCATAAAGTTTCCTTACTGAAGGAATGCCATTTCTGACAAACCCAACAATATGACCAGCGAGAGTTCTTGGCCTTATCGATCACCATATGGCAATAAGCCCCAAGACCGATATGCCCAATATGATCCATGCGAGCCGGAATAACGGCCGAAAGGCGTCATCCACAGATTTATGCATCGACGCCCTAATCTGCTGGCACCTGGCGCAATAATCTACGCCGGTCTCAGGCGGATCAAAACACCATTTGCATTCTGGTAAAGAACGGTCCGATAAACTCATAATTCTCCTGCTGTGGGATCTGCACGGGGATCTGCACCATTTGCGTAGAGCCCGTATGAGATCTTCTTACTCGTATAGTGCCATTTCTGACAGACAGGGCACTGATAGGTATGGAGAGAACGTAACCGCTTGCTTTTAATAGCCTCGTCGTGGGTATCGAAGCTGCGCTTCGCGAGACAATTGACCTCTTCCAAGGTAACGAGAGGGTTGGCCTGTTCCACCTTCTGGCGGCGATTTGAACGACGCTTATCTCTCTGTCGCTCTACCTTCTCTGATTTCCTCTCTTTCTTCTTATGCTTGCAAAGAATCTTTGTGTAACTGTCGCCTTTCCGCTTCTTATGGCTCACTCATAGGCTCCTTTCATCTTTGCGCCTTTCAGATCGCCCGTCGCTTGCTCATGAATTCCCCGCGGGTTCGCCAGGAAGCTCGTCCTGCGCGATCCAAGCTATTGTCTCCATGGCGTTATAGCTCTCTCTGGAGATCGAGGAATCGATCCGACTGTAAGTCATGCCCGAAATCACGTCTTCGACGTGGCTTGGCGCTGGGGGCGCCTGTCTTCCATTCCATGGCCCGAACGGTATCGAGGGCCCTTCGCGGATAAGGACGCCGTCAGGGACCGGATAGGGGCTCTGAAGAGGCTTGGGCGATTGATTCATGCCTCTCTCATACCCTTCATAGGGCTCTAACGTAAACAAAGGACTTATGGAAAGTTGCTTTTGAAAATGAGGTGGCGAGATGATGGCCCTGCCGGCCATTATTTGGCCGGGGGGTCAGCCAGCCAACGCAAAGTGCGTTGGCCGGCCAAACCGTGGGGCTACTCGCCCCCGGCCATTGCGTGCTCCTCCCAATAGAGGATCGCCGCCGCGAATTGCTCGGCGGTGTATTCCGCCTTGGTCCCGCCCGGCAGGGCGAGAAAGTTGCGCGCCATTGCCGACGGGGTCATCGGCTCGGGACCAAGGGTCGGGCGAGCGTTAATGCTCACCAATTCCCATATGCACCCCGTCGGGGCCGCGTCGGGGCCTTCCTCCAGGAGCACGTCTCTCCTGTAAAGGACGAGTTCTACGTGACGTGCTGCCATCTTTTCGGCACCGACGGCAACGGTCACCTTGACGGGCCGTTCACCCTTGGCTCGGGATTCGAACGTGGTCCGGAGGACCGTTTCGGGCGTGATCGCCACCACGCCCGAAAAGAACCCCGCGACCGACACCGAAACGAGCAGCACGCCGTCACGGTAGCCGTCGGACACGCTGCCGACTTCGTCGGCAGCAAGGGTAGCCGCCGCCAGCGCGGCAACGTCTTCAAAGCTCCCACCGAAGTGGGAGAATCGCGAGTCCGCCGTCTGGCGTCGGACGAATGGGTTAACTCCGACAGAATTCATTCAGTCTCCGATTGATTGTTAAGCGGTTTGGATCCGAGCGGGGCGGTCGCCCCTCTCATCCTTCTCTCTCCCCAGTAGGGGAGAGGTTCAAAGCATTTGCTAGATCCGATCCCGCCCCGGTTTGGGGCGGGATCGAATCCCCTAGAGCGTGTTCCAGCGCCCCCGTTCCTTCAGTTGGATCGCCACGCAGCCCGCGTAGGGCGTGCCGAAGTCCTCCAGCGGTTCGAAACCGCTGGCGTCTTCGGGAAGAATCGCGACCCCCTCGTAGTAGAGTTCGCCGTCTCCGTCCAACAGACGGAACCGGACCCCATCCGGGTGAAACACAATCTCCGAGCTTGTACGGGTCTCCCCACGCGGGCCGGTCGTTCCCTCTTGCGCCCCGTCCATGAGGTCTACCGTGATCGTCCAGCAGTAAGACATTTTGATCTCCGTTTGTTTAGCGGTTTGGATCCGAGCGGGGCGGTCGCCCCTCTCATCCTTCTCTCTCCCCTGTTGGGGAGAGGTTCAAAGCGTTTCGAAGGCACACGGGCGGAAGCCAGCCCGCCCCAATCGGGGCGGGCTGTTCCCGCTAGGCCCGGCGACGGGCCGGGATCTTTCGGCCGACGTTGTCGGCAATGGTCTCCGCTTCGGAGAAGCGGAGACCCGGGGCGTTACCCCGCACGCGCCGTGCGGCGCGCGACTCCTGCATCCCCTTGGGGATGCTGCCGGCGCGCACCACGCGCAAATCGCGCGCACCACGCGCGAAGTAGACGGCAACCGTCCACTCCAGGCCCTGAGTCGCGCGGAGCGCAATCCGCTCCGCCTGAGCGGTGATCCGGGCGGCAGCCGCCTTAGCGTCCGCCACGGCCTGGCGCTCCGCGCGACGGGCGGCGGCAGCCGCTTCGCGGTGCGCCTCGGCTGCCAGGCTGGCAGCCCGGCGGGCGTCGGCGTCGGCCTTGTCGGCGGCCTTGTCGGCGGCACGCTTTGCGCGCGCCGTGGCCTTCGCGGCCTTCGCGGCGCGCTTGCGCGCCGCACGGTCGGCGGTGGTGTACTGGAACTTGGACACTTTTGACTTTGCCATAACGAACCCCTTCCAGGGTGCTCGCTCCGATTTGGAGCGCCTTTGTTAATCCGAACGGGGCGAACGTCGCCCCCTTCTGTCTTCTACTCTGCCTTGTCCCCTTAAGGTTCAAAGGCATCGCGAAACCGGGCGTAGGGAATTGCACCCCAAGGCCAAGCCAGTAACTTGCCCGCCCGAAACTCCAAGCGCCGGGAGTAACCCGGCGCTAACTCCGAAACAGGATGCCGGACTTACGACCGCTGCCCCTATCGGGCGGGCGGTCTGCCGCTATCAGCCATTCATAACCTCCCGGGTTCCCCCGTCTTTCCGGGCTCTCGCCCTCGCCCTCGCTTGGGGGCGGTCGCCCCCTCACATCTTTAACTCCCCCCGGTTGGGGAGAGGTTCAAAGCATTTGCTAGATCCGATCCCGCCCCGGTTTGGGGCGGGATCGGATCCCCTAGAGCGCCAGCGCCAGCGCCAGGGCGGGAGCGGAGATGCTCCCGTCGGCGAGCGCCATGGCCCGCCCCGTGTCGGAGCGCGCCCCGTTGATCGGCGAGCGCCATCCGTTGTCGCCCGCGTCGGGGTCAGCGTCGGCCACAATCGCGCCGTGATTGGCGAGATTTGTGACCGCTTCGTAGGCCACTCGCGCGGAATCCACCGGGATCCCTAGCGATTCCGCGTGAGAAGCCTCACGCGCCCACGCGGCACGAAGACCCGCCAGCTTGCGCTGATAGAGGGTCGCGCCGCGCCCCTTCTCCGGCGCTTCGCCACCGATCACGGCCACGAAGTAGGCCGTCAAAGCCTCAGGCGTGATCCGCTTGTGATTCAGCGCGTCAAGCTTCAGAGCGTGCGCCGCAAGCTTGCCCGAATAGTCGGCGAGAAACGCGGGAGCGTCCAAGCGCCACCGATCCGCCACGCCCTTGCTGTGACCGATCCGCAACATGCTGCCGCGCTTGTTCGCGTCGTACTTCGCCACGGCGGACGTGTTCGCGCAGACAACGCGCGTCACCGAGACCATCAAGAAGTCGCGACCGCCCCCCGTGAGATCGGCCACCGCGCAATAGCGCACATCGTGCGCGTCGGCTCCGAAGGTCTCGCGCGTCTTCTCGTCAACGGGCAAGGCACCCTCAACGTAGAAGCGACCCGGCGCGAGCCAGAACACGCCTTCGACCGTCGCGCCAAGCGAGGTTAGCTCGCTCAGGCTCCCGAGAATGTCGCGCGGCTGCGCGCACTGCCAGGACGTGCGCTTGTGGCCACCGGCCACCCCCAAGCGACCCGGGAAACCCCGCGCCTTGATAAGGCTCAGGCCGACGCAGGGGTCGAAGGTCTCGGGATCGACGGGCGAGACGCAGTAGACCTCGGGGGTCAGCCGATCCGGGACCATCCCGGGATCGAGCGTCGGCACGTCCAAGACGGGCGAGCCCGTCATGCTGGCGTGCCAGATTGACTGGACACTGCCCGTGCCACGGGCGAAGAGGGCGAAAGGCACCTTGTTAAGGTCGAACATAATCTCGTGAGACATTGGATCCTCGGTTTCGGTTGAGCGGTTGTTTCGAGCGGGGCGGTCGCCCCTCTCATCCTTCTCTCTGCCAGGTGTTTCGGAGGTTCAAAGCATTCTTTGAACGAACGAAGGCGATCCGGCAGAACGAGCGGGGCGATTACTCGCCCCTCTCATCCTTCTCTCTGCCAGGTGTTTCGGAGGTTCAAAGCGTTTTAGGATGGGTCCCGTTTCTAGGGTGGGCCCATACCCTTTGAACCTCCGAAGCACCTAGCAGAGAGAAGGATGAGGGGAGGTGGCGATGGCTACTCCAGAATGCGGATGCCCGCTTGGCGGGCTGACGCGAAACGTCACCATCTGGGAGTGCTCCGCTTGCGGACACGCCCAAGCGGCGACGGTCCGCAAATGCCGGGGAATATCCGGCGGGTTGCCTTGTGGGCGACCTAAACCCGTAAACCCTATGGGTTTCGGGTGTTGCGATGCGACGTGGCACGCGGGGCGGCCTTGCGGCGCTTGCGGCGCCTTGTCGGAAGATGTGATGCCGTGTTCGGACCTAAACCCCGAACTAACGCATCTCGCCCCGAACGTGAAACGGGGCAATTTCCTAGACCGACGGGGCATCCGTCGGTGCGTCGGCTGCCTCGCCCCCGAATAGGGGGCGGGGCCGGCTTTCGGCATGTACACACTCAACCGATAGGAGCATTACATGGGCGAGCTATGGGCGATCAGTTATCGCCAACGGGCACTATTCTACCTGCACCCCGATATCCACGGGATCGTGTCGGAGGCGCACGCGGCGCGGATCGGGGCCGGAATCATGGGCCTCGATAGTTCTGAGGACGTAGTCGCCGTCAGGGTTGACCTCGACGAGCGACTCGCGGCGCGAGCGACCGGAGCGGAACCGCGCCGGTTCTGAGAGAGTCTGCCCCGCCCCTACCAAGGGGTGGGGTTGGCTTTCGGCATGTACACACTCAACTAAGGAGAGACACGATGGCACGGACGCAAACTCAACAGAACTTGATCGCCAGTCTGAGGCAGATTCTTACAGACGCCGAGAACGGCGAAATCAGTTTCGCCTTGGACGGCTTACACGCGCTGTCGGACCAGGCCGACGAGATTCAAGGTGCTCACGAAAAGGACCAGGGCAGCAATGACAACTAATTAGAAACGGGGGCACCCTTCGGGGTGCCCCTGCCTTCCCTTATGTACGTGCAGTTCATCAGCGGGCTTCCCTCTTGGAGCCGTCTACGTGCGAGGGGCATCATCAGCGGGCTCGCCTCTCTGGGTCCGTACATAAAAAAACTCCGAGCCAGGCCCCCAACAAGGGGGCCCGGCTCAGGAGTCAACCGCTTAGTTTATTAACCGCCCGGGGTCTCGACTCCCGGCCTTCGGTCTCGCTACCTTTCCCCCCGACTAAAGGGCTACTTGGCGAACGAGATAGTCATCCGAAGGGCAATCCATACACGGTTCGTTAAACGAACTTAGTTCTTAGCAGCCAGCCAGGCCGCCCCGTAGTGGAACGGCCTGGCTGGGACTTATCCCGCCGAGGCAAGCGCGTTGTAACCGGCAGCGGATACAACGTAGTGCCCCGTAAACTCAAGTCGCGCAACGAGCCCCTTTCGATAGAGCGCGTTCGCAACTTGACCCGGCGGTTCGGACGCGTAACTACGCGTCATCTCACGCAACTTCGCAAGTTGCGCGCTAGTGACCTTCACTAGACGCGGACCAAGACCGGGACTTGCGCACCACGCGCGACGATCCGAGCCGCGAGCGACTCGGCAGCGGCGAGCATTGCCGCCTTCGCGGTGCGGTGCCTTTCGCACGGCTCCGCGACTGCCACCGCACGCTTGAGCACGGGCGGAGGCGACTCCCCGGTTTCGAGGAGGCGAACGACGATACAGCCGTTCTCGATTGTGGCCCCGACGCGGGGCCAAGACTCACGACGCACGCGGGGCGTGCTCACGCGGTTACGGGGAAGACGGGCTTCCATGATTGGACTCCTCAGAGTGTTAGCGGTTAGTTGATCCGAAGGCGGCGACTGCCCCCTCCTATCCGTCTCTCCCCCAAGGTGGGGAGAGGTTCAAAGCGTTTCGCAGGACCGGCGACGCCACCAAAACAGGCGACGCCACCAATCCGAAGCACGCCAGTCGGCGCAGTTATCGCAATCGCAGGGCATTACTTGTCTGCCCAGTAGATCCGCTCTTTGAGCGCTTCGCGAAGTTCTTCGCACGCCTTGTAGGCGTGTTCATTCCTCGCGTCGGTCGCGTTCTCCAGCTTGGGTAGGTGACCGAGCGCCGTGAGCACGGCGAAGATCCCTTTCCCTTGCAGGTGGCGGTGAGTGGACCGGATCCCGGCGACCATGCCAGGAATCGAGTCCCGCTCGCTGCCTGCGTTGTGGGCGTCCAAGAGCAAGGCGAAAGCCGCTTTCGCCATCGTGTAGGTGTCGTAACGTTCGACGCCGTAATTTTCGAGCGCCATTTTGAGCACACGGACAAGATCGTACGCGTCGTCGCTATGGGTTTCGTGCTTGTTGATTTGATCCTGGATCGAAGTCATGTTTCTTTGCCTTTCAGGCTTAGCGGTTTAGGGGAAGTTGCCCTTCCCTATCCGTCTCTCTGCTAGGGCGGTGAGAGGTTCAAAGCGTTTTGGGGCAGTTTCCATATGGGGCAGTTTCCATATGCTTTGAACCTCCGGTGGACTCGGGGGAGAGACGGATAGAGGAGGCGAAAGCCAAATGAAGACCGCTTATGACCGCATTACCATTGAGCCGTTCGACGATACCTTCTTTGAGGGGTTCGCCGTTTACGGCCACGGCACCTACGGGGCGAATTCCGTGCTGGAGGGGCAGACCTTCCGCACGCAAATCGACCTGGGAGACACCCTGGAAGCGATCCAGGCCATGTATCCCGGGGCCGAAACGCTGGACCACAATACGGCTCCGTTCCGGTTCGGAGACGAGAGCCTGGCAGACCTGAGTGGTCTGCCGACCAGTCCCCCGGACTGGTTTGACCCCGGCGACGCAGGCGAGCGTTGGGACGACGACTACTAGGGGAAACCCTCCCGCCCTTCGGGGCGGGAGGGCCTTTTCTTTCATCAACAAACAGAAGGCATTCATGGCCAAGTTCAAACTCACGCCTGCTCAGAAGTGGTGGGCGACGGAATCAAAGGGCCGCATTGAGAAGGGTTACCTGATCCTCGACAACGAGGAAGTAGGCGACTTCCTCTCCGTCATGGACGGTCTGGTAAGTGACGCCTGGAATTGGTCCGGGAAGGACAACAGGGCCGTCCACTATGCCAACCGCTGGGGCGGAGTTCCGTCCAGTCCGTTGGTGGCCGAACGATTGGCCAAGAAGATCCGCTCCGCCTTCGGCGTGGATTACTAGGGAGCGCAAATGGGAACGCGACGGATCTACGGTGCGGGTCAGCCTTCGGGCTGACCTGCGCCCACCCCTTTTTTTATGCCTATATGGGAACATCAGCGGGCCCGGCTTATTGAGCTTTTTTTATCTGAGGCGGATCATCAGCGGGCTCACCCCTCTGGGCAGTTACAAAAGGAAAGGCGGGGGAGCCCGAAGGCTCCCCCGTTTCCTAGAAACGGCGCTGCAACGCCGCGAACTCCGGTTCGGACGACGGCCACAAGCCGATGTATTCGAGCACGGCAAGGGCGAACTCGCGGCGTGAGCGGCAGACCTCCGACGCAAAGGCATCGGGCGAGAGCCCCGACGCCTTCCAAGCGGACGAATACTGAGCGGGCGGATACATGTTGCCCCCTTTCCTTAAAAGATCGACTGCGGCACCAGCCGCAGAAACTTGAGGACGAAAGCAAGCTGCTCGTCACTGAGGCCGGTCGTATTGCCTTCGTCGTCGTGCGACGTGAAGACTACCGGACCCATGACGCAGTCCTGGCCGTCGAAGATCATGAAGTTTGCCGTGCAATCACGGTCAAACTTGCCCTCTTCGTTAACCCAAAGATCCACGCCTTCGGCGGCAAGCTCGGGAATGTATGGACACTCGAAGCTGGAGCCCTTGCCGCGAGGATCGACCAGCCGTTGCAGATCCGCGATCCCGGGCTTGATCTCCTCGACCTTAGGCGCGTTGACCATGCCCGGCTTCTTTGTGACGACTCGAATCATGTTGCCCTCCTCAGAGCGGTTTGGGGGCAAATCGTTCGCCCCTCTATCCGTCTCTCTGCTTAGTGGGTAAGAGGTTCAAAGCCTTTGGTGTTTATCGTTTGGCTTTGAACCTCTGGCGGACTCGGGAGAGAGACGGGTAGAAGGAGGTGGCGATGGCTACTACTCACGGGTGCTATTGCGCCCCGCGTTACAAGGATAAGGGCCGTTGCTTGGGCCAGTGGCTCAAGATCGGAGATTGGAGCGGATCTAGGCCGTGTCCTAGTTCCTGCCACTGTGGCAAAGAAGCAACGGTTTATCTCGTTGGTCTGGGCGGTAAGGGCCTGGGCGCTTGCGACGAACACAAGAAAGGCGGTAAGTAAATGAAGCGCACCATTTTCATAGGTGACGTTCACGGGTGCCGCGAAGAACTCGCGGAACTCATGCGCGAGGCACTTGTGGGCACCCCGGGCGAGGATCGCGTGATCTTCGTTGGCGACCTAGTAGACAAGGGGCCAGATTCGCTAGGCGTCCTTCGCGACGTGCAACGAATTCTGCGGACCTTCCCCGGTTCCTGCGTAGTTGCTGGGAATCACGAGGAGAAAGCGCTCCGGTTCTTTAAGTCGGGCAAACTCGACAAGCTGAAGGACCAAAGCTGGGTTCACGACGCGACCGAGGCGGATTGGGCCTTCATTGAGGCTATGCCTCTCACCTGGCACGACCAGAAACTAGGGATTCGTGTAATCCATGGTGGAGTCTTCCCGGCCTTGCTGGAGAAGCATCCGGACGCATTCGGGCGGATCGCGGCCCGCGGGTCGAACTGGCATAAGGGCGGGGGCAAGGTTATGGACCGGTCCCGTCGTATGTTGCGAGTGCGATACGTCGGTCAGGATTCGGGCGACATGTTGGCCCTGGGTGAAAACAAGGAGGGCGATCCTTTCTGGGCCGACGTTTACGACGGGTCGCAGGGTTTCGTGGTCTATGGGCATTCGCCTTGGATAGACGGGACCGCTCGACAAAACGATTGGGCAGTCGGTATCGATACCGGATGTGTCTTCGGGGCAAAACTGACTGCGCTCGTAGTGCAGGACGACGATCCTGTGAGGTCATCGGCGCTCGTAAGCGTGGATGCTCACAAGAAATACGCTGAACCTCTGGAGGAGGACTAATGAGCTACTTCGTAACTAATGGACCGCTTGTTTACTTCGGGGAGTCCTCCGGGGCCGACCAATGGATCAAGCGGAACATCAAGACCGCGCAGGAGTCGAGCGCGGTTGCATTGGAGCCGCTTCCGCCAACCGAGGTTCACCCTGGGGTGCTCCGCTATCTTAAGAAGGAGGGCTAATGTCCTACTACAAGACGAAGGACGGTCTGTTCTGTGGGCAGGCGGTCGATTCGGACGGAGAAATGGTCGCGTTGCGAACACGCGACGGCGTCTCCTGGTTCAAGCGCTCCGACCTGGAGACGGTGCCTATGGCGGAAGCCCTCAACCTCTGGTGAGGTTGGGGGCTCTCCCCTTTTTTGTCTGCGTATGGGGCATCAGCGGGCTCGCCTTTCCTTGGGCATAGACATAAAAAAAGACAAGGGAGCCCCGAAGGGCTCCCCATTCTTAACTTACGCCGCCTCCCACGTCACGGTTGGGCGGCGCTTCGCGTCGAGCTTGTCGCAGTCCACGGTGTAGACCCATTCGATGTCGCCGTGGTCCCTCATGCAAACGGCTACACTTAAGAACCCCAGAGGCTTCTCCGGATCACGCGCATACTGGCTGGCCTGCCAGACCAAGAACTTTGCGGCGAGATACTCGGGATCTTTGTAGCGCGTATCGCCGTCGCACTGTTCTTCTACCGCTTGGAAGAAAGCCACGAGAGCGGCAGGCACCCCGTGCTTCCCGTCCGGGTAACCGTCGCTGTGGCGATAGATGTTGGCCTGGGTCTTGCCCCAGCCGTTGAAGTGAATGTTACAGCGAGTGCTCATTACGCTAGCTCTCCATTGTGAAGGCCCCCAAGACCGGGCCCGGCCCGGGTAGCTACGAGCTACCCGGGCTGGCCCAAGGAGGAAGGCTTATGATGTTCTCTCTGCCGAGGCTATGGAAGGTTCAAAGGCTATTGACCCGTCGCCACTGACCCAACGTGAGTCAGCCCCACGATCACAACCTTATCGGATTTGCACCCTCGGCAGCGAACCGCGTAGGGCTGACCGGTCTCGTTCCACTCGTCCCAATCCTCGGGCTTAGACACTCGGGCCTGGTTCGGCCGGCCGAAGTAGGAACACGGCTCGATCTTCGTTGGCGGAACTTCGCCCCGCTTCATCTTCAACTCGTGGAAAAGTTTCCAATTCGGACGCTCGACTGTCTCATTGAGACAGATAACAACGCCGTCTGCTGTTTCGAGTTCTTCGTCGAGCCACTTAAAGGGCTCGACCATTTCTTGGTGATCCCCGGTCGCCCAATCGTCCGCATTCGCGGCCCGGTCGATCAACTTCTGAGAATCGCGGTAGTTCTTAGGTCGCACGCACCCGAAGGGGCAAACACCTCCAGACCATTTGGCCTTGAACGTTGTCTTGCATTCGTAGCAGACGTAGGACTGCTCCTCTTTGAACTCGGAAAGGTCCGGTTCCCCGTAGCGCTCGACCAGGACGCGCTCGCTCGGTCGCCACCCTTGGTCGGTCGCGTGCCTCTCAGGCTTGAAGCCTGCAAAGAGGGCTGAAGGGGCCAACGACGGATCGAAGCACGATTGATGGACAAGTCGCCACCTGCCGTCCTCCTCGCCCAGTTCGATCCCGCCGATCTCTCCGTAGCCGTCTTCGTAACGGCCCGAACGTCTGTCCCCGTTGGGCCAGACGATAACTACGTCCGTGAACTTCTGATAACCCGGCTGCGGGCCGTGCATGACTTCCTGGTTACAGACGGCGCAGCACCAACTAAATTGTCCCATTGCTTACTCCTCTCTCGCGTAGGCGTAGTCCGTAAGATCGTCGCCGGTCTCTCGGCTCTGTTTCGTTCCACAACGCTTGCACTCGACGTGCAAGGGCGGCTTGGTCTTCCTGATAGCAACGCCCTCTCTCCCCGCAACGGGGAGATTGCACGCAACGCAGCGCATATCGCAGATCATTCGGTCCTCCTTATCCGTTACTCCGCCGGGGGTTCCGAAGGTTCAAAGGCTGGTTAGTGTAGAGCTTACTAACGATACGCTTAAGCGCGGTATCGATAGTGTTATCGTTGAGGTAGCTATACAGTGCCTTGATAGACGGGCTGCTTTTGATTGACGTAGCGGCGTGGAAAAGATCCCATCGGTAGCGCTCCGCACTGTGCCCTTCCTTTGTGTAAGACTCTGGCGTAGCTAGCGGGTTCTGCTCTTGGAGAGTAGTACACGCTACTAGTAGCGCCTGGTAGTGTTCGGGTAGCATCTTCATATTCGGTCCTCCTTATCCGTCTCTCTCCCGAGTCTGTCAGAGGTTCAAAGCGTTTGGGGCAGTCTCCATATGCTTTGAACCTCTGACAGACTCGGGAGAGAGACGGATAGCCAGAGGAGGCAACATGAACACGAAGACTACTGAATACACCTGCACCCTGACCGCCGACGGGTGGCAGCTTTACTCAACCATGCGGGGCGTGAAGGCCATCGCGGCGGATCTTTCGGGCACGCTGACCACCAAGGTCCGTGCGGCCAAGGCAAAGATCGCGGCAGAGCCTTGTTTGAGCGAGCGCAAGCTCGCGGAGCAAATCCGCGACGAGATGTACCGGGACATGTCCAAGGTATCCAAGTTCGGGGCGCGTGACACCGAACCCGAATGCTCCTTGGTCAACGAACTGGAGATCGCCTTCGGTCTCGACCAATACAGCCTGGAGCGCTAAATGGCAGCGCTCGTTAGCGACGACCTGACGCTGAATCAAGTCCTGAAACGGCTTGGTTACACAGTGGTCCGACACCGTGAAGCGAGCAACGGGGCACGTGGCCGATCCGTCCGAAAGGGCGGAAAGGCCGTGCGCTTCCCGACCGGAACGCTCACTGGTGATCACCAATGGGTGGACAGCCTCGAACATACGACCGCCGGAATTGTCTGGCGGTATCTACACAACAAGGGAGAAATCAAATGCAACACGAGTCACTGATCGCGGAAGCGATTGCGGAATTCCCGAAGACGTTTGGACTTCGGGGGTTCCCGGGCCAACGGTTCAGCCTCAGCCAGAAATCGTCTTACGTTCGGAACGGTGAGGTCATGCTTTACACCGTCACATCCGGAGGCTTGGACTTCGCTAAGGGAACGCCGGCAGAAATGCGGGCGCAGATCGTGAACTAAGGACGGGGAGCCCTTCGGGGCTCCCCTGTCTTTTTTTGTGCCTATGAAAGACATCAGCGGGCTCTCCTCCTGTGGGCACAGACATTAAAAAAGAGGAGGGAGGGGCCGAAGCCCCTCCCTTAATCCTCCTCCCATTCCGAGAACCGAAGCTGCTCGGGATAGCGAGCGCTGAGATTCACCTTCGCGTGGTGTCGCTTCCCAACCTCAGGCTCGAAGGGGAACTCCGCGACTGGAACCCCAACGTCCTGTTGGGTATCCCAGCCGGGAACGACCACCCTCACCTCTTCGGGGTAGACCCGAGTCACCCTGACCAGGGTTCGCCACGTCTCGTCCATAGATTCCTCCTATTGCTTGAGCGTCGCGCTGAGGCGAAGCCCGTCACTGAAGATCGCCATTCGCATAGCGCCTGGCAACAGGCCAAGAACTTCAAGCGTTTCGACCGTCGAATGCTTGAACATCTTCTCCAGTTCCTCTCGCACCCGCTCACGCGATACCCTGCTGAGCATCTCGATTGCCGTCCGAGACCGAAGTCCGTAGCCGGTATCGGTATCCGGAACGAGACCCTTCGTTACCTGGAAGCGGTAGCCTCGAAGAACTCGAAGGCCGTCTTCCTTGATCCGTTCCAAGGGCTTGCCGACGAAGCGAAGCAACCCGGCCCTTAGATCGACACGACCGCCGAATGGATCAATGATCTCTCCCGTTTCCAGATCACGGGCCATAGCGTTGACGGTGAAGTCACGACGCGCAAGGTCATCCTCCAACGTGCCAGGCTCGGTCGAGTCGGGCCGACGCCCGTCCCCGTGGAAGCCGTCCTTCCGGGCCAGCACGAAGTCAACTGCCTTGCACTGTTCTCGGAGCTTGTGGCCGCTAGGAACGCTCGCCTTGAACGTTACGAATTCAGGCTTGAACGTGCCAGGGATCGGGTTGAGCCCCAACACCTTGGCGTGATCGACGCCAGCCTCGAAAGAGGAGGCTCCGACCAGTAACAGGTCAATGTCGTTGGTCGGCACGCGGAGTATTGAATCTCGAACGCAACCGCCTACTTCGTAAGTCTTGATGGTCATGCTTTCCTCCTTTTGGTTATTGCTTGATCGTCACGCCAGCGCCCGCCCGGTGAACAGGCGACGCACCGAAGCCATGTAGGCCAGCACGCCTCCTTCCAGACCCTGATACTCACTAGGACCGATCCCGAACTTGTCGTGCAGGTCGATCATGGCCTTGCAGGCCCGGTGCCGAACGGTGTCCTTCGTTGAGATTCCGTACCCGCCCATGCCGCAGGAATCGAAGAACGCCTCAAGGCGGTAGCACTCGTCGCGTGCTTCCTCCACTGTCATTTCGTCGTGATGCTTGTCCATGTTCACCCTGCTCCTTGTTCCTGTTGTTGGGTTGTTGGTCAGGGAGGGGCCGAAGCCCCTCCCTGCCCTAGTAATCGAACGGCTCGTAGTCGCTGACTCCGATACCCAAGTCGGCACCGAAGTCCTCGTAATCGTCCCCGCCCATGTAGCCAATGGGGCGGTTCGCGCACGACTCGCAATACCAGCCGTGGACCGAGACGGAAATGTTCGACGGGGTGAGCTTTACGCCGCACCCGTCTTCGCATTCGTCGTCCGACCCGATCCCTTGCTTCGCCCAGCCCGCCCGGACCTTGATCCAAGCGTCGTATTGCTCCTGCTGCCGATCAGCTTGGTCTTCGCCAAGCGACTCAGAGTAGCCGGCAGCGCTGACCGCTCTGAGGTTGTCACTGTCATACATGGCTCTCGCCTCCTTATCCGTCTCTCTGCATTGTTGCTGAAAGGTTCAAAGGCTAACCCCAGAAGATTTCTGGGGAGCCACGTTCGACGGCAATTTCTGCCAAGCGTCGAAGCCGTTCCACGTAGGAATCGATCTGATCCTGGGAACGACCCATGTTGATAAACTTGCAGCCGAGGCTTACGCCTTCGGGCGTCAAGCGAACCGCTTGCCCTTCGGTGCGCTCCACAACACCGTTGGCGGTGTTGAAAAGAACGGCAAGCCGCGCAAGGACCATGGAAGGATCAAGCGATCCTCCGTAAACGTCCTCGCAGGGAAGGTTTAGAAGGTCTTGGACAATGAAGGTCGCATTACCGTTCGCAACGTTGAACTCACCGTCTACGGTCCCCATACGAACCGCGACCGCCGAGATAGCGTCGTGATCGCCACCGTCGCCGTAGCAAGAGTCGCAGTCGTGGTCGGCCTGGACCTTGTCCACGACCGTTGAATAAACGTCGTGCCCACCACAAGCGGGACACGGTTGAGCGCGGGCGGTTTCTTCGTCCGCGCGAGTAACCGCGCGGAATTCGCACGGAAGCATGAATGTAACGCTCATCGTCACCTCCTTATCCGTCTCTCTCCCCTGTTGGGGAGAGGTTCAAAGCATATGGAGACTGGGCCCATAGGTGACCTTCGACCATTTGCTTTGAACCTCTTGCGGACTGAGGAGAGAGACGGACAGAGCCAAGGGTGGCTCCCCTAAAGAGAAGGATCACCGCATGAGTAGTCGAGTTTTCGAAGCGAAGACGGGTCACACTGACGCCAGGCCACAGGTTTGTGGCTTGTCCAATCGCAAGATCGTGGAAGGAGACCAGATCATGTATCTGGTCTGCACCGGG
>Ga0307379_10006161_pt1 | contig 16548 bp, 12 predicted proteins | sample UN2MG_FD_202237 | JGI IMG/M metagenome (GOLD analysis project Ga0307379, IMG submission 202237) | Soil microbial communities from Risofladan, Vaasa, Finland - UN-2 | ecosystem: Environmental > Terrestrial > Soil > Coastal area > Acid sulfate soil | place: Finland: Risofladan, Vaasa | collected... | reverse complement strand
GATGTCTTCTTCGAGGTCTTTTCCGGGTTCGGCACGGTCGGCCTTTCCCTGGGTATCACCTCCAAGTTGAACGTCTTCAGCAAGGTCACGGTCAGCCTCTTGATGTATGCCGGGCGAATCGGACCGCTGACCCTGCTCTTGGTTTTCAGCCGGCGCCGGGCGCTCGGGAAATATGATTACATTGAAGAGAGGGTTCTGATTGGCTAGAATAGAAGGGGTGAATCAACAATGAAATTCGCGGTCATCGGGTTGGGAAGCTTCGGGTCCAATGTCGCCAAAACCCTCTACGAGAGGGGGCATGAGGTCCTGGCCATCGATAAGGACAAGAGCAGGATCGAAGAGGCCAAGTCCTTTTCCTCCCACGCCGTCCTGACCGATGCCTCGGAAATGGAGAACCTCGAGGCTCTAGAGGTGAGAGGGATGGACGTGGTCGTGGTCAGCCTCGGGGAGGCGATGGAGGCCTCGATCCTAACCGTCCTTCACCTTCACGAGATGGGGGTCAAGCGCATCGTCGCCAAGGCCTCCACCGAGGATCACGGCAAGATCCTGGAGGCCGTCGGCGTGACCGAGATCATCAACCCGGAGAAGGACATGGCCATCCGGACGGCGCTCAAACTGACCAGCCCGGCCATCCTGGAATGCCTGCCGCTCATGTCCGGGATCAGCATCCAAGAAATCGCCCCCCCGGACCGGTTCATCGGCAAATCCCTAAGAGAGCTCGACCTGCGCAATAAGTACGAGATCCAGGTCCTCGCCGTCAGGGAACTCGTCCCTGAACGGACCGTTTATATTCCCAAGGCGGACTTCGTCATCAAGGACAGCGACGTTCTTATCGTCATGGGGGATGAGAAGAAGCTGGAGAAAATAACGTCCCCCTGAGCCCGCCCCTTACTCTCCGAGAAGCCCCCGCAGAATCTCCTGGGCCACCGGCTTGGCCTGCCGGCCCGTTTCCCGGGCGGGCCCCACACATGAGGGGCAACCCTCCTGGCAGGGACAGAGGTTGATGGTCTTCAGGCCGTGTTTGAGGAGATCCTTTTCCAGTTCGAACAGGGCCGGGCTCAACCCGATGCCGCCGGGATAGTTATCGTAAATAAAGATATTGGGCTCGAAATCAGGCTCGATAAAAACCGGGTTTTCATCGAAGGTGGCGATGCGGAGCGGAATGTCCCGCGGCGGGACGGACTCGCCCGTCAAGTTGTCGCCGAGCGAAACGCCGACGTCGTGGAGGTCGCACATCATGAACAGCGGCGAGACCTGGTGGAGAAGGTAGGCCAGGCCGAAAAGGCCGTTGATCTTTTCCTCCGAGGAAAAGGGCAGGGACTGGATGAGGGCGGCGGGGATGGTCAGCCAGTAGGCGGTGGTGTGCATCTCGTTCTGGGGAAGGCTGAGGTTGCCGGCGCCGACGTTTTCCTGGGTAAAGAGCTTGATCTTCTTGAACCCGACGACCTGGGTGGCGACGTGGACTTCGCCGTGGGAGATGTGGCAGCGGGCGAGTCCTTTCTTGTTGAAGACGTCCAGGATCTTGATCTTGGTGTAGTCGATGGCGTCGGTGAAGTAATCGACGTCCGTCTTCTTGACATAGGCCTTGCGCTCGTCGAAATCGAGCTTCTCGACGAAGTACTGCTCGCCCTCGCACATGTAGATGGCCTTGGGGTGGAGAGTCGTCAGGGCGGAGGAGAAGTCGACCTCGGCGATGACTTTGGTCTCGTCGGTCGCGTCGACGACGACGAAGTTGTCCGAGCTAATGCTGCGCAGGCTGACGCCGTCGGCCGGGTAGGCGTCCGAGGTCCAGTACCACTTGTCCTTGGAATGGTGGAGCATCTTCTCCTCTTCCAGGAACTTGAGGATCCCGGCGATGTCGAGCCGGCCGAACTTCTCGCCGTCGCCGAAGGGGAGCTCGAAGGCGGCGCATTCGACATGGCTGACCAGGATGGAGAGATTATCGGGGTTGATGAGGGCCTTTTCCGGGCTCTTGGCGAAGAAATAATCGGGATGGTTGACGATGAACTGGTCGAGCGGCGAGCTCGAAGCCACGAGGACGGCCGCGGACCTTCCGGTCTTCCGGCCGGCCCGGCCCGCCCTCTGCCAGGTGCTGGCGATCGTCCCCGGGTAGCCGGCCAGGACGGCCACGTCGAGGCTTCCGATGTCGATGCCTAACTCCAGGGCGTTCGTGGAGACGACGCCCAGGATCTTCCCTTCCCGCAGCCCCTTCTCGATCTCCCGGCGTTTGAGCGGGAGATAGCCGCCCCGGTAGCCCCGGATGAGCCCTTCCCTCTGGACGGCGGTCTCGATATCCTCCTTGAGGTAGGTGAGGAGAACCTCGGTGTTGAGCCGGCTCTGGGCGAAGACGATCGTCTGGAGGTCGTTGCGCAGGAAGATCCCGGCCACCCGTCTCGCTTCATTGATGTAGGACCGCCGGATGCCCAGGAACTTGTTGACCACGGGCGGCGTGTAGAAGATGAAGAATTTCTCGCCCCGGGGCGCTCCGTTGTCGTCGACGAGTGTGACCGGCTCTTCGATCATCTTCTCGGCCACCTCCACGGGGTTGGCAATCGTCGCCGTGCAGAGGATGAACTGCGGGGAGGACCCGTAGAAGCCGGCGACCCGCTTGAGCCGCCTCAGGACGTTGGCCAGGTGGCTGCCGAAGATCCCCCGGTAGTTGTGCAGCTCGTCGATGACGATGTATTTGAGGTTCTTGAAGAGGTTGATCCATTTGGTGTGATGGGGCAGGATGCCGGCGTGGAGCATGTCGGGGTTGGTCAGGACGATCTGGCCGACCGACCGGATGGCCTTGCGCGCGTCCCGGGGCGTATCGCCGTCGTAGGTGTGGATCCGGATGCCTTCGGGAAGGAGCCCGATGACCTCGTCGAGCTCGGCCCTTTGGTCCTGAGCGAGGGCTTTGGTGGGGAAGAGATAAACGGCCCGGCTGGCTGGGTCGTTGAGGACGGCGTTGAGCACAGGGAGGTTGTAACAAAGGGTCTTGCCCGAAGCGGTCGGTGTGACCACAACGATGTGGCCGCCGCTCTGGAGGAGCTCCCAGGAGGATCTTTGGTGGGAGTAGAGCTTCTGATAGCCTTTTTTCTGGAAAGCGGCCAGGAGGGCGGGGTGGATATCGGGCGGATACTCGGCGGTGCGGCCTTCCTGGGCCGGGATGTGCTTGACCGCGGTGATGGAATCTTCCTTGAGCCCCATCTCCTGAAGGGCCTTTAGGGACTTGAGGAGACTCTCTTCCCGCGTCATCATAGAACCTCAATCCATCCTACATGATTGAAATCCCCGGGTCAATTTTCTGGGAGCTCTCCTGCTTGCGGGTTGGGCCGCCTTCTTGTGAAGAAGACGTCGAACCGCTAGAATAGAGACATGCTCGAAGAGATCCGGGTCAAGAAGGCGGCGCAGCACAACCTCAAGCGCCTCGACGTCAATCTGCCTCGCAACAAGCTGATCGTGGTCACGGGTCCGAGCGGGTCGGGGAAGAGTTCGCTGGCCTTCGACACCCTGTACGCCGAGGGTCAGCGCCGTTATATCGAGTGCCTCTCCGCTTACGCCCGCCAGTACATCGAGCAGATGGAAAAGCCCGAGGTCGAGTCGATCGAGGGGCTCTCGCCGTCCATCTCCATCGACCAGAAGACCATCTCCTCCAATCCCCGGTCCACTGTCGGGACGGTGACCGAGATCCACGACCTGCTGCGCCTTTTCTACGCCCGCGTGGGGACGCCGCACTGTCCGAGCTGCGGCCGGCAGGTCAGCTCCCAGACTCCCCGGCAGATCGTCCGTCTTATCCGGGAGTCATTTGCCGGGGAAAAGCTGGCCATCCTGGCGCCGGTCGTCAGAGGGCGGAAGGGCGAGTATTCCCGGCTCTTCGAGAGGTTCCAGAAAAAAGGCTTTCTCCGCTTCCGACTGGACGGGAAATTCCGGGAGCTGGAGGAGTCGGTCCGGCTGGAAAAGACAAAGAAACACAATATCGAGGTGCTAGTGGACGAGGTCTCGGCCTCCCGGGAAACCGCCCAGCGGTTTGAGGAGGCCGTGGAGAAAGCCCTGGAAATTTCGGGCGGAGACCTGCTCGTCGTCCGGCCGGGCGGGAAGGAGGTTTTCTTCTCGCTCAAGCTCCTCTGCCCGTTCTGCGAGGTCAGCCTGCCCGATCTCGAGCCGCGGAGTTTCTCCTTCAACAGCCCCTACGGAGCCTGCCCGCGCTGCCACGGGCTGGGGTTCCAGACGATCCTCAACGAGTGGGGCGAGGTCGAACTCACCGCGGACGTCTGTCCCCAGTGTCGTGGAGCCAGGCTGAAGAAGGAGAGTCTGGCCGTCAAAATTGGGGGGAAGAACATTCATGAACTGAGCGACCTGCCGGTGGACAAGCTCATCGTCGAGATGCGGTCCTTCCGGTTCGAGGCGGCCGCGGCGATTGTCGCCTCGAAGATCCAGAAAGAAATATTGTCCCGGCTTGAGATCATGGTCGAACTAGGGATGCCCTATCTCCAGCTCAGCCGGACGACGGGATCTCTGTCCGGAGGAGAGGCGCAGCGCGTCCGTTTGGCCGCCCAGGTCGGAGCGCGGCTCCGCGGCGTCCTCTACGTGCTGGACGAGCCGACCGTCGGGCTTCACCAGCGGGACAACAGCCGGCTCATCGGACTGCTCCGGGGCATCCGCGACGAGGGAAACTCCGTCATCGTCGTCGAGCACGACGAGCAGACCATCCGCTCGGCCGATTACATCCTGGACCTGGGACCGGGCGCCGGGGAGGACGGAGGCTACAAGGTGGCGGAAGGCGATCTCAGTCAGGTCCTGGCGGTCTCCGCTTCCCTCACCTCCCAGTATCTCCGGGGAGAGAAGACGATCCCCGTGCCCAAGGAAAGGAGAAAACCCAGTGGCTGGTTGACGATCGTCAAGGCGAAGGAGCACAACCTCAAGGATTTAGACATCCGGGTCCCGCTCGGGACGATGACGGCGGTGACGGGCGTTTCGGGGTCGGGCAAGAGCACGCTGGTCTGCGACATCCTCTACCGAGGCCTGCTCAATCTTTTCCACAACGCCAAGCAGAAGGTCGGCGCTCACGAGGCCCTCCTCGGTATCGAGGGGCTCGACAAGGTCATTGCCGTCGACCAGAAGCCGATCGGCAGGACACCTCGATCAAACCCGGCGACTTATACCGGCCTGCTCACGCCGCTGCGGGAGCTTTTCTCCCGCACGCCGGAAGCACGGATGAGGGGCTATACTCCCAGCCGCTTCAGCTTCAACCTGGCTGGCGGCCGCTGCGAGGAATGCGAAGGGGCGGGGGCGAAGAAGATCGAGATGCACTTTCTTCCCGATGTCCTGGTGACCTGTGACCGCTGTGGCGGCAGCCGGTACAACAAGGAGACCCTGGCCGTCCTCTACAAAGACCGGAGCATCGCCGATTTCCTGGCCATGACCGTTGATGAGGCCTTCGGCTATCTCCGGGCTCATCCGCTGCTCAAAAGAAAGTTGGCCACTCTCCGGTCGGTCGGCCTGGGTTACATCCGGCTCGGCCAGCCGGCCCCGACGCTGTCGGGCGGAGAGGCCCAACGCATCAAGTTGACCAAGGAACTGGGGAGGAAGAGCACGGGTCGGACGCTCTTCCTGCTCGACGAACCCACCACCGGGCTTCACTTCGACGACGTGCGCAAGCTCCTCGAGCTTCTTTGGGAGCTCGTGGGCCGGGGCAATACGGTGGTCGTCATCGAGCACAACCTCGACGTCATCAAGTCCTGCGATCATGTCATCGACCTGGGGCCGGAGGGAGGCGAGGAGGGCGGCTGGATCGTCGCCCAGGGCACGCCGGAGGAGATCGCTGCCGAAGAAAGGTCCCATACCGGACGGTTCCTGAAGGGTGTCCTGCGGTTTGAGGAGAGAGCCCGTGGGGTTTGACGAGGTCCTGGGCAACAGCCGGGTGAAGAAGATCCTGCGGCTGGCCTTGCAAAAAAGCCGCGTCCCGAACTCGCTCCTTTTCTGCGGGCCGGAAGGAGTCGGCAAGAGGAGTCTGGCCTTCGTCCTGGCCAAGGCTATCAATTGCCAGAGACGACAGGATGACGCTTGCGATGAGTGCCCGGCGTGTCGGGCCGTTTCGGCGGGGCGGTTCCCCGACGTCCAGGAAATCAAGCCCGATGGACAGGTCATCAAGGTGGAGCATGTCCGGGAGATGCGCCAGCTCGCTTACCTGCGGCCGATGTCCGGAAAGAAGCGAGTGTTCATCATCACGGAAGCGGAAAAGCTCACCGACGAATCGGCCAACACGCTGCTCAAGATTCTGGAAGAGCCGCCCTTTTTCTCGCAGTTCATCCTGATCACCCCCAATCCCCATCTCATCCTGCCGACGATCAAATCGCGCTGCCAGACCCTTCATTTCGTGCCGGTCGGCAAGGAGGAGATCGTCAGGGCGCTCAAGGAAAAAGGCTATCCGGAGGACCGGGCGCGGATCATCTCGCTCTATGTCAGGGGAAATTTCGGGGAGGCGCTGGGGCTGGACTGGGAGGAGATCCAAAGCAAACGCCGGGAAGCCTGGGCGCTTTTCCTCTCCTTCCTGACAAATGAAGAGCCTGCTTTATTCTTGAGGAACTACGGGTTCGCCCAGCGGAACATCATCCGCGACGACCTGGAAATGTCCCTGGAGATCATGGCTTCCTTCTGCCGCGATCTCATCCTGATAAAGGAAAAAGGCGACCCCGCGCTCCTCCTCAATCCCGACTATGCTGAGGATATCCGGGCCCTGGAAAAAGAATGGAGCCTGGAACGGTGCCGGCAGTGCCTCCGGCGGATCGACGCGGCGATCTCCGGACTCGTCCGGTACCTGAACATAAGCCTGATCGTCAGCTCTTTCTATTCATTATTGGGAGAAGATACTCATGACCGAGATCATCTGTCTCGTTTCTGAGAGCACCGGTAAGATCCTCCGGGCTCAACAGGGCGGTTGGAACGTCCAGAGAGGGGATCTCTTGATGGTCGAAACCGACCTGGGCGGGGACCTGGCCGAAGTGGTCGACATCTCCTCCGAGGTGTGCCGCCTGCCCAAGGCCGGGCGGGGAGCCGTCAGGATCATCCGCCGGGCGACCGACGACGATATCGGGAAGTTCCGCTGGCTCCGGGAGAAAGAGCACCGGGCCCATGCTTTCTGTCTTCAGAGGATCAAGAGCCGGAACCTGCCGATGAAGCTGGTGGCGGTGAAATATTTCTTCAGTGAGAAGAAGGGGATCTTCTTTTACACGGCCGACGGCCGGATCGATTTCCGTCAGCTCGTCAAGGACCTGGCCAAGGAGCTGAGGATGCGCATCGAGATGCGCCAGATCGGCGTCCGCGACGAGGCCAAGATGGTCGGCGGGATGGGCGTCTGCGGCCGCGCCCTCTGCTGCGCGAGTTTCATGAAGACCTTCGAGCCGGTGACCATTCAGAAGGCGAGAAAACAGCAGATCGTCATCAACCCGACCAAGATTTCGGGATTGTGCGGCCGGCTGATGTGCTGCCTGGCCTTTGAAGAAGACAGCCGGGGGCGGATGTACAGCGAGGACGAGAATCAGATCGAGGACTGACCGCGGCGGGCGGGTTACTGGCCGGGCGAAACCTGGAACTGCACCCTGCTCGAGACGGCGATCAGCGTTCCCTTGGACGAAAAAGCCTTGACCTGCCAGGAGTATTTCTGGCCGGCCACCATCTGCCGCTTGACCTCGTCAGGGACAGCGATCCGCGTGACCCTGGTCGCGGCCGTCCAGAGCAGGCTGCTGTTGTAAACAAAGATCTTGTATTCGACATCCTCCCCGAGCTTCTGCCACTCGAAGTAGGCGGGAACGGACCGGACGTCGATCACCGGCGAGATCAGGGTCAGAGACTGGCCGCGGACGATCTCGTTGTCGCTCAACACGAACTGGGGAGTTTGCCCCTGGAACCGGGGCAGGACCCCGAACACGGCGAACAGAACGACGGCTGCGGCCACCCCGACCGTCGCCCACTGCCGGGGCGTGAAGGACGTCAGGGCGCGCTTCCAGGCGGGCACCCAATCCCTTCGTCCGGCCGCGGGCTCTTCCCTGAAAATCCAGGCGCCGCGGGCCTTGATCGTGGAGACCAGGGTATCGCGTTCTTCCATCATCCGGAAACAGCTCGGGCAGTTGAAATAGTGCTCCTCGAGCTGCTCCTTGGCTGCCCCTTCCAATCTATTCAGGAGGTAATCATCGATCTGGTCGGCATACTGGCATTTTTTCATGCTCGTTCACCTTTCTTCCGGTTTCAACGATTTAGTCGCCGGATGGCAGGGAAAATGGAAAAATTTCATGGCTTGATCATCTTCCGGAGGAGTTTCTGGGCATAGTTGATCCGCTCGCTGACCCTCCGGGGAGAAATGCCCAGGCGTTCCGCCACCTCGTCCCGGGTCAGCTCCTGAAAATAGTAAAGATTCAGGACCTCCTTGAACTTGGGCTTGAGCTGCTGGACGGCCTCGGCCAGGATCCGGGCCCTCTCCCGGCTTTCCGCATTCTCACAGGGATCGGGCAGGGGTTTAGGCTCAGGGATGCCTTTCAGGACCTTGGTTTTTTGCCGAATGTGATCGACGATCCGGCGGCTGGTGATGGTGTAGATGAAGGTCCCGATCGAGGACTCCCCCCTGAATTCGCCCTTGGTCACTTTCTCGATCACCTGGGTGATAATCTCGTTGACCACGTCCTCCCAGTCGGGGGTCTGAACACCCAGGGATTTCTTGACCTTGAAGCTGACGACGGGCCGGTACTTGACGACCATCTCGTCGAGGTCGACATGGGCAGACGGATATTCCACAAAAGCCATTATATAGCGTGTCTAAACCATTGACAAGGGTGGATTTACAAGAAAAAACTCCCCTCTATGGAGGGGGGCTACTCACCTAAGCCCTCGCCTGGGGGGCTGAAAAAACGTCCGCTGAGAATTCAATTTTAAGGGGGGAGGGGCGACTAAAGGTATGCGAGTTAAAAATGAGAAGTCTCGTCCCCACTCCAGAAATGACGGGCCTGCCGAAGAGGCTCCTCCCCGGAAAAGAGAACCTCTTGGTCATCGAAGACCGCAGGGGCGCCCGGACCGCTTTTCCGCTCTCCCTTAGCCAGAACGAATATTTGTTCGCCCTCCGGGGGAACGAGGACTTCCTGGGTTCGCCGAAGAGCGGCGAGAGCTATTCTTCATGGAACGGGCTGAGCACGAGATTCCACAAAATCTTTCTGGCCAAGGAGGCCATGAAGGACCTCAGCCACTGGTATGAGCAGACCTTCCGGGAACGGGACGAACTGGACGATGGTGGATTCGCCGAAAAACAGCGCTTCTTCAACTCCAACCTGATCCAGTTCATCGCCGCCACGGATGACAACGAGGACACGGTCGGACACTCCCAGTTTGTGGCCAACTATACTCTCCTCTTGGCCCGCGAGCTGGGGATCGAAGATCAGAAGTACCTGGTCGACCTCGAAAGAGGCGCCCTGCTCCATGATATCGGGAAGATCGGCATCCCCGAATCCATCCTGAGAAAAAAGGGCCCGCTGACCATGATCGAGAGAGAGGTCATCAAGGACCATCCCCTTCTCGGCTACAAGCTGATCGAGGGGTTTTCGTTCTTGGAAAGGGCCGCCCAGGTGGTCCTCTATCACCACGAACACTTCTCCGGCAAAGGCTATCCCTACGGCCTCGCCGGAGAGCAAATCCCTCTCGAGGCCAGAATCTTCTCCCTCGCCGACACGGTGGATGCCATCACATCGGACCGGCCCTATCGGAAGGGGCGGAGCTTCGAAGAAGCCCGGGTCGAAATCGAGCGGCATAGTGGCAGTCAGTTTGACCCCGAGCTGGTCGAGGTCTTTCTCTCCATTCCTCAGGAAAGATGGCAGAAAGCCAAAGTGGACACCCTGAGGACCCTCCGTTTGCCCACCATTCACTGATTTTCTTTAAAATCCTTTCCTTGGCAATCCCGGCCCAGCCGGGACTCTGCCTTCTCGAAGGGCGAAATCTCTTCCAGGAGTCCGGCGAGAATCTCCGCGGTATGATAAGCACGGACATGTTTGGCCTCGGTTTCTAGACCCGAGCGGAGCTGGAACAGACAGCCGGGGCAGTCTGTGGCAACCAATGACGCTCCACTCTTGAGGATATCCTCTTTCTTCTTACCCCAGAGATGGGCGGAGATCTCAGGATTCCTGGCGGAAAAGACACCGCAGAACCCGCAGCAGGACGGAGGCTCTTTTTGCTCGGCCAGGTCGAATCCGAGGGCGCGCAGGAGAAGAGGTGGTGTGTCCCCGGGCCGGAGTTCGTTGAGGTAGTGGCAGGGATAATGATAATAGACTTCTCTTTTGCCGGTGGCCGTGGACTGCGGCAGATGCCCTCTTGAGGCCAGGAAGGCGGTGTAATCCTGGACCCGGCCGCTGAAGCGGGCGGCCCGGGGATCGATCCGGGGATAGTGGTTCTTGAGGAGGGAATGTCCTGTGGGGCAGACGGTGATGATGACATCAGGATCTTCCCTGGCGAATGATTCCAGGTTTTGCTTGGCCAGGGCGCGGACGGCCTTCGCATCCCCGAGATGAAGGCTGGGCGCGCCGCAGCACACCTGCTCCGGCGGTACGACCACCCTGTAGCCGAAATGGGCCAGGGATTTGAGGACGCTCTCCCTGACCTCGGGGAAAAAATATTTGACCAGGCAGCCTTGGAAAAGATACGCCTTGGGCCCCTTTCCGCGAGCTTCCGGCTGGTTTTTTTGCGGTTTCAGCACGGGGATCCTCTTTCCTCTCGTCCAGACGAGCGGCAGGCGCCGGAGATAGCCCTCCTTCTGCCAGACCTTTTGTAAAACAGCCAGAAGGCTTGCGCCCTTTTCGGACAGCGCCTTGGATTTAAATAGCCAGGAGAGACCTTTCTCTCGGAGACCTGCGCCCTGGAGGTCCTTGAGCTTCAGCAGGAGATCCCCCGTGAGAATACCCACAGGGCAGAAATCTTCGCACTTCTTGCAGTCGGCGCAGAACCCGAGCGTCCGGTAGGACTCCCCGAGCGAACGGGTCATGGCCGTCAGCAGCGTCCCGATGCCCCCGGGATAAACGGGGCCGCCGAAGACATGACCGCCCACGGATTGGAACACCGGACAGACCAGCATGCAGCCACCGCATTTCAGGCAATAGAGGATGTCTTTGAAGTCCTCGCTCTCGGCCAGGGCCAGCCGGCCGCCGTCGAGGATGATGATGTGGACCTCCTCAGGCCCGTGGACTCCGACGATGGGCTCTTTCTCGATGTCGGTGGTCGAGCTTGGCCCGGTGATGAAGGACACATAGGAGGTCAGCTTCTTGCCCGCCGAGGCGACGGTCAATACCTTGAGCAGGACGGCCGCCTCTTCGAGCGTCTCGACGAATTTTTCCGCCGTCACCACCGCGATATGGACGGGCGGAAGCGTGGTCGTCAGGCGGACATTCCCTTCGTTGCTGACGACGACCAGCGTTCCGGATTCGGCGATGGCGAAGTTCGCTCCGGAGATGCCGATGTCCGCATTTATGAAATGCTTTCGCATCTCCTCCCTGGCGATCCGGACGATCTCCCTGGCGTCGGCGGCCACGACCCGGCCGAGCCGGCGGGTGAGGATTTCGGCGATCCTTTCTTTGGTCAGGTGGAGCGCCGGCGCGGTGATGTGGGAGGGCCTGTCCCCGGCCAGCTGGATGATCCACTCCCCGAGGTCGGTCTCGACGACCTGAAACCCGCTTTTCTCCAGGGCGTCATTCAACCCGATCTCCTCGCTGACCATGGATTTGGATTTGACGATGAGCCGGGCCTTCTTCTCCCGGGCGATCCGGAGGATGGTGTCGACCGCCTCTTGAGGACCGGAGGCCCGATGGACGTTCGCTCCGGCTTTTTGGGCCTCCCGGGTGAACCGCTCGACGAGCTCCGGAAGCCGGCCGACGTTTTTCTCCCGGATGGCCCGGGCTTTTTGTTTGTATTCGTCCCAGGGAATTTCCCGGCTGGTCTCGAGATATCTCTGGTTGTGCTGGAAGGAGGCCCGCCCCAGGGCTTTTTGGAGGTTGACATCTTGGAGAGCCTTTCTGGCCCGGCGCCGGATCCTCAGGCGGGAGAACACCTAGGACTCCTTTTCGCGGACCTTATTCCCCAAGTAGGTCTGTGGGTCGACCAGGATCTCTCGGGGCTTGCTCCCCTCCGAGGGACCGAGGATCCCTTCCTGCTCCATCTGGTCGATTATCCGGGCGGCCCGGGCGTATCCCAGCTTGAGCTTTCTCTGCAGCCAGGAGGCCGAAGCCTGGCCCGTGGCCAGGATGAGCCTGACCGCCTCGTCATAGAGCTCGTCCTTTTCACCCCTGTCCTCCCATCCCTGGGCTGTGGGTGCCTTGATGAATTTGACGAGCTTCTCGTCGAATTCAGGCGCCCGCTGTTCCTTGACGAATTTGACCAGGCGGGTGACCTCCGGGATGGAGATGAAGGCGCAGTGGAGGCGGATAAGACGCGGATAGTTCGGCGGCATGAACAGCATGTCCCCCAGTCCCAGGAGCTTATCGGCCCCGGCCGTATCGATGATGATGCGGGAGTCGACCTTCGAGGGGACCCGGAAGGCGATGCGGCAGGCGAAGTTGTTCTTGATCGTGCCGGTAATGACGTCGATGGATGGCCGCTGGGTGGCCAGGACGAGATGGATCCCGACGGCCCGGGCGAGCTGGGCCAGGCGGGCGATACCGTATTCGACCTCCTGGGCGCCCACCATCATCAGCTCGGCCAATTCATCGATGATGATGACGATATAAGGGAGCGGCTTGAGCCTTTGCTTTTCTTCGTCCGTGAGCTTCCCCTTTTTTTCCTGCAGAATCTTGTTGACCTGATGGTTGTACTGGACGATATCCCGGACCTTGAGAAAGCTGAGGCGGTGGTAGCGCTCTTCCATCTTCCGGATGGCATCCATCAGGACGCCCCCGGCTTTCTTGGGGTCGTTGATGACGGGCGTGAGCAGATGGGGAATGCCGTCATAGAGGGTGAACTCGAGCCGCTTGGGGTCGATCAGGATGAGCTTGACCTCTTCGGGGGTCGCCTTGTAGAGGATGCTGGCGATCAGGGCGTTGAGGGCGACGCTCTTGCCGGTGCCGGTGGCGCCGGCGATCAGGAGGTGGGGCATGACCGAGAGGTCGGTGATATAAACCTCGCCGTGGATCGTCTTGCCCAGGGCGAAAGTCAGCTTGGAAGGGGATTTGAGGAATTTTTCGGACTGGATGATGTCCCGGAGCTTGATAAGCTCCCGCCTGTTGTTGGGGATCTCTACGCCCAGAGAGGAGCGGCCCGGGATCCTCTGGATGCGAACGGACTCGGCGCCCAGGGCCAGGGAAAGGTCCTCGGAAAGATTGGCCACCTGGCTGACCTTGATCCCGGGATTGGGCGAGAACTCGTAGGTCGTGATGACCGGCCCGGGATGGTACTCCTTGACCTCGCCCTCGACGCGGAATTCCTTGAGCTTCTCTTCGATCCGCATCTTTTTCTCATAGAGCTCGTTCTTGTCGATCTGCTCGGAAGGAGCGCCGGGATCGAGCAGGGTAAAGGGCGGGAAATGATAATCGCCTTTCTTCTCCATCTCGGGGAAGAGGAGCTTCTCCGGCTGGGCCATCTGGGGCGGATGGATGAGGATCGGCTCCGGCCTCAGACCCTTCCTGAGTTCTTTCTTTTCTTCCCTTTTCCCTTTCGGCCCGGCCTCTGCCTCCTTCTCCTCCAACTCTTTCCGGCCCTTTTCTCTCTTCTGTTCTTTCTCCGGCGACTGGGTGTATTTATCGACGACCTTCCTGCGCATCTTCTCTTTGGCCTTGGATCTCTGGTAGTCGGTCACCCGGATGCGGACCTCTTTGAAGGCGAAGTTCAGGACCCGGCCAAAGAAACCGATCAACCTTCCCAGGGAGAGTTCGGTGGAGAAAAGGATGAAAAGAAAGAGCAGGGCGAGGAGGAAAATGAGGGTACCCGCCTGGCTGAGATAGCGGACCAGGATCGACGTCAGGAAGGCGCCCAGGACGCCTCCCGCTTCGATATCGGCCCCTTTCCAGGAAAAGCGGAAGAAGAGCAGGGAGAAGAGACCGCCGAGGATGAGGAGCAAAAGGAGGCTTCCCCCGATCCTCAGCCAGAAAGGCCCTCTGTTCCGAGGAAGAAGCGCCCTAACGCTCAAAGTGCCGAGGATGATGGGCAGCAGGAAAGCTCCCAATCCGAAGACCTGAAGGACCGCTTCGGCAAGCGAGGCTCCGACTTTGCCGCCGTAATTATGGACGCTCTGGGCGGACGAGGCGACGCTTGCCCAGGACGGGTCATGGGCGTCGTAGCTGATCAGGCTGATGAAGGTGAAGACGGAGAAAAGGAGGACGAGCAGGCTGACGACCTCGGCGGAGCGGAAGTGTCTGTTCCGGGGCTCCTTCCTCTTGGGGGCAGCCTTCTTCTTTTTCCGGGGCTTCATTGGGGTGATTATAACATAACCGGACCCTTTTCCTTAAGGCGGGCCGCCGGATTGGAGTCAAGGACTGGCCGGCCGCCGATGTCCGGGAAAGGAAAGCGAAAGAAGGCCCGGCCTGATTATGCCTAGAAAGCAAGGGCCAGGCCCGCGCCGTACTCGAAGCCGCCGAGCTGGATCGAGACGTCGTTCTCTTCGGCCTTGGCCCAGGTGTATTTGAGCCTGAGGTTGATCAGCACCGGCACGCTCCGGGAAAAACGGATATAGGTGCCGCCCGTGATATGGTAGCCATTGGTGTAGTTCAGGACCGTCCCGATGGGATTTTCCTCGTAATAGAAATAGAAATCCACGCCGGCTCCGAGGTAGGGATTGAAGAGGCCGAGGGGGAAGATATAGCGAAAACCCAGGTCAACAGGAACGATGTAAAAAGTCGTTTTCTCCTTGGAGAATGTCAGCTTCCCTTCCCTGTAGTAGTATCTGATGTCCAGATAAAAGTTGACGTTGGAGACGACGGCGGTAGACAGAGACAGCCCGCTCATCAATCCGCCCGGGTCATAAACGGCATCGAAACGCGGCTCGTTCATGTCGTAGCCGCTCAGAGTGAACTCCACCGAGCCCTGACGGATCGCCCGCTCAGAGGACGAGAAAGCAAGGATATTCAGGGCGAGAGAAACGGCCAGGAAAAGGGCAGCCTTTTTTGTGCTCATCCGGTTCGCCACCAGGGTCCTCCTTGCAGGGATGGTTTCCTTGGGCCGCCATGGCTTGAGTCGCCGACCCGCCCAAGAGTTTGAGCTTTCCATCGTCGAATGCCTCATATCGATGGCAAATTATCATACCATGCCCGGCCATCTTTAGGCAACTTATCTTTCCGGCCGCCGGATGCTCCCCCTGTACCCGGCGGATTTTGCGCCGCTTCCCTCAGGGCATGCGTCTGGAGAGAAACTTCCACAGATATTCCTTGGGGATTCCCAGGATCTGGTCCCTCCACAGCCGGTCGCACTGAGAGCAGGTCTCCAGGTCGGCGATATCCCGGCGCAGGATCTTCTCCCGCAACCGGACCATCCTGTCGTTGTTCCAGATCCGGGCCAGGGTCCCTTCCCGGACGTTTCCCAACGGATAATAACCGTGAAAATCCTGAGTGCAGGGAAGGACGGTCCCGTCCCAGAAGATGATGAGCGCCTGCCAGAGGAACGTGCAGGGGACGTACTTTTTTCCGGGCCGGGCCGGACCGGTCTCTCCCGCCCAGTTGTGGATTTCCTTGATCTCGAGCCGGTCGAGGGGCAGCCCCCTGAAATTGTCCAGGAATCGCTTCCGCTCCCGGTTGTCCACACCCTTGTAGAGGTCCGGGAAGTTGATCAGCTCGAAGATCGTATAGGGCGTCCGGGCGCGCAGCTCCTTCTTGACCTCGAGGAAGCGGATGATGTTGCGGAGCGTTTTTTCGAAGTCGGCGTTGACACGGATGCTCTCGTAGGTCTTCTTGTCATAGCCGTCGAAGGAGAAGGAGATCTGGTCAAGGCCGGCGGCGATGAGCTGCCGGGACTTTCCCTCATCCATGAGGGTGGCGTTGGTGTGGAACTTGGTCCGGATTCCGGCGGAATGCGCGTATTCCACCATCCGGAAGAAATCGGGATGGAGCAGGCCTTCGCCGCGGTGGATGAGGTTGGCATCGAAGACGAACTCGCGCGCTTCATCGACAATTTTTCGGAAAAGGCCGAAGTTCATGAACCCCTTCTCTTCTTTCTTGAGGTCCTTGTTCGGGCACATAACGCAGCGAAGATTGCAGATGCTGGTGGCCTCGATCCAGAGGCGGACGGGACGATAGGGGAGAATGGTTTTCTTTCTTTTATAACTGAAAAAAACCTGCAGCAGACGCCGGTAGTAATGGAACAAACTCACGCCGTCACCTTTCCTCTTTGACGATAAATGGACGGCTGATTTATACCACTCCGAGGGTATTCTAGCAACAGCGGGAGAGCCGGTCGAAAAGTCCAACAAACTGGCCGATAGAGAGCTGCTCGGCCCGGATGTTTTCTTTGAAGGAGAGATGCCGGAATGATTCCCGAAGGAGGTCGAGTGGATAGGGGCCTGATTTGAGGTTGTTGAGCAAGGTTTTTCTTCGCTGGGCGAAGGACATCCGGAGGAAG
>Ga0307379_10006160_pt1 | contig 16552 bp, 10 predicted proteins | sample UN2MG_FD_202237 | JGI IMG/M metagenome (GOLD analysis project Ga0307379, IMG submission 202237) | Soil microbial communities from Risofladan, Vaasa, Finland - UN-2 | ecosystem: Environmental > Terrestrial > Soil > Coastal area > Acid sulfate soil | place: Finland: Risofladan, Vaasa | collected... | reverse complement strand
ACCGCTGTTATCCGTGCCGACTTTTGTATAATCGATGACAATCGACCTCCGGTAGGAATAGTTGCAAATGGGAAGAAAGCCCGTCTCCTCATCCCCAGAGACATAAGTATAAAAACTGCCGGGAGCATTCTGGTTGCTGTACTCGGTCCTGATCCAGCTCGCCGAGCGGGCGATGTTGGAGACGCGGACCTCGTCAAGGGTGCCGTCTAGCTCATTTCCGCCCCCTTCGGTACCCATACGGAAAGGGTAGGCATCACTGGAAAAAGAGCCTGTCGCATTTTCATTTGAATTTCCGAAATTTCCATCATTGTAACTGATAAGAGTATCACCGTCGTACGTCAGCGCAACATACGACCAGGCCCCACCAGTGACCGCTGCAGTGATGTTTGCCGCATGTGCGGAGGTGCCCACACTATCTCGAAATCGACACTCCAGGTCAGTGGTGCCCATTTTCTGCAGAATATAGAACGAGTGATCTGCGTCACCATTACGAATACCAAAATATCCATCAAAATTAGCAGGAGCGCTGCTCGCTGGCTGCACCCATCCGCTGATCGTCATTGCAGTGGTTAGATGCTGCGAGAAATTGGCTATCTCGATAAAGTCATCGTTATCGTCACCGGCAAAATCGAAAGCGCCGCTGATTTTTCCACCGGCGGCTACCGAGTCTGTATCGGAGTCGGTGAGCGTACCGTGCTGGTTGCCCGATGAATCCGTGTAGAAACCACTTTCCGTAGAGGTGCCGTCATTTAAATGCCACACGCCCTTGAAATTGTCATCCCAGACGTTTGCCGGATCCTCTGTGGGAGAAGAAATGCAGCCGTTTCCATAATAGATGTAAATGTCCGTGTTTGTCCCATCATCATAATACAGAACGGGGATTCTCACCCAGGCGACAAGGACCCCGTTTACCTCATCATAGTATTCAATCTCGTGATCCAGCTGGCTTGCGTCCGAGCCTCTGAAGATAATATCCCAGCCGTCGGCATTGGTGACATGGCCGTCATAGTCGGTATGCTTCAAATTATTATCGGTCAAGCTGATAAGAACAGGGAAATCTATAAGATTGGAGGTACCATAGACCTCGGTGCCAAGAATGCTGATCTTATTCCGGTAGGTAAAAACGCAGTTAGATGTTATATGAGGGCCGGTGCCGGCTCCGGAAGCGTAGTTTATAGAAGTATCATAGGCAAATATCTTGTAATAATAATCGGTGCCGTTGGTAAGTCCAGTATCGGTAAAAGTTTCAAGGCTTCCAACATACCGAACCGTGCTTGCGCCTATTGTATTGTCCTGAACATATTCCGTTCCCTCAGTGGGGGCATCGGTTATTGAAACGGTGTTTCGTAAAATCATCACTCTATAAAAATCAGTGCCAGGATTGGTCCAATTGAGTTCAACTTGAGTATCACCGGGAGTAATGGTTCCCCAGGTAGCATCAGCCGGAGGAGAATTATCCACTGTGATAGTGGCGCTGTCGGTGTCAGTGCCTAATTGAGAGTTAGTGCAGCTAAAGGAAGTAACAGTGCCGGTAACCGCATAGGTTCCTGCTGCCAGGGAATGATCTTTGGCAGTAAAATAAACCCTGAAGGGAGTTTCAGAGGTAGTTACAGGAATTGCCGTGCCGCCGCTAAAGTCCCAGGTGTCGTCTCCACCAGGATCAGAAACCGTTGCAAAATACTGGGTACTCTTAGTATTATCCCAAATCTCTATACTGGCAATGGCAGCGGTATTGGCAGTGGTTACGGTAAGGGTGTCAACAGAATCGGTGTCGGCACTCGCTATAAAAGTAAACTGATCAAGATATTGGTCAGCGCTGCCAGGAGCAGCAGTAGAGTCTGTTGGGTCAGCCCCATCGCCGAGAGTGGTAGTTGCCGGGGGCGCCGCTATAGTTTCATCTATGTTGAAGAGTATTTGTTTTCCACTCTCTCCATATGCCCCAAATTTCGTCTCTATATCCGAGCTGGTTGCATCAGTGGGTGTGAATGACATCTTGAATGCAAACGTGTTCCCGGAGGAAATTTCGCCTTCCAGACCCGTGAGATCGGTCCATATATGGGCTGTACCCAATGTGACGGTCTCTGAATGGAAATCGAGGTAGTCTCCGATGAGGGCACCGGTGTCCGGGTCTGCATTGTAGAGGTAGATCTTAAATGTTCCGCCGACATCCTTTGCTTTGAAATAGATCTCGTTCCCACTCGACTGACACGTAACCGTCATATTAGACGCGTAGCCACCGTTGTCAAAATATGCGGTCAGAAGATGCGTTTCAGCCGTGGTCGAAACAATGAACTTTACCTTATCCTCGCTTTTTGCCGTCCCGCCACTACAGTATGCGGTTGCGTTCTCTATCATTTCAATAGTCTCGGGGCCAGTGAGCTCGACTTTGACAACATTGCACACAGTATCAAGACTCAAATCCGCTAGAATGTTCTGAACCTGGTATTCGGTCACTGCCGCCTGGGCCCTGGGTGCCAGACCGGTCAGGAGGGCAATCAGGAGCGCTGCCACAAGGCATACACGCACGCCCTGGGACAAGCCGCACGCTGGGGATAGGGACATTCTCTCGTTTCCGTCCGCAGTGGAGATCCCTTTGTCCCGCACTCTTGATATCCTTTTCATATGCCTTTGCACTATCATTTTAATCCTCCGTTTGCCCCTTTATTTATTTGGGGTAAAATCTTTACTTTTGACATTTTTTCCTCTATTCTCTCTACACTTCCTATCGTTATCGTAATGTTTTCATCTTATTGTTATTTTAATTTTCTCACGAACATCGTTAAGTTTGCTTCGTGCTTCTGAAAAATCCGGGTTCAACTCCAAGGCGCGCATCCACTCCATCTCGGCTTTGGCCCATTGATTCTGCTTAAAATAGGCAACGCCCAGGTTGTAGTTCGTGAGGGCAAAGTCTGGCCTCAGCTTCTGGATCTGACGGTAGCTCTCGATCGCCTCCTTGAATTTTTCCTGCTTAATGCGGGTGTTGCCGATATTCATGTACGCTGAAACCAGGCTCGGGTCCAGCTCTATTGCCAGCTGGTACTGATTCACCGCTGCGTCGTATCTGCCTGTGCGTTCATAGACAATACCCAGATTGTTGTGGGCCCCGGCATACCGCACTTCCCCTGACGTGGATTTCTTAAATGCCACTGCTGCCTGTTCCAGACGGTTTGCCGTGAGAGCGATGGTGCCCAGGTCAAGATTGGCCTTGGCATAAAGCACCTCTAAATCGAAGTGGCCAGATAACAACGCCCTGTCACCTTTGATAAAATTATCTATGGCTTTTATGCTCTTTTCATATGATTTGGTTGCCTCGTTCGGGCGCCCTGCGTCCTTAAAGCTGTCCCCAATCTCGTAGTTGAGCTTTGCCAGCAGATACGCAGCGTCATAATCGTTTGGACTTATGGCCAGCGCATCTTCAAACTTCTTTATGGCATCTTGTGCCGCACCTTTTGCATAACGGATATATCCGCGAAGGACTTCCTTTTTGGCCTCAAACCTTTCGAGCAAGTCCTTTTGAATCTCTGCGGTGATTTCAACCGATAACAAAGACCGGAGCATACTCACAGGGTTCGATCGATAGTGATAGAGCTCTTCCAAGAGTACTGTGGATCGACCTTCAAGCAGGGTTTTGGGCGCGGAATACTCCAACAGGGAGTTATCATCCGTATGGAGCGAGGCTCCTTTTGTGTACTCAGCAATCGCCTCCTTGGTGATGACAAGTCTGTTAAGGAACGAGGCAAGGTCCGTCATATGCATTTTCACCAGATCGGCTCTCATGCTTTCGTCATCCAGGCGTCCTAAAAGCATCTGGTAATCGATATTCAAATCTTCCGGGGAACCGATAAGAAGGTAATCGCCTCCCAAGCTGGCCTCCCACACCATAACATGTGGAAAAGCGGTATGAAAAGTACGGACGATCGTCTTGAAATCAATAGAGGACATGGAATAGGCGTGCACCCACTGGCACATCACCCCACCCTTCCGGAGGCGCCGTTTCGCCAGCTCGAAAAACTCCCGGGTGAAGAGATTTGCCATGCCCGAGATCCAGGGATTGGATGGTTCGGAGATGATCACGTCGTATTGCTTGCGAGTGAGAGCAAGATGATTGCGACCGTCGGCCACAATGAGGCTGGCCCTTTGGTCGTTGAGTGCATCACCGGCAAAATCCTGGAAATATTTACTGGCTTCCACCACGACCGGTTCTATTTCGACCACATCCACTGCTTTCACCGGGTACCGCTCCACCGCCCCCAGCGTCATCCCGCTCCCCAGTCCGATAATGAGGGCATCCTCTGCACTTTGATGAAGCAAGAGCGGCAGATGCCCGAGCATCAACTGGGTCGCAGCGTCGCTCTTGGCCGTAGCATCCGCCTTGCCGTTTATCTCCAGCACCAGGTCCCCATCAGTCGTTTTTTTTACGGAAACAACGGCGTTAAGACCCTCTTTAAAAAAGAGGAGTTGATATCCCTCTTTCATTGCCGCCTCAAGCTCGAGACCTTTTTGGACTGAAACATTCTTATAGAGGTCAGCGTAGATATAAGGGCCGCTGGTTAGGATAGATGTATCCCAGGTGGAGATCGGGTACCATAGCACCACAGCTATCACCGCAGTCACCAGCGCTCCAACAATACGTCTGGGGATGGCGAGGGTCGGAGCATGGAGGACAATTATTACCGCAACAAAAATATTCATTGAAACAGCGAAAAAAATACTCTTCTGCGCACCCAGCCATGGAATCAAGAAAAAGCCTGCGATAAAAGACCCGAAAATTGCACCGAGAGTATTCGCAGCGTACACATTGCCGAAGAACCTTCCTACCCGCTTGACATCCCTCGCGCAGATTTTTATGGCTATGGGTACCGCTGCCCCCATCATGAATGTGGGGATAAGCAGGAGAGGAAAAATGATGCCAAACTCTGCAAAATGGATGTGCTTAAAAGAATTAATGGAGCTGAAAACGGATTTGGCGGCCACGACGGGCAGCTTGCCAAGGAGAGGGACAACGAGAAGGGCAGATATCCCTATAATCCCTTCTACCACGGCCAACCCCAGGACCAGATGCTTTCTCCGGTCAATGAATTTCCCGATGAAAAGACTTCCTAAAGCCAGGCCGCAGATAAAGGCTGTGACAATCAAGCTGAAGGCATAGACTGAAGACCCGATAGAAAGCGACAGCACCCTTGTCCAGGCAATCTGGTAGATCATTGCGGCAACGCCGGAGAGTCCGATCCCGGCCATGACCACAAAAGTGATCGTCTTCCAACGTCCCCGAATGACCTCTTCCTCTATTTCTCTTTTCTTCTTTTTTTTCTCTTTTTCCTTGAATTCCTCTTTTTTTTCCTCGAGCTCCACATGGGGACGATTTCTGAAGAGAATCAACACACACGCTGCAATCGCGAGGTTAAGGAAAGCGGCACTGTAGATCGTCAGGGTGATTCCCAGGCGAGGGATGAGGATGAATCCCGCGGCAAACGAGCCCAGCACAGCTCCGAAGGTGTTCACTCCGTAGATCTTGCTTACGGTCCAGCCAAGGTGTGTCTGTCTCTTTACAAAATATTTGCTGATAACCGGAAGTGTCGCTCCCATCAAGGTGGTGGGAACAAGAAGGATGATTCCACAGACGAGAAAACGCAGCAGGCTGAAGCCATAAAAAGAGGGATTAACATTCTGATATATGAACCGGAAGAGAGGTTCTGTTGCTGCTATAAGAAGAGGCACCAGCAGCGCATAGGCACCGATGCCCCCTTCTAGAAGACCGTAAGTTTTTAACGGATTCTTGATTTTGTCCTCAAGCCTTCCGGCCAGAAAACTTCCCAGTGCCAGTCCACCCATAAAGGCGGTGAGTACGGTAGTGATTGAAAAAACCGTGTTTCCGATGACAAGCGAGAGCATCTTCATCCAGAGAATTTCATAGATCAATCCGCACGTACCGGAGAAAAGCAAAAAGGTCAGGATCAATGGACCTGTCCAGCGCAAAGCCAGGCTGTTTTTAGCTTTTATATTCTTCATTTATTTATATTTTTAGTCATATGGTCCTATTCTTAATCACATTATCCTGTTCTCAGTCATATCGTCATTCATTCCTTATGTGAGATTGCTTCGCTCCCTTCAGTCGCTCGCAATGACAATTTAGCTGTCATTGCGAGGCGCGTAGCGCCGCGGCAATCTCATATAAAAAAAATTCCGGGCCCATCTTTTGATGTGAAAAGCACAGAGTCTGATCGTCCGGATAATTTTCACTCTCCGGCTGTAAAGGTCTATGCTGCGTCCCCCACGCTCCACGGAGACGACCTTACCCAAAACCTGTTGTGCCTCGACCGGATCATCGCAGGTTAGCGAAGCATCGCCACGTAAAATAAATATGAGCTGAGGATTCAGTGCCTTAGAGTGAATCGATGCTTGTGTCGATGAGTGAGCGGAGGAATGAGCCAGTGAGGGAGTCGATACATGAGTCGAGAAATTAGCCGGGGAATGAGATGTGGACTGAATCGCGAAATTAGCCGAAGAGTGAGATTGGGAGTCGCTTTTTTCGCTCTTGATGCTGACGACCCGATGAGCAATGACCTTCCTTCCCACGATATAAAGGAGAATGTCTCCCCGTTTGATATTGACTGGCGCAATGGGTGCTACTGTGATGGTCTCCCCTTCCTTTATTGCGGGATGCATACTCCGGCCAGGTGCTTGAAATCGCACACTTTGCCCGCGACGCAGAAACTCAGTGCTCACGTCAATAAATAAGTGCTGTAAGCTGCGCATCTCGGACTCTTTGATGTTCTGCGGACATCGTGCCGCCGACTCTTTGCTGTGCTGTGGACATCGTGTGACGCGCTCGCTGCTGAGTTGCGGACAGCATGTCGCGGACTCTTTGATGTTCTGCGGACTGGGAGTCGAGCACGTGCTGTTGTACTGAGAACTAAATGATCGAGATTTAGCGCTTTGATCGGGATTTGGAACTGGGGAATTGTAGACAAGGGAAAGGAACCGAGTATTGAGTAAAGAATCTCGAGAATTGAATAAAGAGGACTGAGGGGATGGGCAGTGCAAGGATTTTAATTTTTCCCGCTTGGCCTGCAATTTCCCATTATTCATTACTTTATCCTCAGTCCTCATCACTCAATTCTCCAATTTTTGAATAAACTCAATCACCCGTTTATCAGGAACAAAGCTAAGTTCACAGCAGGGAACAGCTTTGGCGACCTTTCCCAAAAAACCGAGACTGAAGTCAATTGCTTCAGTTCTATAAAAAGAAGAAAAGCTGCAAGTAAAGAGGCGCTCTACAGCTTCAGCTTTTCTTTTTAGATGCAGTGCGTTTATTTGTCCTTTTTTCAGGAAATAGATTCTTGTCAAAGGGGCACGTTCCGGAGAGGAAAATCCTGCATCACCATGCCAGGGAGTTCCGTACATCCAGATCCTTTCGCCCGAATTCCGCAAAATGATCCGATCGTCGCTGAGGATCTTCGCATCTGGTTCATCATGCCAGAGCTTGGCCATCGTGCTCTTACCAGCTCCAGAGTGACCAACAAAAAGATGGCCGTTTCCCTGAGCATCCACGACACCGCTTGTATGCACTTCTATTCCTCTTCCCGAAAGAAGAAAATTATTTATAAGAAGTTCATCCAACGGGTATTCCAACGGATATATTGGTTGATCGCAGTCAAAGTAAGGACGGTGAAGTAAGACTCCGCCCTTATTGAAGTCTTTCCGGACCCGGGCCACTTTATACGGAATCTTCCCAGAGGCCGGGGAAGTGAAGCGGAAATGATAGAAGCCGCAATCAGAATAAAGCTGCCAAAGGTCACCGGAATCGAAGAGTTTATCACCCGAAGTCTCTTTTTCCAGCTTTTCCCAGGCTGCCCATATGAACATGTCAGGATCCTTTCCGTTAGTGACAAACTTCTCCATTGACCCATCAATCCTCAGTTTCAGCTTCGGATCAGCGGATGTAAGAGCGATAGTGACGTCAGCGATCCTAAGATAGACTCTGCTAACGCTCTCTTTGGAACACTGGTTGTTTTTTGTTTTTAAAAGTTCAGCCATTGGCATTTACCTCACAAGAGAAAACATTCAGGACTGGATACCAGTCCTCATTTTCGGGGATTTGCATTTTTAGATAGCTCCCTCAAGATCCAAGGGTTTGACAAACTAGGCCGACGTTTGCACAGGTTGAGACGACCGGTCCATAAATATTCTCACTCTTACAAAATCCCAACACTGACTCCTGAGGTCTCAACGGAACTTTCTTCAGTTCTGGCTTCGTATAGGTCTTCTTTGCTTTTTGCTTGAGGTTAGCTGTCTTTCCTTTCATGGTTTTTTCTCCTTTTTAGTTATCAGGCACCTCGCGGCGGCGATCCTTGATCGCTAACAGCTGGCTCCTGAAGATTATTTGCTGAAAGCTCCTCGCTCGCAGCTATTGGCTTACCCTGGTGCAGGGAACCAACTACCTGCATCAGGTCTTTATATTTACTACCGCCTTTGCAGTATTCACAGTCTTTGCTGGGTGGAACTGGAATGCCGAGTGCGTATGCTCGCAGATGAGCTACGCGGCAGAGGAAATCCACCGGGGCTTCCGGCTCTCCGTTCTCCAGCTCTCCAAAGGCAGGGCACGCACCGCACATGGCCTTTATCTTACAATCCACACACTTTGTGTGCCTTGTGATCTTTTTCTTGCGCACCTTCAAGAGAAAACGCTTCCATCCGTCGTGAAAATTTCCTTGGCGCAGATCCCAGGTATCACCATGGGAAAGCACACAGATACTAGTCTTGCCGGAAGGGTCAATGGCAAAGGCACTTATTCCACCACCGCATTGGTAGAGATCAGAGCATCCCACAGCAGAAGGGGCAGGAGCGTTGAATCGTTTGGCAAATTTCCTCCATTCGGTCACCCGCTTGGGGTCCTGCAGGTCAAGCGCTACGACTTCCTCTGGTGTAAGCCGCACGTTTAGAGGGCTCTTAGAGCAGTCAATCCGGGGATTGATCATGGCGTCAAACTTGAACTCCAGCCCCAGGTCTTCCTCCACAAATCGTTTCATCTCCCAGATCTCATGCTTGTTAATGGTAATAGCCATGGTCTTAAGCTTCAGAGGAAGGCTTCTTTCCATGAGCAGCTTTATTCCCTGCATACATCGTTCGTATGAACCCGGAATGCCCGTGACTCGCTCATAGGTCTCCCTGGTGCGGCCGTAGAGAGTTATCTCAATGGAAAAAGGGCGCCACCGGACTAGATAATCTGCCACCTTAGGGGTGATGAGCGTCCCGTTAGTAAAGAGGCTTATGATTAAGCCCTTTTGCTTGGCATAAGTGTAAATATCAAGGAAATCCTTCCTGGCAAAGATCTCTCCACCCGTGTAGAGGAGCCACAGGCAGCCAGCCGCGGTGATTTCATCAAGGATGCGGCAGTGTTCATCATAGGTGAGTTCGCTGCTTCTGGCTTCTTTGTCGCTCAAGGCCAGGCTGTTGTAGCAATGGGTACATTTTAGATTGCAGCGCTGGGTTATTTCTATGGAGGCAGAGACTGGGACTCGTTGGGCCACCACCCTCTGGTGAAGATCAAGGCTCCAATCACCATAATTTTGAATTTTCATTTCTCAATCCTGTTCTCAATCAATTTCATAAGAAAATAAAGTTGCCCATAAAGCGAAAAACTCTTTCTCATCTCTGTATGGGCAAGACGCAAGATCAGACTTTAATCTGTACACTTAATTAAAGGTAAGGTAATTACCCCTGTAAGTAAATCGCCTTTGGGGATGAAATTTAGAGGGAACTTTCATCTTTTTATATCACCTGAAAAGATGATTTACTCTCACCATTCATGGAGCATGGGGGTCAAACAGGGTCACTGGCGTTTATACAGAGGCACGCAGGGTCAAACAGAGGCAACTGGGATAATATAGAGAAATAGGGGGTCAAATAGGGGTTAAAAGGGGGTCAAATAGGTGGTAGATGAAGGGCGATATAGATCAAACAAATGCACCGGGGGCTAGACAGAAATCAAATAGAGGGCAAATAAGGTTAAATATGGTTACCTTTGTTATCCAGAGGCACTGGAGTTCTGCAGGGGATAAACCAAGATCACTGGATCAAACAGAGGGCAAACATAAGCTAAGTGGAGGTTAAATAAGGGGGGAATAAGGTGGGCTTGATGAATCAGTTCATATGAATAATCAAAAGGTGGGCTTGATGAATCAAGCCCCAACAAGAAAGATTTGACTCTATTTATTTGCGTTTGACCCTTATTTATTTATGATATATAATTTTTGAAAACCAATTGATCAGACAAATAATAAGTGCGGGCTTGATGAATCAAGCCCCTACAATAAAAAATATAAGATTCCAAAAAAAAATATAATATTCCAATGAGTGAGTCTCGCCCATATTTCGAGACGCCTGATTAAGCACGTGCACAACTGGTTCTCCTATCTTAAACGCGGTCTATCAAGGAAACTGCCCGAAGACCGCCTCGCCGCGAAGGAGGGCTATTCCGGCCTCAAAGCTAACCTCCAGAACCTGCGCCCTTTTGTCAGCCGGCACTGGTGGAAGGGCTTGGTGGGCGCCGGACTCATCATCTTCACCTCTTTGCTCGGTTTTCCTCAGCCCCTCATCATGCGCTATGTCGTTGATGACGTCATCCTCAACCGTCAACTGGGACTCCTTATCGGAGCAATCCTTCTTCTTATCGGGATCTTCCTGGCGGAACACCTGGCGAATTTGCTGCAAAAATACTATTTTGCCCGCTTTGAGCAGGAAGTCACCCTCGACATCCAGAAAGACCTGCTTGATCATACCCTGAGTCTTCCAAAATCATTTTTCGACGATAACCAGACCGGTTACCTAATGTCTCGCCTGTCTTCTGATGTAGAAGGACTGCGATGGTTTTTTTCCGGCACAATTGTCCACATCTTCAGCAATACAATTCGCTGTATTGGTGGATTAGGGCTCTTGTTCTATTTGGAGTGGAGGCTGGCCATAGGTGTCCTGGCTATCCTTCCTTTTATAGCTATCTCTGTGCGTTACTTTTCTCGTAAGGTTCACGTCTTGAGCCATCATAGTATGGAAAAACAGGCCATGGTCTCGAGCATGTTTCAGGAGTCATTGTCTTCAGTCTCTTTGATCAAGGCTTTCTCCTCCGAAGCCCGAACAACAGGGCGGTTGATGTCCGGTTTGAAGGGTACATTTCAAATCTCGATGGAACAATCCACAGTAAGTTCAGTTGCTAGTTTTATAATCAATTCCATGCCTGCTGTAGCCCGGGGAGTCGTGCTGGCATTGGGCGCTTATTTGGTGATCGACGGCCAATGGACCCTTGGTTCTCTGCTTGCTTTTCAGGCCTACCTGGGATACGTGTTCGGTCCGGCCCAATATCTAGCCTCAGCTAACCTTGAACTGCAAAATGCACGAGCATCGCTGGAAAGAGTCTCGGCCCTTTTTGACATCGTTCCAGAAGAGAAAATAGGAGTTGGCAAAACCGTCGATAGGCTAAAAGGGGAGATTGAGTTCAAGAACGTCTCCTTCTCCTATGATGACCGCGAGCCAGTACTCGAGGATGTCTCCTTCCGTATCCATGCCGGAGAACAGGTCGCTATTGTGGGGCCCAGTGGCGTGGGCAAAACTACGCTGATGAGTCTTATCCTCCGTTTTTACAGGCCTGCCTCAGGAGAGGTCTACTTCGACGGCAGCCCAGCAACTGACTATGAAGTGGGTTCTTTACGCCGTCGGATCGGATATGTTTCCCAGAGTACGCTCCTCCTGTCCGGCACTATAATGGAGAACCTCCGCTACGGAAACCCCGAGGCAAACGAAGAGCAGGTCATGCAAGCTACAAAAGCGGCTGGCATCGACGAGTTTATCCAAAGCCTGCCAGCAGGCTATAAAACTGAAATCGGAGAAAAGGGAATCAACCTCTCGGAAGGACAAAAACAGCGGCTCTCCATTGCAAGGGCGCTGGTTAAAAATCCAGACATCCTGGTGCTGGATGAGCCAACCTCCGCGTTGGACAGCAAGACAGAAAAGTCGATCTTCAGCATGCTTCCCTCTCTCGTCCGGGACAAGACTCTGTTTGTGGCAGCACACCGACTCTCTACTATCAAGAACTCAGACTCCATTCTGCTGCTAAACGAGAACCGCCTTATAGCCGTTGGCACACACCAGTCACTCCTGGAGACAAACGAATACTACCGCTCGCTGGTTGCCTTCCAGCAAATCTAGACATAAACTTAGCCATAGCCCCTTAATGGAAAGTAATCCTGGAGAGAAGGTCATAACACAGAACAAAATAAGATCTCAGCTCCCTCACAATTTGAGACCTCTCCCCAACCTGCCAAATATCAAGAGTCATATCTCGACTGTAAATTATCTTGCGATGCAAAAGATGGTGAGAATAAATCATCTTCCTAGGTGAGAAGAAAAGAAGAAAAATCATTCGAAAAATCATCTATAAAGGCTATTTACTAATATAAAGATCTTTATTAATTGTAATTAGACCAATGAGTCTGTAATTAGACCAATGAGTCAAGAGCCGATGATGCTCCTTTTAAATATTGAAATGCAAGAGAATGATTTTCTTTTTAGGGATTCGCTTACCACTTTTTTAAGGAGTAAAAGGTTAATATGCGAATAAACTGGCAAGAGCCAAAAGTTGTTGCTGTTATTATTGTTCTGGCAATCTTTCTCATCGGGATGCTCATGGGTAAAATTGTTACCGGGTTTTCTTATAAGGTTCCCTTAGTATTAACCTTAAGTGTTCTGATCTTTGTAATAACATTAGTAAATACAGATGCGGGACTGGCTTTATTGATCTTTTCAATGCTCCTTTCTCCGGAAATAGTGATAGGCGAGCTTCCGGGCAGAGATATTGTTATCCGCTTTGACGACTTACTGCTGATTGTTATTACCTTAGCCTGGCTGGCAAAAACAGCCATAAATAAAGGATTAGCCTTATTCATAAAAACGCCTCTTAACAAAGCCATAGGAGTTTATATCCTGGTATGTTTAATAGCTACCCTGAGAGGTGTTGCTTTAGGTTATGTAATTCCCGAGAAAGGACTCTTTTATGTCTTAAGATATGTTGAATATTTCTTGCTCTATATATTGGTGGCAAATCATATTCACAGCAGAAAACAGATAAAATTCTTCCTTACTGCTTTTTTTATAACTTGTGCTATTGTATCTGTCTATGGAATACTGCAAATTCCTACGGGTGAAAGAGTAAGTGCGCCTTTTGAGGGACAAGTTAGCGAGCCCAATACTTTTGGTGGATACTTACTTTTTATATTTTGCCTAGCAACGGGACTCTTTCTTAGAAAAGTACCTAAAAATTTAAGGTTAGCTCTTGCTGGACTGATTATTTTGATTTCCCTTCCATTTATATATACACTTTCTCGGGGATCATACATAGCTATTATCTTTTCCTTAATAACATTTATAATATTGAGCAAGAAAAAATTGTTATTAACTTCAGCGACGGTACTAATAATCGTATTAATACTCGTTCTAAAACCAGAAGCGTTTCTTTCCAGAGTAAAATATACATTTCCAGAAAAAGAATCACGTTTAGCTAGAATTGGCGATATATATCTTGATCAATCTTCTTCGGCAAGAATTTTTAGTTGGAAGGACAGTTTCGAAAGCTGGAAAAAGAGGCCTATCTTAGGTCGTGGAATAGCAGGGTTTGGATTAATAGACGGACAGTATATCCGCTCCCTTCCTGAGCTGGGCATTATTGGTTTGGCTGCTTTTATATGGCTTCTGTTATCGATTTTCAGACATTCATATAGAATTTACAAACAAATGGATGATGAATTATACAAAGGTCTTTCCCTTGGTTTTATGGCAGGCTTTATTGGCTTAGCTATTCATGCTCTTACAGCCAATACTTTTATCATACTCCGTATTATGGAACCTTTCTGGTTTATCACGGCAATAATTATGATGCTGCCAACTTTGAAAGAAGAGGAGCCATTAAAAACAAATGTCTTATTATAAAAAGAGAAGTTAATTCTTGTTGAAGCCAACCCCTTCACTGTGATAATTTTTGGCTGCATTGACGCGGTGAAATTTATTAACCTTAAAACGGCTGATTTATACTATAATTCAGACAGCAATGAAAGATTAATGAACGGACTGGACGTAACAAATAGATAACACCGAACAGACAGAACAGACGAGCACGTTGAATCACGATTTAGACTAATTTTATGCTCCTAACGGCGGTAGCTTATCAAAATTAAAAAATGACAAACTAAATTAAAAAAATATGGCAATAGATAAGAACGATTTACATCAACCTGAATCTCTCTCAAAAAGGGTCGTACGAGGCGGAATATGGGTTTTTGCCTTGAGGATTGCCAATCGTAGTCTTGGTTTTATCAGGACTATAATACTTGCACGTCTTCTCGCCCCTCATGATTTTGGTCTATTTGGTATCGCGATGCTGGCCATTGCAACGCTAGAAACCTTTTCTCAAACAGGTTTTCAGGCGGCCTTAGTCCAAAAGAAAAAGAATGTCGAGCCATACCTTGATACTGCCTGGACAATTTCTGCTATCCGAGGGATTATTCTCTTCTTAATACTTTTTTCATCCGCTCCGTTGATAGCTAATTTCTTCGATTCAGCTCAGGCTGCACTGGTAATAAGGGTCATCGCTGTATCCACACTTCTTTCAGGATTTAGAAATATAGGGATTCTTTTTTTCAAAAAGGAACTGCAATTTAATAAACAATTTATTTATGAATTTTCCGGCACATTAGTCGACATTACTGTGGCTATTTCTTTAGCTTTCATACTGCGAAATGTCTGGGCCCTAGTCTGGGGAGGTCTCGCAGCCAACTTTGTTAGGGTTTTTATGTCTTATATAATTCACCCATATCGACCTCGGATTAAATTCGAGAAAGAAAAATTTCAAGAACTTTTTGCCTTTGGGAAGTGGGTCTTGGGTTCGAGCATATTGGTTTTTTTAATTACACAAGGCGACGATATTTTTGTAGGGAAAATGCTAGGAGTTACTGCTTTAGGGTTCTATCAAATGGCTTATCTAATATCCAATTTGCCTGCTACTGAAATAACCCATGTTATTTCTCAGGTAACATTCCCAGCTTATTCAAAATTACAGGATGACTTACCAAAACTAAAAGATGCATTTCTTAAGGTTTTACAGCTCACTGCCTTTATATCAGTCCCATTAACTGCAGGAATCTTTATTCTTGCTCCAGAATTCACAAAAATATTCTTAGGTGATAAATGGATGCCAATGGTACCGGCAATACAGATATTAGTTTTGGCCGGCTTAGTGAGGTCAATAGCAGCAACATCAGGCTATGTATTTTACGCTGTGGGAAGAACGAAAATAGATACGATATTGCAAATAATTCGCTTAATTGTTTTAGCTGCTTTGATCTATCCTCTCGCTATTAAATGGGAAATATCAGGTATATCAATCGCAGTTTTTTTAAGCATTTTTATATCAAATATTGGTTTCAATTTTATGGCTATAAAAATTACAAAGTGCAGTGTAGCACACTTTATTAAGATGATGATAATTCCCTTAATAAATGGGACTATAGCAGGACTACTTATATTAGGACTAAAAACCACAATGGGTACTGGAATCCTGGAATTTATTATACTTGCTTGTCTGGGAGCTTTGATTTATCTTATTTTAGTTTATTTATCGGATAGACTATTTAACTATGAGATACAAACGCTCATAAAAGAAAGCATAAAATCGTTTAGGGGTAATTAAAAAATGACACATTTAACAAGATATTATATGTATAAACGAATTAAGAATTGCCTCGTAGAAAATGATTATTATCCAATGGAAGAAAAGATTTTAGGAATAAGCGGGATTAATAATTTTTATCCTTTTATAAATATGCAGAATGTCAAACTTTTAGATGTAGATTATCCTGAAGTGGACATGCAAAATCTGCCATATGAAAATAATAGTTTTGATTTTGTCATAAGTGATCAAGTAATTGAACATCTTGAAGACCCAAAAAAAGCAATAAAAGAATCATTTCGAGTTTTAAATAAAGGTGGAATAGCAATACATACTACCTGCTTTATTAACTATATCCACCTCTTCCCCGGAGATTTTTGGCGATTCTCACCCGCGGCATTAAGACACCTCTGCAAAGATTTTTCTGAAATACTTTGTTGCGAAAGCTGGGGAAATCGTATTGCAATTTTGCTTTGCTTTATTTCGGATAAACTCAGATCTCTTAGAATTCCTGAAATGAAGTGGAGCGTAAGGCGTTATCTAGCCACTTATAACGAAGAACGGTATCCTATCGTAACATGGGTAGTAGCAAAAAAATAAAGCTGTAAGTAGATCCAGTTCATTAATTAATTAGGATCTACTAAAAAATAATATAATTAATAATAAATATTAATTAATTATAGCAAATATTTGATATCAATAGAATGAAGAGGATCGAGTTCAACTGCCATCATCAGGTACTTAATGTTGCTCAAATGCGCTACGACCCTGCAATGCGCAGGATCTGGCCATGGCCAAGTGTTTTGCTGGAAAAAGTTGCAAGTTGGATTAAGTCATTAT
>Ga0307379_10006158_pt1 | contig 16553 bp, 13 predicted proteins | sample UN2MG_FD_202237 | JGI IMG/M metagenome (GOLD analysis project Ga0307379, IMG submission 202237) | Soil microbial communities from Risofladan, Vaasa, Finland - UN-2 | ecosystem: Environmental > Terrestrial > Soil > Coastal area > Acid sulfate soil | place: Finland: Risofladan, Vaasa | collected... | reverse complement strand
CCAACCGGCCGCCGCTGAGCTTGCTCAAACGGTTTGTGGTGGAAAAATCCGGCGAGCACAAGAACAAGGTCGATCTGAAAATGAGGGGACTGACGCCGGTGGTAGACGCCGCCCGCGTACTCAGTTTGGATCTGGGGATAAAAACTCAGAATACCCTTGGCCGTTTGGCGGAAATTAACCAAAGGGGCGTCATCGACAATGAATTTCACGCCGATCTGCGCGAGGCCTACGATTTTATCGTATATCTTCAGATCAGCCGACACCTGGACGCCCTGGCCAAGGGAGAAGCGCCGAATAATTTTATAAATCCAGCAAGCTTGAACAGCCTGCAACGGAAGATGTTGAAGGAAAGCTTTGCAGTGGTCAACCGCCTGCAGAGAACCATTGAATTTCGCTTCCAGACCCAAGTGGTGGAGATTTGATGCCCAGTCTATTGTTAGCCCGTATGCGAAATCGCTGGATTCGGGCGCGTTTCCGGAAAAAAGAGGTTCATCCCCTGGCGCTTACGAACCTGACCGCCCTGGATCACTTACGCCTCAATCAAAGTGCCAGAAGTCCGCACTATGTGGTCCTGGACCTGGAAACCACCGGTCTGAGCCTGACCCGTGACCGGGTGGTCAGTGTGGCTGCATTCCGGGTCGTTGAAGGCCGGATACTTCTTGGAGACGTTTTCAACTCCCTGGTGGATCCGGACCGGTCCATCTCCTTGTCCTCCATTAAAATCCACGGCATTGTGCCGTCTATGGTGGCCCGTGCGCCGAGGTTTGCAGACGTATTTGATCAATTTCTCCGTTATTTGGGAACCGATATTCTGGTGGGTTACAACGTGTGGTTTGACCTGCATTTTCTGAACACATACATGCAGCAGAGTTATGGTTTTCCGCTCCAGAATCTGGTTCTCGACGCCTACGCTATTTGCCAAAAGATCGGCTTTCCACCCCGTTCCCGGTCCTATGCCATCAGATCCAACGGCAATCAAGACTTGGATGCGGTGGCCAAGCACTTGGGCATCCAAATTCACGAGCGGCACACAGCCCTAGGAGATGCCCTGGCCACAGCGATGATTTTTCAACGGATTCTGGCAGAGATAGAGAAAAAAGGCCCGGGGCGATTGAGAAATCTGCTGTGATCCGGCAGAAACCGATACACCTCAATGAAGCGCCCCGTCGCCCCGCAAACAGGATCTTCACATTGCTTCGACAACCGGACGGGGCATAAAAAAACAAAACCTTTATAATATTTCTCCCGGTTTGTTTGCGATCAATTAGGGTTGCAATCAATTAATCCTTTTGCGGAATTGATTTGGCGTCACAAATCTGTTACGATTCAAAAATCCATGATTTTCCGGCTTACATCGAGATGGAAAATCCAAGACTCAAATTACCGCAGAAACATTAGATAGAGCACTGCAAAAAAAGGAGGTGCTTTAATGAGTTGTGAAAAGTGCATGACCCAAGAAGATGTTTTAAAACTTGTCAAAGAAAAGAATGTCAGCTTTATTCAGTTTTGGTTCACAGATGTCCTTGGGGTGCTCAAGACCTTTGCAGTCACTCAATCCGAGCTGGAAACCGGCATGAGTGAGGGTATGGGATTTGACGGATCTTCCATCGAGGGTTTTGCGCGCATCCATGAGAGCGATATGGTTGCCATGCCGGATCCTACCACGTTTCAAATGCTCCCATGGCGTTCGGGCGAAAGGCCGGTGGCCCGGATGTTCTGCGACATCGTGAATCCGGACCATACGCCGTATGAGGGAGACCCACGGTATGTGCTTAAACGGCTTTTGAAGAAAATAGAAGACAAAGGATATACATTTTATGTGGGACCTGAACTGGAATATTTCTATTTCAAAAGCAACAAGGAGCCCGAAGGGCTTGATACTGGAGGATATTTTGACAGCCGGCCTCTGGATATGGCATCTGATTTAAGACGGAATACTATTTTTGCGCTCCAGGACATGGGGATAGAAGTGGAATACAGCCATCATGAAGTGGCACCGAGCCAGCATGAGATCGATCTTCGCTATGACAATGCCTTGAGCATGGCTGACAAAACCATGACGTATCGAATCGTGGTCAAAGAAATCGCCCGCCAGCACGGTTGTTATGCCACATTCATGCCAAAACCCATCTTTGGCGAAAACGGCAGCGGCATGCATGTGCATCAATCTTTGTTTGCCGGAGACAAAAATCTCTTTTTTGATGGAAACGATCCATACCATTTGTCCAAAATGGCCAAGGGGTATATTGCCGGCATTATGAAGCATGCCCGGGAGATCATCGCCGTCACCAATCAGTGGGTCAACTCCTACAAACGGCTGGTGCCCGGCTACGAGGCCCCTGTTTACATTTCCTGGGCCCGACGCAACCGTTCGGCCATGATTCGGGTTCCCATGTACAAGCCCGGAAAGGAAGTCGCCACCCGCATCGAGTTCCGGGCGCCGGATCCGGCCTGTAATCCCTATCTGGCTTTTGCGGTCATGCTGGCAGCCGGGTTAAAGGGGGTTGAGAATCAATATGAACTTCCTGACCCCATCGAAGAGGATATCTATGAAATGTCCGAAAAAGAGAAAAACAAAAAGGGCATTCTAACCCTTCCGGGGAATCTTTATGAAGCGATCCTTGAAGTTGAAAAATCAGACCTGGTGAAAGATGCCCTGGGTGAGCATGTTTTCAAAAAGTTTGTGGAAAACAAGAAGATCGAGTGGGATATGTATCGAACCCATGTCAGCCAGTACGAAATAGAAAAATATATGCCCATAACCTGACCCGGACAAACTGTGACGATTTTTTTAAAAAATCAAAAAATATTCCTTGACAAGGCCCGCAAGAATCAATAAATATTCGAGTTCAGATTTTTTATAGCTTTGCACAATGGTGTACAGAGTTATATTTGACACTAAAATGACGAAGGCGTCTGCACCCCTTGCTACAGGGTGGACGCCTTTTTTATTTTATTCAGACCGCCGCCTCTTCCGGCCTCACGGGACCGCATAAAAATTAATGCCGGCTTGCCATGGCAAGGATGTAGACGGATAAACACTGGACAAACAGATTGGCGCATAAACATGAATGACAACTTTACACCCAAAATAACACTGTTTCACTGTATCAACACCGTTTCCGAGATTGGCGGCTTCTCTTTGACCGGCCGGGATAATTTTGAATTGCAAACCGTCAAGCTGCCCTGCTCAAGCATGGTAAAGGATGTTTTTCTGTTGCGGGCATTCGAAGCCGGCTCGGATGCAGTGATCGTACTGGTCTGTCCTGAAGGACAGTGCCGTTATGTAGAGGGCAATATAAGAGCAAAAAAACGTGTGGCATGGGTTCGGAACCTGCTGGACGAAATCGGTCTCGGCGGCCGGCGGCTGTCCTTAAGCAACATTTCTGCCGGAGATAACGTCGCAGCATCTCAGATTATACAGAACGTATTGAAAGATCTTGCAGATCTGGGGCCCAACCCGGCTGTTTGATATCGCTCCCATAACAAAAAAAACAAGGATACTCGCAATGATAGTTGGAGAACAAAAACCCATATCGGAAATCAAGGAAATCATCGCACCCTACAAGAAAATTCTTATTCTGGGCTGCGGCACCTGTGTGAAAACCTGTTTTGCCGGAGGTGAAGACGAAGTTGCAGTGCTGGCATCCGCACTGAGACTGGCCTTTAAAAAAGACGGCAAGGAGATTGAAATCGAAGAGTTTACCATAGAACGCCAATGCGAAGACGAATTTATTCAGGAAAGTGCGCCGGCCATCTCTCGCAATGACGGGGTCTTATCCCTGGCCTGTGGTGCCGGCGTTCAGGCGCTTGCCAGACGGTTCGCCAAGAGTCCGGTTTTGCCGGGTGTAAATACGACGTTCATCGGTGTTCTGGAAAAACAGGGGGTCTTTACCGAGGAGTGTTCCGGCTGCGGCAATTGCAGACTTGACATATTCGGAGGAATTTGTCCGGTCACCCGATGTGCCAAAAAGCTTCTGAACGGACCCTGCGGCGGATCACAGAACGGCCAATGTGAGGTCGATCCCGAAACCGACTGCGCCTGGCAGATGATCATCGAGCGGCTCGGGATATTGGGACAGATGGATAATTTAAGAATCTATGTTCCCCCCAAAAATTGGCAAACCAGCCTTTCAGGCGGCCCAAGAAAATTAGTGAGAGAGGATCATATGATATGAATATGAAAGCTTCAAGCAGATTACAGGAAATTTTATCAAAAGGGGAGTTTGCCGTTACCGCCGAATGCGGTCCTCCACGGGGCGCAAATCCCGAGGTCATCCGTAAAAAAGGCGAATTATTAAAGGGGTGGGTTGATGCCGTAAACGTCACCGACAATCAAACCGCAATCGTAAGAATGTCCAGCATAGCGGCGTGTGCTCACCTTCTGCAAATGGGTCTGGAACCGGTCATGCAAATGGTCACCCGGGATCGGAATCGGATTGCCCTGCAATCGGATATTATGGGTGCCTATTCTTTAGGAATAAAAAATATCCTTTGTCTTTCGGGCGATCATCAGAGTTTCGGCAGCCAGCCGGATGCTTTGAATGTCTTTGATATCGATTCTATGAATCTTATCCGGACCATTCAAACCATGCGAGATGAAGGCAAGGATATGAGCGGTTTTGATTTGAATGATCCGCCCCGAATGTTTATCGGAGCGGCCGCCAACCCGTTTGCCGATCCTTTTGAATATCGCGTTATTCGTCTGGCAAAAAAGATCGATGCCGGTGCTGATTTCATTCAGACCCAGTGCATTTATAATATGGATCGATTCAAAGAGTGGATGAAAATGGCCCGGGAAGAAGGCCTGACTGAAAAGGTTCATATTCTCGGCGGCGTCACCCCTTTAAAATCTGCCGGAATGGCCAAGTTTATGAACACCAAAGTGGCCGGCATGGATGTTCCGGAATTTCTGATCAAACGAATGGCCGGCGTTCCCAAGGAAAAGGCCGTTGAAGAAGGCCTTAAAATATGCCTGGAAACCATCGCCGAATTGCGTGAGATCGAAGGGGTTCACGGTGTTCATATTATGGCCATTGAATGGGAGGAAATCGTCGCTGAAATCGTCGAAACCGCCGGTCTTTCGCCGAGACCCTGAGGATTGATGATGGATGATTGTGAAAATTATCATTCAGCCACAAATCGGCTTCTGATTAATATAAATAAAAATAACATATTTTTTACCCTAAAAAAAATCAAAATTAACGTGCTAATATTTTAGTTTGTCGATGAATTTTCTAACGTCGTCAATTCAAATTGGAGAGTTCAATGCCCAAGAAGTATCATATACCCATTAAAACCGCTGATCCAAGGCACCATCCCATCGGCAAGTATGCTACGGTCGAGTTCCGGGAAGACTGCGCCGGCAGCTGCAGAGAGTGTGTGAAGAAAAAATGCATTTACGGTATTTTCAAGGATAACTACCTTCACATGAGCACCATGGGCGAACCTGAATACCTGTATGACTGCCACAGTTGTTTTCGTTGTGTCCAGGAATGCACGAGAGGCATTTTTTCCCGGGTGATAAATCCGGAATACCGTACGTTGGGAGATGCGTATTTGCGTCCCGATACCATAAACAGGACCTGGTATCAGGCCCATACCGGGAAAGTTCCGGTTTCAGGGGCCGGTTATCGGGGTCCGTTTGTGGCTGCCGGTTTCGATTCCATGTGGACCGACATGTCTGAAATTGTCCGGCCCACAAGGGATGGCATCCACGGCCGGGAGTATATCAATACCTGTATCGAAATCTCCCGCAAGATATCCCCCTTAAAGTTCAATGACGACATGTCTTTGGCCTCGGAAACATTTCCGATTCTGGAGATTCCCATACCGTTAATGTTTCAGATGCCGGAAAGCCTTATTATCAATCAACCTATTGTTGAATCAGCGGCCAAGGCAGCCCAGGTTCTCGACACCTTTCTGATCATTCGACCTGAAGATTATTCGGAAACCCTTTTGCCTTATGCCCGAAGTCTGATTCCCAGTCTTACCTGCAACAATGCCATGAATCACCCATCACTCATCCTCAAAAGTCGTGCGGTTGAACTGGGTTTTGGCACGAATATCGAAGATACGGTTCATAAACTCCGTAAAATAAAATCGGATATCGTTCTGATGGTCCGTATTCCCCTGGATGCCGATGCTGCATCCCGCGCTTTGGCACTTTCGGCTTTGGAGGTCGACACCCTTCATTTCTATGCAGATCAACACGGTAACGAACTGAATACCGAACATCCCCGGTTTTTAAAAGAAATGATTCGAGAGGTTCATCTAAAACTCGTGAATGGTTTGGTCAGACAAAAAATCAACCTGGTATTTTCAGGTGGAATCGCCATGGCCGAGCATATGGCCAAATCCATCATTTGCGGTGCCGACGGTGTCATTGTGGACGTCCCCCTGCTCATCGCTCTGGAATGCAGGCTGTGTTACCGTTGTCGAAAAAATCTGTCATGCCCTGCAAAAATAGACGACACCATCGTTCCTCAATGGGGCAGCCAGAGAATGATTAATCTGATGGGTGCATGGCACAACCAGCTCATCGAATTGATGGGCGCCATGGGAATTCGGGAGGCGAGAAGACTCAGGGGTGAAGTCGGCCGCTCCATGTGGTTTGAGGATCTGGAAATGGAAAGTTTCGGTCCCATATTCGGAAAAAGAAAAATAGCAGGATTAAAATAACCCATGAAAAAAAATAATATTCACTTTCAATTCCCCAAAACCGTCCAAGTGCCGGATCGGTTTCGGAATTCCATCGGCAAGTACGTTGTCCGGCGAAATTCCCGATGTATCTCATGCGGGTTGTGTGCAGAACTGTGTCCTTATGGCGTACATCCGCGATATGACGTCTACTCAAAACCCTTACGCCCCAAAGATTACAGATGTATCGGCTTTAAATGCAAAGAAAATGATTTTTTCTGTATAGACCGTTGCCCGGAACAGGCCCTGACACTTCGGCACAATCCGATTCTGGAAACTTTAGGAGATTATCGCTGGACGTCAGAGATGCTCATTGCACACTGGGACATGGCGGAAACAGCGAACCTCCCGGTGGTTGATCTGGAATACAACCTTGGCAACTCGGGTGGCGGTTTTGATAAAATCCGCTTCAAAACACCGGAACCGGGTGACTACCTTAACCTCGGCGATGAGGACATCGACACCAGTATTATATTGAACAAACGGGGTGACGGAAGGCGAGAGGTGATCAACGGCATCCCTTGTTACGGCGGCGGCATGTCTTACGGCTCCACGGCACTGTCGGTCATGGTGGCCAGAGCACGGGCAGCGAAACTGCTGAACACATTGACCTGTACCGGAGAAGGCGGTTATCCCCAAGAATTGACCCCATATTCCGAGCATGTCATCACCCAGATTGCCACCGGTTTATTCGGGGTAAAAGAAGAAACCATTTTGTATGCACCCATGGTGGAATTCAAATATGCCCAGGGTGCCAAGCCTGGATTGGGTGGCCACTTGCTGGGCGACAAGGTGACCCCCGAAGTCGCGGCCATGCGGGAAACGGTGGTGGGGAATGCCCTCTTTTCGCCGTTTCCGTTTCACAGCGTCTATTCTGTGGAAGATCATAAAAAGCATGTCGATTGGGTCAAAGAAATCAACCCGGACGTACTGGTTTCCGTCAAAGTCTCCACACCGACGGATGTGGACATGGTGGCAGTGGGCAGTTACTATGCCGGAGCCCATGTTGTCCATCTGGACGGCAGTTACGGTGGAACCGGTGCTGCTCCGGATATTGCAAAAAAGAACATTGCCATGCCCATTGAGTACGCCATCCCCAAGGTGCATAATTTTTTGAAGGCCGAAGGCGTTAGAGACAAAGTCTGCTTGATTGCCAGCGGCGGCATTCGCAATGCAATGGACGTGGCAAAGGCCATTGCACTGGGAGCTGACGGCGTGGTTATCGGGACTGCGGAACTGGTTGCATTGGAATGTGTTCGATGCGGTCATTGCGAAAGCGGCCGGGGGTGTGCCCGGGGCATCGCAACTACGGACCATGAACTGGGCATCATGATTACCGAAGATTGGGCCACCCAACGAATCGTCAACATGTACATGGCCTGGCGAAAACAGTGGTGTGAAATTTTAAGGCAATACGGCCTGAAAAGCATCAAAGAACTGGTGGGCCGATCCGATCTACTGGTCCATCTCGATTATCTGGATGAAGAAGAAAGATCAAAATATCAACCGGCACCTCAAGCAGAGCTAATAATTTAGGTGTTTCAAAATTTGTTAATAGTTAAGTTCTTTGAAACAAATCGATTTCAAAGGAGCTTCAGGTAATGTTTTCCAAAGGCCAAAGTGTTACAAAATTTATTTCATTAACTGATAAAGGTATGAAAAATGTTTCACGGTTTTGACTCAACAATTAAAAACATACTGAAATCTCGGGGCCGTCTGCCCCATGGCGAGATCCCTTCTAAAAAGCCTGCTGAAGAGGGCGGATGCGGTGTTACCGGTTTCATTTCATCCATCCCCGTTCGGGGCCGTCATATTTATGAACCATCGGTTCAGATGCACAATCGCGGAAACGGCAAAGGCGGCGGCATCGCTGCTCTGGGGCTTTCCGCAGAAAATCTGGGCGTTAGCCAGGAAATCCTGGACACCCATTATCTGCTTCAGGTCGCCCTTCTCGACCCGGCCGCCCGGCCGGATGTGGAAGAGACGGCCATCAAACCATTTATGGAAGTCCATAAAGCCGAAAGCATCCCCACCCTTGATGATTACAGGGACGTAGAAGGTTTAGAGGTCAAGCCTCCGGATGTCTGGCGCTATTTTGTGCGGGTAAAACCGGATGTTCTGGATCGTTTCATTACCGAAAATTCCCTTCAGGATCTGGATCATAGGAAGGCTGAAGATGAATTTATCTACCAGAATTCCTTTCGATTAAACCAGAAGTTTTACGCGTCATTGGGGGAAAAGCAGGCCTTTGTTTTATCCCACGGTCGTAATTTGATGATTTTAAAAATCGTGGGGTATGCCGAGCAAGCAACCCAGTACTACTGTATGGAAGATTTTAAAGCCCATGGATGGATTGCCCACCAGCGCTATCCCACCAAGGGCAGGGTCTGGCATCCCGGCGGGGCACACCCGTTCATCGGACTGGATGAAGCGCTGGTCCACAACGGCGACTTTGCCAACTACCATGCGGTGAGTGAATACTTAAAACAGCACAACATTTTTCCGCAGTTTTTAACGGATACCGAAGTCGCTGTTCTGCTCCTCGACCTGTTTAACCGAACGTTTGAGTATCCAATGGAGTATATCATTGAAGCCCTGGCGCCCACTTCTGAATACGATTTCGATCTGCTGTCGCCAGAGAAACAGCATGTTTACCGCTACATCCAGGCTGCCCATATCCATGCTTCTCCGGACGGTCCCTGGTTTTTTATCATTGCCCGCAACAATCCGTATAAAAACTATTTCCAGTTGATCGGCATTACGGATACGTCCATGTTGCGTCCCCAGGTGTTTGCTCTGCAGGAAGGAGACGTTCAGATCGGCCTGATATGTTCGGAAAAGCAGGCCATTGACGCCACCTTACAGAACCTTGCCGCTGAAGACAGCCGCTTTTGCCCGATAGCGGACAAATACTGGAATGCCCGGGGCGGTAGTGCCACCGATGGCGGCGCGTTTATTTTTACCGTCAAAGACGCCGGCAAGGGAGATGGATCTAAAGAACTCGTCTGTACCAATAAATTCGGCGAGGTCGTCAAAACACCTGAAAATCAGAAACATTATAAAATAACCCCCGAACTATCAACGCCCGTGGTTTCAAACGAAATGTCCGGGGCCTTAAAAAAAGGCCTGTCCACGGATGACCTATCTGATTTTAAACGCTATTATTGTCAGCAGGTAATAAACTGGGATTATCCTGAACTCATTCATTTTTGCAAAGGGCTCGAAACTCTGGCCATTGAAGATGACGACACGAAGTCCAAAGCCATAGAGGTTTTGACACACCTTATGGACCGACGCTTTCCCACCGGAGATAAAAAGCGGAGTTCGATACTGCAAATCATCAGAAACAGCCTGACTTCAATTTTTGATGCATCACCGGATCTCCATGAAAACACCGACACCCGGTATCGTTACGTCGATTTTGAAAAACGGGACACCCTACGGTCTCCCCGGAATGATGAAAAGGTTCTGGTGATAAATGCCCGAGAATTTTCCCCCGAAGGCGAGAACTGCGACTCGAGACTTATTTGTGAAGCCTACCGGCTGGGATGGAAACAGTTCATTTGCTATGGCTACAAAGGGCAGCGCTTTTGCGGATGCGGCCTTTCAAAAGATTCCGACGGTGTCCGTATAGACGTTTATGACAGCTCCGGTGACTACCTGGCTTCGGGTATCGATGGTCTGGAAATATACGTCCACGGAAACGCCCAGGATCAGCTTGGCCAGATCATGAAGCGCGGAAAACTCGTCATCTATGGGGATGTGGGCCAGACCCTCATGTACGGAGCCAAGGGCGGAGACGTATATATTCTGGGCAATGCCGCCGGCCGCCCCCTGATCAATGCGGTGGGCCGCCCCCGGGTTGTCATAAACGGTACCTGCCTCGATTATCTGGCGGAGTCTTTTATGGCCGGTGACCCCCTGAACGGCGGCGGGTTTGTCGTTCTCAACGGTTTAGAATTCGATGAAGACGCCACCGTCGTGGCCCGGACGGTCCCCTACCCCGGCTCCAATCTCTTCTCACTGGCTTCAGGCGGCGCCATCTACATAAGGGACCCCCACCATAAACTGGTGGATGACCAGTTGAACGGCGGCGAGTTTGTCGACTTGAGCGCCGCCGACTGGAACCTGATTTTACCCTATTTAGAAGAAAACGAAAGACTTTTCGGAATCTCCATCGAAAAAGATCTGTTGACAGTCAACGGTCAAAAAATGAATTATACCGATGTATATCGAAAGGTCCGGGCGGTTGCACTCGATGTTCCGGCCAAGGAATCTGTCGCCTTGGAAGAATGGGGCGAAGACTGGCGGGACAGTTAAAAATATTCAAGCATAACGCCCATAAAAGAGCCGAAAAACCATACCGGCCTTATTTGTCATCAATCAACCATCTTTATTCGGCAGCTACGGCGTGAAGGCCGAAGATTGGAAAAAACACCAACGTTACAATTAAGGAACTCCATGGATTATTTTGAAAAACCCCGTGAGGCGTGCGGGCTGTTCGGCATTTACGGTCATCCCGAAGCCGCAAGGCTCAGCTACTTTGGCATGTATGCGCTTCAACACAGAGGGCAGGAGAGTGCCGGAATCGCCGTTGCCCGGAAAAACAACATTGTGGACCATAAAGGTATGGGTCTGGTACCCGATGTTTTTGACCTGACCCATCTGGAGCATTTAGAAGGAGATAGCGCCATAGGACATGTCCGCTATTCCACCACAGGAAGTTCCATCCTCGGCAATGCCCAGCCTTTTGTCGTACATCATCGTAATAAAGCATATGCCATAGCCCACAACGGTAATCTTGTAAATGCACACCATCTGAAAAAGGAGCTTGAAGAAACAGGGTCGATTTTTCAGACAACCATGGACAGCGAAATTTTCCTCCATTATTTTGTCAAAAGCCTAAATTATGGATTCGAAGGTGCCCTTAAAGAGACGGCATCACGGCTAAAAGGTGCGTATTCTTTTGTGATGCTCACCAGCAAAGGAGAGGTTGTCGGCATCAAGGATCCTTATGGTTTTCGACCGTTATGCCTGGGCAAGCTCAACGGCCATTACATTCTGGCTTCGGAAACCTGTGCGCTGGATCTGGTCCAGGCTGAATTTATCCGGGAGCTCGATCCGGGCGAAATCGTCATTATCGATGCGGACGGTATCCGGAGCATTAAAACGCCGACAGCTGAAAACCGAGCTTTTTGCATCTTTGAATTTATCTACTTTGCGCGACCGGACAGCACCATCTACGGCAAAAATGTGTATTTAACCAGAAAAGCCCATGGGCGTCGCCTTGCTCAGGAGGCACCTGTCGAAGCCGACCTGGTCATGCCTTTTCCCGACTCGGGGACTTACGCTGCTTTGGGCTATTCAGAAGCCTCTGGAATCCCCTTTGAGATTGCCATGATCCGCAATCACTACGTCGGAAGAACATTCATTCAGCCCACCCAGAGCATGCGTGATTTTGGCGTCAGAATCAAACTGAATCCTGTAAAGCAGCTTCTCAAAGGAAAAGAGATCATCATTGTCGAAGATTCCATCATCAGAGGAACCACGGTGAAAACCCGGGTAAAAGCGCTCCGCGATCTGGGCGTAAAAAGGATCCATATGCGGGTCAGCGGGCCTCCCCATCGTTTCCCCTGTCATTATGGAATAGATTTTTCCACAAGAGGGGAGCTGATTGCAGCACAGATGACCGTTGAAGAACTCAAAGACTTCCTCAACCTGGACTCACTCCATTACCTCAGTCTCCAAGGGCTTCTGAGTTCAACCGGAATCGAACATCCGGAAGATAATTTTTGCAAGGCATGCTTCGATGGATGTTATCCGGTGAGTTTCGACGAGGATCTGTCTAAAGATTGCCTTGAAATAGTATAGCGAATCTTATAGAACATACACGAGACAGAATATAGAACCGCCGATTTTATCGTTTCAGCCTGCAGAGTGTGTATCGTGCATCTTTAACGACAAATTTCAGGCCTGACAGTGGGTCCATTTTGAAACTCGGCATCTTCAACGATCTAACGATTTACGACCGATGAAAAAAACCGTCGCCTTTTCTAAAAATGCCACCAATGTATTTTTTCATATTCTGACCCGCTGCAACCTCAAGTGCAGCCACTGTTACATCAACAAAAAAGAACATGGAAAAAACACCCTTCCCATAGACACCATTGAAGCCTGGCTCGAGGTGTTTGCATCAAAAAACAGAGCGGCCAATGTTATTTTCCTGGGCGGAGAGCCCACCCTTCATCCGGACCTGCCGAAGGCCATAAAAAAAGCAAAATCTATCGGTTACAGTTCGATCACCGTCGATACAAACGGATATCTGTTCCATGACATTCTTTCCAAAGTCGATCCGGATGGTGTCGATTATTTTAGCTTCAGCCTGGATGGTGCCACTCAAAAAACCAACGATGCCATACGGGGAAAAGGATCCTATGACACGTGCATTGGCGGCATCAGAAAAGCGGTTCTCCGGGGCTTTACCACCAGTCTGATCTACACGGTGAGCACAAAAAACATACATGAACTTGAAAGGGTTGCACCGCTCTTGAAGGATTTGGGGATCCATCGTTTTTTCATACAGGTCATCGGTATCCGGGGGAAATCCGCCGAAACAAGGCAGGAAAAATTACAGGTTTCTCGAACCCAATGGCTAAAAACCATCCCTGAAATTGCTCAAAAGATAGCCCGTCTCGGCATTACCGTCACCTATCCGAAAGTTTTTTTAAACCCGGACGAACCCTTTGAATGCGCCGGTCTGGTGGCGGAAAACTATTTCATATTCCCCAACGGCAGGGTATACCGCTGCCCCTTGTGCGAAGATTTTCCGCTGCACAGTATGCGCTTTAAAGATGACGTGCTGGTGGATGCCCCGAAGATCAATGAAAACGACCTGTTTGCCCTCCACATCCCTGAAGGATGCGTGATGAACAGACTGGTTCAACCGGGGAACCTCAGCTACAACAGTGACGGCACGCCGAAATACAAAATCGCCTGCTGCTTGTTAAAAGAACAAATCCGAAATCAATAGGAGCATATATAATTCAAGGTGATCGGTTGTGCAGACGATACGAAAGCAGATGATCTTACTGTTGTGTAAACAGGAGATGAGTGCCCGGGAGCTCTCCCAGGCAATGGGAATCCGGGAAAAAGAGGTTTACACGCATCTTTCCCATATTGAACGCTCTGTTGCAGCCCAAAAGAAAAAACTTATGATCATACCCTCACAATGCCTGAACTGCGGTTTCGTTTTTAAAAACCGAAAGCGTTTCACCCGCCCCGGTCGCTGCCCACACTGCAAAAACGAACACATCCGGAATCCAATGTATCAAATCGGATAGGCCGGAATTTTCCTGTTTAATTTTAAAAAATTCATAAAAAACAAATGGTTGAGGCGCTAAATGTCGAACCCTAATTGAGCGAAAGTTTAGGATGCCCTCCGGTGAAATAGGCGTTGCCCCAGAGGAATAGGCTTCGCATTCCACGGGGTAAACATTTCGTTGGGCAAGCAGGGCAGGCAGATCCAAGGCATCAGGGTCGAAGCCGTAGGGTCCGGTTGTGCAAACCATCGGGGTCAGGCCGCGTCACGAGGGTTTGCTGGAATCCGTCTTTCCTTGAGCGGTCTGCCCTGACCGGCGGGGGCGTCTTCTTTCTGGACGGGGTCGGGATTTCCCTTTTGCGGTGGGAACGGATGTCCTTCTGCGGGGAGAACTGCTGCTTTTCCTTGCAGGGATAGGCTTAGGCATGGTGAGCCATTCTTCCTTGGGCTCGATGCAGCCCAGCTTCTGTTCGATAAACGCCTCAATGGCGGGAAGGTAGAAGGCGTCCTTCTCATCGGCAAAGCTGATAGAGGTGCCGTTGGCACCCGCCCGGCCGGTTCGCCCGATCCGGTGCACGTAATCTTCCGGATCACGGGGCAGCATGAAATTAATGACGTGATCCATGCCTTCGATGTGGATGCCGCGTCCGGCCACATCCGTTGCCACCAGAACTCGGATCTTTCCGGTCTTGAACTCCTCGAGGCGACGAACCCGCTTTTTTTGGGGGATATCACCGGAGAGCGCCGAACAGTTGATGCCGTGGCGGGTCAACATCTTTTCGAGCCGTCCCACTTCATCGCGCCTGTTGCAGAAAATCAGGACCCGTTTGAGATTCTTTCGATGGATGATGTTTAACAGGAGTGCAAATTTGTCGATGGTGGTCACGATGTAGACGACCTGATCCACCGTCTCCACCGCGATCTGTTCCGGTTCGATTTCTACGGTTACGGAGTTGCGGGTCCATTGGGAAGCGAGTCGGGTAATTTCACCGGTCAGCGTCGCGCTGAAGAGCAGCGTCTGACGCTTGTCTTTTGCCGGGGTGCTGTTGATAATCTTCCGCACATCGGGGATAAAACCCATGTCGAGCATCCGGTCGGCCTCGTCGAGGATCAGCACCTCGATCTTTTTCAGGGTGATGTCGCGGCGACGCTGAAAGTCGAGCAGCCTCCCGGGTGTTGCGACGACAATATCCACCGGATCGGCGGAAAGTTGCTTTCTCTGCTTTTCATAATCCATGCCACCGAACACGGAAATGGTTTGAAGGTCCGTGTACTTGGAGAGATGACGGGCTTCCTCGGAGATTTGGAGCACCAACTCCCGGGTGGGGGCTAAAACCAGAATCCGGGGCGTGCCGGGTTTTCGGTTCCCCTGGATGGGGTTATTCAGCATCCGGGTGATGACGGTGATCAGGAATGCAGCCGTTTTCCCCGTTCCGGTCTGGGCCCGGCCGCTGGCATCCTTGCCGGACAGACTGCTGGGAAGGATCTCAGCCTGGATCGGTGTACAGTACTCGAAGCCGAGATCGCTGATGGCATGAAGCAGCGGGTTGGGAAGATCGAAATCGTGAAACCGCGTCTTGCCTTCTGCCGGTGAGACCTTGAACTGTGAGACATCCCACCTCTCGTTCACTGGCGCGCCGACGGATGCTGCCGGTGCATCCTCGCTCCGTCGGATCTTCTTTTCTTTTTTACGGGAGGCGCGCCGATGAAGGTAACTATCCTTTTGTTTTTTTGGGTTAATTTTATTGATTAGATCTCGCAATCAAAATGCTAAGGGCACGCCATCATAATCCATGGGATGCCCTTTTTATCTATAAGCCATCTCAAAAATGCATCTAACGCCCAATGGCTGCGTTCCATTCCGCCTTACCCTTGAGCGTATTCTACTATTTTCGAGTTAGCTTCTAATAAATGGTGCGCTAAACCACAGTGACATTTTCTGCAGCAGGGCTTTTTCGGCCCTGTTCGATGTTAAATAATAACAACTTTTTGAAAAAAATCAAGTTATTTGCTCGGGATTGGCACCCCCTGCTTTTCTCTGTGTTATAATGATCGCGAAATGGATCTGTTTTAACATTCGGTTGCCCCGGTGTGCCCGTTAGGCCTGCAGATCACAGGGGGGGGTAACTCCCTTTCCTAATTCCGCTGGGACAACCCATATTTCACCGGGGCCCGCTGCTGCAGCTCAACCGTTTAACGCCGGATCCAAAACAGCGTTTCACCCGTTATTCTTTTATCTTCTTTTCTCTGTACTGCAGATAGGAATTGCGGAGTGCGACATAAGGATCTAAAGCCGAATTTTTGAGGGCCTCATATTCGCCGATGTGAAAGGACGTCTGATTGACCAAATCTAAACTCTTTACAGCCACCCACGTTTCCGAGTACTCAACATAACTGAGGGGATTCAAGAAAAAGTCCCCCACCAATCCCACTGAGTCACGCAGCGTGGAGGGGCCTAACATCGGCCACACAATATAGAATCCATTGCCGATGCCGTACTTGCCAAATGTCTGGCCGAGGTCTTCACCTGTGGAAA
>Ga0307379_10006157_pt1 | contig 16555 bp, 17 predicted proteins | sample UN2MG_FD_202237 | JGI IMG/M metagenome (GOLD analysis project Ga0307379, IMG submission 202237) | Soil microbial communities from Risofladan, Vaasa, Finland - UN-2 | ecosystem: Environmental > Terrestrial > Soil > Coastal area > Acid sulfate soil | place: Finland: Risofladan, Vaasa | collected... | reverse complement strand
TCGTTTCTAACTTGTTTCATTTTTTTGTGCTCCTTTCTATGGTGGTGTCCAGCCTCATAAAAGGAGCACAATCAATTACTTACCAACCTTTGTCAATACTTTCCGCACGTTAACTGCACAATGTGGGATAATACCGGCAATATATGGCTTCGCTACGGCTGAGAGGTGATACCGGTCTTGGAGGTCGTGGAAGGCGTTGATATCACCCCGAAACAGAGATTGGTGGACATGCATGCCGCTTCCGTTTTCACCGAAGATGGGTTTGGGCATAAAGGTCGCGTAATAGCCCTTTCTCAGGGCTATCTCCTTTACCGCTATTCGGTAAGTCATGGTCTTATCGGCCATGGCAAGGGCCTCGTCAAACCTGAGGTCAATCTCATGCTGGCTGGGGGCAACCTCATGGTGGCTGTACTCTACCCGGATACCCATATCCTGGAGGGCGAAGATTATTTCCCTCCTCAAGTCGCTGCCCATGTCCAGGGGCCTGTTGTCGAAATAGCCACCCTTATCAATAGGCTTCGGGCTGTCCTGATCCTCAAAACAGAAAAACTCCAGCTCAGGCCCCATGTACGCAGTATACCCCATCTCTGCCAGCCTTCTGGTCAACCGTTTCAACACATAGCGAGGATCTCCTTCATAATGGGTTCCGTCTGGCTGGAGGATATCGCAGAACATTCTCCCTACCGGCCTATCGTGAGGCCGCCACGGGAGGAACTGGAAGGTGCTCGGCTCGGGCGTGGCGATCATGTCGCTCTCCTCGATCCTGGCAAATCCTTCTATGGAAGACCCGTCGAAGCCCATTCCCTCTTCCAGGCCTTCCTCAAGCTCAGACGGGGTAACGGCAAAACTTTTCAATATGCCCAACACATCGGTAAACCAGAACTGGATAAAGCTGGCATTTCTCTCCTTAACGATACTCAAGACGTCCTTTTTTGTTCTGCAATTGGCCACAGTCTTCTTCTCCTCTCTAAAAGGTTACCGAGTGCTTGCTTTTGCCTTAAGGATTTCGGGTATATCCAGACCGGTGGCATTCTTGATCTGTTCGAATATGGCGCCGATGATGAGCGCAGGGGTAATGATTGCGAACATCGCCTGAAATACCATGAAGGCCAGATGCGGAATTGCGCTTGAGTAATCGGGATTAGCCTGTAGGCCTACCCCTTTGAGGCCGGCCCAAGCGAGGCTTCCGATAATGCCATGGCCCGTATCCGGGCCAAACGAGAGCGAATAGCCGAAGAGAACCCACTGCAAGCTGACCAGGCACATGATAAGAAAGCACTGAATCAGGATTGAGAGAATGTTTTTTCTCCGTGCCATTCCTCCATAAAAGAACGCCACCCCCGGCGTCATAACAAAAACCAGTGCTGCCGATGCCAATACCAAGCAGTATCGCCTGAATTCATGTCTATCCTCCAAGTTGCGTATTCATTGAGAACGTATAGAGCAAACACAAAGCAAATCCAATGCCAGAGGAAGAAATCTTATCTAATACATTGATATTATGTAAAAAAACGACAGAGAAGGAAATTGCAGTGCCGAGGAAGAACGACAAATTCGTAGTAAAAAGGCAAAAGCTGATACAGTAATGTGATTTTATGGATATAGAATTGCAAAAATGTAGAGTAGGTGAGCGCAGGATTTCTCGTGAGTCCCCGATGCTGCTGGTAGATCATGTGGAGGTGAAAAAAGAAATACCACAGTTCGGGAGGGTGTCAACGGTACTTGCGATAGTCTATGCCGTGCCTTTTGGCCTTATAGGTAAATTTCCGCTCTGTTATATGGAGCATGTGGGCTGCCCTGGCCATGTTGCCATAGGTATTCTTCAAGGCATCGATGATCATTTCCTTCTCCAAGGCAGCAAGGGCGTCTTCTAAGGATAGGGCAGGGACAGTACCCGATTCCTCGCCGGTCTGGAGAGTAGGCGGCAGGTGATAACTGTGAATTACGTTCTCCTCGCAGAGGAGGACGGCTCGCTCAATAACGTTTTCAAGCTCTCTGACATTGCCCGGCCAGTGGTATTGCATGAGCATGTCGATTGCCGGAGTCGATAGTCGTCTGATGTTCTTGTTGTTTTCCTTGGCGTATTTCTCGAGAAAGAAGTCCGCTAATAGGAGAACGTCGGTTTTTCGCTCTCTCAGTGGGGGCATATAGATGGGGAACACATTCAGCCGATAGTATAGATCGCTCCTGAATGCCTCCTCCTCCACAGCCAACTCCAAATCGCGGCTGGTAGCCGCTATTATCCTGATGTCCGTCTTGATGGTGTGGTAGCCGCCAACCCTCTCGAACTCCCTTTCCTGGAGTACCCGAAGAAGCTTGATCTGGACATCAAGGCCAATGGAGCCGACTTCATCGAGAAAGATGGTTCCCTTGTTGGCTAGCTCGAATTTCCCCGGTTTTTGCTGGATTGCCCCGGTAAAGGCCCCTTTTTCATGACCAAAGAGCTCGCTCTCAATAAGATTCGCTGGCAGGGCGGCACAGTTCACCTTGACAAAGTGCTGCTTTGCCCGAGGGCTGTTGTAATGGATGGCATTTGCCACCAGTTCCTTGCCGGTGCCGCTTTCACCTCTTATCAACACGGTTGCGTTGCTTTTGCAGACCTGGGAGATCATCTGAAAGACCTCCCTCATCTTGTTGCTGCTCCCAACAATATTGGTGATCCTGTACTTGTCCGAGAGTTCATCGCGGAGTCTACGATTTTCCTCTCTGAGCCGCTCCCGTTCAAGCTGAACGCTTTCCAGATTGATCACATGCTGGGCAATCATGGTGGCGATAATGGACAGGAGTCTCTCGCCTTCCTTAAGGGAGTAAGACTCGTCATAGGGCCGATCAACACTGAGGGCCCCTACAACCTGGTCACCCTTTTTGACCGGCACACAGATGAAGGAGATTTCCTGATCTCGCTCAACCCTCCTGGTGGCCGTCCTGTTCAAAAAGAGCGGCTCTTGACTGATTTTCGGCACCAATAAGCTTTTGCCCGCCTGGATTACCCTGCCCGTAATTCCCTCTCCGACCTGGTACTTCCCCCTTTCCATGGCGACCTTGGACATGCCATGGGCAACCTCAATGCTAATCTCATTTCTGAGGGGATTGAGGATGGTAACCGTTCCCCGGACCATATCCATTGAATTGGAGAGGATATCCAAGACCTTGTACAGGGACTTCCTGAGGTCGAAGCTCTCGCTGAGGGCCTTACTGATTTCGTAAAGGAGCGTAACTTCTTCGGTCTTCTTGAAGTCGGTCAAGTGCACACCCTCCACTGATTGTGAGGAGGTTAATCTACAGTTCCTTCGCTGAGATTCATATTAGCAAACTGTATTAAGAAATCAATTCTTTTTGGCTGATCTTGTTCTCGGAGAGGTGGTGGAGTATGTTTTGCTAGGAATGGGAAGGCATCTATGGTCTTCATGAAAGCTCGCTTTCCCAAACCGCCTGACAAAAGGATTCAGCGGCCCTAAAAGGTTAGGCCAACAGGTCCTCTTCTGCCGGCAAGAGGGATGCGGAATGATTGAGGCTGTTAGCTGAGGGCAGATTCATAGGGTCAGGCTTGCGCAGCTGCGCTAATAATCCTCGAGGCAGGATTTAGAGATGTCTGCTTTTGGCAGGAGAGGGTAGTCACCATTGAAGCAGGCCAGGCAGAAATGGTCGTTATCGAGGCCCGTAGCTGCAAGCATGCCGGCGAGGCTCAGGTAACACAAACTGTCCAGGCCAATGAATGCCCTAATCTCTTCAACGGAGTGCTCGGATGCTATCAATTCACCCTTGGTTGAAAAGTCAATGCCGTAGAAACAGGGATACCGATGAGGAGGACAGCTGACCACCATGTGGATCTCCCTGGCTCCTGCTTGCCGTACCGTCTTAATCCTCGTCTTGCTCGTCGTCCCGCGGATGATTGAGTCTTCAACAATCACCACGCGCTTCCCATCAAGGATATCCTTAACCGGATTTAATTTAACCCGCACCCCGAAATCCCGCATGGATTGCGCCGGTTCGATGAAGGTCCTGCCCACATAGTGGTTCCTAATGATCCCCATCTCCAAGGGTATCCCGGATTCTTGACAGAAGCCGATGGCCGCGTAGTTTCCTGAATCAGGAAAGGGCATTGCAAAATCAGCTTCAATCGGATTTTCCAGAGCAAGCCCCTGTCCGAGCTTCTTTCGCACGCCATACACATTCTGACCAAAGATAGTACTATCAGGTCTTGCGAAATAGATGTACTCGAAGATGCAGAAGCTCTTTTTCCGTTCCGGAAGGGGTTTGATCGATCGCAGCCCATGGTCGTTTATTATCAGGATTTCTCCCGGATCAATCTCCCTGACATACACAGCATCTATCAAATCAAGGGCGCACGTCTCGGATGCCACGATGTATGCCTCATCGAGACGGCCGAGACAGAGGGGTCGGAATCCATTGGGATCTCGAAAGGCAATAAGGCTGTCTTCGGTCATGAGCACACAAGAATAAGCCCCCTCAATCGTGGAAACTGTCGCTACCATAGCCTCTTCTATACCCCGATGGACGTTACGGGCCAATAGATGAACGATGATCTCGCTGTCCATGGTCGTCTGAAAGAGAGAACCTTTTTTCTCAAGATCTCTTCTCACCTCTTTTGCGTTGATAAGGTTTCCATTGTGGGCAATTGCAAGGGTTTTGCCCGCATGAGAGGCGGAAAACGGTTGCGCGTTCCTTATGATAGAAGAGCCGGTCGTGGAATACCGTACATGACCGATCGCGATATGGCCATACAACTCGTTTAACACCGATTCATCGAATATCTCCGGCACGAGGCCCATGCCCTTGTGCTCGTACATGGATTTTCCTGTTGAGCTGACGATGCCGGCGCTTTCCTGGCCCCTGTGCTGCAAGGCATAGAGGCCGAAATAGGTTAATCTTACGGCGTCTTCATGTCCGAAGACCCCAAAAACACCGCACTCTTCACGAGGCCTATCCGTAAATCTCATGCTCATGACCCTACGTCGGCTGCGTCTCTTGGCGGTTCAGGCATGGGAGAAGTCAGCGAGCTGCTGAGCTCCCTGTGGTAATCCTGCAGTGAACGGACCGCTAACTCCCTCTTCTTAAGGGCCGCAATGCCCGACGCCAAGGCCCTCGCACAAGAGAGGGTAGTCGCATAGGTAGTTCCCTGCCGCAAAAGTGCGCGTCTGATGTCGCGTGATCCTCCCACGCTTGCTTTGCCCGAAGGTGTGTTAGTTACCAAATCGATATCCCCGTTCTTAATTAGTCGCGGTAAGACCCTGGCTTTGCCGGGGGGATTCGCAAAGCTCAAAAATTCCGAAAAATATACGAGCCTCATATGGGTGAACGGCTCAGAGTTCAAATGACAAAGGAGGCTTTTAACGAATGATATAAGAAGTGTAAGTCACACAGCATGCGATTGCAAGTATCATCTCATATGGATACCGAGATACCGAAAGAAAGTGCTCTATGGTCCCTTAAGAAAACAACGAGGTGTTGTTTTCAGGGAGCTTGCCCTTTTCAGAAGGAGAATTGGACTTTTTCATGGGCTAATGGTAGTTAGAGCCTTCAAAGATTGGCCATACAATGACGATATAAAACGACTTCTTAAGGCGAAACAGGGAGGTTTTGCGGACCCCTCTGGCAAGCATCAAGTTCGAATTTGTTAACCCGGTTATTTGGTCTGGGGGCATGGAAAAACCAACCGCAGTTTCACGGTCCCGATTACAATTTCCCGGATGGAATTATGGAAACCGTTGTAGCAGAACTTTACAATATATAGAATAACACTACTGTCCAAAATAAATCAAAATTAGCCTTTTTGGACAGGTAAGTCCACTTTTGATTCGTAAATGGCAGGCATTTTGTGCAGGCATTTTGTGCTTGACACACAACGATAGTTTCCCTATCCTTCCTGCCATAAAAAGCGAGTCCTCCTTTGTTATGGGTTTGTTAAGTGGGCTTATTAGGCCAAGAGGAACTTCCTTACAATTAAAAATCTATCATAGTCTCTATCAATATCAATCACAAAAAGGAGGCGTAGAAATGGGTGAAAAATGCGTTTTAATGGAGGAATTCACTTGGTACGAATATGCGGATAGAGTTAAGAAGGATGTTATACTCTTACCGGTTGGATCCACGGAACAACATGGTCCTCATCTTCCACTTGGAACAGATGCGATTCAAATCTTGCACTTTTCGAAACTCGCGGCAGAAAGAATTGGTGGAATCGTTGCTCCGGTTGTGAGCTACGGGTACAAATCCCAGCCTAAGAGCGGAGGAGGCCCTAACTTTCTTGGAACAACCTGTCTTGGAGCCGAAGCACTGATGTTCATGGTTCGGGATATCCTTAAGGAATTCATCCGTCATGGGGCCGGAAAAATAATGATTATGGATGGACACTATGAAAACGCTATGTTTTTATCAGAGGCTATTGATATGGCTCTAGATGAAACAGACGGCAAGGATGTGAAGATTCTGAAGAACACTTTTATAGAATTTTTAAATGAGGATGACATAAATAGAATATTTCCAAAAGGGTTTCCCGGATGGAATCTAGAGCATGCTGCAATCATGGAAACTTCGCTCATGCTTTACTTCAGACCGGATCTTGTTAGGTTGGATCGAGTTGTACCCGACAAAGCGGAAAATTTGCCGCCTTATGATATTTACCCTTTCCCCAAAGACATCATACCGTCTTCTGGAATCTTGGCAGATCCTACAGATGCCTCTGCGGAAACGGGAGAATACATTGTTAAGCGATGTCTTGATGAATTTGAAAAATGCATTAAAAAGGAATTCAGTTAGATAACCAAAATTCATTCAAATGCGCGTTACCTAGATGATGATCTATCCTAGTATATAGTTTCAGCAAAGGATTTACAATATTATGCACCATGGTATAGCTTCTCCAAAACAACGGAGGATGCTATGCCAAGAAAAGGCCAGAGACCTGAGCTAAGGCTTGATGAAGCCCAGCGCCAGGATCTCATGAAGCTGAGCCAATCTCGTACCGCTCCTGTGCGGGAGGTCCAGCGAGCCTCTATCCTGCTCCAGTATGTTGATGGTAAGACGATTTCTTCGATCAAAAAGGATCTCAAAGTAAGTCGCCCAACTATTTACAAATGCGTTGACAAAGCGTTGGCTGTGGGTATCGAAACCGGATTGAAAGACAAGTAGCACAGCCCCAAAGATCCTGTCATCACAGAAGAAGCAAAAGCTTGGGTTATCCACCTGGCCTGTAGCAAACCAAAAGACCATGGGTACGCCGCTGAGATGCGGACATTAGCCCAATTGGCCAAACACGTACGAAAACATGCCCCCGCAGGTGGACATGAATCCTTGATACATGCTGCCAAGGCAACGATTCATCGGATACTTAAGTCTCAACCACTTCAACCTCATAAGGTGCGCTATTATCTGGAAAAACGTGACCAAGACTTCGAGAAAAAGATGCATGAAGTCCTTGCTTTCTACAAAGAAATAGAGGCTCAAAACGATAATCCAAATAATCAGGCCAACAAAATGGTCACAGTGTCGGTGGATGAGAAGCCAGGTATACAGGCAATCAAGAATATCGCGCCGGACCTGGCGCCAAAACCCGGCACCTATCCCCGCATGGGGAGAGATTATGAATACAAGCGGCTTGGGACACTTTCCCTTTTAGCCGCACTCGATTTACACAATGGCCATATAACTGCCCAGATCCATGAACGGCACCGGAGCAGGGAGTTTATCTCATTGCTAAAAGAACTGGATGATCATTACCCTGAGGACTGCACGGTACGGCTTATCCTGGACAATCATTCCGCTCACATTTCAAAGGAGACCATGGCCTATCTTACATCGAGACCAAACAGATTCATCTATGTCCACACGCCTAAGCACGGATCATGGCTTAATCTTATTGAGACGTTGTTTTCAAAGATCTTGCGCACATTCCTCAAGCGTATACGCGTTGAATCAAAACAGGAGCTTAAAGTCAGAGTCCTCAAAGGGATAGACGAAATCAACGCTGAACCCGTTGTTCATCATTGGAAAAACTTTGACATGGTCCCCCCGTTTCTGAATTCATGTCTCAAAAGTTGGAATCAATTACACTACATGGTATTGTGAAGGAGAGATGGGATAACGGAGGGAGCCCGTAGGGCGACCGGAGTTATCCCATCCTCGACCGCAAAGAAAGGAGTATCCCATGAGTGTGAACGATAATGGAAAATCTTCTGAAGGCAAAAAGAAACGACGCATCTTATCGCCAGAAAAGAAATTCCAGATATTTTTAGAATCCCAAAGCGGTCAGAACCCTGTTGGGGAACTTTTACGCCGCGAAGGGATCTATTCCACAGATTTAATCCGCATCCGTCAGAAAGTAAAAGAAGGGGCTCTTGAGCGCCTGGCAGATCGCCCAGGCACAAAGAAGAAAACCGTCTCTCAGGAGGATTATGACGCATTGAAACGGGAGCTTGAGGAGAAAGAACGCGCCCTGGCTGATCTGTCCGTTGAGCTGGTGATTCTGAGAAAAAAAACGAATGGGGGTTCGTGGGAGAGATAAAAGGCACGTGGTTAGGCATGGAGCAAAAGGTTGATATCCTATCAATGACTGAGAGAGCAAAAAATATAGGCGTTTCCATAACACGGGCTTGTGTATTATGGAAGATTGAACGGCGTCGTGTGGTGCGTTGGCGGAGAAGGGAGAGAGATGGACAAAGCCTGGAGAATCTTAAGCCGGGGACGAGGTATCCGGTCCATAGGCTTCTACCCGAGGAGAAGACGGCTGTTTTGCAGATGGCTAAAAAAGAAGAATATGCCGACTTATCCCACCGCATACTCGCTGTAACGGCCTGGAATTTAGATATGTTTTTGTTTCTTTTTCTTCAGTATATCGCATCTTACGCGCTGCTCATATGATGGCCATGAGGGGCATTCATAAACCGCACAATGGTCGTGCGATTCCTCCGGACCGTAAGGAGATCACCGGACCCAATCAGCGATGGTGCTGGGATATCAGTTATCTGCCAACCCATGAGAGAGGAATCTTTCTCTATCTGTATTTATTGCTTGATGAATATTCACGTAAAGCCATCTCATGGCTGATCAGCTGGCATCAAACGGCTTTAGAGGCCCGATATCTCCTTGAAGAAGGCCTGATTAATGAGAACATCCTTGATCTCCCCGAGGACCAACGCCCCGAGATTATCAATGACAGGGGCCGTCAAATGAAAGCCAAGTCCATTAAAAGTATGTTTGAGGATCATAGTATGCCCCAGTTGTTTGCCAGACCACGAACCCCCAATGATAATCCTTTTGTGGAGTCATTATTCGGTACTGTCAAAACTGCTCCACAGTATCCTGGTCGCTTTTTGGATTGTGAGAAAGCAATTGAATATTTTAACACATATTTCCCCTGGTATAATAAAGAGCATGTGCATTCAGGAATCGATTATGTCACCCCTGAACAGTGCCATAATGGGTTGAAAGAAATCATTGTATCTCGCCGTAAAGAACACTTTAAACAACAACAGCACGTCAGAAAGGAGGTAAATCGTTTTTATCAAAATGCCTTGACAAGCAACCCGGAAAATCTCATTGTTAACCAAAATCATTTCACGGCCTGTAGTGTAATGATTTCTTAAGTTGAGACATTGTCTCAGAAACGCGTCGTGGTTTCAAATTAATATGTCTACATTTTTATGAAACTTTGTACTAGTGGCTTCCCGGACATAGGCGTTGAGCATCGCGCCCTGTCGGAGACTTCGCTGATGCGGTTCCACTTTTCACACCTAGCTGAAAAAAGCAAGTTCTCCAATGATGGGGTGGCTGACTTGCGGCCATGCCATATGTATATCGGCAAATCTGAAAGGGCGCCGCCTGTATTTGGAGCACTCAGGGTTCTTCGCCGGAAGGTGGTGAGATGCTGATTACTAAATTAATGGACATGTTTTTTGGGGTCCTGGAACAAGCTTTCTGGACCAAATGAAAAAGAAAGGAAGAGCAGCATCGCAAAGCCTGATTGCAGGTTACATCGGTTGCGGATAGATTTTATTCAGACAAAAGTCAAAGAAACCAATGAAAAGGAGGGACGTTAAATGGACTATTTAAGAAGGACCTTAGTAGCATTGCTGATAGCTTCTATGGGTCTTGCTATCAGTGGGATGCCGAGCATGGCAAAAAATCTAAAAGTCGCGGCAGTGTTTCCGGGCAGCATCACCGACCAAGCGGGTATGCAAAATTCATATGAGGGGCTGATGAAGGCCAAAAAAACGCTCAAGGTAGAAACGGCCTATAGCGAAAAGGTGCCCCAAGCCGACCAGCTTGAGGCAATGTCCGACTATGCCCGTCGCGGTTATGACTTGGTAATTGGTGGTGGCGGTGAGTTTATTGCAGCAGCGAAACGCGTAGTGGAAAGGTATCCTGACACATTCGTGGTGGTGATTAATGGTGCGCCGACCGAGGGTGTTGTGACCCTCAACTATAACAACCAGCAATTTGGCTATGTGCTTGGTCTGGCCGCTGGCAGGACGACGAAGACCGGCAAGGCTGGTGTAGTTGCTGCCCAGCCCTTAAAGGTTGTCCTCGACGGGATCGAGGGCTTCAAGAAAGGGTTTGAAAAAGGGCATCCAGGCGGTGAGGTGATAGTCGCCTATACCAATGACTTTGATGACGTGGCAAAGGCTATGGAGGCGACCCTAAACCAAATCGCCCAAGGTGTCGACGTTGTATTTCCTTATCTTGATAATGGCATTGTCGGTGTAATGAAGGCAGCCAAAGAGAAGGGTGTAAAGGCTGTGGCGGTTTGGGCTGACCTGTCCAAGAGTTGGCCAGAAGAAAATCTGTTGTCCACGGTTGTTGATTTCGGTGAGTATTTGGTATATACGATTGAAACGGCGATGAACGGCAAACTTGAACGTAGGGATTACCGTATGGGAATAGGCACCAAGATGGGCTACCTCAGTGACTTTAATCCTGCCGTGCCGGCAGACGTTAAGGCCGAAATTCTACAGGTTATTGAAGACCTGAAGTCCGGGAAGTTGAGGCTTTAGTTGTAGCATATCAGAGACCCGTACCGGCTAGCAATGGTACGGGCCTCTAATGCTTCTTCTATGCAACTCAAGCAATTTTGGCGAAAGGAATATGAATTACCGCCTCAGTCTAGATAGAATTACCAAGACCTTTGGAACGCTAAGGGCCAATGATGGGGTCAGCCTTCATGTACGAAAAGGCACTGTGCACGCCATTCTCGGGGAGAACGGGGCCGGCAAGTCAACTTTGATGAACGTTTTGTACGGTCTTTATCAGCCCGACGAAGGTCGTATTCTCCTAGACGGCCAAGAGTCGAGAATTGACAGTCCAAGAGCGGCCCTTGATCACGGAATCGGTATGGTTCACCAACGCTTTATGCTTGTTGGGCCCCTGACCGTGACTGAGAATGTGATCCTCGGGATGAACCGCAAAGGCTTCGGCCTATCCCTCAAAAAGCACTGCCAGGAACTGTTAGAGCTCAGCGACTCCTTTGGCTTTGAAATTGATCCAGACCAACCTGTTTTGAAGCTTCCCGTCGGTATGCAGCAGCGGGTCGAGATCCTGAAGTTGCTCTATCACAACGCGGATATCCTAATTCTGGACGAGCCCACCAGCGTGCTTGCAGCTAACGAAGTAAAGGCTTTTTTCGAAGTGCTCAAGCGACTCAAGGCGAGTGGTAAGACTATCTTGGTCATTACTCACAAGCTGGAAGAGGTCATGGCAGTGTCCGATTATGTCAGCGTCATGCGCAACGGACGGGTAGTCGCCGAGGCCGCTGTAGCGGATACTAATCCGAGGGATCTAGCGCGTCTGATGGTTGGACGTGACGTGGTTTTCGACATCAAACGCCCGGACGGACAGGTCGGAGACGTAGTGCTTGAGGTAAAGGGGCTTTTCGGGGTAAACGATCGCGGTTTACCAGCGCTCGACAACGTGTCGTTCAAGGTCAGGGCCGGTGAGATCCTGGGCATCGCCGGCGTCGATGGCAACGGCCAATCGGAACTCGCCGAGACGATCGTCGGGCTACGTCCTTTGACCGCAGGGCAAATCTTGGTGGGCGATGAGGATATCACAAATGCCTCGGTGTTTGAGCGCAAGCACAGAATGCGAATTGGTTACGTGCCTGAAGATCGCCAACGCGTTGGGCTAGTTTTTGATCAAAGCGTCAGCCAGAATTTGATGCTGCGCAGTTATAGGAAGCCTCCGTTCGCCAGATATGGAATACTCAATCCCAAAGAGATTCGCCATCACGCCGAGGAGCTGGTAGGCCGGTATGACATACGTCTCCGCGGCGTCGACCAGCCGGTTCGCGAACTTTCGGGCGGAAATCAGCAGAAGTTGATCCTAGCGCGCGAACTTGGGGAAGATCTTAATGTCCTCATCGCTGCTCAGCCCACCAAGGGCCTAGATGTAGGCGCAATCGAGTTCGTGCAAAAGATGATTCTTGAGCAGCGTGCCAAAGGCACAGCCATTTTGTATATTTCAACGGAGTTGGAACAGCTGATGGCTGTTTCTGATCTCATCGGGGTGATCTTTCGGGGCCGGATTACTTGCGAGATGGCCGTCGAGCATGCAACTTCGGAAAGAATAGGACTACTCATGACCGGTTACAATCAATAGCGGTTGCTGTGCTAAAACTTATCCGATTCATTCACCTATTGAAGAGCCTATGGGCCGTTCTCGCCGCTCTGCTTGTGGGTTCAGTTCTGATATGGATTGCCGGTTCTGACCCCATTCAAGCTTACGGTGCGCTCTTTCATGGCGCGTTTTTCGAGTATCATGGCTTTGCCACTACGCTGGTTAAGATGTCGCCTATGATCTTTGCTGGCCTCGCGTTCTCTGTGACTCTCCGCAGTGGAATTTTCAACATCGGATTGGGAGGCCAGATTTATATTGGCGCATTGTTTACGACCGTGGTAGCCCTCTATGCGCCTGAAATGCCTAGCTGGATTCACATTCTCCTGTGCGCGCTCGCTGGTGCCATTGGAGGGGCTCTTTGGACGCTCTTGCCGGCTATACTCAAGGCGTACTACCGGCTCAACGAACTTATCATCACTTTGTTAATGAATTATGTGGCGAGCAATGTGGTCAGCTACTTTGTCAGCGGCCCGATGATGGAAGAGGGTGCCCCTTACCCCTATTCGCCGGAGATCCCAGAAAGGTTGTTTCTACCCTTTATTTTGCCAGGTACGGATGCGCATATCGGTGCTTTGATCGCCATTATTTTCGCTATTCTCATCTTCGCGCTGTTCCAGCGTACCTCATTCGGCTTCTCCTTGATTACTGTGGGTCACAATCTCGATGCCGCACAATACGCCGGCATGTCAGTTCAGCGACTTATCCTTCTTTGCTTTATGATTAGCGGAGCTCTTGCCGGTTTGGCTGGGACCTTCGACATACTGGGACTCAAGTACCGCCTATTTCACCTGTTTGCCGGTGGTTACGGATTTGACGGCGTAGTGGTCGCTTTTCTCGCGAGCGCAAACCCCCTATTCATCATCATTGCCTCGATGTTCCTCGGCGGCTTGCGCAGCGGTGCTAACGTCATGCAGCGGGTTGTCGGTGTTGAGACTACAGTGGTTGAGGCTATCCAGGGGCTAGTGATCATATTCGTTGCAATAAGCCTGCGGTTCAGTTTCGATCGTACCTACTGGGCGCGCGTTCTGAGTGTGCGGAAGGAGGTCCGCACCAAATTGGCAGAGACCAAAAGGGAGGCAACTGATTCATGACAGAAATCTTCCTCAACCCGAGTATGTTGAATGACTTCCTGGCCACCAGTCTGAGGTTATCAATGCCATTGGTTTTCGCAGCTCTGGGTGGTGCCCTGTGCGAGCGTTGCGGCGTTTTCAACATCGCGCTTGAAGGTATGATCTTGGCTGGAGCTTTCGGCGCGGCGGTTGGGGCATTTTTTCTGGATAGCCCTGTCGCAGGCCTTTTTGGCGGCATTCTTTGTGGGATACTCGCAGGGCTTATTTTAGCCACTCTTTGTGTCTCTCTCGGAGTTAACCAGATTGTCGTGGGTATCGCCATTAACCTATTTGTAGTGGGTTTAACAGCTTTCCTATCGAGGGTGGTTTTCGGCGGCCATGCCAGCACACTAAATCTCCCTGGCTTCAAGCCGGTCGCGGTCCCATGGCTTTCGTCGATTCCGATTATTGGCTCGGTAGTGTTCACTCAGGATGCGCTAGTATACCTGATGTACGTTCTGGTGCCGCTCTTCTACGTCATCATATTCTTCACAAGATGGGGGCTTAGTATCCGTGCCGTCGGCGAGAATCCAGCGGCCGCCGATACAGCAGGCATTTCAGTGACTGGCATACGCTATTTCTGTCTGCTCGCGGGTGGAGCGCTTGGCAGCTTGGGGGGCTGCTATCTTGTGCTTTCGCAAGTCTGCTTGTTTTCGGAGGAGATGAGTGCTGGTAAAGGCTGGATCGCACTCGCCGCTATAGCCTTGGGGCGCTGGAACCCAATAGGCGTACTCCTAGCTTGTTTATTGTTCGGAGCATGCGACGCGCTCCAATTGCGACTTCAGTTCGCCAACCCGAACGTGCCGTACCAGATCTTCGTCACGTTGCCATATGTCGCCGCGATCCTAGCGTTGGTCGGCGTGATTGGGAAGGTCACCCCGCCGGGCGCAACAGGGATTCCCTATAAGCGGGGCGTCAGCAGGGAGCAAACCATCATCTAGGCCAGCTGGCTAGCTACGCCCATCTATACTTGAATAGAGAAAACGGTTTTACGGCCTAGGATCTGCGAGGAAAGGCGGGAGGGCGTTTGGTAATATCCGTTTTTGAGAGCAAATTGCTTGATGACTATCACGATTTTTTTGGTTTCATAAGGAATTGGTATTCTATTTGAAGGAAATTATAACCATACGTCACGGTGATCAAGTGGGGTACTCAGTAATTTTGGCAAAGAGAGCTATTCAACCGAAGATAAGGCATGACAGATGTGCTATGTCGTTCGAGCAGAATATCCTATGAGTTCACTTCGGGATTAATTTGCTAACCGATATATTTGGCTTGCTTAAATCGGAATGCCAAAACCAATAGCGACTGGGATCTTTCACAGGATTCCGAAAATGGAGGGCAATAATGCCGAGAATATTAGCTTTAGGTGTTGACGTGAAATTCCCTACACATTTACAACTTGAACGCCAAGAGTGGCTTTCTTCTCTATTTCCGAATACATCTGTTGTTGTCCGGGGAATTAAGTACGGGCCCGCCTATATGGAATCAGCGTTCGATCAGGCTCTGGCCGGCAAGGCCATTATAGAGCAGGTAGTTACGGCTGAAGAGGAGGGATTTGACGCTGTCGGCCTTCTTTGTCTAAGCGATCCCTTTCTGGATGCATGCAGGGAGGCTGTTCGCATCCCGGTTGTTGGTGCCGGTCAGTCCTCATGCTTGATTGCAGCAAGTATAGCAAGCAGTGTCTCGATTATAACAATCAGCGATGGTGCGATCCCCTTTCTATGGAAGGTCGTGCGGACGTCGGGGATATCAGACAGCCTTTTTACCTCTATCAAGGCGATTAACATGAGCATTGATGAGATGACCCAATCACCCGAAACCCTTCTCCACCGTCTTGAGGATGTTAGCAAAGTAGCATTACAACAAGATCAGGCGCAGGCAATTGTGCTGGGTTGTACTGAAATGGGTAGAAATGTTCAGCAGAGTCTTTCGAAGCGGCTTGAGGTGCCGGTTGTAGATCCCAACGTAGCCACCGTGTCCATGGCATTAGCGCTTATCGGCGCCGGGCTATCTCAAAGTCCGCTGGGTTTCCCTCCCAAAGCTTACACCTTAGGCGAAAGATATATTAATAAGGCTGAGGACTGACAATTTAATACGGCCAGGTGTTTATCCTTGGCAGTTCCTATATTTTCGCACATATAAAGGAATAATGGAGGCGCATATTTCTACCAAAAAAATCGCAGTACTTGGAGGAGGAAATGGCGCATTCGCCACTGCCGGTGACATGGCATTAGCCGGCCACAGTGTTCGCATGTGGACGGCCTTTCCCCATGAAGTTGAAAGACTTTTTGAGACGAAAACAATCACGCTCCAAGATTTAGGCCGAATAGGCGAGGCCAAAATTGATCTAGTTACCGAAGATCTGGCCGAAGCTGTAAAGGGAGCGGATGTCATATTTTCACCCAGCCCTGCCTTTTCCCAGGAAGACATTGCAAAGCGATTGGGCCCTCACGTTGAAGATAAACAGGTTATCCAACTTTGCCCTGGTTCGATGGGTTCTTATGTCATAGGGAAGATATTAAAAGAGAACGGGTGGTGGCGAGATATTGCCATTGCTGAACCGGGTACCTTACCCTATCTAACCCGGAAACTGTCTCCCACTGACGTGCTGATGAGCGGTCACGCTGTGAAATTACCCTTAGGCGTTTTCCCGGCCAAAAAAACAGAAACTGCAATCGATATCCTGCGGCGCGTTTCTGAGACAATGTCTCAATTCAGAGATTAATTACACTACAAGTCGAGATTTGATTGAAGGTAAGCATTAATGGATTCATGTCCTCTGTCAAGATATTTTGCTTTTGACGGTTCACCTC
>Ga0307379_10006154_pt1 | contig 16560 bp, 11 predicted proteins | sample UN2MG_FD_202237 | JGI IMG/M metagenome (GOLD analysis project Ga0307379, IMG submission 202237) | Soil microbial communities from Risofladan, Vaasa, Finland - UN-2 | ecosystem: Environmental > Terrestrial > Soil > Coastal area > Acid sulfate soil | place: Finland: Risofladan, Vaasa | collected... | reverse complement strand
TGTAGCGTTTCCCATGTTTAACAGACATCATCAGCCTCCTTTTAGGGCTTTTTTTACAACTGATGATGCTTATTGTATCACAAAAATACTAGCACTCCAGGTGGTAACAATTTTGGGGGTCAGTTCGTTATAAGCATTTTTTGGCTTGAATTTATTATCAAATGAGATTATTTTATTTAAGACAATATATGGTTGATTATGAGAAAAGTTTTAATATCGCTAATCATTGTATTCTTGCTTTTTCCTTTCCAAGGCCTCACTGAGAAGAAATCTATTAAAGAGCTTCCCCCAAGGTTTATTAAGTGGCTGAAGGAAGAAGTGGTCTATATTATCACTCCGACCGAGAAAGATGTCTTTCTTCAACTTGAAACAGATAGAGAAAGAGAGCTTTTTATCGAGGCTTTCTGGAAACACAGGGATCCTACTCAAGGCACCCCAGAAAATGAATTTAAAAAAGAGCACTCTCGACGGATTAATTATGCAAATTACAACTTGGGGCGGGGCGTACCCAAGCCCGGCTGGAAAACAGATCGAGGCAGAATTTATATCATTCTTGGTGAGCCTCGAGATATTGAGAGAATTGTTGGAGAGACCGAGATTTACAACACTGAAATATGGTTTTATCAAGGCTTGACAAAGTATGGTCTTCCTCCTAGATTTAACCTGGTTTTCTATCAGAAAGATGGAGTTGGAGAATATGTCCTCTACAGCCCCCTAGCCGATGGGCCTCAAGCTTTAATGACTTCTTATTTCGGCGACCAGGTAGACTATCTGGCAGCTTTTAGGACTTTAAAAAAAATAAATTCGAATCTGGCCAATGTCTCTCTTACGCTCATTCCAGGAGAATCAGCTCGTTATGGCCGCCCTTCATTGGCATCCGATGTACTGCTCCAGAACATATATAGGGTTCCTCAAAAAGAACTGAAGGACAGATATGCGGAAAAATTTTTAATGTATAAAAACATCGTAGAAGTCGACTACACAGCCAATTACATCGATAACGACCATTCAGTAAAAGTTCTTAAAGACCCATCAGGGATTTATTTTGTTCATTATGTTGTGGAACTCATGAAATTCTCAGTCCAACAATATGAAAATAAATATTCCACACATCTAAAGGTTAACGGGAACGTTTCTGATTTAGAGGGAAAAACTATATATCAATATGAGGGATCTATTTCAGTAGAACTCAATGAAGTTGAGCTAAAAAATATTACCTACAGACCTTATGATTTCTATGATATGTTCCCCTTGCTTCCAGGTACCTACAGATTTTCTGTTATAGTAAAGAATGAAGTATCCAAAGAATTCACCACTCTGGAAAAAGATATTATCATCCCTGAGGATGATTCTACTCTGAAAATGAGTTCTCTCGTTTTGGGTTATAAGCTGGATCATGTTCCATCTAAAGCGAATAAGCTCGCACCCTTTAAGATAGGCCTTGATCAAATTTATCATCAGCCCAAGAAAATCTTTCATCCTAAAGATAAATTATTCTTAGTTTTTCAGATTTTAGGTTTAACTTCTGATTTAGAACAGAGAGGAAAATTAAAATTTGAATTTATAAAAGGAGATGAACAATTTCTCTCTTTAACAAAAAAAGTGAATGAGTATCGAGATAGAATTAACTTTATAGAAGTATTTCCTCTTCAGAATTTCTCTCCTGACTATTACCGAGTTCAGGTCACCTTATTGGATGATGACCACGAAGTGCTTTTTGAGGGGGAAAGGTTTGAGATCACAGCTGCATCAGCTCTGCCACGACCCTGGGTACAATCCAAAACATTATCATCTCCAGACGATCCTGTATATTCCTTCATATTGGGAAGACAACTCTTCAGCAAGGGAGAGATAGATAAAGCAAGAGTTAAATTTGAAACTGCCTATCAAAAGAGGCCTGATTCTCTGGATTATGCATTAGGCCTAGCGCGGGCTTACTTTGCTTTAAAGAATTATGATAAAACTAAACAAACTTTGCTGTCCTTCAAAGATCTAGAGGAGATCCCATATCAAGTTTATTTTCTCTTGGGAAAATCTCATCAAGCTCTGGGAGAATTCGATCAGGCTGTTTCATTTTATAATGAGGCCATCTCCCATTTTGGAATAAATATATATCTTCTGAATTCTTTAGGAGAATGTTATTACAGACTAGGGTCTAGAGACGAAGCTTTAGCCGCGTGGGAAAAATCTTTAGAAATCAATCCCAATCAGCCTGAAATCGAGAAAAGGGTAAAGGCTATTAAGAAATAAAATGTTTTTCGCAAGAATTATTGAAAGGAAATAATATACGGTTCGTTTAATAAGGAGAGAGACAGGTAGCTGCTCCATGATGGGAACAGCTAATACTATGTCCTGTATAGCCGAAGCAATTGGAATGTCGCTAACATGCTGCGGGACAGCCCATGCTTCAAGCTCGAAGAAATTGAGGATAGCGCGTAATTCAGGCCTGAGAATTATTCAGATGATAAAGGAAGATTTGACTTCTATAAAGTAGAAACGGCTTGCTGAGCAGAATTATATTCAGAAGGTATTGGATGCTTAAAACTTTATCGAGGAGAGCGGCGCTTCATTTTGTGAATTCGTATATTTCTGACAGGAGGATGTTTTTAAATATAATACAGACCTTTAAATATTTAACCATTATTTATCCATCTTTATATTGATTGAATAATTTGAAATGAAAATATTAAAAGGAAGGAGAACAAATGAAAAAGAAACTAGAAATAACAAGTATTGAAATTTATAAATCTGACATTGAACTCAAGGAGCCTTTTAAGATAGCTATCATGGAGATATCTGCCTCCCAAAGTGTTTTTATAAAGATTAATACAAACCAGGATTTCTACGGGACTGGCGAAGCCAATCCTTTCTGGGCTATAACAAGTGAAACTCAATCCATCGATCTTGCAGGCGCCGTGGACCTGGCTAAATTATTGCTTCATAAAAATCCTGTCAACATTGAAGAACGAATGAGAGAAATCGACAGATTTTTGGTCCATAACAGCACCCTGCGGAGTGCTTTTGATATGGCTTTACATGATATTTTGGGCAAGGTGGCTGGTCTTCCCTTGTATGCTTTACTCGGGGGAGGGAAGCGTTCTTTCTGGACGGACAACACCATCAGAATCGCCCAGCCTGATGAGGTTGCTAAAAAAGCCGTTGAATACAAGAATCAGGGATTCCAGGCAATCAAAGTCAAACTCGGAACCACCATTGACATGGACACGAAGAGAATCAAAAAAATAAGAGAAGCCATAGGCGATGAGCTTCCGATTCGGGTTGATGCCAACCAAGGATGGGATTATAACACAGCCGTGAATACCCTCAATGCCCTGGAGCCGATGGGAATCGAGTACTGCGAACAGCCTATAGCTCACTGGGACTATGAGAATATGAGGAGAATCAGGCAGAATACTTCGATTGCCATTATGGCTGATGAGTCCTTGTTTGACCATCATGATGCCTTCAAGCTTGCTTCTATGGGGTGCTGCGATTATTTCAATATCAAACTAGCCAAGTCTGGAGGCATCCATACTGCCCTCAAGATCAACGCGATCGGGGAAGGTGCTGGTATTCAGTGCATGATGGGCTGTATGACAGAAACAAGACTTGGTCTGACTGCTGGTGCCCACCTGGTCTCTGCACTACCCAATATCAAGTTTGCCGATTTAGACGGCTATCTGATGTTGAAAGAAGATCCCATAATTGGCGGCGCCCAATTCAATGTTGGCGAAATCAATTTACCCGACATTCCTGGTCATGGCGCTGATATTGATCCTGATTTCTTGAAACTCTGTGAATGTACTCAAATCAAATAAAGGACTGTAAAAATGTATATTATGGAAAGCGCCCCTGGGGCTAGAACAGTTATCGACGGCCAAGAAGTCGATTATTTCTGCGGCTGTGGGTACTATGGTCTTCAGTATCATCCAGAGATAATCAAGGCAGCTTGTGAGGCTGCTGAAAAATACGGAATGGGCAGTGCCACTTCTCGTTCCGGCTATGGGAATAATCCAGTTTTGACTGAGGTCGAAGAGAAGGCTTCGAGATTTTTCGGCACTGAGAGCGCTCTCTACTTTGTATCCGGATATCTCGGAAATGGCATTTTACTTCAAGGTTTAGAGGATCAGTATGAAATTATCTTTGTGGATAAAGAATCCCACTATTCGGTGATGGATGGCATAGCTCTTGCGAATAAGCCCGTTGTTGAATTTGCTCATCAGGATGCTGATGATTTAAGGAAAAAAATCAGACAGCACCTGAAATCCTCACAAAGACCCTTACTCATCTGCGATGGTATCTTCCCAGTATCTGGAGAAATATCTCCTCTTCCTGAATATTTAAAGGTTATGGTAGGAATTGAGGGATCCGTTATCTGCGTCGATGATGCCCACGCCACCGGAGTTATAGGGGAAAAAGGGCAGGGATCCTTTGAATATTTTGGGCTTAAGGGTGAGAGGCTGTATTCTTGTGGAACCCTGAGCAAAGCCTTGGGCGGCTTCGGTGGAATTATCGCCGGGGATAGCAAATTTATAGAAAGGTTAAATGAGAAATCCAGAATTCCCTCCTGTGCCAGTGCTCCTCCAACTCCAGCTGCAGCGGCTACAGCAAAGGCCTTGGAAATTCTGGACAAAAATCCATGTTTAAGAAAAAAATTATGGGAAAATGTCGCTTATGCAAGGAAGGGACTAAGAAGTCTTGGCTTTGATGTCAACGATTCTCCAGTCCCTATCATTTGCCTTCATTCCAAAGAGGGCGTGTATCTGGGTGCTCTTCAGCGTGAGCTGCTTAAAAGAGGAATTGCGGTTCTTTATGTTGCTGGAGGGACCTATTCAAGTGTTCCGGAAAGTGGAGCGATCCGAATTGCTATATTTTCCACCCATCTTAAAGAACAGATCGATCGCTTGATAGAGGAGATAAAAAGACTTTTGTGAAAGGGAGTTATCTGACTGAAGTAGCTTAAAAGCTCGAATTATTAAATCTTATTATTAAAGAATAAAATAATAAATAAGGAAGCATGAATATGGATAAACAGAGAATTTTCCTTTCCTTAATCCTTATCATAAACATGACTCTATTCCTTCCTCTCAGCGTTCAAGCCAAAGAAGATTTTTCTCTGAATGTCCTTCTGGAGAAGAAGGTTGATGGAATCCTTTATGATAAGAGATTTGAGGGTATTCGTTCCAAAATAATCGATTTGGTAAGAGAAAGTCGAGTAGCATCCATTTCAGTCGCGGTCGCTGAGAAGGGGAGAATTATTTGGGAAGAAGCCTTTGGCTGGGCGAATCGAGAAAAAAAGGTCAGATCAACACCCTTCACCATGTACTCATTAGCTTCCATCTCCAAACCGATGACAGCCACTGGCTTGATGATTCTGGTAGAAAAAGGGCTTCTAGACCTGAATAAGCCTGTAAATGATTATCTCGGATCAGCGAAATTGGTGGCCTATGAAGGCAAATCTTCAGAGGCCACGGTCAAGAGAGTCCTCCATCACACCTCCGGATTACCTCTTCACTGGCACTATATTTATGAAAATGGGCCCTATCTCCCGCCCAGCATGGATGAGACAATCCGCCGTTATGGAATCCTGGTCACGGTTCCAGGAGAAATCTATCAGTACTCAAATCTTGGTTACGGAATTATTGGTCATGTCATATCCAGAGTTTCAAGAAAAAGTTATGCTCAATTCATGAACTCTGAAGTTTTCCTTCCTTTAGGAATGATCCATACCTCCGTCGGCATCGGTCCAGGGCTGGAAGATCATGCTGCCCAGAGATATGACTCGGATCAACAACCAATTCCTTTTTATGATTTTGATCATCCCGCAGCATCAGCTATATTTTCCAGCGCTCATGATCTGGTGCGATTTGGGATGTTTCATCTTAAATGTCATCTCCCTGACCAAATACAGATTCTGAAGGACGATACAATAGATCTCATGCAGCATGAGGTCGAGTCAAAGCGTCCGGGCCAAGAATATAAATTAGGTTGGCGGGTGATTGACAATGACCATGGGTATCGTTCAGTCTCTCATACTGGAGAAATGGAAGGAGTGTGTACTGAGCTTAAGATCATTCCAGCGGAAAACATAGCTGTTGTCGTCTTATGCAACAATAGATACCGCCCTATTTATAATTTCGATAGTGAAATTCTGGCTGCCATACTTCCCAAATTTGCCGAGAATTTGAGAGCGAAAGAAAATAAGCCTGACGAGAAGAAGCCCGAAAGATTTTCTCCGCCTCCATCTCTTCTAGGGGAATGGGAAGGAGTGATTAAGACTTACAGCGGAGTTATGCCGGTTAAAATGATATTTCAAGATGATGGCGATATCCACGTTAAAATTAAAGATCAGCTGGAAACTCTTTTGAATGAGGTTAGCCTTAAAGAAGAGATACTCAGCGGTCGATTCTACGGAGAAATAAAAACAGAGGATGCTACCCGTTTTCCTCATACTATTGACCTGAAGATGAAACTATACAGTAAAAGGCTAAGCGGCTCTGCGAATGCCAATTCAGGGAGGTGGTACAGCCTCTCATCCTGGATTGAGCTGAAGAAAACACCCTTGCCCAAGAAGGATTAGAAAACTATGAATTATTCATGAAAAACAGGAGATTTTTTTGAACAGCTTTATTTCCCCTAATGACCACTGGGTTTTATGGACGGTTCTTATCGCCACCGCCGCTGTGAGCATTTTATTAGAACAAAAAAATAAAATCGCAGCCAAGCTCACGGGTCCTGTTCTGGCTCTGATCTTTGGAATGCTTATGTCCAATCTTGGCTTCATACCTACTCAGGCCCCCACTTATGATATCGTTTGGGATTACGTGGTGCCCTTGGCTATTCCTCTTCTTTTGATGAAGATGAACATCCGCAAGATCATAAAAGAAACAGGCAGAATGTTTGGAGCCTTTCATTTGAGTGCCCTTGGCACTGTTTTGGGTGGTTTTGTAGCGGTCTTCTTTCTCCGTGATTTGATTGCAGAAGTGGCTAAGATTGGTGGAATCATGACCGCGAGCTATATCGGAGGAAGTGTGAACTTTGTGGCCATGGTTTCTACTTTTAAGCCTCCAGAAAGCTTGGTGAATGCAACCATCGTTGCTGATAACGGAGTCATGGCTCTATACTTCCTTATTCTGCTTGCTTTGCCCACTTCCAGACTGGTAAGAAAAATATTTCCTCTTAACTCAGTATCAAAGCGTTTTTATGACGAGGACTCTAGAGAAGGAGCCAAATCTTTCTGGAAGCCCAAACCCATCTCTTTGCTGGATATCGCCCTCTCTCTGGGATTGGCCTTCATTATTGCCACGATCTCAGTAAAGGTGAGTTCCTATTTTGGAAGCTCCGCTATGCCGGCGATCATAACGTCTATATTGGGCCAAAAATACCTTGTCCTGACCACCTTTTCTATTGCCCTTCCCTTCTTTTTCCCAAAATTTTCGGAGAAAATAACCGGTTCTGAAGAGATGGGGACTTTTCTCATTTATATCTTTTTTGTGCTTATCGGGGTTCCAGCCAGCTTTAAAACGGTGATCATGAAAAGCCCGCTGTTACTATTGTTCTGTACCATCATGCTCCTGATGAATTTTCTGATCACCTTTGGCCTGGGAAAGCTATTCAGGTTTGAGTTGGAGGAGCTGATTCTAGTCGCGGCTGCAACTTCTGGAGGTCCGATGAATGCCGCTGCTATCTCTATTTCAAAGGGATGGAGGGCGCTCATCTTTCCTTCATTTCTAGTCGGGATATGGGGATATGTAATTGGGAATTATGTCGGGTATGTCACAGGAATCTTTCTGATTAATCTAATGAAATAAAGAATAGAAAATTTCACCTTGAAGTGATGACTTGGAGTTATAGAATGGCAAAGCTTTTAATAATAGGAGAGAGCACATGAAGAGACTAAGATTTCTAATCGTCTTCTTTCTGTCACTTTCCCAAGCATTCGCTTCTTCGACAGCTTTAGAGAAACGAATAATAGAACGTCTCGAAAAAGAGGTTGTCCCTATCATAGAAAAGGATATAAAAGGATTAAATGTTCCTGGTCTCTCGATGGCAATCGTTTTGGATGGGAAGATATTGTGGAAGAAGGGTTTTGGTTATCAGGACAGAGAGAAAAGGATACCTACCACTCCTGAGACAGTCTACAGAGTCGGCTCCCTTTCCAAGCTTTTCAATGCGATCGCCATAATGCAGCAACAGGAAAAAGGCAAGGTCGACATTGATGCTGATATTAAGAAATATCTTCCTTCCCTGGATTTTAAAAATCCTTTTGAAAGGCCTGCCTTGATTACGCTGAGACATCTTCTTTCCCACAGAGCAGGAATATTGAGGGAATGTCCGGTTGGTAATTATTTTGACAGTACGGAACCTTCGGTAGAAGATACTGTCAAAAGTATGGTGGGCACAGCGCTAGTTTATCCTCCTGGGATGGAAACAAAATATTCCAATATAGGAGTAGGCATTGCTGGTCATATTCTGGAGAAATTAACAGGAATGGATTTTGCTCAGTATCAGAAAGAATTTGTCCTGGAATCGCTCAACATGAACTCGAGTAGTTTTTTACTGGAAGATTTTATAATGGAAAAAGTAGCCAGAGGTTTTATGAGAGATTTGGAGGGAAAGCAGTGGGAGGCTCCTCATTTCCGATTTGGATTTTTACCAGCAGGAAACCTCTATTCGAATGTGATTGATCTTTCAAAATTCATGAATTTTATATTTGAAGATGGTAAACCGCTTCTTAAAAGTGAGACCTTAAAACAGATGCTTACAGTCCAATTTCAGGAAAAAAAAGATGCTTCAGGCTATGGATTAGGTTTCTATATCTCCGAAATGCACAATTTCCGTACTGTGGGACATGGCGGAGCTGTTTATGGTTTTAGTTCCAATATCAGGATCATTCCTGAAGAAAAGCTTGGAGTGGTTGTTCTCAATAGCCTAGATGGAGCCAATGGTTTTAATCGCAAAATAGTCTTCAAATCGCTGGCGATAGCTCTTGAAGAAAAAACCGGTAAAAAGATTTTAAGAGCCCCTGGTTCGCTCGAAATTTCGCCATCTGATCTTAAAAAATGCGAAGGTCGGTATGAAAGGAATGGACTCCCTGTCTGGTTGGTTTTGAGGAATGAGAAACTTTATTATGAGCCCTACGGAACTAGGAAGCAATTGACTCCTGTATCAGAGAACGAGTTTATCACCGATGATCTTATGGGATACGGAGAGAGCATTACTATCTTAAAAGAGAATGGCAGAGTCAAAGGAATAGAGATAAATAACAGGTTCTATGAAAAGACACAAGAGATAGCGGAAAAGAAATTATCGGAGTGGGAGAAACTCATCGGGGACTATGGCCCTGATTACAACATCATGAATGTTTATGTTAAAGACGGGAAGCTCACCGTATTGATAGAATGGTTTTATGAGTATCCCCTTCAACCTTTAGGAGCTTTAAGGTTTAAATTTCCTGATTATGGTTTATACATGGATGAGGAAGTTGTGTTCAAGGAAGAAGGTCAAATAACAGAAGTAGAGGTAGGATCAGTGATTTTTAAGCGCAGAAAATGATTAATGAAGATAACCAAAAAGAGGAGTAAAGAATGAAATGGCGTTTATTTTTTTACTGGGTGTCATTATCGCATTTGGATTCTGCAGCGGAGAGAAGGGGAGTACGATTTCTTCCAAATACCCAGACATTCAGCTTACGGCATCCCACCAGGAAGCTGAAAAATGGGCGAATGAAACATTGAAAACACTTGCGATCGAGCAAAAAGTTGCTCAGATGATTTGTGAACAGATGCAGGGCGAGTATATTGCTGAGGATAGCCCAAAATTCCAATACTGGATTAAACTCATAGAAGATTATGGCCTGGGAGGATTTGTCCTCTATGGCGGAACGCCCCATGATACAGCCAACCTTCTCAACCGTCTGCAAAAAGAAGCTCAAATTCCTCTTCTCATCGCTGCTGATTTTGAAGGCGGGCCCGGCCAACAAATTCGAGGTGCCAGCGAATTCCCGGCTAACATGGCCCTGGCGGCGATCGGCTCGGAAGAGATGGCCTATCGAGTTGGGAAAGTCGGAGCTTTAGAGGGGCGAGCCGTTGGCATCCATCTCACTTATTCTCCAGTGGTCGATATCCAGACAATACCCGGAAATCCAGTGCTAAGCGTCCGGTCATTTGGAGGAAATATGGAGCTCCTGGGCAAGCTGGCAGGAGCGTACATAAAAGGGTATCAAGAGAACGGAATGCTGGCCACAGCTAAGCATTTTCCAGGACGAGGGGATGTCGAGCTTATTCCCGGAACAGAGTTTACCGTCATCAATAAATCTGCGGGCCAGGTTGAGGCTGAAGATTTCTTCGCTTTTAAGGAAGCCATTGAGGCTGGAGTGACATTTATCATGAGCGAACATATTGCTGTTCCCTCTGTCACCGAAGGCTCTGACCTTCCAGCCAGCGTGGAGAGGAAGCTTGCCTCCTATTGGCTACGAGAAAAGCTCGGCTTTAAGGGTATCTTGACCAGCGACGATATGTGGTATGAAAAAGTCACTAAACGTTTTGGAGCCGTAAAAGCTTGCGTCATGGCCATTCAAGCTGGCCATGATGTCATTCTTAAACCAGCCAACGCTGTGGATACGATAAAGGGATTGGTCAATTCTGTAAGGTCAGGAGAAATAGCAGAGGAAAGAATCGATCAATCTGTGAAACGGATCCTTTACTGGAAAGCGCGACTGAATTTTCATCGAAACAGGTTCGTTGATCCAGGACGAATATCATCAATGGTAGGTATCCAGGAACATCAAGAACTAGTCCATAAAATTGCTGAATCATCCCTGACTTTATTGATAAATAAAGGATTCTTTCCCTCCGATTCCTCTAAGATAGGAAAAGTGGTGAATATAAGTATCCAGAAGAAAAAAGCGGATCAAGCTGCAGTCATAGTGTCTTCAAAATTGGCCGATGCTTTCCTGGAAGTCGAGAATTTTCTTTTTGAGTCTGATACCTCATCCGAGGTTTATAAAAGAGCCTTAGATGCTGCCAAGGAAGCGGATAAAGTTATAATTTCCCTTTTTAATCAGCGGAATGCCTATAAAGATAATGGCCCCCTTCGAGAAAGAGACTTTGCCTTTGTCCAGAAAATTATAAAGATCAAACCGAGTTCCACAGTCATCATGTCTTATGGAAATCCGTACCTTGTAGAGAGTCTTAAGAAGGCCACAGCATTCGTGGTTGGTTACGGCGAAGGAGGTTTTTACGGAAACCAGATTATTTATGCCGACGCTTTTATAAGACTTTTAAAGGGAGACATCTCTCCCCAGGGAAAACTGCCAGTTAAAGTTTCGGAGGATTTTCCAATAGGAAGCGGCATAATATATTAAATTGAGACTGTTCAACGCTTGTAACTAGTTGAATATAAATGGTTTATAAGGGCCAATATTGGGACTTACCCCCATTTTTGGCCGAAAAACACCCCAAATAGCTCATTTTGGGCAAAAGTTACCCCCACTATTTCGGTGTTTTTTTCCATTTGTGTTAAATAGGCATATTTTATGCAGGTGTTATATTTTATTTGTGGTTACGTCTTGAGTTCTCTCCTATTTTTGGGTAGCGTGAGTATTGAACAGATACCCACTTTATTATTGAACACCCCTGATAGGAGATTACCCATGACTGATTACCAATTACCTATGCCAAAACTTTCTAGCGCCTATCTGGACCGTATAGATGAAGATAATGACCTGATAAACTATTTCCGATTGATTAATCTCTACAATATTCATCCTGTTGTAAAAAAATGCTATTCACATACTGGACCTCAAGGATACGGAATTGGCCTCTTCCTGTCTCGGATGCTGAAAGTCAAACAGACATTTGTCTCTGATAGAATCCTTGCCAGGCGTCTTTCTGAAAACAGCACCTATAGACACCTGTGCCTCCTTGAAGAAGGTCCTACTCCAGCTCATAACACCTATAACACCCTGAGAAAACATCTCGGTGTCAAAAGATATGCAAAAATCCATGTAAACTTTGTTAACGAGGCAAATAAACTTGGACTCTTAAATCCCAATATAAAACAACTCCCAAAAAATCGCCGTGAAGGTCTAATCCTCATCGGAGATTCAACACCTATCAGATCTTATTGTTCCTCCAAAGGAATAAAACAAGAAAATGGTTCATGGCTCTTTACCGACCCTTCTGTAAGCTTTGGCCATCCCCATCATAAAGATAAGTATCCTGTTGGGCATAAGGCACATTCCCTGATAACTATTACTGGAATCCCTATGGTCAGCATTGTAAGTACCCGTAGAGATTCTGATGAAATTCATATATTCCCACTATTGGATGGATTCAAAAAGAGATTCCCTTCTCTTAATATAGCCTATATTGTTCTGGATGCGGGTTATGATTCTGAGGAGGTTCATAAAGGTATATACGAAGGCTATACTGTTATTCTGATTATTATCCGGGGTAAAATGGTCTATCAAAAAGGATTCAATTCTGATGGAACACCTCTTTGTGAGTTTGGATATCCTTTTACTAAAACAGGTGTTGATTATAAAAGAAAATGCACCAGATACCACTGTAAAAAAGTCTGTCAGAAAGATACTCAGATAATTTTTCCATGCTCTCATTCTGAGAGAGGTGGATTTGTCACGTATACACATTTTAGAGATAGCTACCGTAAATACGGGCCAGGGTTGAATATTCCGATGATTCCGGCCACCCATTCCAAACGAAAGCGGCCACCTGTCGGAGCGAAGCGACGCTGGGCATAGATTATGTACCCTAGTGGCCGGTTTGAGTCAAGGATTTAAGTCTTTTTCTCATTGATTCTCCTTTCAGAGTGATTTTATAAGCGTTATGAACCAGTCGATCCAGGATGGCATCGGCCAAGGTTGGATCACCGATTATCTCATGCCAGTTTTGGACTGGGATCTGACTGGTTACGAGTGTGGAGCGGACGTTATGGCGATCCTCGAGGATTTCCAGGATATCCCTACGACCGTGATCATCCAGAGGCGCAAGTCCCCAGTCATCGATGACCAAAAGGTCATTCTTAGCCAGGTTGATAAGCATCTTTCCATAACGGCCGTCGCCTCGGGCCATGGTGAGTTCTTGAAGCAGCCTGGTCAGCCTGAAGTAGAGGGTCCGATAGCCTTCGCGGCAGGCTTTCTGGGCTAGGGCGCAAGCCAGATAGCTTTTCCCGACGCCTGTTGGCCCTGTGATGAGGATGTTGTTATGCTCCTCGACCCATTGGCAGGAGGCAAGAGAGAGGATCAAGGATTTATCCAGACCGCGGGGATGGCGATAGTCGATGTCTTCTAGCGAAGCATTCAGCCGCAGCTTGGCTTTCTTGAGAAGTGTTCGCAGCTTTCTATTCCGCCGTTCTGTAACCTCCCGGTCGACTAAAAGTCCCAAGCGTTCTTCAAAGCTCAGTTCCTTCAGGTCCTCCATCTGGATCTGCTCTTCCAGGGCCTTGGCAATCCCGTTGAGTTTGAGAGAATGGAGTTTTTCGAGTATGGGATGAATCAGCATTTTTTCTCTCCTTCATAGTAGGCAGAGCCACGGATATTGGCATGGTCGATAGGTTTGGAGACGATGGCAGTTTCTTTAAGAGGGGTACTGTTGTAAATGTCAAGGACTTTTCCCACTGGTTCGGTAAGGACATTTGAACTAAACCGCTTCGCGGTATACGGATAAACGTCTGACTTTTTAATCCTGGATAGACTTTCATCTCACTCGTAAACCTTCTTTGAAGAGTCTAAGATTGGTATCACAAAATCCAGAGCTTTACAAAGGAGGTTTCATGAATACTTTACGTCAACGCATGTTGGAAGACATGCGGATTCGCAATCTTTCTGCCACTACCAGGAAACGTTATTTGGATCGGGTCAAAGCATTTGCCAATCATTTCAACAAGTCCCCTGCATTATTGGGAGCTGAGGATATCCGGATTTTCCTGCTCTATCTTGTCCAGGAGAGGAAATTATCATCAAGTTCCATTAACGTAACCGCATCCGCTTTACGGTTCCTGTACAAGGTAACTCTGGGATGCCAATGGGATATTGAAAAGATTCACTTTGCAAGACGTGAGAAAAAACTCCCTGTTGTTCTCAGTCCGGATGAAGTGGCGCAGTTCTTAAAGGCTGTAGAGAATAAAAAACACAAGGCTATTTTAATGACGACATATGCGGCCGGGCTGCGTATCTTAGAAACAACAAGGCTCAGACTATCCGACATTGACAGTCGCCGCATGACCATTCGAATCCAACAAGGCAAGGGGAAAAAAGACCGCTATGTCATGCTTTCTAAAAGGCTTCTTATAATTCTGCGTGATTACTGGAAAGAATATCAGCCTGCTTCCTGGCTGTTCTATGGCAAAACTAAAGATGATCCTATTTCAACTGGGACGCCTCGTCAGGTTTGCAGGCTTGCAAGCTATGAATCGGGCATTAAGAAAAGAGTGACACCTAATATCCTTCGCCATTCATTTCCACACATTTACTGGAGCAAGGCACAAATCTTCGTACCATTCAAATACTTCTTGGACACAATAGCCCGAGCTCCACCGCAGTATATACACATATCGCTGTCCAAAACTTAAAAGCTACAACAAGTCCTCTTGATACTCTTCCGGATATGTAATTTCCCTGCTTGTAATGGGAAGAACAAATCTGGAAGTCGCAGATATATTCTGCGAATATGGAGAAGCATATCGCCATAAATTTGGAACATCCACAAACTCTCAACAGTGGCGTACAATGCATGCTATAAAAGTTTGCCGTACTGCTGAACTCGGAGGACATATTGACCGATGTGATCACTGCGGGCATGAGGTTATTTCGTATAATTCATGCAGGAACCGTCACTGCCCTAAATGTCAGTCACTGGCAAAAGCAGAATGGCTGGAGGCTAGAATCTCAGAACTATTGCCGGTTGACTATTTTCATGTCGTTTTCACTTTACCTGAAGTACTAAACAAGATTACACTTCAAAACAAGCGTGAAGTTTATGACATTCTCTTTAAAGCAGTCTCAAAAACTTTGCTTACTATTGCGGCTGATTCAAAACATTTGGGAGCAAATATCGGCTTTATGGCTATCCTTCATACCTGGGGACAAAATCTTCTTTTACATCCTCATCTTCACTGTGTCATCCCCGCAGGAGGATTATCGCAGGATGAGAGAGCATGGATAAGCTGCCGCAAGAAATTCTTCCTGCCGGTACGTGTCCTTTCCCGGCTCTACAGACGCTTCTTTGTTGAACTTCTCATAAAAGCTTTTAATCAGGATCGGTTGAAGTTTTATGGAAAAATCAGTCATCTCTCTAATCCGGAATCGTTTGCACAACTCATGCAGAAATATTTTAACTCCGAATGGGTCCTCTATGCAAAACCACCTTTTGGAGGAGCGGAGAAAGTCCTGGATTATCTGGGCCGTTACACTCACCGAATCGCAATTTCCAATAAGCGTTTATTGAGAGTTAAAGATGGCAAAGTTTCTTTCTCCTGGAGGAATTACCGGCAGGAAAACAAGGCCCAAACTATGACTTTGCAGGCAGAAGAATTCATTCGCCGCTTTTTACTCCATGTTCTCCCTTCAGGTTTTATGCGTATTCGTTACTTTGGTTTTCTAAGCAATCGTCATCGTACTGAGAAGTTGAAACGTTGCCGAAAACTTCTCCATGTGCATCAGACAGCAGTTAAATCTACTATAGTAGATTGGAAAGAACGTTATGAATCCTTGACCGGCAAACCAGTAGATCTGTGTCCTTTTTGTCATAAAGGGCACCTCATTCCTATCCGGAACCTTTCACCTTTGCGGTTTCCTTTCACAAGACCGCCACCACAGACAGAGATAAATGATAACTATATTAATGCAATTTAAATTCAATAAACACCCTGACTCCCAGGAATGATGGGATGACTATGCATATTTTTATTCAATGCCTTAATAATAAAACTCAATACTGCATGTTTTATCATTCCATGGTTTACAAATATTCATATCATTCATGTTTTGAAGCAATAAAAGGCATTCCCTACTTTGTACCCAACTCAAGATTATGTCCCAGAACTTCAATACAATCCCCATAGGAGCGATTCCGTCAGTTTATAGTTCAATTCATTCTTTCGGTAATGCTCGCTCATTTTATTCGCAAGACTAACGAAAGAATCTTACCCATTGTCGTTGAACCGGAAAAACTATTGTCGCTGATCAGCTGGGGACAGACCGCAAAGCCAACTTTTTAAAATCACAAAAATTATTTACTCAACTTGTTGCGAGTGGCAAAACGGTCGTGGCGGTAACAGTAAATTATATATTTTTTTACGTTTGGGGGTCCGCCTCGACGCGGACAATTTTAGGGATGGTAATGGCCAAGTTGATGTCTCAACCAATAAAGTCGTTGTCTTGATTGCGGATATGTCAATGAGCTCAGTCCACAAGACCTCATTTTCCGCTTAAGAGAGGGAGCCTGGTACTCTCTTAATGCATGAGCTAGGATATCAAGACCAGGTTAGGCTGCTTATCGATTCAAGGCACTGGGTTCTACTTGTCTGGGAGTCGACTAA
>Ga0307379_10006152_pt1 | contig 16565 bp, 15 predicted proteins | sample UN2MG_FD_202237 | JGI IMG/M metagenome (GOLD analysis project Ga0307379, IMG submission 202237) | Soil microbial communities from Risofladan, Vaasa, Finland - UN-2 | ecosystem: Environmental > Terrestrial > Soil > Coastal area > Acid sulfate soil | place: Finland: Risofladan, Vaasa | collected... | reverse complement strand
TCCTGTGCATGGGTGATCTCGTGGGCTATGGCGCAGATCCAAGTGCCTGCGTAGAGCGGGTTCGCGAGCTTCCCGAGCTCGTGTGCGTGGCCGGCAACCACGACCTCGCCGCCATCGGCGGCTACGAGCTGAGGTGGTTCAACCCCTTTGCTCGCGCGGCCATCGTGTGGACTGCCGAGCAGCTCACGCAAGACCAGAAGGACTACCTCGGCTCACTTCGCCGAACAGCAGACGCGGACATCGCGGTCCTGGTGCACGGCTCACTTCCGGAGAGCATGGACTACATCACCTCGCCCGCGGAAGCGCGAAGGTGTTTCGATGCCATGCCCGGCGACCTCACTCTGATCGGCCACACTCACGTCAGCGAGTACTATCGGACTCGCCGCAGATCACGTCTCCCGGAGCAGACGAGCCTGTTTTCGGGTGGGAGGGTCGAATTCGAGGATGACCTTCGCTACATCGTGAACCCCGGCGCCATCGGGCAGCCTCGAGACGGAAACCCGGCGGCGAGCTTCGGGATCTGGGAGGTCGAGGGGAAGACCATCGAAGTGCGCCGGATCCCATACGACGTCGAGCGAGCGCAGGCGAAGATGCGGGAGGCCCATCTGCCCGACTTCCTCTCGGAACGCCTCAGTCTCGGACATTGAGCGGCTCTCACACCTTGAGGGCGAAGCTCAGGTAGAAATACGCCGGCGGGGCCGCGAACAGAAGGCTGTCGAAGCGATCGAGGATCCCCCCGTGCCCCGGCAGCAGCGATCCCGAATCCTTGACGCCGGCTCGCCGCTTCAGCAGGGATTCGAAGAGGTCGCCCAATTGTCCCAGGACTCCGATTCCCGCGCCCAGCGCGAGCCCCTGCGCGAGCGGCAAGCCCAGCCAGCGGCCCGGTCCCGCCGTCAAAACGACCGCCGCCAGTAGGCCTGCAATCGCCCCCTCAACTGTCTTGCCGGGGCTGATCGCTGGGCATAGCTTCCGGCGCCCGACCACCTTCCCGAACGCATAGGCGGCTGTGTCCATCCCCCAAACCGCCAACACGAGCACGAAGACGCAGCAGAGCCCGGCCGGGAGTGCGACCCCGGAGCTGCCGAACTCGATGGGCGGGGCACTCAACCCCCGGAGACGCAGCACGTAGCTCAGCAACTGAGGCACATACATGTGCCCGACGAGCGTCGTAAAGAGGATCGATGCAGCCCCCGCCCGGGATGAGGAGAGAACCCACGCCCCTCCGATCGCCATCGCCGCAGCGAGCAGGATCGGCTCGAGCTTCAGCGATACGGGGCCGAGACTTTGGGAGGAGGAAGCACTGGTTACAGCGACGAGCAAGATGGCGAGAGGATATCCGAGCCAGGGATAGGCTCTCCGATCCCGCGCTGCCATCAGCCGGTAGAACTCCCGCAGGCCCCCGATCGCCAGCAGCGCGACCGCCCCGGCCAGATACCAACTCCCCAGGTAGATCAGGAGCAGCCCGATCGGTATTCCGAGGATCGCTGTCAGCAGCCGCTGGCGCAGCATAACACCTCACTTGGCTCCCGGACCAAGGCACGGCGGGGCCTCTCCACCGCCAACGGGATCGGAGCGCTTCTGCAATACAACCGCCAGCTCCGCGCCGCCCAGCATGATCGTCGCCGTCAGGTAGATCCACACGCCGACCAGAACCGTTCCGGCAAGGGATCCATACAGCCTTCCATAGGCCGCGCTCTGCGCGACCAGAGCGGCAAACGCGGTTCGGGAGAGCTCCCACAGCAGGGCGGCCACCGCGGCGCCGATCGCCGCCGTCCGCCATCGCACGCGCTCCTGAGGGAGGAAGACGTACATCAGCAGGAACATCAGCCAGGCCGCCGCCGGCAGCGCGACCGCGGCAACCCAGGAGGCCAGCCATCGCAGCATGGGATAGTTCGTGATCTCTCCGGCCCGCGAAGCCAGCGCGGCCGCCATCGCCGTGGCTATCAGAACGAAGACGAAAATCAGCCCCGCACCCGCCGTTGCAGCGAGCGCGATCACATTTCGGAGAAACAGCGACCGCCCTCGACCGTGCCCCGACCAAACCCGGGTCAGCACATCCTCCAGTGTGTGAAAGAGCCGGCTGGCGGCCCAGAGCAGCCCGAGAAGGCTAACCACCTCCACGAACCACGACCCGGTCGGGTGGGGGAACTGGCGGATGGCATCCTCAATCGCCGGCGCGTCCAGCGGAAGTGAGTTGCGGAGCAGCCGAATGATCTCGCCTTCGGTGTCGGCGATCGCCATCGATTTCAGCACTCGCCCCAGCACCGAAATCGCCAGCGCGCCCAGTGGGATCAGCGAGATGAGACCGTAGAAGGCGGTCGCCGCCGCCATCAGGGAGCAACCGTCCCGGCCAAATCTCCGGCCGACCTCTTGCGCCACTCGAAGCAGGTCGGTCCGCGCCCCTCGGCCACCTGCGCGGCTCGTCTCATAAAGCGGCGGAGCGCCCCGTGTTTCAGACGCCCCATTGCCGGTTGTGCCCAGATCGTCGTCGGCCAAGTCAGGCCCGCTCTGCTTCCTCTTGGCAGTCAGCGCCGAGGCGCTCGAGCGCGTAGTGAAAGTCGATGATCTCCTCCGGCGTTATCTCTCCCATCTCCTCGAAGCGCCGAATATCGACCTCATCCCGTGTGCGTCGCATGGGTTGGAGGACAGACGGGTCCCAGGCTTCCTGTTCGACGAGCTTCTCCCCCACCCGCTTGCACCGACCACACCTGTACCGCACGTAGACATAGCTCGGGCCCAAGACGCTGAGATAGAGCCCCGTCTGGATGACGTCCTTCCGGACTATCCGGTGTCCGCAACTGCATCTGATGATTGTCGGGCTCATCTCACCACTCCCCGCATCAGGACTAAAACACAGTGCCCCTTTAGCGATTCTTCGCCGGGGTCGGAAGCCCCTTCGTCGCGCGGTCAACACGCCCGCTGCCGCGATACCGCACGCTCAGTTGATGACCACTCCTCGCTGGCCTTTCTCGATCCGACCGATCCGGTACGCCGTCTCTCCGCTGGCAGAAAGCCGTGACGCCGTCTGCTCGGCCGCTTCCTCCGGAACGACGAGCGCAAATCCAACACCCATGTTGAACGTGTGATACATGTCTTCTTCCGGAACGCGCCCGAGGTCTTGTATGAGGTCGAAGATCGCCGGGACGCACCAGCTCCCGTGCTGCAGCACCGCGCAGCAGCCCTCGGGCAAGGCACGCACCAGGTTGTCGGGCAGGCCGCCCCCGGTGATGTGGGCCATGCCGCGCACATCGAGGTCTTCGAGCAGTGGCAGCACCGCCGGCGCATAGCACCGGTGCACTCGCAGCAGCTCCTCCCCGATCGTGCGGTCCAACTCCGGAACGTACTGATCCACGGGCAGCTCGGCGACCTCGAAGAAGAGCTTCCGCGCCAGGGAATACCCGTTCGTGTGCATGCCGTTCGAGGCCAGCCCTATGACTACGTCGCCCGGTTGGATACCATCTCCGACAATCGCTCGACCGCGCTCGACCGCGCCCGCGACGAAGCCCACTAGGTCATACTGTCCTGGGCCGTACATGCCCGGCAGCTCTGCCATCTCCCCGCCGATCAGTGCGCATCCTGCTTCCCTGCAGCCAATCGCAAGGCCTTCTACGAGCTGAGCGATGAGGTCTGCCAGCAATTCCTCGGCCGCGATGTAGTCCATGAAGAAGAGCGGCCTGGCCCCCTGCACCAGGATGTCGTTCACACAGTGGTTCACTATGTCTTGGCCCACTGTGTTGTGGCGGTTCATCATGCTGGCAACCATGACCTTGGTCCCAACGCTGTCCACGCTCGTGACCAGCAATGAATCCGCCCCCGTCCAGTCGGCGAGCGAAAACATCGCCCCGAATGCCCCGACATCAGTAACGACTCGCGGCCCAAAGGTGGATCGAATGAGCGGCTTGATGCGCTCAAGCGTTTCCGTCTTGCGCGCGATGTCTACTCCTGCGTCTCGGTAGGTGAGGGGTTTGCTGCTCCGGTTCCGGCCTCGCGCGTGCCTTCTCGCCACTCAGGCTCCTCCAGGTCCAGCTTGCTCAGCTTCACATCCCTGGGAATCGGTATGGGATAGCGCCCCGTGAAACAGGCCAGGCAGAGCTTCCGACGAGGGATCTTGAGGCCCTTCAGGAGTCCCTGCACAGATTGATAGCCCAGGCTATCAGCACCGATCGCCCCCCGGATCTCCTCGACGCTGCACCGCGCCCCGATCAGCTCCGAGCGATTGCTCGTGTCGACCCCGTAGTAGCACGGCCACCGATAGGGAGGCGCGCTGATGCGAACGTGTACTTCCTTCGCCCCGGCGTCGCGGATCATGTTGACGATCCGCCGTTTGGTCGTCCCCCGCACGATAGAATCATCCACCATCACGACGCGCCGCCCTTGGAGGGCCTCCCGCAGCGGGTTGAGCTTTATGCGGACCCCCAGCTCCCGCAGACGCTGATCCGGCTGGATGAAGGTTCTTGGGATATAGCGGTTCTTGATGAGTCCCTCTCCGAAGGGCAGCCCCGACTCCTCGGCGAACCCGATCGCGGCGGGCCACCCCGTATCGGGCACAGGAATCACAACGTCCGCGTCAACCGGGTGCTCCGTCGCGAGCTGACACCCCAGACGTCGGCGCGCCTCATGCACCAGATGGCCCTCGATCTGACTATCCGGCCGCGCCATGTATATGTACTCGAAGACGCAGAGCGCTTGCCGAGGGCTCGGCAGCACAGTGCGGGAGCGCAACCCGTCCTTGTCTGCTACCAGAAGCTCGCCGGCCGCGACGTCGCGGACAAGCTCGGCCCCGATCACGTTCAGCGCACACGACTCCGACGCGAAGACGTGGGCCTTGCCGTTGAGTCGACCGACGCACAGCGGCCTCACCCCGTAGGGGTCGCGCACGGCCATGACAGCGTTCTCCGTCAGAATCGTCAGCGAATACGCGCCCATCCACTGCGGCATGCAGGCCGCCACGGCCTCCTCGACGTTCCCCGCGCGGTCCGCCTCCCGCGCGATCATGCGCAGCATCACTTCGCTGTCGCTGGTCGCCTCGAAGATCTCGCCTGCTGCCTCCAATTCGTCACGCAACGCTCGCGCGTTGACGAGGTTCCCGTTGTGAGCGAGTCCGATCTTCCCGCCCCGCCAATCGGCGACCATCGGTTGGGAGTTGACTAGCGTTGTGGCGCCCGTCGTGGAATAGCGAGTATGCCCGATCCCCAGGTCCCCCTTCAGCCGCGTCAAGGTCTCCTCGTCGATGACCTGGGAGACCAACCCCATCTCCCGGAAAAGGCTGATCTGTTTGCCGTCAGACACGGCGATTCCGGCGCTCTCCTGGCCGCGATGCTGCAGCGCGAAGAGCCCGAAGTATATCAATCTGGATACGTCTTCCCCCGGTCCCCAGATGCCGAAGACACCACAAGCCTCGCGCGCCTCTGGCGTCGCGAGGAGCAACTCATTCGCTTCCATTGCCTCTCTTGCCTCTGTCCTCATCGCTCGATCGCGCCGGAGCGCAGCCGCACGGCCGCCTCCCGCTTCGCACCGGCGATGCCAGAACATTTCCTGCTTCGAGCAGGAACTCCCGACTTCCTGTTGCCCCACTGCTCGACTGTGTCGCGGGGCCGCCTATTGGTGCATCAGCGCCGAAATCGACTCCCGCCAGATCCTCTCCAGGGCCGACACATCCTCCGAAATCTGAACCTTGCCATCAGCTTCAATCGTCATCGCCTGGCCGCCGACTCGCCCGAGCACGTGCACCGGCACGCCGCGATCCGAGGCGAGCGTGCGGATTCGGTCGGCCTGCTCCGGTTCGGCCGAGATCACGATCCGCGAGGGCGACTCCCCGAACAGCCGTGCGTCCAGCCTTACCCCGCCCGAATCGTCCGGCAGCCTCATCTCCGCACCTATCCCCCCCCAGATACAGCACTCCGCCAGCGCCACCGCCAGGCCTCCATCGGAGCAGTCGTGCGCGGAGGCCGCCATCCCGTCTCGCACAACGGTCAGGCAGAGCGCCTGGACTTCCTTCTCCCGTTCGAGGTCGAGGGCGGGCGGCTTCCCGGTCACCAGGCCGTGCGCGCGTTTGAGATACTCTGTACCACCCAGGTCCTCATAGGTGTCACCGAGCAGCAGGATCACGTCGCCTGCGCGCTTGAACCCGACCGTGCAGTGCCGCCGGACATCGTCCAGCACTCCCACCACTCCGAGGACAGGCGTCGGGTAGACTGCTGTCTCCGGCGTTTCGTTGTAGAAGCTCACGTTGCCGCTCACAACGGGCAGCCCGAAGCTGCGGCAGGCATCGGCAAGCCCTTCGACACAGCGCGTGAACTGCCAGAACCGATCCGGCTTCTCCGGATTGCCGAAGTTGAGGCAGTCCGTGACGCCCGCCGGCTCCGCGCCGACGCAGACGAGGTTCCGCGCCGCCTCCGCCAGAACGAGCTGTGCCCCGACATACGGGTCCAGATAGCAGTACCGACCATTGCCGTCGGTCGTCACCGCGATCCCTTCCTGGTATCCCTTGAGCTGGAGCACGGCCGCGTCGCCCGGCCCGGGCGCCACCACGGTGTTGGTCTGCACCATATGGTCGTACTGCCGGTATACCCACTCCGCGCTGGCAATGTTAGGGCTCCCCAGAAGGTCACGGAGCACCGCGCCCGGGTCGTCAGGCATCGGCAGCTTCGACAGATCCGCCGACTGCACTTGCCGGTAATACTCCGGCTCCTCGGAAGGCAAGTGGTATGTCGGCGGGCTCGCCAGCTTCTGCGCGTCGACCTCGGCCACAACTTCTCCGTCATCTCTCACGCGCAGTACGCCGTCGCCGGTCACCTGCCCGATGACCACCGCGTTGAGCCCCCACTTGCGAAAGACCCCCAGGACCTCTTCCTCCCGCCCCTTCTCCGCCACCACCAGCATCCGCTCCTGGGACTCCGACATCATGATCTCCCAGGGCTCCATGTCCGGCTCCCGGCGTGGGACCCTCTGCAGATCGACGTCCATCCCGTGGCCACCGAAGGCCGACATCTCGCACGTCGTGCAGGTGATCCCCGCGGCCCCCATATCCTTCAGACCCACGACTGCCCCCGTCTCCAGCGCCTCCAGACACGCCTCGATCAGACATTTTTCCGTGAATGGGTCCCCAATCTGAACCGTCGGGCGCTTCTCCTCGTTCTCGCCGAACTCGTGGCTCGCCAGGATGCTGGCGCCGCCGATGCCGTCTCTGCCGGTTGAATTGCCGACGATGATGACCGGGTTTCCCACTCCCACCGCACGACTCGTGGCCATCTTGTCGGTCTCGACCAACCCGACGGCCATGACATTTACCAGGCAGTTGCCCTTATACGGCTCCTCGAATCGCAGCTCGCCCCCGATGGTCGGGACCCCCAGGCAGTTCCCATAGAAGGCGATCCCGCTCACCACCCCGCGAAGGAGATAGCGCGCCAGCGGCTGATCCAACTCGCCGAACCGCAGCGGGTCGAGCACAGCGATGGGCCTTGCCCCCATCGTGAAGATATCCCGGATGATGCCACCCACTCCGGTCGCCGCCCCCTGGAATGGCTCCACCTGACTGGGGTGGTTGTGGCTCTCCATCTTGAACAGCACGGTAAGCCCGGGCCGGACCTCGATGCCGCCCGCGTCCTCCCCCTCCTGGCCGCTCGTCGCGTACTTCCCCTCCTTCGGGAACAGCTTGAGCAGGGAGCGGCTCCGCGGATAGCCGCAGTGTTCCGACCACTCCACCGAGAACATGGCCAGCTCAGTCGGCGTCGGCTCGCGGCCGATCGTACTGACGATTCTATCGTATTCCTCGTCGCTCAAGCCCAACTCACGCCACATTCGAGCTTCGATCGCCATCAGTCTCTCCCGCAAAAGAAGCTGCTTGGGGTCAGCGCCCCTGCAGCAGGCTCTCCCACACCAGCCGCCCGTCGGCCGAGCCGAGGATGGGGTCGCTGCACCGCTCGGGGTGGGGCATCATGCCCATCACGTTCCGCTCCCGGTTGCAGATACCGGCGATGTTCTCCAGCGAACCGTTCGGATTCGCCTCCGGAGTAATCTCTCCCGCCGGGGTGCAGTACCGGAACACGATCTGGTCGCTGCGCTTCAGTGCCTCAAGCGTCGCCTCGTCCGCGTAGTAGTTGCCTTCGCCGTGGGCGATCGGGATTCGCAACACCGATCCCTTGTCCATCGCCCGAGTGTAGCGCGTGTCGGTCATCTCCACGCGCAGATCGACGTACCGGCAGACGAACGTCTGTCCGACGTTCCGCATCATCGCACCCGGCAGGAGGCCGGCTTCAAGGAGGATCTGGAAGCCGTTGCAGATCCCCAGCACGAGGCCGCCATTGCCGGCGAAGTCGATGACGGCATTCATGACGGGCGAGAAGCGAGCAACCGCTCCGGTCCTGAGATAGTCCCCGTAGCTGAACCCGCCCGGAAGGATCACACAGTCATACCCGCTGAGGTTCGTGTCCTGGTGCCAGATGTAGTCCACCGGGGCGCCCATCCGGTCGTTCAGGGCGTGCCACGCGTCCGTATCGCAGTTCGAGCCTGGGAAGACGACGATGCCGAAGCGCATCTTCGTGGCAGTTGCCATTGGCTACTCCTCGATCTCGACGCGAAAATCTTCGATGATCGGGTTTGCGAGCAGCCTGCGGCACATCTCGTCGATCTGAGCCGGCAGCTTGTCCTTGGGAGCCCCGTTCAGATCCATCTCGACGTACTTGCCCATCCGCAGGTTCTCCACGCCCTCGTATCCGAGGTTGTGTAGAGCCTTCTCCACCGTCTGCCCCTGCGCGTCCATGATCGTCTTCTTCAGGGTGATGATCACTCGCGCCTTGGCCATCATCTGCCTCCTGGTCTGCCCTGCTCCGTGGTCCCCTGCCCCTGCTCCTTCACCCTTCTGCGTCTTCCGCGCGATCCCCTCCGCCTCCTGCCGCAGGTCGCGAAGTCCCTCCAAACAACGGTATATCCACAACCTCTCGGCAGGAAGTGAGCACCTGCGCGCCCGAAATACCCCACCGGAAATATGATTCCCGACCCCGCCCCCGGGCAATCTACGGGTTCTCTTGCATTGCGGTTACGACCGTAATGCAGGAGAATCTGCTGTGTGAGCCTCACGCCGTGCGCGGTAGAGTTTCGTGCATTATGGGTGCTCCTGACCATAATGGAAGAAACTCGATAGGAGGGAGCCATGTCGTCCCGTCCAGGGCAGGTGAGCGCAGCTCCAAGCCGTCACATCGGACCGGAAGCCTTCAGGCGGAGCCGCGAGACCGCCCTCTGGTGGCTGACGAACGCCGGATTCCTGATCAACGCCCGCGGCACGCTGCTCATGATCGATCCCGTCATCTCCCTCGACCCCGACGCCGCCGGCAGGAGCGAAACCGGCCTCCGCCTCCTCGTTTCGCTGCCGATCGAGGCGCGGGATGTCCCCCGCCTAGACGCAATCCTGTACACCCACGCCGACGACGACCACTTTGGTCTCGGAACTGCCGAAGCGCTTGTGGGGACGAAAGCCGTGTTTGTCGGTCCGCCTCCTGTCATCGAGAAAGTTGCCGGTTTGGGCCTTTCACCCGAGCGCGTGAGGGTGACTGAGCCAGGAGTGGCGTTCGACGTAGGGAGAGTCAAGGTGGAGCCAACCCCCGCCGACCACCCCTGGCAGCTCCGTGACCCCGCGCGCTTCGGTCCGCCGTGGAAGCCCGAGGACTGCTGCGGCTATCTCATCGACACCCCCGACGGCCGCATCTGGTGTCCCGGCGACACTCGCCTCCTGGACGATCACGTGCAGATGCAGGACGTCGATGTCCTGCTGCTCGATGTCGGGCGGAGCGAGTACCATCTCGGCGTGGACAACGCCGCTCGCCTTGCCAACATCCTCGACCCGCCCCACATCATCCCCTACCACTGGGGAACATACGACGCAGCGGAGCATCCGGCCTACAACGGCGACCCGGCCGAAGTCGCCGGCAAGCTGCATAACCCCGAACGGTTCCACCTCCTCGCGCCGGGGGAGGGGTTCACGTTGAGGAAGCGCCGATGACCTCCACCCCGCCCATATACGCCCGCAGCACCTCCGGCACCACCACCGACCCGTCTTCCTGCTGGCAATTCTCCAGGATCGCCGCGAAGGTGCGACCCACCGCCAGCCCCGACCCGTTCAGCGTATGCACGAACTCCGGCTTCGCCCCCTTCTCCCGCCGGAACCGCACGTTCGCCCGCCGCGCCTGCCAGTCCAGGCAGTTCGAGCAACTGCTCAGCTCCATCCACTTCCCCGTCCCCGGGAACCACGCCATCGGGTCATACGCCTTCGCCGCCGCCATGCTCATCTCGCCCCCGCAGAGCAGCTCCAGCCTATACGGTATGCCCAGCTTCCGATAGACCGACTCCGCCTCCCTCACCAGCGACTCCAGCTCCTCCATCGACGTCTCCGGAACGACGAACTTGAACATCTCCACCTTATCGAACTGGAACTGGCGAATCAGCCCCCGCGACTCCTTCCCGGCGCCGAACTTCTCGTTCCGGAAGCAGGGCGTATAGGCGACGTACCTCACCGGCAGCGTCTCCGCCTCCAGAATCTCGTCCCGGTGGATGTTGACCAGCGCCGCCTCCGCCGTTGGTATCAGGAAGAAATCCTCTTCGCTCAAGTGGAACTGCTCTCCCTCGAACTTCGGGAGATGCCCTGAAGCGATCAACGAATCCCGTCGCGCGATGACCGGAGGGGCGACCTCCGTGTAGTCATGCTCCCTCGTATGCAGGTCGAGCATGAAGTTGATCAGCGCCCGCCGCAGCAGGGCTCCCGCTCCCTTGAACACCTCGAAGTTCGCCCCCGCGATGTTCGTCGCCCGCTCGAAGTCCACGATGTCGAGCGCCACCGCGATCTCCCAATGCGGCTTCGGCTCGAAGTCGAACTCCCGCGGCTCCCCCCACTCCCGCACCACGACGTTGTCCTCCTCGGTCGTCCCCTCCGGCGTGGACTCATCCGGCATATTCGGAATCTCCAGCGCCACCCGCTCCTGCTCCGCCTCCACCTCCCGCAGCGATTCCTCCAGCTCCTTGATGCGGTCTCCGACCTTCCGCATCTCCGCGACCATCTCCGCCGCGTCCCCGCCCGCCTTCTTGATCGTCCCGATCTGCTCGCTGACTCGATTGCGCTCGGCCCGGAGCCCCTCCACCTGGAGTAGCAGCGCCCGCCGCCGCTCATCGGCCCGCAGCAGCGCGTCGAGCGGGCCGTCATCTCCTCCTCGTCGCTTGATCGCCTGCCGGACGAGTTCCGGGTTCTCGCGTATCAGTCGGATGTCGAGCATGGGACCCCCTGAGACCGGGAGATTGTGTGGATTATAGCCACCGGTGGCGCGGCCGGTCAAATGTGCCCGTCAAACGATGTCCGGAAGATGTCTTTGCCCGGCACTGCCCATCACCGGTGCAGCCCCCCGGCAGGACCCCACCCGAAGCCCGCGGAACTCGGACAGGCGGGCATATGGATCAACTTCACCTATCCCTCGACGAGGTCGAACGGCTTCGCGCCCACCGCTGGCGAACCGCCTCCGGGCGGCGAGTCACCGGCGAGCGAAGCGCGCTGCGCCTCATCGAAGAGCTCGGCTTCCTCCTCCTCATGCCGATCACCGGCGCCGACCTGCCGTCGATCCATCGGGCGACCGGCGACGAGTGGGGGGTCTGGTGGGACTGGAAGCAGACCCTCCCCGAGAAGAAAGCCTGCTACTACGCGAAAGTCCTCCGCCGCCGTGGTACGTTCATCTCCTGGAAGTGGTTCCCGTGCTTCTACGCGGCCTATGCTGATGCACGACCCTACTGGCGCCAGTATCGGGAGGGCCTTCTCGACCGGGCAGAGAAGCAGATCCTCGACCTCCTGGCGGATCGAGGGCCCCTCATGACGCGGGAAATCCGTCTCGCCTTCGGACCGCGAAGCAAGGAGAACACCCGCCTCGTGAAGAGCATCCTCGTCCAACTCCAGACCCGTTTCCTCATCACCGCTGCCGGCGGCGACACCACCGGCTGGAGCCACCACCGCTGGGATCTCGTAGACCGGTGGGTCCCGGCCCGCGCGCTTCACGCTGCCGGCCGCCTCTCGCCCGACGACGCGTGCGCCCGGATCGCCCAGCAGCTCGTCCGCAATCTCATCGCCACCACCCCGGCGGACATTGCCTGGATCACCGGTTGGGAGAGACCGCAAGTGCATGCCCTCGTGGACCGACTCTTGAATGCCGGGAAGATCCAGACCGCTCTCCTCCCCGAACTCGAGGCCGAAGTGCTCGTTCCAGAACCCTGGCCAGCCCGCGCCACCCGATCCCAGAAGATCGGACCTAAGCCATGAGCCCAGAGGCGCCCACCAGATCAGCCCCCGGTCCCGCCTCCGCCGCGCGCCGACTCGTGTCACACCTGCGCCTTGGTTTCCGGTTCTACCTCGGCCTTGGCATTCCGACCGTGCGCGCAGCATACCCCGAGTGCCGCGTGCGGGCGGCGTCCGGTTACTCGCCGGAGCTCGTTCGCACACTCCTGGCGCTCCGTCGCGGCGAATCGGAGGCCGGCACGGTGGAGGAGGTTAACTTCCGCTGCGCGGTTGTCACCCCGGCCGATACCCAACAGAGGTTCTTTCTGAAGGAGTTCCCGCGGCGCCACGCCCTTCACGACATCGAGCGCGCGCTCCGCTGCTCCCGCGTCGATCGCGCCTGGCGCGCCGCTCACCTTCTGCCTCGCCTTGGGATTCTCACCCCCCGCCCCGTCGGGACCATCCTCGCGACCGAGGGCGGGGAGCCCATCGAGTACCTTGCCACTGAATGGCTCCCGGACGCCCTCCCCTACCACGTGCGCCTGCGGGCGGTCGAAGGCTTGGAGACGCGCAGGCGGATGCTCGAGGAATTCGCCCGCCACCTCCGCCGCTGGCACGACTGCGGCCTCTACCTGCGCGACCTCGTCACGAACGTCCTTACTCGTGAATCGCCCGGCGGGATCGAGTATTGGCTGACCGACCTCGACCAGCTTCACCCCATCCGCCGCCTCACTCGCACGCGGATCTTACACCAGATGGCGCAGCTCGCACGCTGGACTGGGCCTCTGACGGAGTGGGAGTCGGGCACGATCATCAGCGCTTGCTTCGGCCGGGTCAACCAAAGGAACTACGACCGCCTGGAGTCAGTGCTGCTAACCACACCGCCGGCCGAGCTGTAGCGGCGCACAGCACGTCGGGCAGGAGCTCGCCTAAGGCGAGTGAATGTGTCTCCTGCCGTTAGGGCTGTCCCAACGTCATCTCAGGATCACACGCGCCGCCTCCACCACTTCCTCCTTTGTAATGGCTGTCATACACTGGGGGTCTAGGCACTCGGCGTGGACGGGACATTCATCCCCTTCTGCCCAGCGCTGACATACACCTCGATGAAACAGCCCAATCTGGCGACAGCCGGGGTACGCGACTAGGCGGGGGTCGGTCGGCCCCCCCAGCAGAACCGAGGATGTCCCCATTGCGCTGGCAACATGGAGCAGGCCTGTGTGACCCGTTATAATCGCCCTTGCCACTTGCAGCACGGCGGCGAGTTCCTTGACCGTCAGCACGGGTAGGGAGATGGCCGTTCCGCCCGATGCGCGCACGACTTCGTCTGCCAGCCCTTCCTCTCCAGGGGCGCGGAGGACAGCGCATTGGCCGAGGTTCTCCTCTGCGATGCGTAGCGCAAGCTCACCGAATCGCCCGGCAGGCCAGCGTTTTGCCACAAGGCGCGCCGACGGGTTCAGAACAAGCATATGCTCTGGGTCGCAGCCTGCTTCGCGAAGCACCTTCGCTGCCGTGGCGCGGTCATCATCCGTCATGCTGATCGGGACGTAGGAGAAGGGAACTTCAATGCCAGCCGGCCGCACACCTGAGCTGACCAGCTCTATGATGTGTCCTTGCTCCCCTTGCTGCATACAATCAGCTTTCAAACTGTACCACTTGCTCCGCCCCGCTCTGTGTAGGCCCGACCGCCACTTCGCCCCGCTGAGCCGTGAGACCAGTGCAGTGCGCGCGCTTCCGTAAAGGTCGAGCACGAGGTCGGGTGCCAACTGGCGTGCACGTACGATCACGCTAAGCCAAGCTTCGGCCTGCGTGAGCGCGCTGCCTCGGCGGTCCAAGCACCAGACGTCGCTAATAAAGGGCTGTCCGTCAAAGACTTGGGAGTAACGAGGGTCGGCGACAACCACAATGCTAGCATCTGGATGCGTATCACGCGCCGCCTTGATAGCGGGCAATCGGCAGATGCTATCACCGAGAAGGTTGCATGCAAACACTAGTATAGACTTGATGTCTCGCAAGCGCGTTCTGATATGGTCTAGCCTGCCGTCTGCTTGCACCGCTTAATCTGCTCCATACAGCTACCGAGTGCCTCGCGGAATCATTATCCCTGCGGGTCCGCGCTAGGATCGCTGATGCCGCGATAGACGTAGGCCGCAACACCCGACCCGAGGAACACAGCCCATTCCGTGTGAGACTTCGCCCGTTCCGTCAGCCGCTCTCGCGTAGGAGGAGACGAATGATGTCGGATGAAGATTTCCCAGGGAACCGCGGGACAAGGACCACCTCACAGCCAATGGCGTTGCAGGTATCGCGCTCGTCAGGGCTGAGTCGCCTGATTCCCTCACGATACTCGTCCTCGGTCACGTCTCGATCAACGTATCCACCTTTGATGAAATAGCTCGGTCGTATGGCTGTCAAGTTGGCGACCGCGTCGCGGCCCTGCTCCACAACGGCCGTCACGGATTTCAGCGACAGTAGGATTTCTTTTCGATCAGGGAAACCCTGAAGGGGACGCCCCTCCCCTTTGAGCGCTCTGACCGACACATCGTTGTTACCCCCCACTATGACCGAACCGTATCCCGCCGCGAGATTGAGAAGACGCACATGGTTTGCGGTCAGCGGGTCGAAGCACCCACACGTGTAGACGAGAACATTCTGATGACCGTCTGGCGGAACAGACTCCACGCATGTGGCAAGGCAATCCGGGCTGAGGCAGTGATTGAGCTGTGTCTTCGGGTTCCAGATTAGGGAGGCATGACCGCAACTCTCACATCGCTTCATTGCCATCTCCATACGCATGCTCTTGGCCGGCAGTGCGTCGGGCATCACAGCCGGGAACGGGTTGCTGGGGGCAGTCGTACGCTGATCGGAACGAAGGCCTCATAGACACTATACCAGATACCACGGCAACCGGCCCGGTGTCAACTCAGGGCAGCCGCGCGGTATTACTAGACGACTGTCCCTTCTGTGCAGGCTCATTCACCTTTCCGTTGACACTCCTTTCCGGTCCCTGCTAAGATGAACGCCATTCTCTTCCTATCGAGGTGACAATGCCAGTACTGCGGCCCGGACCTCTCTCTCCCGGCTATCGTCAGTTGGTCGCCCCCGAGCCCTCCGACCTCGAGTACATATCCTTCGGCCTGCTCGGCCTCTCTGCGGGCCAGAGCTGGGACTATGCGGCGGAGGGAGTCGAGTCAGTGCTGGTCATCCTCGGCGGGCGGTGCGACGTCGAAGCGGACGGCCCGACATGGGAGAACATCGGGGAGCGCGCCGACGTGTTCGACGGAAGAGCGACCGCGGCCTACCTGCCTCCCGGCTCACACTGCCGTGTTACGGGTCGCGGCAGCGTCAAGGTAGCAGTGTGCTCCGCCAGGGCAGAGAATGGCGGCGAGGCTACTCTGATCTCACCTGACGCGGTCGGCGTCCGGACGGTTGGCAGGGACGCCTTCGAGCGCACGGTCTACGATATCCTCGTGCCCGGCAGCTCGGAGGCCGAGCGTCTCATCGTGGGTGAGACGATCAATGGGCCCGGGCTCTGGTCCGGCTATCCGCCGCACAAACACGACGAGCACGATCCGCCGGAGGAGTCCGAACTCGAAGAGGTCTACTACTTCCGCGTGAATCCCCCGCAGGGATTCGGCCTCCAGCGTATCTATGGAGACGGGTTCGATACGACGTACGCGGCGCGGGACGGCGACGTCGCGACCATCTCACAGGGGTACCATTCGGTCGCCGCCGCCCCCGGGTACGAGCTCTATTACCTCTGGATGCTCGCGGGGCGGTGTCGCTCTATGCATATGCGCGAGGATCCACAACACCGCTGGGTACAGGCCCAGACATAACGCGAGCAGCCCATCCGGGATCCACTAAACGCCTGCCGCCACGTTGGAGTCACCGACGCCAAGCCGACCCAACACACGCGTAGGAACGGCGGTAACGCGCCTATTGTGTGCGACTGATTCCCCAGGAAACAGGAGGCAGTTCTGGAAACTGCGCGATTGGCCGCCCCAACCGGGGAGGCCGACCGCATCGTTGAGCGGAGAGCGATGACACGTGTCACGACGAGACCTCATGCTCCACAAACTCCTTCCACTGCCGAACGAGGAGTTTCCTTCGGTGCCGCCGAAGTCCCCTCTGTCGGCTGGGGACGTGAAGTCCCCTCTGTCGGCTGGGGACGTGAAGTCCCCTCTGTCGGCTGGGGACGTGAAGTCCCCTCGGTCGGCCGGGGACGTGAAGTCCCCTCGGTCGGCCGGGGACGGGTGGGGTGATGTTTGTGTCCGCAGCTCCCAGGACGTCACTTCTGGAGCTGCGCTGACCTGAGGATGAC
>Ga0307379_10006151_pt1 | contig 16566 bp, 17 predicted proteins | sample UN2MG_FD_202237 | JGI IMG/M metagenome (GOLD analysis project Ga0307379, IMG submission 202237) | Soil microbial communities from Risofladan, Vaasa, Finland - UN-2 | ecosystem: Environmental > Terrestrial > Soil > Coastal area > Acid sulfate soil | place: Finland: Risofladan, Vaasa | collected... | reverse complement strand
ACGATACTGCTGTCCAAGACCCCACTGCACAGAACGCTGGCGGCTGGTCTGGGGCTGAGTTCCCCGTACGTGCTCATCGCCCTCGTCTACGTGTTGATGCGCGCTGGGGAGTTCCCCCTGGAGATCGCGACTCCCTGGGTGGCGTGGGCATTCGTCCTGGGCGTGGTCTCTTCGGTAGCTGTGGACAGGTTTCGCTTCGCCGAGTAATGATCGGGGGCCTATCCAGTGCCTCCAACGGGGGAAGCAAGAGGCGCGCCTGGAGGGACTCGAACCCCCGACCCACTGCTTAGAAGGCAGTTGCTCTATTCCACTGAGCTACAGGCGCCTGCCGACCATTGTAAACCACGGTCGGGGAGTTGTCAAGCACTCAGCGAGCCAACACTCCTGTAGCTAAAACCGCAGCGGACTACCGAGAAGACTCTGGTCCAGTACAGGTACATACGGGGTAGCTTTGTCAGTTGGCTCCAAGAGCAGGGACTTGAATCTCCGCAAGAGATACCGCCCACCACATCCGAGAGTACCTGCTGCGTCTCCAACACCCTGGCCTCAAGGACACTACGCAACGTGCACACGCAAGAGGCATCAAGACGTGGTTCCGCTGGCTTGTCGCTGAGGGAGAGTCGCAGGATTCCCCGCAAACGGAAAAGGGCCATCCCCCACGGGGACAGCCCTTCCAATAGCTACGTTCTTGTCAGTCGCCTACTCTCTGCTCCTCCAGCGAAGCGCGGCGTATCCTGCCAGACCAGCGAGGCCGCTGCCCAGGAGCAGGATTGAGCCTGCCTCAGGGACGAATTCCACGGTCGGCTCCAGGTAGTAGTCCTCGGTCTCTCCGTCTTCTAGACACGGCGTGTCAATCGGCCTGCCCGCGGCCCACCACCCCGAACCCAGCGCCACGAACTGTTCATCCGACAGGGTGACGCGCGCCCAGAGCGGGTCTGTGTCGCTGCCAGGATGGCAGGGGATGATGGGGATGGACGCCGTGAAGCGCCCCGCCGCGTCGGGCACGACCGGAAAGTCCTGGATAGCCCACTCGTCGCTGCCGCAGCCGCACGCTCCACCATCGTTCCAATCACCGTCGCGGTTCCAGTCGAACCAGGCTTCGATGTAGTACTCGGGAGGCGCTCCCACTACTTGGATCCACCCCTCCACGGAGACGTTCACCGGAGTGCAGTGGGGCAGAGTGGGGGGGAACCTCACCCCGTCATCGTGCCCATCCCGGTCAGCGGTGTCTGTCTTCGGGTTGATGTTGGTCAGGCCGTCCGCGTCCGGTGCCGTGTCGGCGTCCCATTCACCGCTCTTGCTGGGGAGCGGTGGTGGACCGAGATACGACGGCGAGAACGCCCAGTGGCACAACCCATAGCCATCGGGTGAGGGCGGTGCCCCTTGATATGGGAACGCTACCACCGGGAAGCTGGCCTTGACGCCCGGCGGGCCGCCAGCGGGATAGGCGGTCATGTCTAGCAGGAAGCTGTTGTAACTGGTAGGCGCGTCGCCGACATCTGTGTTTGGACTTGGCTCGCCCCCTATGGAGCCATCCTGCGCATGGGCCATCCCTGGTAAGACTAAGACGACAACCAGACAGCACGCTGTGCATAGCAACGGCCATCCTCTTGCCCCGTGCCGACCCTTCGTACCCATCTTGAACTCCTCCTCCTTCCTCTTGAGACAGCGAAAACCGCGATCAGTGAACTAGCGACAGCCTTCTACTCTCTGCTCCTCCAGCGAAGCGTGGCGTATCCCGCCAGCCCAGCGAGGCCGCTCCCCAGGAGCAGCATTGAGCCTGGCTCGGGGACGAACATCGCCGCAAAGCAGTCCTCCGCCAGCAGCCAACTGACCTCAGCAGAGTCAAGCAGGTTGTTGCCCTCGTCCTCCAGCCTCACCTGATACGTCCACTCTCCGTACAAATCCTCTATGGCAAAGGAGGCGTCGACTCCTTCAGGCAGCAGGGATGACTCGCCCGCCCCTACCGGATCGCAGGGCATAAAGAAACCAGTTGTCTGCGGATCCTGAACAGGCGGTGGCAAGCAGAAGAACAAGAGTTCTTCATCTAGGTGGGGTGGGAGCCTTCGGGTGCACAGCCAGTAGTTTGGGTTCTGGACCCACCCACCATAGGTGATGAGGACCTGGTATTCGTCTGGGATGGGCATTGGCAGCGTGTTGACGTCGCCCCTTTCCATCGGAAAACATTCCACGCACGCCTTGTTAGCGGTGACGTACAGACCCTGAGCAAGCGCCACGCCGCCCGCCAGGAGCAGCGTCAAGCTGACCCCCAGCAACACGCCTCTCAGCCAATGATTCTTCATCGCCTCTCCCTCCTCCGTTTCTACAACGAGACCGATCCTGTTGCCCACAGTATAGCGCATTTCTCCATCCGTGTCAATGTACAGTGAAACCTCTTGAGATGCATTGCCGGTACCTCTTGCGTCTGCCACAATGCTACTGAAGCCCCGCTGGTACAGTCAAGCTAGGTGATTGCACCCTCTGGTACTACCCCCTCAACGGCGAAGGCTCTTGTTCTTGGCAAGAACGCGTGTTGCGCCGTTTTCACCTTCTTGATGTAGTCCGCTGACTTGGCCTGACCGCTTGCTAGATTGCCTGATACGTGCTCTAGCTTGTGGGATAGACCCTGTCCCCTACCCCTACATCCAGAAGTGCTTGGATCCGGCAGGGGAGGGCCTGGAGAGAGCGCATTAGCTACACTCACCCGTTGACAACCCGCCGTGGAGCTACTGCCGAAGAAGAAAAGGGCCATCCCGTGCAGGGACAGCCCTTTCGATAGCTACGTTCTCGTCAGTCGCCTACTCTCTCGTCCTGCAGCGCAAGGTCGCGTATCCTGCCAGGCCAGCGAGACCGCTGCCCAGGAGCAGAATCGAACCCGGTTCCGGGACAAACAGAGCCGCAGCGCAGTCCTCCGCCACCAGGAACTCAACCTCCCCAGTTCGACCAGACGTAGCTCCCGTAAGCCTTAGCTTCAAGTGTCCGAAGGGACATACCAGAATCTGTTGCGCTTCAGCTCCAGATCTGACTCCCGGGCAGAGGGAGGTACAGAACGCCCCACCGAACGCCCCTTCCGAAGCCTGGCCAGAACCGTGAAAAGGATCGCCGAGGAGGACCCCATCCTTCCATGTCCACCAGGTGATGGTTTCGTTGTCCGCCCACCCGGAAGTATAGACACGAAGCTCTGTAAATTGTGATTCGTCCGTCCAGCACTCGTAGCACCCGGGAGGGTCGGTAGTAATGGTGATCCCCTGAGCCAGCGCCACCCCGCTTGCCAGGAGCAACGCCAGGCTCACACCCAACACTAAGCCTCTCAGCCAATGCTTCGTCATCGCCCCTCACTCCTTCCTCATACAATGAGTCCTATCCCCTCATCCACACTATAGCGCATTCCTGAACCCTTGTCAACCCCTAATGAACACTCTCGAGTCTCATTGCCGGTGCCCTTTCCGGCTGCCCCAACGCTGCGGAATCCCCTCTGGTGGAGTCAACGTAGGTGATTACGCCCTCTGGTACTACCCCCTCAACGGCGAAGCCTCTTGTTCTTGGCAAGAACGCGTGTTGCGCCGTTTTCACCTTCTTGATGTAGTCGGCTGACTTGGCCTGACCGCTTGGTAGATTGCTTGATACGTGCTCTAGCTTGTGGGATAGACCCTGTCCCCTACCTCCACATCCAGAATTGCCTGGATCCGGCAGGGGAGGGCCTGGAGAGAGCTCATCAGGTACACTCACCCGTTGACAACCCACCGTAGAGCTACTGGCCAACAAGAAAAGGGCCATCCCATGTACGGACAGCCCTTTCGATAGCTACGTTCTCGTCAGTCGCCTACTCTCTCGTCCTCAAGCGCAGCGGCTCCCCTGAGCGCAGTCGAAGGGTGGCGCACCCTGCCAGACCAGCGAGGCCGCTCCCCAGCAGCAGCATCGACCCAGGTTCGGGCACAAACATCGCAGCAAAGCAGTCCTCCGCCAGCAGCCGGCCAGCCCCAGGGGATCACGCCCATCCTGGCCCCTGCACTGACTCGCGATGCCCTTCTGAGCCGCCACGCTTATGGAACCACCCATGGCGACATCATCCTTCACTTTTTCGCGGACGGCGAGATGCAGGGGTCGGTGCTCTCTCCCCGAGAGTCTCTACAGCTCAGCGGCGAGATCGAGAGCAAGAGCGGCGCCATCTCCCTGGTAGAGCTGGTGGACAATGCAGAAGCTACGGTCACGTGGGAGCCAGGGAAGGCTTCGTCACTGAGGTTCGAGAGAACGGAGCAGATCGGCGAAGAACCACACTACTTCTACGTCAAGGTCACCCTTGAGAACGGGCACCAGGCCTGGTCCGGCCCCATCTGGGTGAATCACGCTGCGGCGACTCCGAGCCCGTCGACCAGCCCATAGGGCGTCGCCTGTCTGGCCACCGCTATCGCACGACTATCAGCTCTCTTATCTCTTCGAACACGCCTTCTCCGATGACCCGCTCCTCCATGACCTCCTCAGTCGTGCCAAAGCGCGCGAGGGTCTGGCGATGGGGCTCGTCGCACGGGCGTCACGGCCCTCCCCGTGCGGCAAGCCATCCCCACGACGTAACAAACCGCCAGGCACCCCCAGCAGCCGCTTGGGGCCGCCGCGCGCCAGTCCCCTGCGCGCTCGGAATAGGGTCGTGCGATCACTTGATAGCACTGTTTGCCCGAATCCCACAATTGAGTCACTTGAATCTTGCTCAGCGCCTGGACGCCTCAATGCGCTGAGAGAACAAGGCATTCAGACGATCTCTGTGTTTTTCATAGACGGATTGGGGGATGAGCGGTGCCTCCTGGACAGCAGCATTGTAATCCCCCCAGATCAACAGAAGATCGCTCTGACTCAAAGCGGTGGCTTGTGACTTCTCCAGTCTTTCGTCAACCCGCCCCACTGCGGAGGAAGCGTGAGCGTAGTCCACCGCGCGCCCCAAGAAATCGATTGAGATTAGCAGCATCAACAGGATGCAGATGATTTGAGCAATGGCGATACCCCATGCCTGACTTCTCACGCCAGGAAGGATGAATAGGATTGCCGTGGTAGGGAGCAAAGTGGCTATGAACCACAACGCGCTCCACTTGGCGCTAGCCGCGAAGAGATGTCTTGAGAAGAAGGCGCTCTGTTGAATGACAGTGGCAAGTCGTTCATGACCGGGTTTGCCTGTTGAGACGAAGTAGCCGGGGTCTTCCCATGGCGTTGCCTCTTCCTGTGATACCGAGAAACCTGCAATCAGGTCTGTGATTTCCTTCTGCGAAAGCACCCAATCAAGTCCCTCCATAACCAGTAGAGTTCTTCTCGCGCGCTCCGCGGTGCTCCTGTTCCTCTTGGCCTGAGACGAGAATGCCCATATGAGGACGGTCGATGCCAAGGCAAGAATGGTCAATGGGTAGACAATGCAAGGCGTGCAGGTGAACCCAGGCGCGTATGGTTGGATGAGACCAGCCAGCACCGACAGCGCGGCGGCGCCGCCCACAACGATTTCGCAGATCCGAGAATACCTTTGCTTGGTTTTCGCCTCCTCGAACTCGGCGCGATGCAGGCCCAATATGCTGTCGCGCTTCTTCTCAACCATGCGCAGGGAATTCTCCCCCGAAAATCTGGCCCCATATCGCTATGGCCCCTTCGTGGTCATCGTTGCTGCGATATGTCTTGTACCAGGCAGTGCTGGCCTTGTCACGCGCGGTTTCAAGGCGCTTTTGCACTTCTTGTCGTTTCTTGGAATCCAGGTATGAGTCGGCATACCCGACATTATGCCATAGGGATCCTTGAGTTAGGCCCACCGATTTGTCAAAGAACTGAAAGACCCCCCAAGGATAGCTGCTAAACGAGCCTGTCAAGCTCTGCAAGGCGAGAACCTCAATATGATAGGACTGCAAATGACTGCCGTGCTGATGATTCCACCACTTGATCATCTTTATGATGCGCTTGAACTCCTTTCCGAAAGTCTTGTTCCTATCCGTCATCTCATTGGAATGCCTCACCGGCTGAGATGGAATCCAGCTCTCGTCATTCATGTTGGGAACTTCGTAGTGCGCAACCGTCCCATCATCGTCAGCAACTCTACACACGGGAACAATGTCCACGTTGGGCCAGCTCTTGTAGTGGAGTGTTACAGCCTGTCCATTCTTACGTACATTCGTGCGATAATCGCCCAAGCAGTCCCTGAGGTCCTGCAACACTTCTGAGGGTTTCTTGTTCTTGATATGCTTGCCGTAGTGTAGAACCACCATCACGTCTAGGTCGGCGTGTCCCTTCACCGCGGTGGCTCTCGGCAATGAGCCAATTGGCATAGCGTCAAGCAGTACGAAAGCCTCTTCCAGCAGAGAGACCAAATGGTCTTTCCGCTTGGTAGCTGTTTCTTTTTGGTACGACGGCGGTTCGATGTTCTGACGAAATCTATCGAAAGAAACCGGTACCGTGTAAGGCATCAAGGGTCCTCCCAGTCTATGTGCGAAGCGCGACCAGGCTGGAGCACGTGCGATATTCTTCCATCCACCACGCTAGCATACACTCGCGCGGTTGCATCTTCCACGAGCACGCGCGATCTGGCCATTGCGAAACTCATAGAACAAGTATACCTCGTTGCGCAACCTATCCAGTATCTTACTTCGGTTCCACTCGTTCGGCAAGTCGAGATGCGCCACGAAAACCTCCTGAAACACTGCTCCTGCACGGATGACAGATGGGCGCAACCGTCTTCCTGGACCCGCCGGGCACACCGAGCACGTCGATAACATCTGCCGCTCCGTGGAACCGGTGTTTCAGCTGCGTCCAGACAATCAGCCGCAGGACTGAGCGGCCACGCCGGTCTCGATCCGCTGCTGAGCCGCCACAGCTATGCCACGACCCACGGCGACATCATCCTTCACCTTGTCGCGGACGAAGAGATGCAGGGGGCAACGCTTTCTTCTATGCCGGCAAAACAGTAGGCCGCTTTGTGGGTGAAGGACGGCAAACGCAGCGCAGGTTCGGCTACCAAGTTCGCACAGCCAATAGAAGCTTTTCCCGCGGCCTGTTGTATATACGCTCCGTCTAAGGGTACTGGAGTAGACTATACGAAGTTTGTCAGGTCTGCACCCGGAATCCTAGTAGCATCTGCGTCTGGTAATTGCGGGGGTGCTCGGCGGTTCACAGCCTCAATGGCGCGGCTAGCCTCGTCGCGTGGCAGCGACTGGTTAGGTGGCAGTGCAGCCTTATGGAGATTAGCTCCCTTTCCTATAGCAAGTTAAAAACCTTCAAGATAATAGTGGTGGTAAGGGTACCTAGCACTGAAACTATGAATGATACAAGAGGATTGTCCCTAACCTCTCCCCTTATGGCTTGCTTCGCTAGACCCCATATGTTTCTCCTGGGCCTGTCATGAACGTACAGACCTTGTTTTTTAGTGAAGAAGTCATAAATCAATATGCCTGCTACGAGACCTATTGCCAAATCTGCGGCTATGGCCCACCCGGAAGTGTATGTCGTACTAAGGAATCCGCGACTGGTTTTCAGAAAAGCTAGAACCTCAGCAGCAAGAGCGAAAACGGCTGCAATAAAAGATAACACACCCAGAGCCGTAGAGCTTTGCTTTGCCTCCTTCTCAAAGTAAGCACTGAAGAATCCAGTCAACGCATACACTCTCGCTGGATCAGGTGATTGTATGAACATTTCCGGCGGTTCACTGTGGCCGCTTGGGAACGTATCATCAACAAAGAAGGCTTTGCGCGATATGTTTACAAAGAGAACCTTCAGTGTCTCCCTCTTTGTAGTGCTTGTTGCGCATAAAATGACTGAAGGGTAGTTTCTTTCTCGCTCTACAAACTCCTTGAACGGAATCTCGCTTTGCTCCATTCCTACGAGATTATGGGGGAGCTTAATCGTTATGACGTTAAAACCTGCGTCAGAAAGATCCTTGCCCAATCTCTCAAGGTAAGCCTTGTCGTAGACCCGATTGCCCGGAATCCTACGGCGTGCACTAAACATCTATTCTCCTCCTTGCATAGTGTGTCCAAGTAGTGAGGACAGTGCGCCCTTACTACCTACTAGGTGGACAATTGTCCACCTAAGCACCCCACTTGACGCAAACAAGAAGATCATGGGCGTTTCTCGAGCGTGACAAATTCCAGCTCAACCGGGCCGTCAAGGAATCCATCTAGGGAGCGCTTGATGATCTTGTAGAGCCTGTTCTGAAGCCGGTTCTGAGCGTGCTTATTGGGTACAGCGATTGCTTTTCAAGAATCCCATTCCAGGTCCTTGGCATCCAAATCGCGCTTCCCGCGGGGTCGGCTGCAGCGAGTCGTTAGATTGCCCGAGATCGCGTCATTAGAAGGGGATTTCATCGTGATCCTTGGGTTCGGGCTGGCGAACCTCCCCAGTCTTTGGTTCTTCCGGTTGGCTTGCAACGAAACGGGCGCGTTCCAGGAGCTCGTCGAAAGTGATGATCTCCGGATTGGACAGGTTCCTTCGGAACAACTCGAATGAGCTGAACTTCTGCTCGTTGACGCCACCCTTGGCGAGGAATTCGCCGAGGTTTCCGATGACGATGTATGCCTTTGGTTGGTAGAGGAAGGCAGTTTCCTGTGTGGGGTCCCCCTCGGGGCTGACTACCTGGAGCCTGGTCTGGATCGTCTTGAGCGCCAGCTGCAGAGCCCTCTGGATCTGGGCAATGCTGCCCGCTAGTGCGGGGGAGATTGCCCAGGATGCGCTACGATAGGGTTGTCCGCTGTGAAGCAACTTCGTCTCCGGGGTCTTGATTTCGATGAAGCAGAGAGAGCTTACGAGACCCCTAGTCTTCATGAGGGCATCTGCTCGTTTGCCCGGTTGCGAGAGTTGATGACCGGCCGTGATCTGCTCCAGCCTGGTTTCCTCAAGGCCAGTCATGAAGACATATCTCAGGCCGTAGCCGAATATCCACTGATTCTGCTCGAAGAAGTGTTGCCAGACGGCTTCGTTGCCTTTGAGGCCAAGGTGGTCCTGCTGCCTACTGATCGCCGTGTCGTCTGATAGTAGGTCCTCAAAGAGCTGTAGTTGCTTCCTGCGATACGCGAGGGCAACCAGATCATGGCTGGTGATGTCTGATTGGACGATCTCCTCCACAAGAGCAAGGTTCCTAAGGAAGAAGGTCCTCTTGTCTTCGCCGCTTGAGAAAAGGTCCTCAAGCACGTCATCGTCAAGTCTGGCCTTTTCCTCGGGCGGTAGGTCAACGAAGTGGGCAGCTCTCAGTAGCTTGTAGAGTTTGTCGAGCTCGTTCCCGGAGAATGTAAACTGCGTTCGCTTGTGAGGCTTGCCGTCTCTTCGTGTGAATCTCTGGATAGTGACGGAGCGGATCTGTCTCGTATCTTCATAGAAAGTTGCTTTGACCTCTTGCCTCTGGCCAGGTGTGACCCTGAGGACGACTTGGTCTTTGACCTGAACGAATTCATGAAGTTGGGGGGAGTCGAAGACCTTCGAGAGGATGCGTGCCTCTCGCCCGGGGGCGCCCTGAATTGGGACGTCGACTTCAAATGGCCTGGAGATGTAGATCCTCTCAGGTTTCTTCCCTTCGAAGTAATCGATGTCTTCGGGCATGAGGGGCCCCCTTTTCTGTGTGTGGGAGATTCTGCTTGGGTGGCGTCTCGCCTTGAGTCCTGTTTCGCCGGGCAATGTAACGGCCTCGAGCTAAGCCTCTCGGCGGCTCAGGCTTGACGTCATTTTCGCACCAGCCGTACGGCAGGCCAATCTACCTACCCTATTCGCCCGCCAGCCGAGTCGGCTTCAGCGAGTTGTTATGCGGTGGGATGCCAGGAATGTGGCCGTGGTGGTTTGCAGGCTGATCTCTTTCAGAACCTCTGGGCAGAGATCGAGTTCTCTCTGGCTTGTTCCATACTTGCGTCTGAGTTCGTCTGGATGCTAAGCCGTCTTCTCCTCGTGCTGCTCCCCAAGCTCCTCCCGGCGTTTGTCGCGCTCGGCTTCCTCCCGAGCTATCTCCTGTCCAGATTGAAAGGCTGACGGCGGTTTCCACTCTTTCTCGATTGCCCGGACTAGCCACGCCATTGGATCCTGAACCGGACGGCCTCGGCCTCGTGTGTCGAGTTTCCACTCAAGAAACTCCAGCTTCTCCTCGATGTACTCGGGAGGTAATCTAGTTGTTAGTTCGCGAGCTTTCTCGTTTTCGATTTTCAGTTTGATCAATCCATTAACAGCAAGATTGCCGTTATCTGTATCTTGCACTACTGTTTGCTGTAAGTTGCCTTTTTTGCCCCCCCTGTTCAATCATAGCGCACGAGATAGGCGCTGACATCACATGAGCCCCTCTGCGGTACGGGGTTCGAGTGACTATCGGTGCACCGGACAGATCAACTCGCTGGTAGAGACAGAGGAACCCTGGCAGGCCGCTACCCCTCCAGCGGCCAGCGGCACTTGAGCCTGAGCATCAATTCGAACTCCTCATCCTTCGCGGCCACGATGCTCGTCCGCTCGTGGCCCACGAGAAGGTACGGCGGCTCGTGTCGCACGAACTCGACGAAGGTGCCTTCCCGACCCCAGAAGGTGGTGTCCTTGAAACCAACGCTCAGCGTCTCCCCCACATCCAGGGGCAGGTGGGCAGAGAAGATGTAGCCGTACCACTCCTCGCCTTCCTCAGCCCTGGGGCACAGCAAACGCCGCCACAACTCGAGAACGTCCTCAGGCGGGGGATCGTCTGGCTCCAACCGGGGCTCCAGCGCGATGTGCCCCTTCTTCACCCTGTACTTGCGCGAAGGATCATCAGGGGAAGCGAAGGGTACGGAGCGATCGATATCCTGGAACCAGATCCAGTATGGCTCAGAGAGGTGGAGCAACCCCTCCACCCTGAACACGCTGGGGTCAACACCGGGCTTGAACCAGACCTCACCACTCTCTACCGACAGCTCGCGGAGCCAGGCCATTCCTCTCCTCCTCTGCGTGCGCGTAGATCCATATTGGCGAGCGGCGGTCGCTCGGGGTCGCCCCGAGCACGTCAATCCAGACGTCGACCCCTAGGGAGGCCCCCCTCTCCCCAGACGCCCCTCGAACCAGGAGATGGTATCCACCAAACCCTCTTCCAGGGGCACCTCAGGTTCCCAGTCGAGTACCGCGCGCGCCTTCGAGATATCCGGTTGTCGCACCTTGGGGTCGTCCTCCGGCAGCGGCTGATGTACTATGCCGGAGGAGTTGCCCGTGATCTCATTGACGAGATTGGCGAACTCCAAAATGGTCATCTCTTGAGGGTTGCCTACATTGACGGGGTCCACTTCGTTGGAGAAGAGTAATCTATAGATACCCTCGATGAGGTCTGAGACGTAGCAGAAGGAACGGGTCTGATGCCCATCGCCGTACACCGTCAGCGGCTCGTGGCGCAGGGCTTGCGCGATGAAGTTCGGCACTACCCGGCCATCCTCCAGGCGCATGCGGGGACCATAGGTGTTGAAGATTCTGGCTATGCGCGTGTCCAGGCCGTGATACCGGTGGTAGGCCATGGTCATGGCCTCGGCGAATCTCTTGGCCTCGTCGTAGACGCCGCGCGGCCCAATGGGATTGACGTTGCCCCAGTAGTCTTCCGTCTGCGGATGCTCCAGCGGATCGCCGTAGACCTCCGACGTGGAAGCCAGGAGGTACAACGCCTTCTTCTCCCGGGCCAGGCCCAGGGTCTTGTGGGTGCCCAGGGCGCCCACCTTCAGGGTCTGGATGGGCAACTCCAGATAGTCGATGGGGCTGGCGGGAGAGGCGAAGTGGAGGATGGCATCCAGCTCCCCCTCGACGTACAGGTAGTCGGTCACGTCCTGCTTGATGAAACGGAAGTCCTCGTTGCCCGCCAGGTGTTCGATGTTGGTCGTGCTGCCGGTGATCAGGTTGTCCACGGCTACAACCTGGTGCCCTTCCGACAGAAACCTATCACACAGATGAGACCCCAGAAACCCGGCGCCGCCCGTAACCAGTATCCTCATGGCTCCTCACAAACCTCTCGTAACGCTTCCCGCATTATGTTACCTCAAGCGGCCCCCCCAGGCAATACGCCCCTTCTCTCTGCCCACAGCGTCGAAGCGAGGGAGGGGCGCCATCTAGGCCTCTCGGTACGAGAGCCGTCGGATGATGCCCAGCGTCAGGAAGAAGATGAAGGCCAGGTCTACCAGGAAATAGGAGTTATCTATCAGGCCGTGCGCGAGGAAGTCCACCATGCTGGCCAGGAGACCAAGGACCAGCGCTCGCAGCTCACCTTCGTCAAGAGAGCGATAGAGACGCAGGCCCATCCTGTAGAACGACACCTCCAGCCAGATCAAGGCTCCCACGCCCAGCACGCCCAGGCGAGTCCACCAGTCCAGCAGAATGTTGTGGGGATGCGAGAGGTCCGGCTCCTGCCAGGCCTCCGACAGCATATAGCGCGGGTATTGGTACAAGAAGTTGTCCAGACCGACCCCCAGCAGAGGGTGATCGCGGATCATGCTCACGGTCGCTTCCCACAACTTCAGGCGGTGGAAAGCTGTTCCGCCGCTGAGGTCGAAGAGAGACCTGAAACGCTCCGCCCCGGCGAAGGGGAGAAGAGCAGCCACGGCCGCCATCGCGGCACCAACCGCGACGAGCAGCGCACGCCGACCCCTCAGCAGGCCCATGAACAACAGTGCGGCGGGAATCCCCAGCAGCCAGGCACCCCTGGAATGGGTAAAGTAGAGGCAGAGGAGGATGGGCAACCCAGCCAGGAGGTAGCCCCATCGACGGCGTCTCTCCTGCCCAAAGAAGATGAAGGCCACGGTGATGGGCACCAGGCGGCCCAGGTACAGGCCCAAGTTGTTGGGAGAACCGTACAGCCCGCGGATACGGCGCACGCCCTCCGCGGTGATCACGTCTCCGCCGACGAAGTACTGATACAGCCCGTGGAGGGATACGAGCAGGGCGCCCAGGATCAGAGCATCCACCAACCGCAGAAGGCCGTTTTCATCCAGAGGCGCCTCTCTCAGCATCAGGTAGAAGATGATCGGTCCAACGATCACGGTGCGCAGCTCATACATGCTGACCCCGAAGTTCTCCGACACGGAGAGAGAGAGAACGCTGACCAGCAGGAAGAAGAGGATGGCCCAGTCCAGCGACGATGAGGCGCGAACAAGATGAACCACCAGCCTCGAGAATCCGCGCGCCAGACCCCGCAGGCTGGCCAGGGGCTGAAACGGGAACAGAGAAAGCGGCCCGCGAGCATCTGCCTCTCCCACAGAGGCTCGATTCAACACCTCCCTCAGCAGCCAGCAGGCAAAGCACAGGACCGTGAGCATCTCCACCAGCGACAGCGACTGACCCAGCAAGATCCTGGGTCTGAGGAAGAAGGGTATAGACAGAGCGGCGAAGGCCAGGCCCAGATCAATGCGCAGAAACACGAGGGGAAGAAGCAGAACAAGACCCACGACGCTCACAACAAATGAGGGTGAGAAGTAGTAGATGGCCAAGGCCAGGCCCAAAAGGAGGCCTTGCTGCCACCCAGGACGGGTGAGGTACCAGCCGGCAAGAGCCCGCCACCACAGAAGCGGCCGCGGCAGCAGCACCAGCCGGACCAGCCGCCAGGAGACGACCAGAGCGGCTCCCGCCAGCAATAGCAGCGCCGCGTAGTATCGGGCAAAGCTGCTCTCACGGGCTACAACGAAGCCAGCTATGCCACCACCCTCCATGCCCCCGCTTCCCACCGTCAGACGAGCCTCGTGTGGCCCGTAATCCAGGCCCGCTGCCAGGGTGACCCTGCGCTGCCCAGCACCTCTCTCCACCCGCAGGGAGCCCCCAGCCAGCGAAGAGCTTGGCCGGCCGTCTATGACCACCTCTCCCAGATGCAGGGGTGGTCGAACGAGGATATCCAGACGCGTACCATAGAAGGGCAGGATGACCTCATCGCCCGCCACGCCCCCAGTTTTCGTCCCGTCCTGTGCATACCACGAGCCCACGTATGCGGCGGTCCAGTTGTCCCCGGGATACCATCGGGGATAGGCAACGGCGGTAGCTCCAGATAACTCCTGCACCCGCAGGTAGGTGAGCCGTGGCTCCCAATCGTCGGTGACGAGGGAGAAGCACTTGACGGGATCGTCGGCCTCGGCCAGAGGATGGAAATGCTGCAAGGCCAGAACTCCCATCCATGGCCACTCCTCCCGCGCCCGCTCGATGGCCTCCACCGTGCGCCGCGCCTGCACTTCTTCGCTGTCACTCCCCCAGGGCGAGGGCCGCCCGCTCCACGAGGACGGCAGCGCACACCAGCCGAACTCCACAGCCCAGACAGCCTTGTCGGCGTCCCCGTGATCCACCATCACCTCTCGCAGCAAGATGGGTCGCGAGAAGTTCGTCTCCACCGGAGACAGCCGACGGTCAAGAGGCTCGTACCACATGCCGTAGGGCTTGACAGACAGGATATCGAAATAGCCTCTGGCCCCGGCCTCGTACATCTTCCGGAGGAAGCGGATGTCGCTCATGTACCGCCCGCCTTCCTCCACGTTGGGGGCCAGCCCCGCGGTCAACACCAGGGCGTCCCCGTCCGCCTCCTTGACGGCCCCGTATGCACCTTGCAGCAGATGCGTGTAGGCCGCGGCATCGGTGTACCTCTCGCCCCAATGAGGATAGAGATTGGGTTCATCCCAGATCTGATAGTAGTCGATCTGGTCTCGGTAGCGAGTAGCGAAGGCGCTCACGAAGTCCGCGTAGTCGCCAAAATCCTGGGGTGGAGCCTCCGGTGTCTCGGCATCCATGGTCGCTCTGGCCCAACGGGGAGAGGTCTCCAGCACAGCGATCACCCACAGGCCATGCTCGGACGCAGACTCCACGATCCTGTCCCAGGCGACCCAATCGTAGACCCCCTTCTCTGGCTCGATGCTCGACCAGGGAAAGCGCTGGCGCACCCAACGATACCCGCCGTCGCAAATCAGACCGAGGGCCCGGTCCAGTTCCTGGCCCTCATACCTCTCCAGCGACACGTTGACCCCAAATGGATAGACAGCCGCCTGGGGCATGTCGGGCGGAGTGCCGTACCACACACCGCGGTTCTGGTATCCGTGGTCGCTGACGAGTCTCCAGCCCATGCCGAGCAGAAGCCCCAGGCACAGCAGGTAGAGGAGCACCCCGACGACCACGCGGGCGCCCTCTGTGCCTCCAAACGCCAGCTTCACCTTTGTCAGCATGACAGATATCCGATCACACGTCCACAGCGCCACCGGGCGCAGCGGGGGGCTTCAACCCGGCGCCACCCCCTCCAACTACACACAGCGCTGGACTTGGAGTCCAGCGCTGTGCACAGATCGGTTCGTCTCCCGTGCTCTACTTCGCCCATTGCGGGTGACTGCTCCCCCCATCCGCCGTAAGTTGCCTCAAGGCACCGCTGGCCAGGTTGAGGAGATGGAGGTTACCCCCTCGCAAGATCACCAACTCGTTTCCCCAAGGGGACCAGGCCAGTTGAGGCGTCTCCAGGCCCTCCTCGCCGTGCAAGGGGAAGAGCTTCGCCTTGTTGCTCCCGTCCCGGTCCATCAGATGTAAGTCATAATTGCTGGCCTGAGAGTCGAGAGGGTTCTCGGCCATACAGTAGGCGATGCGGCTCTTCTGCTGGCTGGCTGACATGGATTGCCCGGGCGACCAAAGGGGAGACGCCCACATCCCTGATTCCTGCGCCATACTGAGCTTCAGTTGCCCGTCTACGCTCAGCACCCAGATATCGAAGATGGGGCTCTCTGCCGCCACCTCGCTCTCCGCCACCGATGTGGCGTGAGCGGTACACACTACAAAGCGGCCGTCAGGCGACCATGACACAGACGGAACCCATACCCAGTCGCCATAGGTCAGGTAGGCAGGAAAATCAAGCAACGTCTGGGTTTCGCCGGTGGAGAGGTCCAACAGGCCTACCTCGTCCGCGTCGGCGTAGGCGAAGATCCGTCCATCGGGGGACCAGGCGAATTCGCTGCCCCACCAGCCATAGATGCCTCCTGATGATTCGGGCAGGATCTGCGCCGCGTCACGTCCATCGGCAGACGCGATCGAGAGATCATTGTTGGCCCTCCATCCCGGTCGACCATTGATCCTCTGGGCCGTGGAATAGGCGATGCGTGTTCCATCTGGCGACCATTGCGCACAGCGCACGTCTTCGATGTCCAACGACCGCGGCTCATCTCCCACCACCACCGTGCCCACCACCCACAGGCTGTTCAGGCCAGGCTCCTCGGCCTCCTCTGATTCCGTCTTTCTGGTGTAAAGGAGTTGGGTCCCATCGGGCGAGAGGGTGAGGACTCGCTGGTCGAGATCGCCGGTGAAGGTGAGGGGGCGCTTTCCACCGCTGGCTCCCCGCATCATCCATGCGTTCCCGTTCGAGAGGTAGGCGACGGTCCCGCTGATGGGCACCGATGGCAGAGTTCCACTGACCCCGATGACGACTATCTCATCCAGGGGATCTACAGTCACTCTTCTCGCACTGGGAATCCGGTTCACCTGCAGGTCGTTCTCGTAGGTAGCCAGATAGGTGACCTCCTCCTCCCCGTTCGCGCCCAGCTGCATCATGCGGGTCTCACCCTCCTGAAGGGCCTCGTCCCTCAGGACCTGCCTGGTGAAGGGCAGGACCTTGGTCTCCACCTGGTTTTC
>Ga0307379_10006150_pt1 | contig 16568 bp, 12 predicted proteins | sample UN2MG_FD_202237 | JGI IMG/M metagenome (GOLD analysis project Ga0307379, IMG submission 202237) | Soil microbial communities from Risofladan, Vaasa, Finland - UN-2 | ecosystem: Environmental > Terrestrial > Soil > Coastal area > Acid sulfate soil | place: Finland: Risofladan, Vaasa | collected... | reverse complement strand
GGGCTGATTGGTCTCAGCGGCGGGCTGATTGGCCCTGAAGGCACGCCCCGGCAATATCAGGGATCGCTGGACGGAACGCCGGTTTTTCTCGGATGCAGCGACGCAGATTTTCACATCCCTAAAGAACGCGTCATCGAGACGTCCCAGATTCTGAGCGATTTGGGCTGCGACGTTACCATGCGTCTCTATCCCGGACTCGGGCACACCCTGAACCAGGATGAGATCAACCATGGCCAGGCTATGATTTCCTCCCTGATGGCTGACGGCAGCACCAGATAAACCTTCCCTGATGGCTGGTGACAACCCACGCCGGTAGGTAAACGGCGATCCCACTCTCTCGGCGAAAGGGTTGATACGCATCCCAGCAGCCGTTAAGGTATAATTTCCCCTGGTAAAAAACGAGTAATGAGATTGAGTCTACCCGACCCTTCCTTGAACTCCCCAATCTATTGAAAGCGCGCGTGTGGTGAAAAAGTCATGACCAAGGAAAGACGTCTCAAAGCCCTGGAAAACCAGATCCGTCGTGTCGACCGCGCCCTGGTTGATCTTGAGCGAACCGGTAATCGATATTCGTGGGCCCGCCTGCTGACCTTCATCTTCGGGTTCATTCTCTGTGGCCTTGCTTTCTTCCTGGTGGGTCCCTGGCTCGCCGCGGTCGTCTTCGTCCCTGTTCTTCTGGTTTTCATCTCCGTTCTCTATCTCCATGGAAGGATCGAGAGATGCATCGAGCAGTTCAGGATCTGGCTGGATATCAAACGCGCCCATGTTGCCCGGGCGAATTTGGATTGGGACACGCTGCCGTACTCCCCCACACCCCTGGAGCATCCCCTTGAGCTCGATTTAGACCTGGTCGGCGAGTATTCCTTGCTTCGCCTCCTCGACACAGCGGTATCGGATGGGGGCAGTAGGCGATTCCGGGATTGGTTATCAAATTCCGAACCGGATCGCGAGCAAAGCCTGCGCCGGCAGCGGCTCGTCCAGGAGCTGGCTCCCAGGCCCGCCTTCCGCGACAAGCTCTCCTTGAAAGGGCTGCTGGCAGCGCGAGAGGATCACCGCTGGCATTCAGAAGATCTATTGAACTGGTTGAAGGGCGACGATCAGGGGCCGGCTATCTTCCCCTGGCTTATCCTCTCGGCCGTCCTGGCGGCGATAAACGTCATCTTCTTCCTCCTTGACTTCCTGGCCGGAGCCCCTCCAATCTGGCAGGCCACCCTGCTGCTCTACTTCAGTCTGTTCTTATTTAAGTCGCGGGAGCTGGACCGGCCATTCAAGGAGGCTTCCCACCTCAGAGACGCCTTGGAGCAGTTGGTAGCCATATTCCAGCAGTTAGAAAACTATTCCTATAATCAGACCCCCAACCTGAAGGAACTCTCTAAAGCGTTTCTAGATCCGGCCGACCGCCCCTCGAAACAGCTATCCAGGGTTAATCAGGTCGTGGGCGCCACCGGGATCAGGGGCAATCCGGTCTTCTGGCTTCTTCTCAATCTAGTAGTGCCTTGGGATTTCTACTTCGCCTATCTCACCGCCAAGCGCAAACAGGAGATAGCGGCCTTGCTGCCCGGGTGGATGGATACCTGGTTTGAAATCGAAGCCCTGAGCTCGCTGGCCAACCTAGCTTATCTGAACCCTCATTACACGTTTCCGAAAATCACCGAAGACACTCTGTCTTCCGTGGCATTCCGGACCGAAGGCCTGGGCCACCCTCTCCTCCCGGATAAAAGCAAAGTCAGCAATGACTTTTCGGCCGGATCGCTGGGGGATATAGACCTATTCACCGGATCCAATATGTCCGGCAAGAGCACCTTTCTGCGCACGGTCGGTATCAACCTGGTCCTGACCTTTGCAGGTGGCCCGGTCGATGCCCGGTATTTGGAAACCTGTCCTTTCCGGCTCTTTACCTGCATCCGGATCAGCGATTCGGTCACCGACGGCATCTCCTATTTCTATGCCGAGGTGAAATGCCTAAAAGCCTTGCTTGAGGAACTGGATCGCGAACATCCTTTCCCCCTCTACTACTTCATCGATGAGATCTTCAGGGGTACAAACAACCGGGAGCGCCTGATTGGCAGTAGGGCCTTCATCCAGGCTCTTGCCGGAAAAAAAGGCGTAGGGCTCGTCGCCACCCACGACTTGGAGTTGGTTCAGCTGGCCGATGAGGTTCCGGTGATCAAGAACTACCATTTCACCGACGAAATCGTTGACAGCCGGATGTTCTTTGATTACACCTTGCGCCCAGGTCCTAGTCCGACGACCAACGCTCTGAAAATCATGCGAATGGAAGGTCTACCGGTTCCTTGATGGACGATCAGTCGGTCGACTACAGTCGAAAGTGGTATGTGCTGGCCGCCGTTGGAATGGGGATCTTCCTCTCCACCATAGACGGCAGTATTGTTAATATCGCCCTGCCATATCTCGAGACCTCCTTTGACACTGAATTTGCGCTGGTCCAATGGGTTGTCCTGGCCTATCTTCTGGTAGTCTCGACTCTCATGCTCGGCGTCGGCCGCCTGGCCGACATGGTAGGAAAAAAACCCCTATACACAGCCGGTTTCATCATCTTCACCATTGGCTCGGTTCTCGCGGGCTTATCTCCCACAATATATTGGCTGATTGGTTTTCGAGTCCTCCAGGCACTTGGCGCTGTTTTGCTGCTTGCTCTGGGCATGGGCATCATCACGGAGGCCTTTCCAGCATTCGAACGCGGCATGGCCTTGGGCATCAGCGGGGCCCTGGTCTCCGTCGGCATCGTCGTCGGTCCAACGCTCGGAGGCATCTTGATCAACCTCTCTTCCTGGCGTCTGATCTTCTACGTCAATTTACCAATCGGCATCCTGGGCACCATCATGGCTGTGAGATACATCCCGAGCATTAAACCGCCCGGCGGGCAGCGCTTTGACTTTGGCGGGGCGGCCGCCCTACTCATAAGCCTGCTGTCCTTTTCCTTTGCTTTAACGGCCGGCCAAGATCGAGGATTCACCGATCCGATCATCCTGACCTTGTTCGCTCTCTTCCTCCTCTTTCTGATCATCTTCATCGCCATCGAGTGGCGGGTTGAGCAGCCGATGGTCGATCTCAGGTTGTTCAATAACTCTCGATTCAACGTGGGCTTATCCACTGGCTTCATCACCTTCGTGGCTATTGCCGGAACTGTTATTCTCATGCCATTCTATCTGGGGAACGTGCTCGGTTACTCGGCTATCCAGGTAGGCCTATTGATGGCTGTCGTTCCACTTACTTTGGGGGTATTCGCCCCACTCTCCGGCTCCTTGTCCGACCGCTTTGGAACCAGGCCTATCACCGTGATCGGCCTGATTGTTTTGGTCGTCGGCTATCTGGCTCTCAGCACCCTGCAGGTAGACACCAGCGCTTTGGGCTTCGTCCTTCGCTTTCTACCCATCGGCATCGGGATGGGTGTTTTCCAATCGCCGAACAACAGCGCCATTATGGGATCGGCTTCCCGTTGGAATCTTGGAATCGTATCGGGGATGCTGGCCGCTACGCGAACCATGGGCCAGACAACTGGGGTCGCTCTTCTGGGGGCTATTTGGGCCACCCGGGTTTTCGCCCATGCTGGCGAAATCATCTCGGGTGGAGCAAGCGCGGCTCCAGCCCAGGCCCAGGTATCCGCCCTTCATGATACGTTCGTGATCATGACCGTCATCATCATCTTGGCCCTGGTGATGGCCATTTGGGCACTGGTCCAAGAACGGCGAGGGCAGCCTGTAACCTCGGTCGAACCCCCATCAAGCCAATAGATCACCTCGTAGACCTAGAACGCCGCTGTTGGTTCGTCCTGCTGTCGCTCAATGGTGTAGTAGAGGGTAAGGAAACGATAGTCACCGAAATAGAACCGGTGGTCCGTCTTCAACTCCCCACCCTCAACATAGACATCAATCTCTTCGCCCATGGTGGGCAGCTTAAGTATAGTCAGCGTTCCATCTTCGGGTTCGATACTTGTCAAATAGTGCCCGGTAAATCGGGTGCCGGTGCCGTGGGTCTTCAATAGAAAGTTTCCGCCATTGTTGTTGAAGGGAAGCAGTGTTGCCGTGAAATTCGCTTCCGGTAGTGGAAACCCGACGCTGACGTAGCCAACTTCTTCATGCCTGATCACGGTGTAGACGCCGACATATATCGCCTCGCCAGAATCTTCGTAGGCCCGAATCCAACCCCGTAAGGTGCTGATGTGATCGGCCTCACCATCAGCGTTTTCGTATTCGATGCTGTCAATGTAGCTGACCATCCCCCGGTGTGCTTCCTTGGTATTGAATGGAAGATTCGCCTGGCCTATCCGGCTGGCGATAAAGGTCTTGAAGAACCAAAAAAGCGGCTTGATAAATGGATTCCAGACCGGTTCAATCGATAACCGGAATCGGGACGTATGCTCGTAAAACTCCCGGATTAGCGGATCGACATGGGATGGATTGAATGTTGGTCCCCGTAGGGCCTCCATCGTTTCCACGATGCCGATACCAGGCTTGTTCCGCTTAAATGTTCCATCGCTTTCCCTGGCCAGCGCTTCCATGTATCCCGCACCAATATGCTTGGTGTGAGCGTCAAATGGGACGACGTACTTGGCGTCTTCGGCCGCTACATGTTCACCGCTCAGCTGGATCGGGGCCGTATCTTTGAAGAATACCAGGAGCAGGACCCTGTAAATGAATACCACGCTCCCACCCACAACGGCGGCATTAAACTCTGGATCCAGGACTTGGGCGATGATTCCAACGACCAGACCAACAAAGAGGCCTAAAACTATCTTTTTAGGGCTGAGATTAACCAGGCCGGCGACCAGTCCGACAATTATCCCTACGGCGATGCGACTGGGAATGATAAATCCCAGTGCGGCGCCAAATGCCCCGCCCACAATGATGGTGCCGATTAACCGGTGCCAAAGCGGCTTGAGTTCTCCAGGCTGCCGGCGCGCATCGGTGATCCCTTCTGCCACACCCATATAAAGAGCCCCGAGAGCGCCGCCAACCAATGCTCCCTCTCCTCCGGAGAATGATGCGCCGATAAGCGCCCCGCTGATTCCACCAAGAATCGCACCGCTTATACCGGCCATGACGGCTTTGTTCTGATCGGCAGTGCCTTGTGGACTACTCATCCTCCCTCCTCGGGCGTGGGGGTTCCGCTTTCCGTAATACTCGTCGACAGCAGCGGGCATTATAGCGCATACTCTTCCTTTCAGTGATCAGAAACTCGGCAAATGAGAGCGGTTCCCTCCCCAGGTGTATAGACCGGACACAAAGGTAACAGTCGTTCGGGGACATAGGTAACAGGTCGATTTTTTAAAATTTCTCCTCGCGGATGTCCACTTTCTTCACCCATTGTTTGCAGAAAAAAACATCAAACACACCATAAGTATCAGTTTCTTCAATGGCCACATATTCGCCTTTGAAAGCTTTGCCAATGTTGAAGGGGTAACCATGCAAGGAGATTTTGCCCGAAAGGTCAACCTTCCTCAACATCTGACCAGATTCATAGGTAATCGGCGGAAGCTGATCGGGGAATGGGCGTGAACTGGGATGATACCGGTCAGCCGGCGCCGCCATCTGCAAGGCCTCATGTGGACGTTGGTAGTTGTACATCTGGCGCCACTGGTCGTAATCCGGTTGGCAGGCTGCTACTGTTGGCCACTGGCTGTGCTTGATGAGTTCTGTTTTGAGCGTACGATGGAAGCGTTCTTCTTTGCCAAGGGTCTGTGGATGTCTAGGCTTACTATAGCTCACAGTGATGTCTAGCCTTAACAACCAGGCTGAAAAACCTGTGTAACATCTATAACAGCCACCGCTCCATGGTGACCCGTTATCCATCAACATCTCTTGAGGTAGACCATACTGGCGAAAAATATCCGTCAGCTGTTCTTGGACTGTGACCCGTCTCTGGTTATCACACGCCCGAAGACCTATCAGATAGCGAGAGTGGTCGTCCAGCACTGTCAATGGGTAGCAGCGCTGCCCATCCAGAGTGGAATAGTCCCCTTTGAAATCCATTTGCCAAAGCATGTTAGGCGCTACCCTTTCAAATCGTATGAAAGCACGATGCTTCTCTGCCTCATACGGGTCAATACCATCGTGTCGCCTAATGATTTCTGTGATGGTGCTTGGCGCAGGTATCCCCTTGTTCCCCTGCCTTTCCAGAAATGCCTTGATCTTTCGACCACCCCAACTAGGGTGCGCCTCCCGAACCGGCATAACCTTATTCTCTGTCTCTGAGTCAGTGCGGCCAGGTGAATAGTTCGGTCTCCGGCTCCTATCTCGCAGAGCCGCGACACCGCCTTCTTGGTATCGGGTCAGCCACTTATATCCTGTTTTTCGGCTGATCCCGAACTCGCGACAGAGCCAACTCATATTCACGCTAGGTTCCATAGCAAGTGATACAAACTGTTTTCGCTCGGACGTCATGGTGCATTCCTTCCAAGGCATGATCTACCTCCTTTTTGATGTAGATCATGCACCAAAAGTGTTACCCATGTCTCCGAACATGTGTTACCCATGTCCCCGGTCTATACACCCAGGCTTGGGGAGGGACAGGGTGGGGTTTCCTAGGGTTGTCCTTGCCAAAACTAGGATTCACAAAATTCCAAGAGGATTGGAAAAACCGCTTCGATATCTTCGAATGCTTGCTGGTGATCGAGACCTTCGACAATCGAAACCTGATCCATGGATCCGGGCAGGGAGTCCTCGTACTCCTTTATACTGGCTATGGCATCCTGGTCTTCCGAACCAGCCAGCCAGAGAGTGGGACAGCGGAAGTCAGCAGGCTCAGTTACCGGCCAATCGAGCATGGCCCAGACCCAAGCCAGAACGACTGGGATTTTGAACTGCTGGAGCCACTCCTGGTCAGCTTGGGGAAGCGACTTGGTTTTTATTGTTCCGTCGTTTAGCCCCTCTAAGATTGGGGGCCAGTGTTCGCAGAAGTCATAGGCATCCTGCCGAAGTTGTCCGGATACGCCCGGACCTAGCTGCGCTCCAATCAGGATGAGTTTGACTACGCGATCGGACTGCACAGCCAGGTAGCGGCAGATTTTGCTGCCATAGGATATGCCCCAGAGGGTGAATTGTTCGACATCGCAGGCATCGGCTACAGCCAGAATGTCCTGCCCCATTTTGTCCGTAGTGTAGTCGGTCGGGTCGGTGGGCAGGTCGCTCTCTCCGTGACCGCGCAGGTCCACGGTAATGACCATGAAATTGTCTCGCAGTCATTCGACATAGCCCGCTTCATGCCATTCCTGACGCCTGCCTCCACCCCCATGGATCAGGACGATAGCCGGCCCTTCGCCGGAGCTATCGTAGGCGATCTGTTTACCGTCTGGCGAGGTAGCGAATTGTGTGCTCATTGGTTTTTCTCTGGTTTTGTCTAGGGGATTCCTGGACCCAGAATATGCCAGTGCATATGGGGAGTCACGCCTGGTGCGGCTGCGTTGACGCGGACATAAAAGCCCTCTTGATCAAGGCCGAGACTTTGGGCGACATTCTGTATCGCCAGAACAATCGACCTAAGGAGAGAGCCGTCGGCCGCCTCGTCATCAAGGATGGAGGTGATATGTTTTTTGGGAACCACCACGACGTGAATATCAGAGGTCGGTAGAGGATGATGGAAGGCCAGTACTTCATCGTTTTCCCAGACAATACTAACCTCTATCTTCCCTGATAGGACATCTTCACAGTACCAGTCACGTCTCGCCATCACTGTTTCTCCTTGTGTGATTGAGGATGGACATTCAGATTGTCGACTGCTGCAGATTTTCGGCCGGGATGGTGAGGACAGTAACGCTATTGTTGATATCTATGAGCAGGCTGTAAATCCTTGTGAAGAACGATTAACTCTCTGCTTGCTCAACCAGGAGCAGGTGGTTACCTTCGGAATCCTGGATGATGGCGAATGTGCCCCAGGGCTGGGTGTCGGGTTCTTGGATGAAGACAACGCCCCTTTCGCTCAATTGGGCGTGAACAGCCGCCAGGTTGCTCACTTCCAACGTCACTGCCTGAGTTTTACCCACAACCTGCCGGTAATGTTCCCAATTCTCATCAGGCAAATAGAGGATGATTTCTGTTTCCGCTCCCTCAGGCGCGACGGCGACCCATCTGACAGTTGCGCCTGGATAGAGCGGGGCATCGGTTCGGAGCTCAAGACCCAACACACCGGTATAAAAAGCTTTGGCCCGCTCCTGGTCGCTAACAAAAACAGAAACTGTGCTCACACGTCTAATCATGACTGCTCCTTCACTAAAGAGATGGCTTTTTAAATAGATCAGGTCCGGCCACTTTCGCCCGGCGATACTGTGACGGACGATGACTCGCGTCGATGGAGTTAGGTGACGACCTTGTCGTAGAGATCGAGGAAGGCGTCGTCCGGATCGTATTTGGCTTTGACCAGATCATATTTAGGCTTGTCGTAGATTGACCAGAACTGGTCTCGATCATAAAAGGTATCGGAATAAAGACATTTTATCCCGCCGATATCCACCAGTTTTCTCTCAATACGTAAATTGTAATGATGATCGTCCATGTGATCTTCAAGGTCTACGGAGATGTAGAAGCCAAAATCAAGGACCAATTCGGATTTCGGATGGTAAAGAGGATACGTGCCAAGGGGTTTGGTAGTCTTGATAGGACAGTACCATATCGGATATATCTGAAGATCTCCCGACAACCAGTTATCAAATTCTGGGGCAGCATCCATTGGAACAGCTGCGTCCTGGATAAGTGATTCCTTCCGCCTGGACTCCAGAAAGACGATATTGGCCAGGCCTAACTCTCGGAGTCTCTTCCTGAATCTGAAGATCTTTAGGAGCCTATCCGACCTAAGCACTAGAGGGCCGATGGTTCTCCGGAAGATGGGTTTTGGCAGGATGGAGCCAAATATGTTCTTTTGGTTTGTTGCCCAAAAAGCATCTGGATCCCAACGCCATATATAGTCTCTGATGGCGAGGTGTTTGGATTTGATGTTTGGGTCCTGGATGCTTTTGAAAAATGGTTCATAAAGGGGAACAAAGGTTATTTCGTTTGGAGGCAAAGTATCGGTGAAGCTGCCGACGAGCAAAATGTAATCATCGGGAGAAAAGCTAACCCCTTCTACAAAATCTGCCGCTTTTGACTCGACCTCGGCGACCAAGGCTTCAAAGAATTGCCCGGCGTTTGTGAACCGTTGGTAGTCCAGTTTCACATAGGGCGAAACCTTGTTGAGTATGATGGTGCATCTTAGGACATAACCCAGGGAGCCGTAGGAGTTGGGCAACATGTAGAATAGATCTGGGTTGGATTGGGGTGAGCAGTGGATGACTTTCCCCTCACCCGTGAGAAGGTCAAAATCGCTTATCATTTCGTGAACAAGCCCGAATTTAAAGCTGGAAGATTGTCCCCCTAACCCGGCTATCGCTCCACCAACGGTGATAGATCGCAGCTCCGGCACCGCCTGGGGCATCAGGTCGAAGGCCAGGGTGGCATCGACTAGATTATAGAAAGTGGTCATGCCCTCGACAGCCGCAACGTTGTATTCAGTGTCGACGCTGATCACCTGGTTGAACTGGCGAAGGTCTAAATTTGGTTTTCGGTCCTTATCCTTGAAGATGTGTTTTGCATCTTTCTTGATAGAGATGATGCTATCTTGGGACAGCAGGGTCTTGAATTGACGGATAGCCGCGGCTTCTTTACGTTTGTATTCATCCAATGGTATGAGTTCGTGTTTCACTGGGAGCTTCAGCGGTTGGGCAGAGAAATAGATGTAAAGTGTGTCGACAGGTCCAGCTTTATGGAATCGATGCGTAATATATTATAGCGCAGCGGGTCCAAGCGCGGGGGATCGAGGACTGACGAGAAGACTCGTCTTGGGCGAGAGGAACTCGCCAACGGGGCTGGGGAGAAGAATAGTACAAAGATGACACGAAGATTAGCTCATAAAAAAAGTGAAGATTTGCAGGAAGAGCAGCGCGTAGAAGACACGAAGATTAGCACGCAGATGTGCTCTCAAGAGAGAGCTTGCAGATGGCACAGATAAGAATCTGTGTCATAGATAAGAATCTGTGGCGCGGATTTTCGCTGATAAAAATATTGCGTTTAACAGTGTCCAGTTTGGGCGTAGGCGATGGCTTCTTCGATACCCATTAACTCGCCTTGGGCCCAGAGGGTCTCGAATTCGTCGTGTAGCGCGGCGCGCATGCGCTCCCGGGCCCGCTCGATCTCCACCCGGTCGGCCGGCCACCAGGCCCTTGATCTAATCCGGTTGGAACAAAAGACTGGAGGCTCTCGGCTTGCGCTTGGCGACTGACCTGCCTGGCTTGGGCTTCGGTGCAATGGTAAAGAAACAGGGCGTTTTTCGGAATAGTCTCAGGGGGGTAGTCTCAGGGGGGTTGACGTTACAAGTGACAGACCGGTGGCACCTGGAGCGATCATGTTTACTCGAACTGTTTGGCTACATATTCAGAAGTCATACTTCTTAAAATGCCACCGTACGTCAAGCAAAAGGAGATCTGATCTCCCACTTTATAGGTTCTGTCGCAATCTGTAACGTCGAGGATGAGGTGATCGCTGCTCGCCCCCAGAAGGGCTAGTCCTTCATCGTCAGGGATGATATCCCCGATTCCAACATCCTGCTTTCCAATTGCGCAGAGTGCCCTTTTCCTAATACCCTTATCAACGAACCTGGGTCTATCCCCAAACGCGTCCAGCCTGACCTCTCCGATTGGTAAAGACGGCTTCTCTTTAATTTCGATGATCTCGGCGATTAGTCTGAAACAGTCGTTATAAGTCCCCTCTAGTTGGCGGCCGTAAGCAGTCTCTCTGCCCAGGACTATCGATTCACCAAGCCTAAGTTGGTTGATCCCATCAGGCAGGCTTCCTTCATCTATCAGATATAGGCTGCTCGAGTTACCACCAGACACCACATCTAAATGAAGGTCAAACCTGCTCTCTATCGCCCTTTTTAGTTTTGTAAGCCGGGATAGATTTATTGGGATTGGGATTACGCCTCCGTAGCAAGTCATGTTTGTGCCAATGCCTATAAGAATTACACCTTTCAGTTCCAACAACTGTTCAACAGTGTGGAAAAGTTCGTTCTCATCAAAGATTCCTTCCCTTAGGTCTCCCAGGTCAATCATCAGGATGATCTCATGACTTCTTCGCCGGGCAATCGCCGCTTCTGAAAGTGCTCTTATCGTTTCTATTTCCGAATTCAGCGAAATATCGGCGCATTCGACAACCGCCTTTGCCTGACTGATCATAGGCAACCTGAGAAGTAATTTCGGCAAAGGAAATTCTCTCAACTTCTTCAAATTTTCGAGTCTTGAATCGGCAAGGATGTCTATTCCACCATCAACCATGGCCCTAGCAATTACCGGATGGCCACAGAATACCTTCGTAACCCCAGCAACACGAATGCCTTGGCGTTTGCATTTCCCGACAACAACCTGGGTATTATGGGTTATCTTGTCCAAAGAGATCTCTAGTCGCGGATAGGACAATATCATTGGCGTAGAATGCGACAACTTTACCTCCTCTCATAACGGCGCTAGTGGGGACGGAGAATGCTATAAACCAGCAGCCGTAGCCGGAACCGGTACTGTAACGCCTCCATGAAGTTTGTTGGTTGACTCATCCCTCATGATTCCGATGGGCAGCGCAAAGTCCCCATCAAGCTGCAAGGTGATTTCATGACCCCGTTTCGCCAATGCCTCGGTCGTTTCTGAGTCGATCCGTGCATCGGCAAAAAGATCTCTGACTAACTTGCCTTTGGGTATCTTTGGGTCGCTTCCTTCGATATGGATTCGCGGCGAAGCAATCGCCTCCTGGATGCCCATGCGATAGTCAATAACATTCACGAGGCATTGAACGACGGAGGTGATCACCCGCCGACCGCCTGGTGCGCCAATGGTGAGTAGCGGTTTGCCATCTTTGAACAGTAACGTCAAAGAGTCGTGGCTCGATGGTCTCTTCCAGGGGCCAATGGAATTGCTGGTTCCTGGTTCAGGATTAAACAGATTGGTGTAGTTACGCAAAATGATTCCGGTACTGCCCGACATCGTGTAAGAGCCGAACCCTCCCCCGAGCGTCTGCACCATGCTGACCATGTTGCCGTCCTTGTCCATGGTGCATAGATGGGTGGTGTTCCGTCCCGCGCCTCTGGGACCCAGCGGCCGGTCTTCTTCCGGCATCTGGCCATCTCCCTGATATCGCCAGGGATTGCCCGGTTTGATCTCATCGGGCGCTCTATCCAGGTTGAGAAATTGACGCATCTCTTCAGAGTATGCTTTTGAAACCAGCCCTTGTATAGGAACCTCTTCAAATTCGGGATCGCCCATGTATCTGAAGCGATCTACCCAGGCCCGGCGGAAACATTCGGCCAAGAGGTGCAGATAGTGGGCGCTATTGTGTTTCAGAGAAGGCACGTCAAAACCCTCGAGAAGATTCAGCGTCTGCAGAACCTGGATGCCCCCAAAAACCTCTGGCATACAGACTAATTCATAACCGCGATAAGTGCCTGTGAGGCCTTCATCGTACCATTTGGGCTGGTAGTCGGCATAATCCTGCACGGTCACAATAGAACCATGAGGAACTGTATCGGCAATAATGTCTTTGGCGATATCGCCTCGGTAAAAGGCAGCGGCACCTCCCTGGGCGATCTTGCGCAAGGTCTCTGCCAGCTCCTTCTGCACGATAATGGTGGGTTTATTGTATTGACTCGACGGGATCGGTGGATATCCACCAGGGAGGAGCAGGTTGTTGATAGGCGGATACTGTTCCAGGAGCTTCATGTTGCTGCCAATCATCAGAGCGTAGTATTTGTTTATCTCGTAGCCTTCCTCGCAGATCCTGACCGCCGGAGCAATCACTTCCTCCAGGCTCATCGATCCGAAACGCTCCAAGATTTCACACAGTCCTGCTACCTGGCCCGGGACTCCCAGCGAGCGATATCCCATCCAGCCAACGTTGTTCCTCGTGCCCCGCCAGCCAAAACTGGGGTGCGGTTCTATTCCCAGAGGTAACAAATCGTCGATGAACATGTCTTCAGTGGCCGACTTTGAGAGGCGGCCCTCGAATTCAACGGCTGTCGTCCGTTCCGTGTCAGTCAGGTGGATCAGGGCTGCTCCCCCTCCACCCAGGCTAGCCATGGCAGGCTCACAGGTGCAGGAGGCAAAAGCGGTCGCAACGGCCGCATCGACGACATTACCACCTCTCTCGAAGATCTCAAGCCCTGCATCGGCCGCCTCGACGCATTCGGCGACTACCATGCCGTTTCTGGCGACGATTTCCTCTTTCTTCTGTATTAATTCGCCTTGCACTGACATGAACTTTCTTCCTCTTGATATTGCTCCAGGACGTGAATCCGGCTTAATTTGAAACCTTCTCATCTTTTTCTGAGTTGTGGGTCCAGAGCGTCTCGCAACCCATCACCAAATAAATTGACACTCAACACCACGATGCTGATGGCGATACCGGGAAATGTAGCCATCCACCATGACTGTCGCATAAACTCCCGGCCATCGGCCAGCATCCCCCCCCACGTGGGTACCGAACTCTGAACGCCAATGCCCAGGAAACTGAGAGATGCCTCTGCGATAATGATCGTGCCCATTTGGAGGGAGGCGATCACCAGGATCGGCGGCAGGACATTGGGCAGGATGTGGCGCGTGATAATTCGCGTTTCAGTAGCGCCTATGCACTGAGCTGCCAGAATGAATTCTTGCTCTCGGAGGACAAGAACCTCTGCTCTGACGACGCGACTATAAACCACCCAGCTGGCCAGAGCCAGGGCGAAAACAAGATTGGAGATCCCCGGACCAAGAGCTGCCCCAAAAGCGATCGCCAGGAGCAAGCTGGGAAAAGCCATCCAGACGTCGACAATGCGCATGGCGACGTTGTCAAACTTACCCCGGTAGTATCCAGACATCGCACCAACCGCGCTGCCCGCCACGCTGGCCATAGCGACTACGCTTATTCCAACCAATAATGATACGCGTGAGCCAACGATAAGCCGGCTGAGTATGTCACGCCCTAGATTGTCATTCCCCAGCGGGTACTCATAACTTGCACCTTCCTTTCCGAGCCCTATGGGCGGCGCCAACCTGCGTTCCAGGTTCTGCTGATCCGGGTCATGGGGCGCGAGAACCGGTGCTAGAATCGCTGTGAGTACAAACAGGCCAAATACGATCGCCCCAAAAACCGCGGTTTTACTTAGCAGCAAAGTCCGAAATACGCGCTTAAGCTCACTCTGATGGGGCGTGAGTAGCTCAGGCGGCTTTACTGATGCAGTCACCTTATCCATCGGCTCAGACATGGCCGATGCGCGGGTCCAGCCAAACGTAAAGCACATCAGTCACAAAGTTGATTGTGAGGCGGATTATTGCAAAAAAGAGCACGACACCTTGCACCACAGGAAAGTCACGGTTGTTAATCGCTTGAATGACAAGCCGCCCTATACCGGGCCAGGCAAAGATAGTCTCCGTCACCACAGCGCCACCCAGAAGCGCCCCAATCATCACGCCAATGAGTGTTATCACAGGAATGAGGGCATTGCGCAGCATATGGCGGTGGAGTATTGTCCATTCCGACAACCCCTTGCCTCGAGCAGTGACCACATAATCTTTGCGGATGACCCCCAGCATGCTGGATCGAACCAGGCGCGTGGTAAATGTGGCCGCGGCAATCCCCAAGACAATAGCAGGCAAGATCAGGTGAAGGAAGGCATCTTTGAACGCAGGAATGTTCCAGGTAATGAGTGAATCAATTAGATGAAAGCCTGTCACCTTCTCAAGATTTGCCTCGTAACTGATTCTGCCGAAGCCCGGGAGCCAATCGAGATTGACGGCCACTAGCATGATCAGCAGGATACCGACCCAGAAGGTTGGCAAGGAAATGCCCAAAGTAGCGCCAGTCATGGCCATGTGGTCAATCGCCGAGTTACGCTTTAGGGCTGAAATAATGCCGAGGGGAAAGGCAATAATAAGGGCGATGAAAAGGCTGGCCATCGTCAACTCTATGGTGGCCGGCATCCGCTCCAGGATCAATTCCGTAACAGGCTGCTTAAAATGAATAGACTGGCCGAGATCGCCACGAATTGCATTGGAAACATATATCACATACTGCACCGGCAGTGGGCGATCGAGTCCCAGCGAATGGCGCATCGCTTGCTTCTGTTCGAGGCTGGCGCCCGTTCCAGAGAATATGAGCTGGACCGGATCACCCGGGATTACATGCATGATAGTGAAGACAATGATCGTCACGCCAAGGAGGACCGGAACGGTTAGAAACAGCCGCCTAAGCAGATATTGCACGCCTTACCTCCGCGATACGCCTCGGTACAAACGACCAAATTGAAACAAGGAGTAGTTGATCCTGTCAGCTTAACTGACCTGAAGATAATCTTCAACCCGTCGCCGTGTGAATATGCCCCGGCATTTGTCTAGAGAGTTATCCGCAGGTCAGTCAAGCACCTGTGGAGCTATCGGTTGTCGTCGTCGGCCCCCACTGCTCGATCACCACTAGATGTGGGTCAAGAAAGTGGGTCACATAATAATCCAACATCCGCCGCTTTTGTGCCAGCTCCCCCCCATCAAGGGGGGAGCCGGCAGGGTCATCAGAAAGTTATTCCGTAACCCAAGCATTCTCCAGATTAAAGAGGGCGTCGGAACGAGGTATCCAGCCTTCAACCCGACTACTCTGAGCGAAGATCTCGGAGGGATTGTACAGGAAAAGCCACGGGGCCTCTTCGACGATGACTTGGAGCGCCTGGTAATACGCTGCTTGCCGCGCTGCTGGATCAACATTTATCTTCCCTTCGTAGACAGCCTCATCAACGACCGGATGACCAAAACCGGTATAGTAACAACCCTTCTCCGAATCGCCGAAGCCGGATAGCGGGTCAGGGTATTCGTACGTCAACAGGTCGCAACCGTAGCGCGTGGAGGTAAACTGTTTGGTCAGGATGCCATCGGCATCAGCTTCTGAGTTACCCCAAGAGGTCACGAAGGTCTGGCTGCCACCAGGCTCATACTTGGCGTAGGTGGCTGCTTTCTCGTTGACATTGACAGTGGCGTCGATGCCGACAGCGCTAAGTTGACCGGCAATAGCCTCAGCAATTTCTTTCAAAACAGGATAAGTATCGATCTCCATCTCAAAACCATCGGGATAGCCGGCTTCAGCCAGCAAGCTCATGGCTTTTTCGGGATCGTAATGATAGATGGGGGTCGCAGTATAGCCGAAAGCTTCGGGCAACAGGGGATTGTCAATGGGTCTAGCTAACCCGTTTAGTACAAACTCAATGATGGAGTCGACGTCAACGGCGTAATTCATGGCTTGCCGGACTCGCACGTCATTAAAAGGCTCTACGTTGACGTTCATACCGAGGTAGAAAGAACGGGTACCGGGCACCGAGGAGATCTGAACACCCTCTACCGGCTGGTCAATGTATTCAGGCGGAACAGCGGTAACGATATCGACATCCCCCGCCTCCAATGCGGCTAGCCGGGTTGCCGTCTCTGGAATAGGTATGAAGATGACCGTCTTGATCTGGGGAGCGCCACGCCAATACTCCTCGTTGGCTTCCAGCACTACCCGTTCGTCTTTAACCCA
>Ga0307379_10006149_pt1 | contig 16568 bp, 7 predicted proteins | sample UN2MG_FD_202237 | JGI IMG/M metagenome (GOLD analysis project Ga0307379, IMG submission 202237) | Soil microbial communities from Risofladan, Vaasa, Finland - UN-2 | ecosystem: Environmental > Terrestrial > Soil > Coastal area > Acid sulfate soil | place: Finland: Risofladan, Vaasa | collected... | reverse complement strand
GCTGGGTGAGATACGTCTCCTTCCGCGACCATTACTACCGCACGGGGTCCCTGGCGGATCCCGGCGCCGAGCACCTCCAGGCGCTCCCTCACCTGGAAATCCTCGATCTTGCTTTCACCGAAGCGGAAGACGAAGACCTGGTTCACATTCGCGGGCTTGGAAAACTGGATACCTTGTGGCTGCGTCGCAGCAAAATCAGCGACGAGGGTCTCAGGCATCTGGCGGACTTGAAAGGGCTTCGGGACCTGGACGTGGCATACACGCATGTCACCGGCACAGGTCTCCGCTACTTGAAGGAGTTGCCGAGATTGGAATACCTGGGGGTAGAGGGCCCGCAGGTTACCGACCGGTCCGTTGAACCCATAGCGGGCCTTACGCGCCTCCGGGCGCTCAGCGTGGGTGGCCAACGCCTCACGACGCGGGTCTCGTCCATTTGCGGGGACTCGCCTCCCTGGACAGCCTGATGATTCTGGACACGAACATCACGGACAAGGCTCTCGCGCATCTGAAGCCTTTGACGAATCTCACGCACCTTTGCATCCAATCCGAGGCGATCACCGACGGTGCAGTTGAGCACCTGAAGGAATTGAAATCGCTCCAGGCGATTACTCTCAGGAACACCCGGGTGACTCCCCGCGCGTTGCAGCCTTTGAAAACGCTGCCGCACCTGCGTAGGATCCTCGTCCTAGGCACGCCTCGCAAGGAGGAAGAACTGGCTGACCTTGAGAAGACGTTACCAGGAGTGCGTATTCCTTGGGACCCGTTCTAGGCGTTCGTGCAAGTCAACGGCAAAATGACTCAACCATCAGATCGCGAAAGGGGTTTATTGACAATGTACCGAAGAGCAGTCTGGTCGCTGGCGGCCGTGATGTGGGCCACAACGTTTGCGGTCGGCCAGCAGAACAAGGACGGCGGGGCGGAGGCCGAGAAGCCCGCCGCCGTTTCGCAGGAGTCGATCGAGCGCTGGGTGCGGCAGTTGGGCGATCCGCAGGTGGGTGTGCGGGAAGAAGCCACCGAAGCCCTGACCGAGGCCGGTGCGAAGGCGGTGTCTGCACTTATGGCGGCGCAGGAGGACAAAGACGCCGAGGTGCGATATTGGGCCAGACGGATCCTGCGCGAGATCGAGGGCCGCGCAGCCAAAGAACTCGAGAACCACGGCGCCGAGGTCCAGTGGAGCGACGACGGCTGGGTCCGCGTCGTCTCCTTCCGCCACCACCGCGACACCGGTCCCGTGGCGGACCCCGGCGCCGAGCACCTCGAGGCGCTCCCCCACCTGGAAATCCTCGAGCTTGCTTTCACCGAAGCGAAAGACGAAGACCTGGTTCACATTCGCGGGCTTGGGAAACTGGATACCTTGCGGCTGCATCACAGCAAAATCGGCGACGAGGGCCTCAGGCATCTGGTGGACTTGAAAAACCTTCAGACGCTGGACGTGGCATACACGCATGTTACCGGCACAGGTCTCCGCTATTTGAAGGAGTTGCCGAGATTGGAGTATCTCTCGGTAGTGGGCCCGCAGGTCACGGACCAGTCCATTGCACCCATAGCGGGCCTTATGCACCTTCGCGGGTTCGCTGTGGGAGGTCAACACGTCACGGATGCGGGTCTCGCCCATTTGCGGGGACTTCCCTCCCTGCACAGCCTGATGATTCTGGACACGAGCATCACGGACAAGGCTCTGGCACATCTCAAGCCTTTGACGAATCTCACGCACCTTTCCATCCAATCCGAGGCCATCACCGACGGCGCAGTTGAGCACCTGAAGGAATTGAAATCGTTGCGTGGCGTCATTCTTGAGGACACCCAAGCAACCCCCCGCGGGTTGAAGGGTTTGAAGGTGCTGCCGCACCTGCGTAATCTCGGCGTTTTACGCACGCCTCGCAGTGACGAAGAATTGGCTGACCTTCAGAAGACATTACCAGGAGTGCTTATCTCTTGGGACCCATTATAGCCGTTCGCGCAAGCGGCCGGCAAGACGACTCAACCACCAGATCGTGAAAGGGGTTATCGACATGTTCCACATGTTCTCCATCTCGGCACGTCGCAACGCGAAGTTTTCGATCAAGGGACCACGGACACGCCAACGGCGACTGCGCGTGGAACCCCTGGAACAACGTCGGCTACTGTCCACTGTTCGGTGGATCGGCAGACACAGCGACGACTGGCAGGATTGGCAGAACTGGGACTCCGGGCAAGTGCCCGTCGCCAACGATACGGCTCGGTTCGACGCGTGGGCTCAGGGAGACACGTTGCTGACGGCCGACGCGACGGTCGGCAAGATCCAGGCGGACCATGGCAGCGGCAGCGACAGGGAGATCAATCTCAATGGTCACGCGCTGACCACAGTACAGGCCATTGGCATCGACGTTGCCGATACGTCGCAAAGTCCCTCCGCACTCGTCGGCGCGGAACTCGGGATCGTGAACTCGGGTGCGAACAAGACCCTCACGACGGGACACGTCTACGTGGGCGTCAACGGCCACACCTTTCAGTCCGGTCCTCCGAATCACGCGAAACTCTCGCTCAGCTCGGCAAACCTGGTCGTGCAATCATCCGGCAATCTCCGAGTGGGTGGACGCAACCAGGGCACCATGCTACTGAACGGTGCCAACGTCACCGTCGGAGAGGTCTCGCTCGGCGGCGGAGCAGCGAATCCTTCCCAAACCTACACCATCGCCGAAATGACGGTCTCGAACAGCGCCACGCTGACGGTCAACGGCGACATCACCGTGGGCAACGACAATTTTGCCGGAGCGCAGGCCAACAACTCCAATCTCGTGAGCAAGCTGACAATCGGATCCGGAGCCCAGGTCAGTGTTGCCAGTACGAAGGAAGTCATGGTCGGCCGTTATCATCCCGGCGAATTGACAATCGCCGGGGGCGCGACGCTCTCCGGCCAAGGATCCGGCTTTGACATGACCGTCGGCAATGGCAATGCTCTCCCAGGATCGCTCCACGAGTGGATGGGGAAAGGAACGCTCAAGGTCGATGGCCTGTATTCACTGCTTGAGGTCCGCGATTTGGGAGTTGGGCACTCACTGTCTAGCGGACTTTCCTGGGCACCTGGCACCGTCGAGATTACCGACGGGGGTCTCCTCCACGTGCATCACGACGTGGAAGTGGGCGATTTCGGCCAGCACGAGTCTCCCAGTTGGAGCACGATTGACGTCGACAGGAGCAACCTGAATGTGGATAGGCACATCACCGTAGGTAGTTACGGGAAGGTGACCGTCGGTGGCGTGTCGGCGGTCATCAGTGTGTCGGGAGAGGTCGAAACCGAGGCCGGAAGGAAGGGCAATAACGACGTTAATGGGACAATTGTGGTAGAGCCAGATGGCACGTTTACGGTGCGCGGCCGCATTCTCAATAGGGGGACACTCCAATGCTACAAGGATGGAAAGGTGGTCACTATTGAGGAGCCACTGATAAACTCAGGAGCCATCATCCCCGGCAGTTCGCCCGGCGAGTTCACGTTGGACGGAGATTTCGAGCAGGTTGGTCCGGGTGTACTGGAGATCGAGATTGGCGGTACCACGCCGGTGACCCAGTACGACGTGATGACCATCAATGATTCCAACGAGGATGACTACGGCGGCAACGCCGCGTTGGGCGGCATGCTCCAGGTCTCGCTGATCGACGCCTTCACTCCGCAGCTTGGCAATCAGTTCACGGTGCTGACCACACCCTACCCCGCCGGCAGCCTGACGGGCGAGTTCGACTACGTCGACGTCAGCCAGGCGCCGCTGGGGGCCGGACTGGCTTGGAAAATCGACTACGACCGCTACGACGAGGATTCGGACGGTCTGTTGGAAGTCACGTTGACGGTCGTCGAGGAAGACGACACGGACATCGTCTTCGAGAGGTTCTATACGGACGGCTATCAGTTCTGGGTCGAGTACGAGATCCTCGGGACAAACTCGGTGGACGAGTTCGACATCGGCATTTTCAGCTCCGCCGACAAGTCGACCGTCGACGTGCCGCTGATCGACTCGATGACACCTTCCCTTCATGTGGTTACCCACGTCTCGGCCGTGGGTCGTGCGGTAAGGGGGAAACAAGTTTTCCCGGGGGTGACAAGTAGCTGTCACCCCCGCTGGATATATTGGCAGTCGGCGTGACGTAGCATCGCGTGGAATTCGTTTGACAGGCGGAGTGATGTCCGGCAAAATATGGGCCATGGAGGATAGAAGACTTGTCTGGCGATCAGGTGGGGACGTCAGGGGTGTGCAACGTCAACACTAGAGTGGTGAGATTTCACATCGCCGGGACGGATTGTCGGCGAACCGCCGACGGTGATCCGGCCGGGCGCAGGTTTGCGAAGGAGCCAGTCATGAAACGATTTCGGCACGTACTTCTTGTTGTCGCCGTGACGGGTTTGCTCGGTGCTCAGAACGCTGAACAAGCAAAGCCCCAACCAGACGACCCGGAGGCCGTGGCTGCTTTGAAACAGGCGGGCGTGCATCTGACCTTCGACGAATATGGGAATGTGAAACGCGTAATAGCATTGTCAGTCCGTGGCGATTTCAGTTCACTGGTGCATTTGAAGGGATTGTTCAGCCTGAAGGAACTCAGGCTTTGGGGTTCGACGACGGACGAAGCCATGATCCACTTGCAGGAGTTATCGAGTCTTCGGTCGCTGGAGGTGGGCTCTCGCAAGATTACCGGAGCGGGCTGGGCGCATCTTCAAGGATTGACTGAGTTGCAGCATTTGGACTTGGCGTTCACTCGGAGGACTGACGAGGCGTTGGCTCACGTCAAGGAAATGAGAAAGCTGGAGTTCATAGATTTGAGATTCACTGATGTCACGGACGAGGGCCTGGCACACCTGGAAGGATTGCCGAATTTGAAACGCATCGAGCTTGACAACGCAAAGATCACGGACGCCGGACTGGCCCATTTGAAGCGTGTCCCGAGACTGGCCAGCCTTCATCTCAGTGGAACAGGCGTCACGGACGCGGGATTGGGACATCTAAAGGAACTGCACGAATTGAGCTACCTCGACCTGGATAGCACGCAAGTGAGCGACGAGGGTTTGGCAGACTTTCTGGAGTTTCCCGCAGTCATGGGGCTGTCTCTCCACAAAACGAACGTCACCAGAGAGGGTCTTGGGAAGCTTGAGAAAGAAATGCCACACGTTTCGATCTCTTATTAGTGCGCGGCCCGGCCCGACCGCACAGAACAGCGAGGTTAATCGGCGACAACGAATGAGAAGTAGATTTCGTTGTCCCTGCTGAAAAGGGCAGATCAGCTTGGGTCCGTTGGGGTCGGCGGGACTTTAGTGGCTAAGTGGATGGTCCGATCTACGACGTCGTGACGTTCTTGATGATATCCGTATCTGGAGCGCTATAGCCAATAAAGGAGTTAGCTCAATGTCTTGGATTCTTCGCCCCCGGAACACGAGGAAGAAAGCCACAAAGCCGGCACTCCATCACGCGCGAGTGGAAGCGCTGGAGCCGCGGAGGCTGCTGGCCACAACGTATGCATGGAACGGTTCTGGGACAACCCCCGATTGGACGGACGCCACGAATTGGGCTCCCGCTCCTGGGTATCCGGGATCCGAAGCGGGTGAATATGACACGGCGACGTTTGACATCTCGGGTCAACACGCGATTGACCTTGACGCCGGTGTCCTAGTGGAACCATCTGTAGCGAAGCTGGGAGTCTCGGATGGAAAGGTTGTGATCTCGGTGCAGGAAGACGGATTTCAGCCGTACGACGTCGAGGTTGCCTCCACCGCATTTATTCCGGGCACCCGCGGCGTTCTTGAATTGAAGCCGAAGGCGGGAACGTGCGAGATGACGTACTCGCGGCTGGCAGTTGGAGTTGCACCTAATTCCGGAGGAGAAGTCTCCGTGCAAGGACAGCTCAGCATGGCTTCGGCCCTCTTCGGCAACGTTTGGACGATCGTTGGCGGGCAGGGGACCGGCACGCTTGAGGTGCGCGAAGGCGCCCACCTCCAGGCGAACAGCAGAATTACTCTTGGGAATAGTGCCACCGGCGTGGGAACACTTCGGGTAGACGGCGAAGGTACACTGGTTGACTCCGTCAGAGGGTATATCGATGTGGGAAATGGCGGAGTCGGCGTACTTGAAGTTACTAGGGGCGGCACAATGAGACTAGCCACAGGGATCGTTGTGATTGCCCGTCACCCTGGCAGTACGGGACAGGTTGTGATTTCCGGCGTGAGTGAGTTAGGACCCTCAACACTGGAAGCGCAGGGAGGATTGGCCGTGGCGAGCGGTGATGCGCAAGGACCGGACGCGATGGGATCCATGCGAATCGCGGATGGAGGTTTCGTTTATAGTCCGACGAGCTTCATTGGCGTGAATAACTCTTCCAGGGGTGTGGTCCTTGTCGAGGGCGCAGATTCAGTATGGGACACAGGAAATCTCACCGTGGGAGTGGGCGGTCACGGGGAAATGTGTGTTGACCAGGGTGCCGTTGTTCGCAGCAAGGATGTGGCGATCGGCTGGGCGCGGACCCTCGGCGGGGCAGACACCGACACTGTGCTCGTAAATAACTCTTCACAGTGGTTGATCGCCGACGGCTTAAGGGTAGGGGAGACCGACAATGCAATTTTGGCGATCGCCAACTACGGTAGCGTTTCGGTTGCCGAGGACATGCTGATTGCTTCCGATTTCCGGAGCCTGGGCGTAGTGAATGTTGATGGTGGCGGCGAGCTTGCGGTACAGGGGAAGTTGATCGTGGGGGACGCCGGGACCGGTCAGCTGACACTTACCAACAGCAGTGCCGTATGCCGTAGCTCCCTTATTGGCAAGGGCACCGTACTTGTCGGAGGAAATGCGTCGTGGATTGTTGATGATTTGGACTTGGATGGTTTTCCGTCGAGCCGAGCCACGCTGCAAATTCAAGACGGCGGCCGGGTGACTACACACGGAAAGGTGAGGCTCGGCCTGAGAAAGGACTCTGTGGATCAAGTTTACATCGGGGCTGGTTCGGAGTGGGAAGTTCAGGGAAACGCAGAGATGGGCATAGCTCCAAATGCAAACCCAGGGTTAACTATTCACGGAATTGCCACAATTAAGGGGACTTTGGAAATTGCGGCCAGCGAACAAGCGTGTGCTATCGTCTCTCTTCTTGAGGATGGAAAGCTCATCGGGGAGTCGGACACGTACGTTGGCACGGGAGCAGAGTCGAGTGCCTTAGTAGTCCTGTCGGGAAATTCCGAGTGGTGGGTCGGTCCGCAAGGCGCGAATAAAGTCAATCGGAAGAAGCTGACGATTGGGAGGTCGCCTGTCCCGGGTGATAACGATCCAACTAAGACGGCCGGAGTGTTCCTTGACGGCGGCAAGTTATACTACAAGGATCTGGACTTGCTCCCGAAGGGCGAGTTGATAGGTAAAGGGACGGTCAATGGCGAGGATGTCGAGTTGAAAGGCGGGATGGTTCTTCCCGGTGACACCGATTCGAGCGAAGAGCCGGGCAAGATAAGCGTTGAAGGCAATTTCACCGCGGAGAACGGGACGCTCGGCGTCGACCTCGGAGGACTTGTCCCGGACGTGCAATATGACGTGTTGCACGTAGACGGCGGGGCGACGCTGGGCGGTACGCTTGCGGTATCCTACATCGACGGGTTTTCGGCCGGATTGGGTGATGAATTCTCCGTAGTGACCGTACCCTATCCTGCGGGCAGCCTGACGGGCGAGTTCGACTATGTCGACGTCAGCCAGGCGCCGCTGGGGGCCGGACTGGCTTGGAAAATCGACTACGACCGCTACGACTGGGATTCGGACGATCTGTTGGAAGTCACGCTGACGGTCGTCGAAGAAGACGACACGGACATCGTCTTCCAGAGGTTCTATACGGACGGCTATCAGTTCTGGGTCGAGTACGAGATCGTCGGACCGGACACGGTGGACGAGTTCGACGTCGCGATCTTCACCTCCGCGGACAAGGCGACCGTCGGCGTGCCGCTGATGAAGGAAACCGTTTCTTATTGGGGCAACCGGACGCCCGGGTCGCACACCGTGGCCTTCGAGCCGTTCTTCGACAGTCCGCAAGAAGACTACTACCTGGCCGCCGCGGTCGACTCGACCTTCCGGGTGCCCGAGATCGACGAGAGCAACAACCTGGGCTTCTTCGAGGGCGGCATAGTCTATGGGGCCTATACCGGCGATCTGTACGTCTTCGGGGTCGACGAGCCCGGCAACGAGGCCGATTCGGTGGACGTGTCGTTAGTGAACATCGGCGGTGTGGATTATATCCACGTCGACCTGAACGACGGCGATTTCGAGGCAGACCATCCCGCTGAATGGGTGGAGGTGCTCCACGTCCGTACCTACGGAGGCGCGGATACGCTGACCACCGAAGCCGCGGTGGACGAAATCTTCCTGGCATTCGGCGGCGACGGCGACGACACGTTGACCACCGGCGCCGGCTTCGACTTCATCGACGGCGGAGCCGGCAGCGATACGCTCTACGGCGGCGCGGGCGAAGACACCATCTACGGGGCCCTCGGAAACGACGTGATCGACGGTGGCGCGGATGACGATCTGATCTACGGCGGAGACGATGACGACGAGATCGACGGAGGAGCCGGAGCCGATACCCTCTACGGTGACGACGGCGACGATATGATCCTCGGCGGCGACGACGCCGATACGATCGATGGCGGCGTGGGAATCGATACCATACTGGGCGAAGACGGCGACGACTACCTCTTCGGCAACTACGGCAACGACGACCTGCAAGGCGGCGGCGGGAACGACCTGATCTACGGCGGCGACGGCGACGACCTGATCGACGGAGAGGCCGGAAACGACACCGCTTACGGCGACGACGGCGACGATACGATCCACGGTGGTGTCGACGTGGACACGCTCCATGGCGGCGCCGGAGTCGATATTGTGCTGGGCGAAGACGGCAACGACTACCTCTACGGTGGTGAAGGTAATGATGACCTGCAAGGCGGCATCGGAGACGACCTGATCTACGGCGGTGACGGCGACGACCAGATCGACGGACAGGCCGGCAACGACACGCTCTTCGGCGAGGACGGCAACGACCTGATTCTTGGCGGCACCGGCGCGGACACGATCCATGGCGGCGCTGGGGACGATACCATGCTGGGGCAGAGCGGCAACGACAATCTCTACGGCAACGAAGGCAACGATGACCTGCAAGGCGGTTACAACAACGATTTGCTGGAGGGCGGCGCCGGGGACGATACCTTGGCCGGTGAAGGCGGCAACGATGTCTGCTATGGCGACGACGGCAACGACGATCTCGAGGGCGGCTCCGGCGACGACTTCCTCCGGGGCGGCGCCGGGGACGACACTTACTTCTTCAGCGGTTACGTGGATCTCGGTTGGGACACGATCGGCGAGTTGCCGGAGACCGCCCCGGACTACAGCAAGGATACCCTCGACTTCAGCGCCTTGGCGTATGGACTCTGGTACCTGGATCTGTCCGAAACGGAAAGGCAGGACATAGCCGAGAACCTCGACCTGACTCTCGACAGCAGCACCGCCATCGAAGACGTGGTTGGAACGTACGCGATGGATATCGTTACCGGCAATAGCCGGGATAACGGGTTCCACCTCGGTTACGGTGACGACTTTGCCTATGGCGGCGATGGCCATGACACGATCTACGGCGAGGACGGCGAGGACTTCCTCCAGGGCGAGGACGGCAACGACGAGCTGCAAGGCGGCTACGGTGACGATTTCCTGGACGGCGGCGCGGGCTACGACTCGATTTTCGGCGGCGACGACGCGGACATCGTCTACGGCGGAGACGGGGACGACGAGATCGACGGACAGGACGGAAGCGACACCCTCTACGGAGACTACGGCAACGACCTGATTCTTGGCGGGTACGGGGACGACAACATCTACGGCGGAGACGGTGACGACGAGATCGACGGACAGGACGGAGATGACACCCTCTATGGGGACTACGGCAACGACCTGATTCTTGGTGGCTACGGGAACGACAACATCTACGGCGGCGATGATGACGACGAGATCGACGGACAAGAGGGAAGCGACAACGCCTACGGTGACTATGGCGACGATGACCTGCAGGGTGGCTCCGGCGACGACTATCTCTCCGGTGACGACGGCTGCGACACCCTGGAAGGCGGCGGCGACGACGACTTCCTTTATGGGGGCGACGGTGATGACACTTACGTCTTCAGCGGTTCCGACGGTCTCGGCTATGACACCGTTGGCGAGTGGCCGGAGGGCAGCCCCGACTACAGCAGGGATACCCTCGACTTCAGCGGCCTGGAGTATGCATTGAGTTACCTGGATCTATCCGACACGCAGTGGCAGTATGTGGCGAGCAACTTGCATCTGACTCTTAACAGCAGCACCGCCATCGAAGACGTGGTCGGCACGTACGCGTCGGATATGGTTGCCGGCAATAGCCGCGATAACGAGTTCCACCTCGGTACGGGTGACGACTATGCCTATGGCGGAGACGGCTATGACACGATCTACGGCGAGGACGGCGACGATGCACTCTTCGGCGAATATGACGACGACATGCTGTTCGGGGGTGCCGGCAACGACTATCTTGACAGCGGGTACGGTACTGACATAGTTTACGGGGGCTACGATGACGATTACCTGACCGTCGTCGATGGGGAAGGCGGTGACATCGCCTATGGCGAAGACGGCTACGACGTGGCTTACGGCGACCCGGACGGTTACGGCGGGAGCAGCGATTACCTGGACGCCGAAGAGACGTATCCGGGTGGCCGAGGTGGAGAATCGCTTCTCGGCGGTATAGATCAGGTCATCCTTGAAGCAAGCCTTTCGCCGGACAGTCCTTTCAAATATCGCGGCCTCCAGGACCAAAGAACCTTGCGGCGGTGGCGAGAGCTTCTGTGGTTCTATACCGAGTGGCAGGAGGCATCCTGATGGCCACAGTATTGGTCGCCTGGGAATTGGGTGGCGGGCTGGGTCATCTGGTGCCCTTGTTGCCTTTGGTCCGCGGCTTGTGCGAGAGGGGACACCGGGTGTTCGCGGCGCTTAAGGATTTACCCCGAGCCGGTGCCGTGTTCGACGACGCTGGCGTATCCTTCTTGCAGGCACCATTGCGGACGGGGCGGGTCAGGAACCATATTGAACGCCCTCGCACTTTCGCTCATATCCTTCACAACGTGGGATTCAGCGACTCCGGGGAACTACGAACGTTGGCTGAAGCTTGGCGGCATCTGTTCGATTATGTGCAGCCGGACTTGATCCTCTTCGACCACAGCCCCACGGCCCTGTTGGCTGCTCGGACTCACCACGCAAGACGAGCGGTGATAGGAATACCCTTCGCCTGTCCACCGGATGCGCACCCGTTTCCCGACCTACGTCCAGGGCTTGGCGATCCATGTGATTTACGCCGAGACGAGGATCTCGTATTGGATCGCGTGAATAAGGTGCTTGCTTCCTGGCATCAACCACAACTGACTCGATTGTCGCAACTTTACCACCCCGTCGACGAAACGTTCTTGACCACATTTCAGGAATTGGATCACTACCCAACCAGAAAGGGCTCGCAGTATTGGGGTGTTTGGCCCCTTGCCGGCGGCCAGCCCCCCAGTTGGCCAAAGGGCAAGGGGAAAAGACTTTTCGCCTACCTGAAGTCATTTCCTGCTCTCCCAAGACTTCTTGCTCTGCTGAATGAATTGCGTTGTCCCACGTTGGTCTATTCGGAGGAGAATGATCCGAGGTTGCGGAAGCGATTTCAGTCTGCTACGCTCCGTTTCGCGAACCAGCGAGTGGACCCATCGCTGGTGTGTGCGCAGTGCGATTTGGCCATCCTTAATGGAGGTCATGGTACTACGGCGTCAATGCTCATGGCGGGCAAGCCGATATTGCAGTTGCCAATCTACCTGGAACAGAAACTCAACGCTGCAGCGACAATTCGGCTTGGGGCCGGACTAAGTGCAAGAATAGGCAGACCTGAGGAAATCGCCGTGAAGTTAATGGCACTTCTGTGCTCGGAGAAGCACACCGAAGCGGCTCGCCGCTTCGCAAGACGATACGCCGATTTCGACCCGAAGGGTCAACTTGGCAAAGCGCTACGGCGAACGGAAGAGCTTGTTTGCAGGGATGTTGGTACAGCACGGGAATCGTCCGTGAATACGGTCGTCGCCGCCAGCGCCCGGATCGCAGCCAGTTGATGAAGCACCCATCCGTTGCCCGACGCGAGTTTGAACAGATCCTTCGTTTCCCGGAAGGCATCTAGGGATTCCGGGGACACGACCCGATATTGACATACTGGGCGAGATTCGGCAGATTGCCCGCATGGCGAGATTGGCGAGATGGGTCGCTCCTGGGCTGCCACATCATATCGCTTAGCGCGGGAACCATCGGCAGCAGACGTCTTTTCGCGGCGAAGATCATCGACGACTGGCGTGGCTTTCTCGACAGCGCGATCCACGAAGCCCATTTTCCACTCGCCGCTTGTCGGATTCGGTTATTGAAGAACACTCGCCAGCGTGCCGGCCTTCTTCTTGGCCTTCGCGACTACCGTCTCGAGGAATGCCGAACGTAGCGGCCGGATGGCCATGGCCGCCTTGAATAGGGGCGATCTCTCGATGATCTTGACGATGCGGCCCAATGCGCGAGGGCTCAGACGCTGGGGGTTGTTGAAGAGCAGGTCGGTCAACTTGCCCCGTTCGACGGCCATCATCACCACTCGGTCGAAGACCGTTTCCGGCGGCAGGACCCTTCTGGGGCGCGGTTTCATGGCGATCGCGCCGAACTCGCACGCCTGGTAACATACGCCGCACCCCAAGCAGACGGTCTCGTCGCGCACGGCCCGCTTTCGCTCCTCCCGGCCGTCTTTCTCCGCAGTGGCGTCGATGCGAATCGCGTCGACCGGGCAGGCCTTGGCACATTGGCCGCAGCCTTGGCACCTGGCCGCGTCGATTTCCACGATCCAGTTCGAGGTGACGATCGCGTTGCGGATTTCATAGGTCTTCACCGCCCGAATCATCTCGCAGCAGCAGCCGCAGCAATTGCAGATGAAGGTGACTTTGCGTTGCACGTTGTCGCCGGTTTGTGCCAGTCCGGCCTCTTTGCACCGGGCCAGAATGTCCATCGCTTTGCCGGCCGAGACGGGTTCGGCCATGCCGTTGCGAATCAGCGAGTCGGCGGCGAAGTTGAAGGAGAGGCATACCCGTTGCGGTGCGTCGCAGGCGTTGCCGACGTGGCCGGCCTTGTGGCGACAGGCACAGAGCGAGACGCCGACGGCCGAGGCCGACCGCACGACGTGGCTCGCCCGTTCCCAATCGAGGATCTCGGTGTGGTCGCCCTGGGGAAGCGCCTCCTCGCGGACGAACGAACGGCCGATTTGCGTGTCTTGGCGGAAGATCGAGCGAGGGAAACGTTCGTCCCGGGTGAAGTATTCGTCGAACAGCCGGCCCAGTTCGGCCATGGGCATATCGTCCCGGGCCCGCATGAACGTGAACTCGAAGAATCCGATCACGACCGGAGCCAGGGCGAAATAGCGCCGCCCTTGATGCTCCACGTCGAGAACCAGTCCGCGTCGGGCCATCGAGTCCATCTTCTCGCCGAGCCGATCCTCGGCGATACCCAACCGCTCGGACAGGCGGTCCAGCGGGGTAAGTTGAAAAGGAATCCGTCGGGCAAGACCGGCGTCTTCGTGGCTGAAGAGGATCTGGAGAATCTTCAGCAAGACGGGCGAGTCGGGGGCGCCGGTGACCGTGTGGTCGAGCTGCCTCTGCAACAACCGGTGTTCCCGGTCCGAGTTGACGGCGTGTCCCATGGCGAACTCCCTCCGGGCAGGTCTTGCATCCGCCGGCCCGTTTCTCGGCATGCAGAATTCTACGCCGGCGAGCGTTCTGGGAAAAGGAGGCCGTGCATTCTATCGGGGCCCCAGGCACACCATGGTCCCGTCTTTCAACGAGGCGTAAAGCCGTCCGCCGGCGGCGATCAGGCCGTCGAAGACCGGCTCGGCGGGCAGTTCCCGTTCGGCCAGTTTCTCGCCGTCTTCGGCCGAGAAGGTCCAGAGCAGGCCGCCTTTTCGGCCGTCCAGCGCGGCGTAAGGATCGTCCTCGGGCACGACGTCCGGCGGGCCGGCGGCGAAGAGGTGCTTTCCGGCCAGGACCATCGACCGCATGCGGATCGGGACCCACCGGTGCCATTTCGGCGGCGCGGCCCGCGCGAAGCCCATGCCCTTGTCGCGGCCCCACGAGCGGTAGTCGAGCACCGGTTCGTTGTCGTTGGCGTCGGCGATCAGCAGATAACCCTGGCTCTCGGGCGTGAACATGGGGCTGTGGATATTGCGGGTGGGATAGGCCTGGACGGCGTAGGTCGTCTCGTCGCCGATGGCGAGCAATTGCCCGGCCTTCGGGGCAATGTGGCCCAACTGGTATCCCGGCCAGGTTTCCGCGTACATCCAATAGGTGCGATTCCACCAGGAGTCGTCCAGCAGCCCGCCGGTCGAGAACAGGTGCCGGCCCACCTCCTGGTCGCCCATGTGGCCGCGCCAAACGCCCAGGGCCGCCGCCGTCTGAAAGCCTTTGCTCAGGTAGGGGTTCTCGGCCACGTACGGCTGGTTGGTCACGTCGAGCGCGGCCGTCTGGTCTTCCGGATCGTGGGGCACGTATCGGGTCTCCTGCCGCTTCAGGTCGGGCGTGAACTTCATCTGGTTCAGATAAATGTGGCCGCCCTCGGCGACCAGCAGATCGGATCGCGTCCCCTGAATGTGAAACGCCGGAAGGAACGGCTCGCCGCCGACGTCCTCCCGCGTGGCCATCAGCGTGTGCAGGCGATTCTCATGGACGACTTCGCCCGTGGCCGGATCGAGCCCGTAGAGGTACAGCCCGCCGTCGAGGAAGCTGGAGCGCCCGGCCGTGCAGTAGGCGACGCCGTCGAGCACGAGCACGCTGCCGTGGACGCGCCACGCCGATTCCAGGCGGCTTTCGGCCACGATCAGCCGCTGGTTCGGCGCGGCCTGAAAACGCCAGGCCAACGCGCCGTCGGACGCCCGCACGCAGTACACGCAGCCGTCGGCGCAACCGAACAGGACGCGGCCCTGGTAGACGGTCGGCGGGGAATCGATGCCCGCGTCGGCCGTGAATTGCCACAACCGGCGGCCGTCTTGGGCGTCCAGCGCGTAGACCGTATGCCGATCCTTCGCGGCGATGTAGACCCGGCCGTCGGCGGCGACCGGCGGTGTCAACCGGCCGCCGATCTTCACTTGCCAATGCCCGGCGAGATTGGCCGGGACCTCGGAAGCCGTGGCCCCGGAGCGCCGGGCGTCATGGCGGTACATGGGCCAGTCGTCGTTTCGGATTTCAGATTTCGGATTTCGGATTTCTTCATAGGCCGGTCCGCGCTGGAGTCGGCCGGCGGCGACCTGCGAGCCGATGGCGTTCAGCTCGTCGTCCGAGGCTGTCGTGAAGGCGTTCATGCCGTTCATCATCGCCCCGGTAAAGCAGAAGCACTGGTGCGGCGGGGCGTAGAACATCCCGTTGCAGGGCATCACGCCGTATCGGCACGACCCGCGGACCCAGTCGTTCTGGCAGTGGTTCTCGTCGGTCAGGCTGACGAACTCCGCACCGCGAAACTGCGTGATCAGGAACCGCTCGGTCGCCTTGCTGCGGTAACAGCGGAGGTGGTGCCCGCGGCTCTGGACGCCCGACGGGTCGATCGTCCTGGCCGGCTCTCCGGTCTTCAGGTCGTAGCCCACGATGCCTTCGGAGGCCGCGTGCCACACCCGGCCGCCGGTGACGAACATGTCGTGTCCTCGCATGGCGCTGCCGCCGGTCGGGGTGGTCCAAAGGGTCTCGCCCGTCTTGGCCGAGCGGGCGACGATCCTCGATCCGTCGGTCTCCAGGACCTGCCCGTCTTGGAGGATGAACGTCATTTCTCCGGCTCGTTTTCCTTCGGCACGCTTGCCGGACGTCTGCCAGAGTTCCGTTCCGTCGTCGAGATCCAGACAAACGGTCTGCTGCGTGTCGTTGTAGATCACTCGCTCGGCGTCGGCGGCCAGCGACTGGGCCATGAACCGGTCTTCGCGAACGCGCCAACGGACGTTTCCGGTATCGGCGTCGACGGTGGCGACGGCTCCGCCCAAGGTCTCGTCGTCCTGTTCGAGCCGGGCCAGGCGGAGCACGAGGGTCCGCCCGACCAGTGCGATTTCCTGCGTGCCTTCCGTGCCTTCGACGGTTCGCAGCGTTTTTCCGGTCGCCGCATCGAGGATGCAGAGCGGCGCCTGGTGACTCAAGGTCGCGTAGAGCCGGTCGCCGTCGGCGACGATCCGCCGCGGCACGCTCGCCGGGCGCCCTCGCATGGCGGTGGTCGTCCACTCGTCGGCTCGCCAGTCCGGCAACGGGCGTTTCCAGAGCAACACGCCGTTGAAGGCGTCGCGTGCGACGAGCACCCAGCGCTGCGGCAGCCGCCCGTCGGTCACGCCCGGCTGGCCTTCGTCGATGACGTAGAAGACCCGTCCTCCGGCCGAGACCATGGCGCAGAAGCTGGAGATGAACTCGTGGCTTCGGCACCAGGGCGGCCCGGCGGTCCACTGCAACCGCCGCGGCGGCCCGACCAGGGAGTCGCTGGCCACGGCGTTGTTCG